>Ga0209488_10002527_pt1 | contig 14967 bp, 10 predicted proteins | sample Rivendell_Oct201_8_FD_188349 | JGI IMG/M metagenome (GOLD analysis project Ga0209488, IMG submission 188349) | Vadose zone soil microbial communities from the Eel River Critical Zone Observatory, Northern California, USA -... | ecosystem: Environmental > Terrestrial > Soil > Vadose zone >... | reverse complement strand
GGGTAACCGTGGCACCTGAGACGACGGCACCGGACGGATCGGTGACTGTTCCTACGATGTCTCCAGTCAGTATTGACTGGGCTGCCAAATGGGGCGCGACAAGCGCCAGTAGCGCAACCAGCATTGTGGCGACAAGCCATTGCGTTCTAAATCGACTGCTCATAATTCCTCCCTAACGGTGAGTAAGATTTCTGGGACTTGGATCGTCAGTTCCTGGCTTTAACCTCCGGCAACTACTGGCCGACCAGATCCAAGCACAACGCAACCACACATCGGTACGTGACACACAAGTGTGGATAGCCTAAGGGGTGCACTTCTGTCTCCACTGTTTAATGTTTATCTAATTCCCATAGAATCAGTTGTTTACGTTTTATCGGCGGGGCTCCGAGATGTCTCGGTATTCTGTTTTTCATATAGCGAGTCGACCGTTTTTGGTAGATCGGCGCGCGATTGGCGTCCCCATCCGACCAAGCTCATCGAACGGGTCCAATCACCCGTAAACGGCTCCGGAGAATTGCGATGCTGCCCGCATACAAGGCACTGTTCATAAGGGAGGATGCTAGAATCTGGACTTCCGTGAGCTCCTCGGTTGACAACGTTCGGGTTACAGTCAGCTCTGTGCCGATGCTCGATCTGCAGCGTCAGTTTGAGCAGGTTCGAGCTGAAGTGTTGGGGGCGGTGGGGCGGGTTTGTGCTTCCCAGCAGTACATTCTGGGGCCTGAGGTGGAGGCGTTTGAGCGCGAGGTCGCGGATTTTTGCGGCGTACGGGATGCGGTCGGCTGCGCTTCTGGAACCGACGCTTTGTGGCTGGCGCTGGTTGCGGCCGGGGTTCAACCTGGAGATCAGGTACTCACTACGCCTTTCAGTTTTTTTGCTTCCGCCAGCGCCATCGTGCGAGCCGGGGCGACTCCGGTGTTTTCCGACATTGATCGTGCCACTTTCAATCTTGATCCCGGTCAAATAGAAAGAGAGCTGCGCTCGGTGAAGAGCCGAAAACTTCGTGCGCTGCTTCCCGTCCATCTTTATGGGCAGTGCGCCGATATGGATTCATTCCAGCGGCTGGGCGGCGAATTTAACCTGACTGTGGTCGAGGACGCTGCACAGGGCATCGGCTCCGCCTGGCGCGGGCAGCGGGCCGGTTCAATCGGCACGACGGCAGCGTTCAGTTTCTATCCCACAAAAAACCTGAGCGCTTATGGCGACGCGGGGCTTGTGACCACAAACGATCCGGAGAGAGCCGCGCACCTGCGGCGTCTGCGCAATCACGGCAGTCCCCGCCGCTACCTTCACGAAGAATTCGGATGGAACAGCCGTCTTGACGCCATCCAGGCCGCCATCCTGCGGGTGAAGTTGAAGTACGTGGAGAGCTGGAACGAAGCCCGCCGCCAGCACGCCGCGACGTACACCCGGCTCTTCGTGGAAGCGGGAATGACATCAGGCGGCGGTCAGCCTGAGAACGCAGCGCCCATCTGCGTTCCGCAAACTTCCGAAAGCGCTTATCACGTCTACCATCAGTATGTGATCCGCGTCCAGCGCCGCGACGAACTGCGGGGATTTCTTACTGCGCGACAGATTGGAACCGAGATCTACTATCCGATTCCGCTGCACCTGCAGCCTTGTTTCGCTTATCTGGGACACCGCGTGGGCGACTTTCCCGAAGCCGAGCGCGCCGCCAAAGAAGTGTTGGCCTTGCCCATGTTCCCAGAACTTACGGAAGACGAGCAGCGTTTGGTGGTCAAGAGCGTCGCCGATTTCTACAACTGAGGCGCGCTCAATGCCGGCGCTTAGTTGATATTCTCGCGGGCGTTTCCCCTGGCGCCAGCACCCGCCGCACAATCGGTGTGTTCAGCTTGTACTTGCGTTCGCTCACATTGCCGGAGTCATCTTTCACGCGCAGGATAAAAACCGGCAACGTGCCTTCTTTGTCGAAATCCTCGTGAGTCACGGTGACGGGAAGGACTCCGTTGAGCTTGTGCTCGCGATAGGCCGTTTCGTAGCGGTGCTTCTTCGCGTTCCAGGTAAAAACCCGGACCTGATCGTAGTCGTAAGGCAGGCCGTCGTGGGGCTCGGTAAGGACACAAAGATACTGCGTAACTTTTTTCTGGACGCCCTTATCTGTGTCTTCGACTTCGTTGAGGGGGAAGAAAGCGACGAAGCGCTGGCCTTCCGCGTACTGCGCAATGTCGAGCGGGACGTCCACGTCGACCATGCGCGCCAGCACCCAGCCCACTCGGCCCCCGGCATCGCGCACCAGCCACCAGTCTTCCAGAGGAGCCCCGGTGGACACGGGATTGGGCGGCGCATCCGCCGAACGCTTGCCTGACTTCGGCGATGAAGTGGGCTTTGCCTGTGCGCTGCCAGCGGTGGATTTCTCCGCGGTGCCGCGCTTCAGGATCGAAACTTTCGCTCCTGCGGTTAGTTGGTAGAGATGTTCGGTATCGCGTCCGGGCGTGATGTGTAAATTCGTATCGTTCCGCAGCACACCGGGAGCCTGCACCGGCTCGTTCTGATCCTCCTGTGTAAGTTTCTGCAGACCGTCGTAGGTTTTCTGGTCCACGAGATAGCGTTGCTCGATCCAGCCTTCGATGCCCGATGCCGTTCGAACGCGCGCGAAACGCTTTTCCCGCTCCAGAACTTCCAGGCGCTCGCCGTTCTTCACGTTGCCCACGCGGTTGTAGATGGCGGCTACCTGGTCGCGCAGGGCAGCCTGCGGCGCCGAGACATAGGCTACGTCCACGACGCGATGACCACGGCGGTTGCAGGCTGGAAGCGTGGCCACGGCGGTCAGCGCGAACGCCAAACAGATGCGATGGAGATAGGATAGGCGCAACAGTCTCACGATGGTAGAGAGGTCAAGCTTCCACTATAGCGCGTTGGTACGGCCGTTTCCCGGAACGAAGACGCTACGGGGCCGCTTCGGTTAACATGAATCAGGTTGCAAGGTCAGGATATACGGTAGGACGTCCAGGTTGCCCCGGCAAGGTTTCCGGCGTCTAACAGCGTGACAGGTCTGCGCGGGAAAATCTTCATATCAGAAGATAAATAGAAAAATGATCAAAAACATGCTCAGGAATCGTTCGGCTATTCTCTTCTTTTTCTTACTGGTGGCTTCGTTCGTTTCGGTCGCAGGGATGCGCTCCATGGCGCAGGACGCGGTCAATCCCGCGCTGCGTCCGCCTAAGGGGGCGACTGTCGCAATCGTGGTGTTTGAAGATCTGCAGTGTCCGGATTGCCGCCGGGCTGCGCCGCTGGTGGAAGAAGCTTCCCGCACCTACAAGATTCCCGTCGTCCGCCACGACTTCCCGCTGCCTTTTCATACCTGGTCGTATGACGCGGCCATTTTTGCGCGCTACTTCGACACGCGTTCGAAGGCGCTGGGCAACGAATTCCGTGACTACATTTTCTCGAACCAGCTTGAAGTCACGCCGCAGAACCTTCGGGGCTTCGCTGAGAAATTTGCCTCCGAGCACAAAGTAGAGTTGCCTTTCGTAGTCGATCCCGAGGGCAAGCTCGCAGCCCTGATCAATGCTGACAAAGAGTTAGGCAAAGCCATCCAGATCAACCACACGCCCACGCTCTACGTTGTCAGCAACAAACGCAGCGGCAAGCCCTTCGTGGAAGTTGTAGACCGCAGCCAGCTGTACGCGCTGATCGACGCGATGCTGAAGGAATAGTCCCCTGCTAGCAACAAACATAACAAAAACATTTTGGTAACTCGAAGTAACCTTGGCGCAACATTCTTAGAGCGCGTTTAACTTGCCAAAAGCTCTGAATCCTTTTGACGCCGGTCAAATCTGATAGTGAATACCGAGGCTGTTTGAGGGGCAGGCTTGGGATGATGAGCTTTTTTGCACACCCCACAGGCATCGGTCGCTACTTCATACCTTAACTAGCGTCTTCCAGCTGCCCTCGCTGAAGACCGTAGTTGTGTTTGTCGAGGAGGCCGTTTACGGGCTTTCGATTTGCGAGATTGCTGTTTGAGGAGTAGAGGAATTTATGTTCAAGCGCATGATTCTGATGTTGGTCGCCGCAGTGCTGTTGATTTCCGTTCTCGGCTTCGTCAAGTTCCGGCAAATTCAGGCTGCCACACAGTCACAGAGCATGATGCAGATGCCGCCGACAGCGGTTACGACGATTGTCGCGCAACGCGAAGTGTGGCCCGCTACCTTGGACGTGATCGGAACCATGGAAGCTGTCCAGGGCGTCACGGTGAGCGCGGATCTTCCCGGAAGCGTCGAGCGAATCAACTTTGATTCCGGCAAGCAGGTTCATCAAGGAGACGTGCTGGTAGAACTTGACACCCGACAGGAGCGAGCCCAACTGGCCGACGTCGAAGCGCAGAGCGACCTCGCGCGTCTTAACTTCGACCGCATGCAACAGCTGGTAAATGCGGGTGTGATCTCTCGACTGGACTACGACCGCGCGACGGCCGACCAGAAGCAGACGGAAGCGAAAGTGAATGAGATCCGCGCCACCATTCAGCGGAAGACGATCCGGGCGCCGTTCTCCGGAGTCCTGGGCATCCGCAAAGTCAACCTCGGACAGTATCTGTCCGCCGGCGATCCTGTGGTTCCGTTGCAGGCGCTGAATCCGATTTACGTGAACTTTGGCGTGCCCCAGCAATCGGCAGGCGGAGTGCAAGCGGGCCGCAGTCTGCGCGTTTCCACCGACGGGTTAAAAGGCCAGGAGTTTTCCGGGCGCGTAACGGCCGTGGACGCTGTGGTAGACGCGACCACCCGGAATGTTCAAGTGCAAGCGACGCTCGCGAATCCAGGCGGCAAACTGCACCCCGGAATGTTCGTTGAGGTGAAAGTAACACTCGGCCAAACCCGTTCGGTGATTACACTGCCGATCTCCGCGGTCAACTACGCGCCGTATGGCGACTCCGTGTATGTCGTCTCCGATCTCAAAGACCCGAGTGGCAAGCCCTACCGTGGGGTGCGCCAGCAGTTCGTAAAAGTTGAGGGTTCTCACGGGGACCAGGTTGCCGTGATCTCAGGTGTGAATCCCGGAGACGAAGTCGTCAGTTCGGGCGTCTTCAAACTGCGCAATGGCGCGGCCGTCCAAATCAACAATAAGGTTCAACCGGGAAACAATCCCGCTCCTAAGCCTGAGGACAGTTAAATGAAGTTTACCGATCTTTTTGTCAAGCGGCCGGTCCTGGCGGTCGTCGTCAATCTGGTGATTCTGATCGCCGGTCTGCAGGCGATCCGCTCGCTGAGCGTGCGACAGTATCCGCGCAGCGACATCGCGGTGGTGCAGGTCACGACGGTCTATGTGGGAGCCAACGCGGACCTGGTTCGCGGCTTCATTACGACGCCGCTGGAGCGCGTAATCGCCAGCGCCGACGGCATCGACTACATGGAGTCTTCGAGCGCTCAGAGCCTTAGCACGATCACCGTACACCTGAAGCTCAACTACGACACTAACGCGGCGCTTACACAGATTCAGGCGAAGCTGGCGCAGGTTCGCAATGACTTACCGCCGGAATCTCAGGCGCCGGTCATTGATCTGCAGACCGCGGATACTCAGTTTGCCGCGATGTATCTCGGCTTTTCCTCCGCCAGTCTCGATCAGAACCAGATCACCGATTATCTGACGCGGGTTGTGCAGCCGAAGTTAAGCGCCATCAGCGGCGTGCAGCGCGCCGACATCCTCGGCGACCGTACCTTCGCCATGCGTATCTGGCTCAAGCCCGACAAAATGGCGGCGCTTGGCATTTCGGCTTCCGCCGTGCGAGACGCGTTATCGAAGAACAATCACCTCTCGGCGCTGGGGCAGACCAAGGGATCCATGGTGTCGGTGAACCTGATCGCCAACACCGATCTGCGCACAGCGGATGAATTTCGCCAGCTCGTTGTCAAAGAAGATAAGGGCGTTGTCGTCCGCCTGGGTGAGATTGCCGATGTCGTGCTCGGCGCGCAGAACTATGAACAAGACGTTCGCTTCAACGGCGAGACCGCGACATTCATGGGGATCTGGGTCCTGCCTACCGCCAACTCACTGGAGGTAATCAAAAACGTCCGCGCTGCGATACCCGAGATCCAGGCGCAATTGCCTCCGGGCATGAAAGCCGGCATCCCGTATGATTCGACGGCGTACATCCAGGATGCGATTAATGAAGTACTGAGTACGCTGACTGAGACGCTGCTCATCGTCATCGTAGTGATCTATCTGTTTCTAGGCTCGTTCCGTTCAGTGCTGATTCCGGTCGTCGCCATCCCGATTTCGCTGATCGGCGCTGTTTTTCTAATGCTGATAGCCGGCTTCACCGTTAATCTCCTGACTCTGCTGGCGATCGTGCTCTCGGTCGGCCTGGTGGTGGATGACGCCATCGTGATGGTGGAGAACGTCGAACGCCACCTTCACATGGGCAAGTCTTCTTTCCAGGCTGCCAGAGATGCGGCCCGGGAACTGGTGGGCCCGATTATTGCAATGACCATCACGCTTGCCGCGGTGTACGCCCCAGTCGGTATTCAGGGCGGATTGACGGGCGCACTGTTCCGGGAGTTTGCCTTCACCCTGGCGGGTGCTGTGATCGTTTCCGGTATCGTGGCGCTGACCCTGTCGCCCATGATGGGTTCGAAGCTGCTGCGCGCCGGAGACACCGAGAAGGGCTTTGCCGGATGGATCAACCGCCGCTTCGAGAGCGTACGCAACGCTTATTCTCGAACGCTCTCCGGAACCCTTAAATACCGGCCCGTGGTTCTTGTGCTTTGGGCGATCGTTGTTCTCTTGATCGTGCCATTTTACATGTTCTCACAGCGCGAACTGGCGCCCGCTGAGGACCAGGGAGTCGTGTTCGGAGTCATCCAGAGCTCGGCGAACTCCACGATTGATCAGACTAATTTGTTCACGTCCCAGGTCTACGACGTCTATCATTCGTTCCCTGAGAGTGGCAGCATCTTTCAGATCACTTCTCCGAGTGGCGGATTCGGCGGCATGGTTACCAAGCCCTGGAGCCAGCGAACCAAAACTGCGCAGCAACTGCTGGTCGAATCAGTGGGGCCGCTGTCGAAAATCGCGGGCATTCGCGTGATCCCATTGACGCCACCCGCGCTGCCCGGCGGAGGAAATTTTCCGGTGGAGTTCGTGATCGTCTCGGCAGCCGAACCCAGGCAACTCGATGCGTTCGCTAAACAGCTCGTCGGCAAGGCCTTCGCAAGCGGCCTATTCATTTTTGCCGACTCCGACTTGAAGTTTGACCAGCCGCAGTCTGAAGTCGTCTTCGACCGCGACAAGCTTCGTTCCCAGGGCGTTGATCTGACCCAGGCCGGACAGGATCTTTCGACTATGCTGGGCGGAGACTACGTCAACCGCTTCAGCATTCAAGGCCGGAGTTACAAAGTCATTCCACAGATCAAGCGCTCGCAGCGTTTGACGGCAGATCAACTCGAACAGATTTACGTCACCGGATCGAACAATAAACTGGTTCCGCTGTCGACCTTCGCCACCTTGAAGAACACAACCGAGCCGCGGGACTTGAAGAAGTTCCAGCAACTCAACGCCGTGACAATTCAGGCGGTGATCCCGCCCAATGTACCGCTTGATAAGGCGTTAACTTTCCTCGAGGACCAGGCCAAACAAATCCTGCCCCAGGGCTTCACTGTCGACTACGCCGGCGAGTCGCGCCAACTCCGGGTAGAGGGCAGCAAGTTTCTCGGGACCTTCCTGCTGTCAGCGATCCTGATTTACCTTGTGCTCGCGGCCCAGTTCGAGAGCTTCCGCGATCCCTTCATCGTCCTTGTCGGCTCGGTGCCGCTGGCAATTTCTGGGGCGCTGCTGTTTTCTTTCTTGGGACTGACGACACTGAATATTTACAGTCAGGTCGGGCTGATCACTCTGGTGGGATTGGTGTCGAAGAATGGCATACTGATTGTCCAGTTTGCCAACCATCTCCAGGAAACGGGAAGGGACAAACTTAACGCAGTCATTGAGGCCGCCACCACCAGGTTGCGTCCCATCCTGATGACGACCGCAGCTACTGTGATGGGGCACTTCCCGCTCGTCTTGGCCAAGGGCCCAGGAGCGGGAGCGCGCAATAGCATCGGAATCATGCTGGTCAGCGGCATGATTATCGGAACCATCTTCACACTGTTCGTGGTTCCCTCGATTTACATGTTCGTGGCGCGCACGCACACGGCTGAGGCGATCGAGGAAGATAACGTGGAAACCGCTATGGGTGAGCCGGTAGAGGTCTAACAATTCGGGGACGGTGCGTGGGTGGGCGCGATACGATCGCTCGCCCCAGCCGCGCTGCGGAAGGAATAGTGACCAGGTTAAGGCGCACCTTGAAGATCGAATCGGTCACGACTCTACAGCTTGCGGGAAAAACTCTGGTTTTATTTTGAAATGCCGGGGCTTCACGAACCTGCGGGGAGATTTTGTTTTGATTTTGTTTTGAAAGGGCGCGACTTCAGTGCGGGAGAACTGGTCTTTCGCCCCGCTGGGGCTTGTCTGCTTCCTACTTCTTCCCACGGCTCGCGCCCCTTCGGCAGGCTCAGGGCAAGGTGTGGGCTGCATTCTTACGCCGCTTCGCGGCTAGTAGCAAGGAGATTTGTTCCACCGCGTTAGCGAAATTCCTTTCTCACGTACACACTTTCAGCCGCGCCGTAAGTGCTGCAAAACCAACGTCGGCTTTACAGTTTACTGAAAAAGTGGCATTGCAATCGGAGGAGCAGCCTCAGCGGCTAAAGCCGGATTGATTTGGTGGTACTTACGGCGCGGCTTGAAGCCGCGCCCTTTCAAAACAAAACCAAAACTGGAGTTTTTCAGCAAACTGTCTAGCCGCTGAGGGCGCTCTCAGCCTGCAATGCCACTTCCCCATCCTGTCTAGTTGTGCCCGACACGGTCTTGCTGGCGGCTAATAGTTATCCGCCGATGTGCACCATGGTCCTCGAGGCCGGCACGAAATCCGGCTCCCCGATGTGGTGGCGCTCTTCTTTTTTCTGCACCACTCCGTAAATGAAATCGGCCAACTCTTCGTCGCTGGCGCCGCGGCGCATTTGGGCGTGCAGGTCGTGGTCCCACACCGAGAACAGGCAGGTACGGATTTTGCCGTCGCTGGTGATGCGGATACGGCTGCAGTGTCCACAAAAAGGATGCGAAACGGGTGCGATGATGCCGATTTCTCCGACGCCGTCTTCGAAGCGGTAGCGGCGGGCGGTTTCTGACCGCGCGTGCGGGATTTCAACCAGCGGACGGTACTCGGCCATACGGGTGAGAATTTCATCGAGCGGGACCACGGTCGTGGGGGACCATGTGCGTCCTTCTTCAAGCGGCATGAATTCGATGAAACGCACAGTCACGCCTTCTTCGCGTGCGAACTTTCCAAACGGGACAATTTGCTCTTCGTTGAATCCGCGCATCAGCACGCAATTGACTTTCACCGGCCACAGACCGGCGTTGCGCGCGGCGCGAATGCCGGCGACGACGTGGTCGTATCCATTCGCCACGCGTGTGATGCGGGCGAAGCGCTCGGGATCGACGGCGTCCATGGAGATGGTTACGCGGGTGAGGCCTGCATCCTTGAGCGGCTGCGCCATCTCGGCGAGAAGGTGACCGTTGGTGGTGAGGGCAATGTCGAGCGGCTGGCCATCGAAATTCGGCCCGCGTAAATTCGATCCGTTGATCGGGCTTTCATTGCTTCGAAAGGGCATAGCTTCAGACATGCCGTTAGCGTTGGAAGAAGCCGAGGGCTTTAGCCCCTGAGGGCGCAGCTTAGCCAGTTCGCGAACAAACTCCACTACACCTTTGCGCAACAGCGGTTCGCCGCCCGTCAGACGGACCTTGGTGATCCCCATCCCCACCAGCACACGCACCATGCGGAAATAATCCGCGAAAGGCAGGTCTGCATAGAGCGCGCCTTCATTTCCCGTGCGGCAGTAAACACACTTATAGTTGCAGCGATCGGTGATGGAGATCCGCAGATCGGTTATGGCGCGGCCGAATTTGTCGGTAAGTCGCAGGGTCTTGGCTCTTGGCTGTTAGCTCTTAGCTCTTGGCTCTCGGCTCTCGGCTTCTAGCTCATCTGCGGTGGTCTCGTAACTCCGGGGTGAGCCAAAAGCTAAGAGCCAAGAGCTAAAAGCAGCTAAGGAAAAGACACAGACAGGCGGGACGATCCCGGCGGCTGTTTCCTTTCCAATGCGCTCCTTGCGGAGCGCGGGAGGCGCGGGCGTTTCCACCGGCACCTTCGGAATGATTTTCTTCGCGAACTTTTTCTTCGCCAACTTGGCGGAGTCCTTGGCGATCTTTGCGGTCAAAAGCTCTGAATCGCAAAGTGCGCCAAAACGACGCAAAGGAAAACTATCCCTCGCCGCCGCAGCCTTGGGTATGCCCGAAGGCCGAAGCGGTCGGAAACTCAATTCACATTATAGATTGTCGGGAGCGGCGTGAGGTTACATTGATTCTAGTGGGCTAGTTTGAAAATCTCTTGCGGCTAAGAACCCATGTAGCCGCCGTGGTGATGCCTAGAGGAATGGCGAAGTCGCCGACGAAGCCTAGCCAAATGAAACGCCCATGGCTAGCGTAGGTTCCTTCCTGCATGTATGAAAAGGGGAAACCCACCTTCGATCCGCAATCGAAACAGTGTGTACCCCCGAATAGCACTTGCATAAGATAAAACAGCACAAAGCTAATTCCCACAGCGACGGTAGCCTTAACTACGAAACGCATTACGCTGCTCTTTCCGCCCTCCGCTGCTCGTAAGCTTCCCAGAGGGCTACAAAGTCCTCTACCCTCCACAGTCGATATGTGACGCCAAGACCAAAGTAGCCCACTACCGATTCTGCGACCGTCAGTGGGCAGGTTTGGCAGCCTCGGCCAGCGCCCTCTCAATTGCCACCTCCGCCAGCGGCGTCATGATTTTGTACCCCGCGGCATTGGGATGCAATCCATCGTCGGCCAGCTCTTTCTTCATGTATCCCTTGTCGTCTGCCAGGGCGGTAAAGTAGTCGAGGTAGAGGCAGCTGTTGGACCGGCTGTTAGAGGACGACGCGCAGTAGTTCTTAAGCCAGTGATTGAGTTCGAGGATCTTCGCCGGAGAGCGTTGCGCAAATAGATCCTGCGACTGGGGCGTGTAGTTGTGCACTGGCAGTATCGAACAAAAGATCACTTTGACGTCGTGTGTGCGCGCGAGCTCCGCGAGGGAGACGAAATTGGCTTCAATGTCCTCAAGGCGCATCGGCCCGGTGTTGCCGGCGATGTCATTGGTGCCGGCCAGGATCACGACGACTTTGGGTTGCAGGTTGATGACGTCCTGGCGGAAGCGGACCAGCATTTGCGGCGTGGTCTGGCCTCCGATGCCACGGTTGAGGTAGGGCTTGCCGGGGAAGGATTCGTCAAGCTTCCACATGTCGGTAATGGAGTCACCGAAGAACACGACGCGGCTCTCGCCGGATGCAGGAGGCGGGAGTGCGGCGTTGGCGTCGCGGTAGCGCGCGAGTTCGCCGAAGTCATCGGTGAAGATCGCAATACGCGAGGCCCGGTATTGGTCGAGGCCGGGGAAGCCCGTGGAGGGGATGCTGGGCTGCGCCTTTATCGCGGGTTGAGCCGGTTGCTGGGCCAGGGCCGCACAAGAGAAAAGAGCTACCGCCAATAGTTGACGCGCCGGCTTATACCAAGGTTGAGAAAACACTTTGCCCTCCTGCGGTCGGATATACCTGCATTTTCGGATAGCCTTTCGCAGTGGTCGCTACTTGCGCAATTGATCAAGCTCGGCCAAAACTTCGCTGCTGTGCTTCACCGGGTCCACGCTGCTGTAGACATGTGCGATCTTTCCGTTCGGATCGATGATAAAGGTGTTCCGTGCCGCGAACTTCACCACTCCCATGTTGGTGAGCGATCCGTAAGCTTGGGTGACTTTGTGATCTGTGTCAGCCAGCAACTTGAAGTTCAATCCTTCTTTGGCGCAGAAGCGTTTGTGGGAGTCGATGTTGTCCACGCTAACGCCTAATACTACGGCGTCGCGCTGCTCGTACTTCGCGGAGTCGGTCTGGAAGTTGTGGGCCTCGCGGGTGCAGCCCGGGGTCTGATCTTTGGGGTAGAAGTAGAGGACGACCCACTTGCCGCGATAGTCCTTCAGACTCACAGAGGTGCCTTCCTGCGAGGGCAATGTGAAATCGGGAGCGGCGCCGCCCACCGCGGGCATGGGACTGCGCGAGAGCAGGCGCGGAACGAACAAAACGAGCACAACCACGACCAGCAACATCAGCACGATTCGCCACATAAATCCTCCTGCATGTGCCGCTTCGGAACGGATTCTATATGAGAATGCAAGGTTGAGAAGCGTTTCGCCAGCAAAAATCTCCGCGATTGAATATTATGGAGTGTTGCGCCTTCCACGACGGAGATAATCATACGTGCCTCAAATTGAAACTGACGGTCTAGAAGTTCTGGAAACTCGGGAATGGGTCGATTCGCTGGATTACGTTCTATCCAAAGGCGGCGGGCCGAACCGGGCTGGCCGATTGCTGCAGCAACTTGCTTTGCATGCGCGTCGGGAAGCGGGCATCAATCTGCCTTTTTCGGCGACTACGCCTTACCAGAACACGATTGCGGTCAGGCAGCAACCTCCCTTCCCCGGCAGTCAGGAAATGGAGCGCAGGATCAAGAGCCTGGTGCGCTGGAATGCGCTGGCGATGGTGGTGCGCGCCAACAAGATTCAGGAAGGCATCGGCGGGCACATCTCGACGTTCGCATCCGCGGCGACGTTGTATGAAGTCGCCTTCAATCATTTTTTTCGCGCGCAGACTGAAACTGGCGACCGCGACGTGGTTTATTTCCAGGGACATGCCGCCCCCGGAATTTATTCAAGGGCATATCTCGAGGGACGCCTCGCAAAAGAAAAACTGCAGAATTTTCGGCGAGAACTGAAACCTGGTGGCGGATTGAGTTCGTATCCGCACCCGTGGCTGATGCCGGACTTCTGGGAGTTCCCTACGGTTTCGATGGGCTTGGGCCCGATCCAGGCGATTTACCATGCGCGCTTCATCAAGTACCTGGAGAATCGCGGCCTGAAGCAGACGACCGGCGGCAAAGTCTGGGCGTTTCTGGGCGATGGTGAGATGGACGAACCGGAGTCGCTGGGCTCGATCACGCTGGCTTCTCGGGAGCGGCTGGACAACCTGATCTTCGTCGTGAACTGCAATTTGCAGCGGCTGGACGGGCCGGTGCGCGGCAATGGAAAGATCATCCAGGAGCTGGAGGCAATTTTCCGCGGGGCGGGATGGAACGTTATCAAAGTGATCTGGGGCACCGACTGGGACAATCTGATTCAGAACGACCGCGATGGGATTCTGGTAAAGCGTCTGGGCGAAGTCAGCGACGGTCAGTATCAGAAATATTTTGTGGAGAGCGGTTCGTATTTCCGTCAGAACCTGTTTGGGTCCGACCCGCGCCTGCTCAAGATGGTCGAACATCTTTCGGACGACCAACTGGCGCGCATGCGGTTGGGCGGGCACGATCCGATCAAGGTGCATGCGGCCTATAAGGCTGCGATGGGGCACACGGGCGCCCCGACGATCATCCTGGCAAAAACCATCAAGGGTTACGGATTGGGCGAGGCCGGCGAAGGCAAGAACATCACCCACCAGCAGAAAAAACTGAACGAGGATGAACTGCAGATGTTCCGTTCGCGCTTCGGGATTCCGATTCCCGACGACGAACTGCATGATGCGCCTTTCTATCGTCCGTCCGACGATAGCGCGGAAATCAAATACATGCAGGCGCAGCGCCAGCAGCTGGGCGGATACATGCCGCAGCGCAAGGTGCGCGCCACGCCGCTGAAGTCGGTGCCGGAATCCTACTTCGAAGAATTTCACAAAGGGACCGAGGGGCGCGAAGTTTCGACCACGATGGTCTTCGTGCGATTGCTGGCGAAGCTGTTGCGCGATCCTGAGCTGGGCAAGCTGATTGTGCCTATCATCCCCGATGAGGCGCGCACGTTCGGCATGGAGGCGCTGTTCCGCCAGGTCGGAATTTACTCCAACGTTGGGCAGCTCTATGAGCCCGTCGACATGGATACGCTGCTCTACTACAAAGAGGCGAAGGACGGGCAGATCCTGGAAGAAGGAATCACTGAAGCTGGATCGATGTGCTCGTTCATCGCGGCGGGCACCGCGTATGCGAATCACGGCATCAACACGATCCCTTTCTTTATTTATTACTCGATGTTCGGGTTCCAGCGAATCGGTGATCTGATTTGGGCCGCGGCGGATATGCGCTGCCGTGGATTTCTGATCGGAGGGACCGCCGGACGTACGACGCTGGCGGGTGAAGGCTTGCAGCATCAGGACGGTCACAGCCATGTGCTGGCGCTGCCTGTACCGAACTTGCTGGCTTACGATCCGGCATTCGCGTATGAGATTGGCATCATCATTCAGGATGGAATCAAGCGGATGTATATCGATCAGGAGTCGGTTTTCTATTACCTGACGGTGACCAACGAACCGCTACCTATGCCGGAAATTCCGAAGGAAGGGAATGTTCGGGAAGGAGTGCTGAAAGGGCTCTATCGCTTCAAGGCTTCACAGAAGAAGGACGCCAAAGTGCGCGCGCAACTCCTCGGCAGCGGCACGATCATGTACGAGGCGCTGAAGGCGCAGAAGATTCTGGAAGAGAAGTATGGCGTCGCGACCGACGTTTGGAGTGTGACGAGTTACAAAGAGCTTTATCGCAACGCCAATGACTGCGAACGCTGGAACATGCTTCATCCGGCGGAACCGGCGAGGATTCCTTACGTGACGCAGACTTTGAAGGATGCTCCGGGTCCTTTTATCGCGGTGTCTGACTATATGAAAGTGCTGCCTGAAAGCTTAGCTCGGTGGGTTCCGGGACAACTAGTCTCGCTTGGAACCGATGGTTTCGGGCGCAGCGAGAGTCGCGTGGCGCTGCGCGACTTCTTCGAGGTAGACGCCAAGCATATCGTGCTTGCAACTTTGGGAGCTATGGCGCGGGAAAAGAAAATCG
>Ga0209488_10002526_pt1 | contig 14977 bp, 17 predicted proteins | sample Rivendell_Oct201_8_FD_188349 | JGI IMG/M metagenome (GOLD analysis project Ga0209488, IMG submission 188349) | Vadose zone soil microbial communities from the Eel River Critical Zone Observatory, Northern California, USA -... | ecosystem: Environmental > Terrestrial > Soil > Vadose zone >... | reverse complement strand
AGACTTCGCAGTCCGCCGAGGCGCCACGGCACGAGCCGGCTGACCATCGAGAGCCACGGACGGGCTTATGAAGTAGGTAGCTTCCTCACCGAGGAAGACCGCTGTCACTTGGCGGAGCGTTTACGTTATTTGGTGGGCGGCATGAACGAGTCGCCGCCGCTTGAATTTGATCGAAATGAGGGGATCCGTTTAGATGAGCGTTACCAGAGGCGACAATGACGACAGCACTTCTTGGCCAACCGGCTTTGCCTGGGCCAGAGCGCTCTGCCTGGCCGCCTTAGGGTTGGCAACCGAGGCCGAAGCGAACACGTCGAACGGCTACAACCTTCCCCTCGGCGTCACCTCCCTGAGCAGGGACATATACGCACTGCACATGGAGGTGTTCTGGATCTGCGTCGGCATCGCGGTGGTGGTATTCGGGGTGATGATTTACGCCCTGCTGAAATTCCGCCATTCCAAGGGCGCCGTACCCGATACCACCCTGTTGCACAGCACCGGGGTAGAGGTCATTTGGACCGTCATTCCCGTCGTGATCCTGGTGGTGATGGCGATTCCTGCCGCGAAAGTCATCCTGATGATGGAGGATACGCGCAACTCCGAGCTCTCGATCCGGGTCACGGCCTATCAGTGGAAATGGCAGTATCAATACATGGACGCGGCCGAGGGGGTTGATTTCTTCTCGACGCTCGCGCGCGACTCGAATTTCGCCCGCCAGCTGCATTCCGGCATCGACCCGAAGACGGTGCCCAATTATCTCTTGGAAGTCGATAACCCCCTGGTCATCCCGAGCGGCACCAAGGTGCGCCTGCTGCTGACTTCCCAGGACGTGATCCACGCGTGGTGGGTTCCCGATTTCGGCGCCAAGCGCTCCGCCATACCGGGATTCGTCAATGAATTGTGGTTCAAGGTCGACCCCGGCAAGGAAGGAATCTACCGGGGGCAGTGCGCCGCGCTGTGCGGCCGCGACCATGGCTTCATGCCCATCGTCGTGGATGTGCGGACGCCGGAAGATTTCAAGAAGTGGGTCGAGACTCAGAAGGCCGCCCTGAAACAGGCGGCCGCGCGGGACGGCCGGCCGCCCGGCGCCGCGCCGCTCGCGAGCCTGCCGCGGGACTCCGCGCCGCCGCCCGCCGCGCAAGTATTGTCGAACTAGTCCTCAACCAGTATCGGATTTACACCAGAGAGCTATTGCACCATGGCCCAGCCCCAAGCAAGCGACACCGCTCACCACGACGACCATGCCCAAGACCATCACGATCAGCCGGCGACGGGCATCAAGCGTTGGCTGTTCGCGACCAACCACAAAGACATCGGCACCATGTACCTGGTGTTCAGCCTGACCATGTTTTTCATCGGCGGCGCCATGGCGATGGTCATCCGGGCGGAATTGTTTCAGCCCGGAATGCAGCTCGTCGATCCGGTGTTCTTCAATCAAATGACCACCAATCATGCGCTCGTCATGATTTTCGGCGCCGTCATGCCGGCATTCGTAGGCCTCGCCAATTGGATGGTCCCGCTGCAAATCGGCGCGCCCGACATGGCGTTGCCGCGCATGAACAATTTCAGTTTCTGGATTCTGCCGTTTGCGTTCACCCTGATGCTGTCCACGCTGTTCGTACCGGGCGGCATGGGCGCGGGCGGTTGGACGCTGTACCCGCCCTTGTCCCTGCAGACCGGCGATGCCTTTCCCATGATGATCTTTGCGATTCACATGATGGGCGCCTCCTCGATCATGGGCGCGATCAACGTGATCGTGACCATCATGAACATGCGGGCGCCCGGCATGAATTTGCTGAAAATGCCGCTGTTCTGCTGGTCCTGGCTGATCACCGCCTACCTGCTCATCGCCGTGATGCCGGTGCTCGCGGGCGCGGTGACCATGCTGCTGACCGATCATTTCTTCGGCACCAGCTTTTTCAATGCGGCGGGCGGCGGCGACCCGGTGATGTTCGAGCACATCTTCTGGTTTTTCGGACATCCTGAGGTCTACATCATGATTCTGCCGGCCTTCGGCATCATCTCGGAGATCTTGCCGACCTTCTCGCGCAAACCCTTGTTCGGGGCCACGTCGATGATCTACGCCATCGCGTCGATCGCCTTCCTGTCCTTCATCGTCTGGGGCCACCACATGTTTGCGGACGGAATGCCCGTGGCGGCGCAATTGTTCTACATGATGTCAACCATGCTGATCGCGGTGCCGACCGGCGTGAAGGTATTCAACTGGACGGCGACGATGTGGCGCGGGTCGCTGACCTTCGAGCCGCCCATGCTGTTCGCGCTCGCGTTCCTGTTCCTGTTCACCATCGGCGGCTTCTCGGGCCTCATGCTCGCGATCGTCCCGGCGGATTTCCAATACAATCAAACCTATTTCGTGGTCGCGCACTTTCACTATGTGCTGGTGCCGGGCGCCGTCTTCGGGATCATGGCCGGGGTGTACTACTGGTTGCCCAAGTGGACGGGCCATATGTACAACATGACCCTGGCGAAGACGCATTTCTGGCTCTCGGCCGTCTTCGTCAACGTCTTGTTCTTCCCGCAGCATTTCTTGGGATTGGCGGGCATGCCGCGGCGCATCCCCGACTACGCGGTGCAGTTCACCGACTGGAATATGGTGTCGTCCATCGGCGGGTTCGTTTTCGGCCTGTCTCAGATCCTGTTCGTCATTGTGATTGTCCAGTGCGCGCGCGGCGGCAAGAAGGCGACTGCCGAGGTCTGGGAAGGGACGCATCCCGCCGGTCTCGAGTGGACGCTCCCCTCTCCGGCGCCGTATCACAGCTTCAGCACGGCCCCCGACGTCAAATGAACGTGACCGGAACAGAGGTCAAGCGCCCCTCGGTTCGACGCCGCATCCGCAATGCGGCCTTCGGGTTGATGTCTGTGGCGCTGGCGTTTTATTTCGGCATCATCGCCCTGTTGATTTATCGCAGTCATCACTGATGCATCCCACCCTGACGAATACGGCGGGACTCAACCAGGATCAGCGCAAGCGGGCCAATCGCAAGCTGATTCGTGGACTCCTGATCATGACGGCCGGCGCCTTTGCCTTCGGCTGGGCGTTGGTGCCTCTGTACGATGTGCTGTGCCGCGCCGCGGGCATCGGCAATGCGGAGGCGAAGTCCGGCAAGTCGGTGGTCCAGGAAGCGATCGATCCGAATCGCGAGATCACGATCGAGTTCCTTGCCCAGCCTGCGTCGGTGGGCAGCTTCGATTTCCGGCCGAAAGTCACGTCGATGCGCATCCATCCGGGAAAGCTCTACGACACCCTGTTCTATGCCAGGAACCTGACTCAGGTGGCGTCGGTGGCTCAGGCGGTTCCCAGCATTTCACCGGCCGGCACGGCGAAGTATTTCCGCAAGACCGAGTGCTTCTGCTTCAGCCCGCAGAAGTTTGCCGCGGGAGAGGGGCGGGACATGCCGGTGCGATTCATCGTGGATCCGGAATTGCCGGGCAATGTGGACAAACTCACCCTGGCGTATACCTTCTACGACACCACGCAATCGGCAACACGTCCCTAGTGTCCTGTTAAACTACTGTTTTCATTCACCGTTTAGAGATTCGTAAATCATGGCGCAAGCGCACGCGGATGCAGAAAAATACTATGTCCCTCACAGCAGTCCGTGGCCCATCTATGGATCCATAACGCTCTTCGTGTTGATGTCGGGCGCCGTCGCCGCCCTCAATGAGTGGCTTCCGGTGTGGGCCTTGCTGCCTGGCTTCGTGATGCTGGCGCTGCTGTTCATTTTGTGGTTCCACACGGTCATCGCCGAGAATCAGAAGGGTATGTACAACCTGGCGGTGGACCGGTCGTTCCGCATGGGAATGATGTGGTTCATCTTTTCCGAAGTGATGTTCTTTGCCGCCTTCTTCGGTGCCTTGTTTTATGCGCGCAATCTGGCCGTTCCCTGGCTCTCGGGCGAGGGCGTGAAGGTCTTCACGAGGCTGCTGCTGTGGAATAATTACGACGGGGCGTGGCCCACCAACGGCCCTGCCGCGCTCGGACCGCGCGCCAATGGTACTTTTGAAACCGTTCCGGCGCTGGGTTTACCCGCCGTGAATACCGCCATACTTCTGGCGAGCAGCGTGACGGTCACGATCGCGCACCATGCCTTGCTCGCGGGGCACAGAACGCGCCTCAAGATCTTCCTCGCCGCCACCTTTTTGCTGGGCTTCACCTTCGTCTACCTGCAGGCCACGGAATACCATGAGGCCTATACCGAGCTCGGCCTGCAGCTCGGCACCGGCATCTATGGCTCGACCTTTTTCATGCTCACCGGGTTTCACGGACTGCACGTCACCCTGGGCGCCATCATGCTGACGGTCATCTGGTTCCGGGTGATGAACGGTCATTTCACCCCGCAGCGCCATTTCGGGTTCGAAGCCGTGGCTTGGTACTGGCACTTCGTCGACGTGGTTTGGCTCGGGCTGTTTACCTTCGTCTATTGGCTGTAGCCCGGCACCATGTGCTGCGGATAGATCCACCCGCGGTAGTAGGCGACGATCAGCAGCACGAACAGTGCCACTGACAGGCCGATGCGCCAGGCCAATGCTTTGACCATTTTGGTGCCGTCGTCCGGTTTGCTGCTCGTCAAGTGGAACAAGGCCTTGGCCAAACTGACCAAAATCAGCAGCAGCATCGCGACGACGAGATATTTGAATATCACAGTGACCCATCGAAGTTGAACGGGGTTCGAGCAGTATATCGTGTCAATCAAAGTCGGTTCCCGCATCTTTGCGCCCAGGGCTTTCACGACGCTGCTCACCGTTGTTCTGATCGTGATGCTGATATCGCTCGGCCGCTGGCAATTGCGCCGCGCCGAGGAGAAACGCGTGTTGTTCGAGTCGTTCGCGGCGGGTACCGACAGCACGCGCCTGATCGATCTCGGAACGCCTCGCCTGCCGCGGTACCAGCACGTATCGGCCGGCGGACACTACGATCAGGACCGGCAAATCCTGATCGACAACATGGTCAATGCCGAGCGCGCCGGCTATTTCGTGATCACGCCGTTCGCACTGACGAACGGTGGCTGGGTGCTGGTGAATCGCGGCTGGGTGCCCTTGGGAGCGAGCCGCGCAGTGCGGCCAACCATCCCCGTAGCGGGCGATACGAGACAGTTGCGAGGGCGTACCGACAACCTGCCGAGTCCCGGCATTCAGATGGGTACCAAGGCTGAGCTCGCGCCTCCCTATCCCGTGGTCGCGAGTTTTCCGAGCCATGCAGACATCGCGCGGCTGCTGCGCGAATCCTCCTGGACGGGCGCCGCGGATCTGCTGCTGCTCGACCCCGGCGAGCCCGATGGGTACGTACGCAACTGGTCGGCGCCAGGATTTCCGCCGATGCGCCACATTGGCTACGCGGTGCAGTGGTTCGCTCTGGCGCTGACGCTGTTCGTCATATACGTCGTCACCAATCTGCGTCGAAACCCGGAGGTGCCCGTATGACCGAGCGGAGCGCTCAGGATCGACGCCAAGGGCGGCTGCTCGTCGTCTTGGCACTATTGTTTTTTGCGCCCTTGGGGCTCGCGTTCTACTTGTATTACGGTCACAGTGCTTGGCATCCGGGAGGCCGCGTGAACGCGGGCCAGTTGGTCGAGCCGGCGCGGCCCCTGCCGTCGCTGGCTTTACCGCTCCTGGGCTCGGGCAACACCGATCCGAATTTCCTGAAAGGCAAGTGGACTCTGTTGTATGTCGGATTCGGCAGTTGCGCCGAGGACTGCCGCACTCGTCTCTATGACACGCGCCAGGTTCGCCTGGCACTGGATCGCGACATGAACCGAGTGCAACGCGTATTCATCGGCGACGGCGACTGTTGCGATGCACAGTTTCTGCATGAACAGCACCCGGACTTGATCACGATCCGCGCGGGCGACGCTGCGGCACCTCTGCTCGCTCTCTTGCCGGGACAGGGCAGCGCGAACGCGACGCCTGCTTCCCGTGTGTATTTGATCGACCCGCTTGGCAATCTCATGATGTCCTATGCCGCCGACGCCAAAGCAAAGGGCATGCTCGAAGACATGAAGCGCCTACTGCGGCTTTCCTCCATAGGCTAGCGCATGCACCCGCAACGACGTTTGTTCTGGTTCAGGCGGTTGGCATTGGCTGGCGCGCTGCTGGCCGCCGCCGTCGTCGTGCTGGGCGCATGGGTGCGCCTGACCGATGCCGGCCTGGGATGCCCGGACTGGCCCGGGTGTTACGGGCATATTTATCCGCATGCGGACCCTGTTGAGCCGCAGCGCGGCTTTCAGTTCGGTAAGGCATTGCACGAGATGGTCCACCGGTATTTCGCCGGGACCTTGGGTGTGATCATCACGATATTGCTGATTTGGGCGGTGCGATTCCGCGCGGACCGCAACCAGCCGCTGATACCCGTGACGGCGCTGTTCGTCGTGGTGTGCCTTCAAGGTGCCTTGGGCGCCTTGACGGTGACCTTGCTGCTGAAGCCCTTGATCGTCACCGCACACCTGCTTGGCGGCCTCACCACAATGGGGCTGCTGTGGTGGTTGTCCCTTACGCCGACGACGCGGCAGCTGACGGAACAAGAAACCACTTTGCGAAAATATGCCCTGCTGGGTCTTGCCGTATTGATCGTGCAAATCGCTCTCGGCGGCTGGACGAGCAGCAACTACGCCGCCTTGGCCTGCCCCGATTTTCCCACCTGCCAGCGCTCTTGGTGGCCGCGGATGGACTATCAGGACGCCTTCGTGCTGTGGCGCGGACTCAAGTTGGACTACGAAGGCGGGGTGCTGGCAAATCCCGCCCGCGTGGCCATCCACTTCACGCATCGCCTCGGCGCCCTGGTTGCAGGCTCGATCCTGATCAGCCTGGGGGTCTTGGTCGCCACCGGCGCCAGGAGCCGGCGTTTGACATTCGCCGGCGGCCTGCTGGTGCTGGCGGTCCTGGTGCAGATTTCCCTGGGTGTGGCGACCGTGCACTGGGGCGTGCCCTTGGGTTTGGCTACGCTGCACAATGCCGGCGCCGCTTTTCTGGTGATCAGCATGGTGTGGCTGTTGCGGGCGCTGTGGCCGGCGCCCGCGATCGGCATGGTACCCTTGCATCATCGTGCCGACCATTCCCGATAGTCCGCCCATTGCCGTCGTCGGCACCAGCCGCTGGCGGGATTTTTTGGAGCTCACCAAGCCCAAGGTGAGCCTGTTGATCGTGTTCACCGCCGTCGTCGGCATGGTTCTGGCGTCGCCGGGATGGGTGCCGCTGCCCGCCTTGATCTTCGGCACACTGGGCATCGCCTTGGCCTCCGGGTCCGCTGCGGCCTTCAATCATGTGCTGGATCGGCACATCGACGAGAACATGGCGCGCACACGCCGCCGGCCGCTGCCCACCGGGCATTTGGCGAAGCACCAGGCGGTGATGTTCGCCGCGCTGCTCGGGCTCGCGTCGATGCTGGTGTTGTCGCTGCTCGTCAACGCACTCACGGCCGCGCTGACTTTCTGCTCGCTGATCGGCTACGCGATGGTTTATACGATGTGGCTCAAACGCGCCACGCCCCAGAACATCGTCATCGGCGGAGCGGCGGGCGCGGCGCCGCCCGTGCTCGGCTGGGCCGCCGTCACCAACACCATCGACCCGCATGCACTGCTGTTGTTCTTGATCATTTTCACGTGGACGCCGCCGCATTTTTGGGCCTTGGCGATCGCGCGGCGCGACGACTATGCGAAGGTCGGGATTCCCATGCTGCCCGTGACCCATGGCATCCCGTACACCCGCCTGCAAATCGTGCTCTATACCATACTGCTGGTGCTGAGCACGCTCCTGCCGTATCTCACCGGCATGAGTGGATTGATTTATCTCAGCGTAGCGCTCGTGCTCAACGGCCGCTTTCTTTACTACGTGCTCAATTTGCGCCGCGGGCTGCGGCCTGAGCTGCCGATGCGCACCTTCAGATTTTCCATCACCTATCTGATGCTGTTGTTCGCGGCACTGATCATCGATCACTATTTTTTGTTCAAGGCGTAGCCGACGATCGCGTGCTCTGCGCCCCAAATCGCCGCTTAGGAGCCTGTCTGACTAATGGGCGCCGTCACGAGGGCGACCCCCATCGAGCAGATTTCTGCGATCGTTTCGCGAGCATAGTGGGTACTATGTGAGTGAAACGATCGCAGAAATATGCCGATGCGGGTCGGCCGCAGTAGGCGCCCATTAGTCAGACAGGCTCCTAGGGCGAAGCGGGCGACACGATGGTCCTCAAGGCCGGCGTGGCGGCGCCCAGCACGATCGCGATCGGAATCAGCGCCCAAAGAACCTCGACCGCTCTGCCGGACACGGATGCCGGTAGGTGGTCGCGCAGCGGCTTGCCGAACGTGACGATGGATACGATCATCGCGGCAAACACCAGGGCGGCGGCCGCGGCGCACAGCCAGACGGTGATCAGCACGCCGTTCATCGGACGAACGCCCCCCAGCGGGTGATGAAGGTATGCGCGCCTTCGATCGCCATCAGGCCGACCAGAATGAGCAGGCACAGCGGCGGGATCAGGATGGCGAACTTCAGCGCGAGCCGCTCCCACCTCATGTGCATGAAGATGGCGACGATCAAGCCCGCCTTCACCAGCATGAACAGAATGATCAGCGACCACCGTAGAAAGCCGTGCAGCTGAAAATAATCGACCATATAGGAAAAGGTGCTGAAGACGAACAGCAGTGCCCAGATCCAGAGGTAAATGCGAAGCGGGTGCTGCTGACCCTCGGTGTGCCCTTGGTCGGCAGCCGCGTGCCCTGCTTGGCTAGGGGCGGTTTCGGAGGCGGTGACGTCGTTCATACTTCCCCTTACCACAGATAGAAGAAAGCGAAGATAAACACCCAGACCAGATCGACGAAGTGCCAGTAGAGGCCGGTCACTTCCACGGTCTCGTAGGTGCCCTTGCGGTCATAAAATCCGGTCCACACTCTGCGGGCGACGACGGACAGATAGACCACGCCGGCCGATACGTGCAAGCCATGAAAGCCCGTGATCATGAAAAACGCCGAACCGAACTGCGGAGCGCCCATGGGATTGCTCCAAGGCCGCACACCTTCCTCAACGATGAGCTTGTGCCACTCGAAGGCTTGCATGCTCACGAAACTCGCGCCCAAGGCTGCCGTGGCGAGCATCAAGGCGGTGGTTCTGGCGCGGTCGCGCCGGTAGCCGTAGTTCACCGCCAGAGCCATGGTGCCGCTGCTGGTGATCAGAACCATGGTCATGATCGCAATCAGCAATAGCGGAACCGGGTGACCGAAGATTTCCAGTTCGAAGACCTTGCTCGGATCCGGCCACGTCGCCGTGGTCGACATCCGGACATTCATGTAGGAGGTGAGGAAGCACGAGAAGATGAACGTGTCGCTGAGCAGGAAGATCCACATCATCACCTTGCCCCAGGGCACCGGGAACGCCTGCTTGTCGCCCGACCAATCCGCGGCGACGCCGCCCAGGCCTTGAACCGCCGCCGGTTGTCCCGCGATCGATGCGTCTTCTGCCATGCGAGAGATCCTTTGCGTTAGGTAGACAGTAACAAGGCGAACATCACCAGCCACACCAGGAGCAGATAGTGCCAATACACCGTGCAGAGCTCGATGCTCAGGCGTACTTCGATCAGCTCCACCGCGCGCGTGCGCATGCGGGCCGCCGTCTTGAGCCAGACGACCAGTCCGCCGAGCAAATGCAAGCCATGCACGCCGGTCAGGACGTAGAAGAAGGCGCTTGCGGGCCCGCTGGTCAATCCGTAGCCGGAGTCGCGGAGCTGATGCCATCCGGCCAGCTGGCCGGTGAGGAACAATATGGCGAAGGCTCCGCCCGCGAACAGATAGCCGCGGACGCGCCCGCGTTGATTCAATCTCACCGAGTGCCGCGCCGCCTGCATGGCGGCGCTGCTCAAGACGAGCACGACCGAGTTGAACCACAGGATCGGGGGTTTGCTGACCGGATGCCAGTCCGAGATCCCATGTACGGCGCCATGACCATGGCCCATGCGGATGAAATACGCCGAGATGAACAGCCCGAACAACGAAGTGATTACCGCGAGGAATACCCACAAGGCGATGCGCGCCGGCGGCACCCCCACTTCACCGACATCGCCGCGCCCATGGCGCACGTGCACGCTCGACCCGTGGCGCTCCCACGATCGCGTGCTCAATCGTTTGACCAGCAAGAACCAAACGATCACGCCGACAATGAGCGCGCCGAATGCAACCCAGATATTCATGAGCGCTATTTCTGGCCTTGCGCGTGCCCAATCGGCGCCAGCTTGTCGGGCGGAACGTTTTGAGGGATGAAGTCCTCTTTCGCGCCGGGCACGCTGTAGTCATAGGCCCAGCGGTAAACCACCGGCAGTCTCTCGCCCCAGTTGCCATGCACGGGCGGCGTATCGGGGGTTTGCCATTCGAGCGTCGTGGCCCGCCAGGGGTTGCCTCCCGCGGGCTTGCCTTTGAAAAGCGACCAGACCAGGTTGAACAAAAACACCAATTGCACGGCGGCGACGAACAGAGCCGACACGGTGATCCACTTGTTCATCGTGTGAACCGACGGCGGGATGAACTGGATGGCTTCGTCCCATGCGTAGTAGCGGCGCGGCAAACCGAGGATGCCCAAGTAGTACATGGGCAGGTAGATCATGTACGTTCCGATGAACGTGATCCAGAAATGAATCCTGCCCAGGGTGTCGTCCAGCATTTTTCCCGTCATCTTCGGGTACCAATGGTAGAGCGCGCCGAACACGACCAGGATCGGCGACACGCCCATCACCAGATGGAAGTGCGCGACCACGAAATACGTGGCGGACAGCGGCACGTCCACCGGCACGTTGCCGAGAAACAGCCCGGTCAAGCCGCCGTTGATGAAGGTGAAGATGAACCCGATGGCGAACAGCATCGGCACGGTGAGATGAATGTCGCCGCGCCAGAGCGTGAGCACCCAGTTGTAGACTTTGATCGCGGTGGGCACGGCAATGATGAGCGTGGTGGTCGCGAAGAAGAAGCCGAAGTACGGATTCATGCCGCTCACATACATGTGATGCGCCCACACCACGAAGCTGAGGCAGCCGATCGCCAGAATCGCCCAGACCATCATGCGATAGCCGAATATATGTCTCCTCGCATGCGTGCTCAGCAGATCGGACACGATGCCGAATGCCGGCAGCGCGACGATGTAGACTTCCGGATGGCCGAAGAACCAGAACAGGTGCTGGAACAAGAGCGGGCTGCCGCCGTTGTAGCCTAGCGGCTGACCCATCGAAGAGACCGCCGGCATGAAGAAGCTGGTGCCCGCCAGGCAGTCCAGGGTCATCATGATGGCGGATACGAACAGGGCCGGAAAGGCCAGAAGGCCCAGTACGGTCGCCATGAAAATGCCCCAGACCGACAGCGGCATGCGCATCATGGTCATGCCGCGGCAACGGGCCTGCAGCACGGTCGTGACGTAATTCAGGCCGCCCATCGTGAACGCCACGATGAAGGTTGCGAGCGATGCGAGCATGCAGACGATTCCCCATCTCGCGCCGGGCGACCCGGAGAGAATGGCTTGCGGCGGATACAAGGTCCAACCGGAGCCGGTCGCGCCGCCGGGTACGAAGAAACCGGCCACCAGAATCAGCACGGCCAGCAGGTATACCCAGTAGCTCACCATGTTGAGATACGGGAACACCATGTCGCGCGCCCCGCACATCAGGGGAATGAGGTAGTTCCCGAAACCGCCGAGAAACAGCGCGGTCAGCAGGTAGATAACCATGATCATCCCGTGCAAGGTGATGAACTGGTAGTAATTCTGCGGCGCGATCAGCGAAAAGCTGTGCGGAAAGCCGAGCTGCAGCCGCATCAGAATCGACAGCGTGAGCGCGACCAAGCCGATGGCGATCGCCGTGATCGTGTACTGAATCGCGATGACCTTATGGTCCTGAGACCAGATGTATCTGGTCAGGAAGCTCTTCGGCTCATGGAGCGGATGAGTGTGATCGCGGTCGGCAATTGCAGCATAGGCCATCTTGCTTCACCTCACAGCGAATCGATATGTTTGACGACGTCGTTGATCGCCTGCTCGTCCGTGAGCGACTTGGCCATGGCGGCCATCTGTGCCCCGTTGAAGTCCTGCGGATGACTCCCGCGCACGCCCTGCCGGAAGTTCTCGAGCTGCCGCTTCATGTACCAGTCGCTCATGTTCGAAAGCCTCGGCGCGTTCGTCGACCAGACCCCTTGGCCGCCGCTTCCATGACAATAGGCGCAGGTTTCGTAGTGCTCTCTGCCCTTCGAGGGATTTCCGGACACCGTCCCTTGCGGGTGCGCGTCGGGCAAGGAGCTGATGTAGGCAACCACGTTCTTTACCGCGGTGTCGTCGGCGAGCATCGCGGCAAACGCGACCATCTGCTTTCCGTACTGATCCTTCTCGCTCGCGCCGCGTATCCCGAGCTTGAAATCCTGCAATTGCCGCGTCAGGTACCAGCCCGCCTGACCGGCGAGCTTCGGTGCGTTCAATTGCGGGTTTCCCTCTCCCTGCGCGCCGTGGCAGGCGCTGCAGACGGCATAGGACGCCTGGCCTGCCGTGACATCGCCGGCGGCTGCGGCACGCGTTTGCGCATAAGTCGGCTGCGCGGCGAGCCACGCTTGAAAGTCTTTCTCCTCCTCGACGATCACGCGCCCGCGCATGGTGAAGTGCGCCGTTCCGCATAACTGCTCGCAGAGCGCATCGAAACTTCCCGTGCGAGTGGGGATCAGCCAGAAGTAGGTCACCATGCCGGGCACCATGTCCATCTTGACCCGGAACGCCGGCACCGCGAATTGGTGCAGGACGTCCTTGGCGCGGCCCAGGACCTTTACCGGCTTGCCGAGGGGCAAATGCACTTCCGGACCGTATACCACCACATCGTCCTGACCCTTGGGGTCATTGGGGTCGATCGCGAACGGATTCTCCGGACTCGCCAGGCGAACATTCGTGGTGCCGAACAGGCCATCCTTGCCGGGAAAACGGTAGCTGAAATTCCATTGCTCCCCGACGACCTCCATCTCCGACGCCCCGGCCGGCACGGTGACGAACTTGGCCCACACCAGCAGGCCCGGCGCGAGCATCGCGGCGATGCCGACCGAGGTCACGATCGTGAGCCACCATTCGAGCTTCTTGTTCTCAGGCTCGTAGTGCGCCTTGGTGCCTTTGCGATGCAGGTAGCGCACGATGCAATACGCCATGAAAAGGTTGACCGCGACGAACACGGCGCCCGTGACCCAGAATGTGAGGTTGACGGTGTCGTCCATCGTCGTCCAATTGGACGCGATCGGCGTGAACCACCAGGGGCTCAAGAAATGAAACAGGACGGTGCCGATGACCAACGCGATCACTGCACATGCAAGTATCATTGACGCCCCCCGCGAATAAACTCAAACCCGGCGGATCAAACTCCTTGTGTCGGAGTCTCCGAAACTCTCCTCACATTGCTGAAAGGATTGATGAAGTGCGAATCGATCGCCACCAGTTCGGCTTCCGGATGTTTTTCGCTCATCATCTTCAGCACGGCCTGTTCCCGATGCTTCCGGACGTACACCAATATCAGGTGCTTGCCGGCCACCAGGTCGTCATGAAACTTGGCAAGCTTCTTGTGCTCGCTGTCGATTCCCATGAGGCCGCCTTCCCAGGCGCCAAACAACGTCGCCGCGCCGACCAGGAGCGCGTAAACGAAGGTGGGAACCGCATAGTTTTCGAAGGGCTTGGTGTACAAGAGCAATCCGACGCCCACCAGCCCGACCACACATCCGAGCGCGGCGCCGATGAACCCGTCGCGCACGATGTCCAGGGTTTCGAAGTAATTGCTGGCGTGGATCTGATGCCGCTTGAGGCCCGCGTGGTCGCGGCAGATGACGTGCAGGTAGAAGTCCCTGACGCCGACTTCATGCAGATCGGCCGACACCTGGTCGGTCGTCGCAATGTTAGGAGTGAGAAAATAAATACATTTCATGGCTTCCCCCGCGACGTTTTTTGACGGCGGCCAATGAACGAATTCACTTCACCAAACACTCTTCAGGCTCTGTCAATAATTTGTTGCAGAGCCACAGCCAACACCAGTGTCGCACAAGCATTGTCGCGTTGGAAGATGCGCGCCAGTACCTGCTCAGGGCGAAACGCAGCGCAGCAAAGCTGGGCTTTTACTCGAGTCAGCGAAGAATCATTGCGCCGCGGCAATCGTTGTGTGCACTGCGGGTTCACTGATTGTGTGCACCGCAACATATGGTTGCTGCGATGCGGGCTCTCTAATGGTGTGCGCCGCAACGTGATTCGTTGCTGCATTGCGGACTCGCTATTTTTTGTGTGCACCGCGGCACAATCCGTGTGCGCGTTGCCGCGCGCTGCCTTCGCAGGGTGCAGCGGACGCAGCATGCGGCGTTCGAAACGACGCGTGCTAATATCAATGCGGCGCTGGCAAAAGCTGTTCGGGGAGTCGAACGATGGACCTATTTGTGGTTGTCATCATTGCAGCGATTCTTTTTACCGTGGCGACGGTGTTTTTGGGCGTGTTGACCATGTCCGCGGGCGGTTCGACGGATAAGACGCTGAGCACACCGCTCATGTGGGCGCGCATCGGGTTTCAGGCGCTCACACTATTGCTGCTGTTCGCTGCCATAAAATTGCGCTGACGGGTCTCAAGAAACCTGGGGCGCTCCGACCGCGACGAGTCGCGTGCTCGCGCACGCCGAATCATCGCGTTCACGAAAGCTTGTTCGGCTTGCCCTTTATCGGCGAGCGGTCTGGGACCAGATAAATTGGATTTTGCGCAAGCCCGTGAAAACGAAAGTCCTGATCCCGAGTGACGTTTCCGCGGAAACGTCCGTCCGCAGCGAGATCACGCTTTCTGTAGCTTCTGCGTACCGATCGGCAAGGCCCGCAGGCGCTTGCCCGTGGCGGTGAATATCGCGTTGCAGAGGGCGGGGGCAACCAATGGCACCGCAGCCTCGCCGATGCCGCCGGGCGCCTCGTCGCTGTCCACGAGATGCACGTTTAGTTCGGGCAATTCGTT
>Ga0209488_10002524_pt1 | contig 14983 bp, 14 predicted proteins | sample Rivendell_Oct201_8_FD_188349 | JGI IMG/M metagenome (GOLD analysis project Ga0209488, IMG submission 188349) | Vadose zone soil microbial communities from the Eel River Critical Zone Observatory, Northern California, USA -... | ecosystem: Environmental > Terrestrial > Soil > Vadose zone >... | reverse complement strand
CCAGGAAGGCGCCGAACGCCGTGACCGACAGCGACCGCTCCACGTGGTCGGGGTTGAGCTCGATGAGCGGCCCGCGGGTGCGGAAGCTCGCGTTGTAGATCACGATGTCGGGCGCGCCGGGCGCGGCATCAAGCGCACCGAACAGCCGCTCGACCTCGGAGGGTTTGCTCGCGTCGCACGCGAAGGCGCGCGCTCCGGTCTCCTGCGCGAGAGGTGCAAGGTCGTCGGTCGAGCGCGCCGCGAGCGACACCGCAAGGCCTTCATGTGCGAGCGCGCGCGCGAGCGAGGCGCTCAGGCCTGCGCCGGCACCGACGATGAGGGCGTGCTTGAATTCCAGATTGGGCATGGCGGTCCGTACTCCTCTACGAGCGAAGACGGTTAAGCTAGTGCCGCCGACTTGAAGTTCCAACAGCATTTGCGGCAAGCACGCGAGGCCAATCATGGAAGACATGAAAGTCACAGCCACCGGGTACGACTTTCGGCCCGCGCACGCTGCCATGCAGCGGTACGTTGATGGGAACCTTCTTTCTGGATTCTCTTCCGCGGTGCTCGTCGGTAGAGATTTGGTCGATGTGACATGCATTGGATGGGCCGACAAAGAAGCGCAGATACCATTGCGTGTCGACCACATATTTCGCGTCTTTTCAAATACAAAGCTAGTTACATCCTGCGCTGCCCTTCTTTTATTCGAAGAAGGCCGCTTCCAGCTGGATGATCCGATTGAGCAGTTTATTCCGCAGCTCGCGAACCGTCGTGTGCTGCGTCCCGACGCGACGTCATTGGACCAAACCGAGCCCGCTGTCAGGCCGATCACCATTCGCCATCTGATGAGTCACAGTTCGGGGCTGAGCTACGGTCTTCTTAACCCGGGCACGTTGATTTTCAATGCGTACAACGCGCGAAAAGTAGTCAATCCCGCGACCACGCTTGCGGAGATGATCGACGTGTTGGCCGACCTGCCTCTGGTCTTTCATCCCGGAATGTCATGGGAGTACTCAGTGGCCACGGACGTCTTGGCCCGTCTTGTCGAAGTGATAAGCGGCCAACGTTTCGATGCGTTTATTCAGTCGCGAATTCTAGGCCCGCTTGGCATGGTGGACACTGGATTTGTGGTGTCAGGTCGCGATCGCCTCGTTGCCTATTATGCCGGTGCCGAGCTGGTCGACCCCATGAAGCCGGGACTGACTCGCGCAGACGACGCGCCATATCCGGGGGCTTATTTGCGCCCCTTCCCGAGGCAGAGCGGCGGTAGCGGCTTGGTATCGACCTTGCCGGACATGGTCGCGCTATTTCGAAGCCTCGTTCCGGGTGGCCCGACCTTGCTCCGGCCAGACACGATCAAGCTGATGATGACCAACCAGTTGCCTGAGGGTGTGTGGCTCCGCTTTGCTGCTTACGGAGAACTTCAAGGCAGGGCGCACGGGCTCGCGGGAGCGCTGATCCTGGAGCCTGCTGCGTTCGACCATCAGGACGCGAGAGGCGAGCTCTTTTGGGGCGGACGCGCAGGCACCCAATGGTGGATTTCGCCTAAGAAGAATACCGCAGGCTTGATCATGGCGCAGCGTGAGATGGGGCATCCATTTGTGGTCGAGTTCAAACGGCTCGCGTACGAAGCGGTGAAGCGCAAAAGCTGACAAGAATGGCCTCGCATCCGCGGCGTGAGTGAGGTTCTGCCCTTAACGTCGAAAATGGGATGTCTGCTCTTCCGCCGCTCTTGGATCGTAAGCGGACATACAGACATCGCGGAATCGACCTTCGTGACCCAATGGCAACATTGGAGCTTCATAGTGGTACGACATATTGTCCAAAAGCGCTGTATTAGCGCTTTGTATTATAACGATGATTGAGCATATCGACATCAAAGCGAGCGATCTTGGGTGGCCGCAGGCCGCGCCATTACTCAAAGCCGTATGGCCTCCTGAGGTCGTCGCCAAACTACCCTGGAGGGATGTCGTTTGGGCAAATCCTGACTATCGGTTGCTTGCCTTTAATCGCGACAATGAAATCATCTGCCACTTGGCGATCGTATTACGTGATGCGACTTGGGATGGACGCGCCGTCAGAATTGGCGGCATAGGAGGCGTAGCCACAAGAGAAGACAGCCGACGGCAAGGCGTGGCCAGTACGGCGATGCGAATGGCGATACAGGAGATACAAGAGACCTACAAGGCAGACTTCGGACTACTATTCTGTGAGCCGCGCCACGCGTCGATCTATGAAACTCTTGGTTGGTGTCCATTCAAAGGTGATGTCTTCGTCATGCAGCCGCAGGGACACGAGCGTTTCGATGTCACCGACCCCTACGTGTTTGATCTCAAGATTGCACCGCGTGCTGGCGTGCTTGATCTCTGCGGTCTGCCTTGGTGATGGGTCGACAATCATGCGGACTTGTGAACCTACACCAGTGCCGTTTGCTTCCGAAGTTCGTGCCGGAGGTTGCCGCGATGGATCACGAACTTCGGAAGCCGGGCATTAGCACGCCGAGCGGAAAGGAATTGACGTGGCGCGCCTTCTCATCACCCTGGTGCTTGCTTTCGTCCTGGTCGGGCTGCTGTGGCCGATCCTGGTGCGGTTGCGCCGTGGCCGGGTTCCAGACGACGTGGCAATCCGGCGCGAGCGCAGGAGCTACTTTGTCCCGATCGCCGCCTGCGTCGCTCTGAGCTTCCTGATCGGCGCTGCACTGTGGTGGTTTGGACAATAGCGGGGCCGGGTTGTGCCATGCATCTGCTCAAGCCGCTCCTCTGACCTCGCCGTTGCCGGGTGGCGGGATCGGGATGCCGTCGTCGGAATATTCATTGAGCTTGTTGCGCAGCGTACGGATCGAGATGCCGAGAATGTTGGCCGCATGAGTCCGGTTGCCGAGGCAGTGCTTGAGCGTCTCCAGGATGAGATCGCGCTCGACATCGGCGACGGTGCGGCCGACCAGCGCGCGGGTCACGGCTTCCGCCGCCATGGTGGCATGCATGACCGCGGAAGGAGTCTTGGCCTGATCAAGCCGGGTGCCATCGGGACTGAGGATGCCGTCGGCGCCAATCTCGTCGCCGGTCGCGAGCAGCACGGCGCGATGGATGGTGTTTTCCAGCTCGCGCACGTTGCCGCGCCAGCGGTTGAGCACCAGCGTGCGTCGAGCCTCTGCCGATAGCGGACGGGCAGGGATGCCATTTGCGGCGGAGTATTTCTTGATGAAGTGCTGGGCGAGCTCGACGACGTCGGCAGCGCGCTCGCGCAGCGGCGGGATCTTCAGGTTGACCACGTTGAGGCGGAACAACAGGTCCTCGCGGAACACGCCTTCGCGCACGGCGTCGACCAGATTGCGGTTCGAGGTCGCAATGATGCGGATGTCGACCGGCACCGGCCGGGTGCCGCCGACGCGGTCGATGACGCGCTCCTGGATCGCACGCAGCAGCTTCGCCTGCAGGCGTGCATCCATCTCTGAAATCTCGTCGAGCAGCAGCGTCCCACCCGAAGCCTCCTCGAACTTGCCGACGCGGCGTGCGATCGCGCCCGTGAAGGCGCCCTTCTCGTGGCCGAACAGCTCCGACTCCAGAAGGTTCTCCGGGATGGCTGCGCAATTGACCGAGATGAACGCTCCGCGCGAGCGGTTCGAGCGCAGGTGCACGTAGCGGGCCAGCACCTCCTTGCCGGTTCCCGATTCGCCCGTGATCAGCACGGACGCGTCGCTGGGCGCGATCTGCTGCGCGAGCTTGACTACATGCGCCATGGTCTCGTCGCGATAGATCAGCTCGCGCGTGTCGTCGGAGACGGCGGCGAGCACGGCCGCGATCAGCTCGGGATCGGGCGGCAGCGGGATGTACTCCTTGGCGCCCGCGCGGATGGCGGCGACCGCCGCGCGTGCGTCGCTGCTGATGCCGCAGGCAACGATCGGCGCCGCGATCCGCTCGGCTTCGAGCCGCAGCACCAGGTCGCGAATGTCAAGCGCGACGTCCACCATCAGCAGATCGGCGCCGCGGCCCGAGCGCAACACGTTGAGCGCCTGATCGATATCGACGGCGTGCGTGACACTGGCGCCCTTGTCCATCGCGAGCTTGGTCGCGGTTGTGAGCTGGCCGTTGAGGCTTCCGACGATGAGGAGGCGCATTGTGAGGTCCTTTGTTGTTCTGAGTCGCCGGCGTTAGTGAGTAGTGATTGGTGAGTAGTGAGTAGGAAACCTCCACGCTTCACTTCACTACGCACTACTCACTACGCACTATTCACGGCCTTGCTCAGTTCCGTTCCGCCTTGATGATTTCCGTCATGGTGATGCCGAGCTTGTCTTCCACCAGCACCACTTCGCCGCGTGCCACCAATCGGTTGTTGACGTAGATGTCGATGGCTTCGCCGACCTTGCGATCGAGCTCGAGCACCGCGCCCGGACCGAGCTTGAGCAGGTCGCCCACGTCCATCTGCGCGCGTCCAAGCACCGCTGAGACCTTGACCGGGACATCGAACACCGCTTCGAGATCCTCGGCGGTCCGGTTCTGCGAATCCGGATCGGCTGCCAGCGCGCCCGAATCCATGGGCAGGCTCTGATCGGCCTTCTCCAGGTCAGGCAGGCCGAGCTTGTTGTCGTCGCTCATGGGTCACGTCTCCAGGGAATGTCGGATTTCGGGGCTGCCTCGAGCCGGGCGCTGATGTAGCGTCTGACGGCCAGATCGATCGCCGCCGTGAGCGCGCCGCTCTCGCGGCAGATGCCGCCATCCGCCCATTCGATGCGACAATCGCCCGGTGCGATCTCGGGCTCACCCAGAACCACCAGGCGGCTTTCCAGGCCGAGGCGGCGAATGATCTCCTCGAGCCGTTCACGCGCCGAAGCGTGCAGCGCCTCGTTGACGCGCACGGCCACATGCGGGCTTGCGACCAGGTGCCGGAAGCAGTCGGAGGCGAGCGCCGTGATTTCCGCCAGCGGCTCGCGCCCGATCAGGGCCGGGACAAGCTTCCTGCTGACCGCCACGGCCACTTCCACGGCTTCCGTCTCCAGCCGTGCCTCGACCGCGGAAAGGCTGCGATCAAGCCCCTGCAGCAAGCCGGCAATGCGCTCGAGCGTGGCGGCGGCCTTGTGCTCGGCCGTGGTCTGCGCGTCGGCGAAGCCGCGCGCATGGGCGGCCAGTTCCGCCTGCGCCACCTTGGAGGCGTGCTCGGTGAGCGAGATGGTCGGCTTGCTGCTGCGTCCGCCCGCCTCGAAGTCGTTGTCGAACAGGAATTTTGCCGGTGCCGATCCCATCACGTCGTCCTCAATAGACCAGCTCTTCGTCGCCGCGGCTCTTCGAGATCATGATCTCGCCCTTGGCGGCGAGGTCCTTGGCCAGGCTGACCAGCTGCCCCTGCGCGTCGTCGACGTCGCGCAGCCGCACCGGCCCCATGGCGCCCATATCGTCGCCGAGCATCTTGGCGGCGCGCGAGGACATGTTGCCCAAGAAGAACTGGCGGACCGGCTCGGTTGCGCCCTTGAGCGCGATCGCGAGCTTGTCCTTGTCGACGTGCCGCATCAGGGTCTGCGCCGAGCCGGCATCAAGCTTGACGAGATCGTCGAACGTGAACATCAGGTTCTTGATGCGCTCGGCGCTCTCGCGGCTCTCCTCCTCGAGCGCCGTCATGAAGCGCGTTTCGGTCTGCCGATCGAAGGAGTTGAAAATCTCCGCCATCTGCTCGTGGGCATCGCGCCTGCGGGTCTGCGAGAGGCTCGACATGAACTCGGTGCGCAGCGTCTGCTCCACCCGTTCGATGACCTCTTTCTGCACGGCCTCCATCCGCAGCATGCGACTGACGACGTCGAGCGCGAACTCGCCCGGCAGGATGGCGAGCACGCGCGCAGTATGCTCGGGCCTAAGCTTGCCAAGCACCACCGCGACGGTCTGCGGGTATTCGTTCTTGAGATAATTGGCGAGCACCTCCTCCTGGACGTGCGAAAGCTTCTCCCACATGTTGCGGCCGGCCGGCCCGCGGATCTCCTCCATGATGCCGCCAACCCGCTCGGGCGGCAGGTATTGCTGCAACAGCCGCTCGGTCGCGTCGTAGTTGCCCATGAGGGCTCCGGACGCCGACATGCGCGAGACGAATTCGAGCAGAAGGTTCTCGACCGACGACGACTCGATGGTCCCGATCGTCGACATGATGATGGAGAGCTGGCGCAGCTCGTCGTCGTCGAGCAGCGTCCAGACCTTGGCGCCATGCTGCTCGCCGAGCGCAAGCATCAGAACGGCCGCTCGTTCCGGTCCGGTCAGCTTGCGAGCGCTGGCGTTTTCGCCCTGCCGGCTGGCGAGCGTCGCGACCACATTCGCAATGTCGGTTTGTGTGCTCACTGTCTAGTCCATGTCCTGTCGGTGTGGCTGCGATGACCTGGTTGAGACGACCTTGGGCTCAGGCCGCATTCTCATGCAGCCAGCTGCGAATGATGGAGATCGTCTCGTTGGGGTTGGAGTCGGCGAGCTCGCCGACCTTCTGCACCGATTGGGCGTGGACCTGACCCTGCACCTGGGCCATGTCGATCATCTTGGAGGTTTGGCTGGGGACGGCCTTGATCTCCTGAGCAAGCGCGGCCTGGACATCGCCGCCCGCGATCGCGGCCACGACATTGGCAGCTCCGGAGGGCGAAGACTCGGACTCGAGAATGCGCCGGACCAGCGGACGGACGACCAGCAGCAGAACGACCAGGGCCAGCAGGAGCATCACGCCGAGCTCGACCCAGTGCATGACGTCGTCCTTGGTGAAGGTCAGGAACGACATCAAGCCGGTCGGCTCCGGAATGACATTGGTCGGCACTTCGGCAAAGCGCAGGTTGACCACCTCGATCTGGTCGCCGCGCTTCTGGTCGAAGCCGATGGCGGTGCGCACCAGCGCCGCGATCCGATCGATCTCCTCCTTCTCGCGCGGCTGGTAGGTGGTTTCGCCCTTGTCGTTCTTGGTGTAGGCGCCATCGACCAGCACGGCGACCGAGATGCGGTTGACGCGGCCCCCCTCGGTCACCTCGGTCTTGGTGGAGCGGGAGATCTCGTAGTTGAGGATTTCCTCGGATTTCTTGCTCTGCTCGCGGGTCGAGTTGTTGTCTGCGGGCGGGCGTGCCGCTCCTGGCAGCTCGTTGCCGACCGTGACCTGGCCGTCCTTGCCGTCGTTGCTGGCTGAGCTTTCCTCACGGGTCTGGCTCGAGCGCATCACACGGCCTTCCGGATCGAACTTCTCGGAGGTCTGGGTGACGCGGTTGAAGTCGAAGTCGGCGGTAAGCTGCACCCGCGCGTGGCCGGGGCCGACCACCGAGGTGACGATGGCTTCGACCTGCTCGCGCAGGCGCCGCTCGAAAGCGACCTGCCGCTCATCGGCGCTCAGGCCGAGCGCTCCCTCGGTGCTGGCGCCGTCCGCCAAAAGCCGTCCGGCCTCGTCGACGATCGAGACCCGCTCGGGCTTGAGGTCTTTGACCGCCGAGGCCACTAGGTGACGAATCGCCCGCACCTGTTGAGGCTCGAGCGGTCCGCGGACCTTGAGCACGATCGAGGCGGAGGCTTCGGCCTTGTCACGGGAGAACAGCGCGCGCTCCGGCAGCACCAGGTGCACGCGCGCGGCCTGCACCCGATCGATCGCCCGGATGGTGCGCGCGAGCTCGCCCTCCAGGGCACGCAGGTGGTTGATGTTCTGGACGAAGCTTGTGGCGCCCAGCGCGTCGGACTTGTCGAAGATCTCGTAGCCGATGCCACCGCCCTTGGGCAGGCCGGCTTCCGCGAGCCGCATGCGCAGCCGCGTGACCTTGTCCTTGGGGACCAGCACGATGGCGTTGTCGCCCTTGAGCTCGTAGGGAATGCCCTGGCGCTCGAGGTCCTTAACGATCGCGGTCGAGTCCTCAAAGGAGAGATCGGTGAACAGGGGTGTCATCTGAGGCGCGGTCACGCGCATCATGATGAACGCGAAAAAGCCGATGAGCGCGACCGTGACCGCGACCATGGCGGCGATTCGCGCCGCGCCCAAAGATCGGATGAACTGGATGACGTCCTGCACGTTTGCTTTGACCCGTGCTCATTCCCACTGGGCAAGATTTGCCCGGTTCATGGTTACTGTCTGGTTAAGATCGGGACCGCTGGTGCGACTTCAGGCGGTGGCCTTGGTGATCCTCGATCCCAAGTGTTGCTTATTTGCTACGATTGCAGGCCCACCAGGCTCGACCGCCGTGCCGCAGTGAGTCCATTTTGCTGGGCAAGCAGCTGAAGCGTCGGTGGGGTCAATTATCGAGTCGCGGGCGGCGGCCGTCGGCGCGGCAAATCGATTCAAGTCAATCAATTCGATAAGCAACTCAACAACGCGAACGCCGGCTCAAGGAGCCGGCGTGGTTCATCATGATTGAGGCAAGAGAGCGCTTACTGGCGATACTGCTGAATGCGCGTGGTGCGCAGACCGGCCAGACCATGCTGGTCGATCGAGTATTGCCACGACAAGAACTCTTCAACCGTGAGCGTGTAGCGGGCGCAGGCTTCCTCAAGCGAGAGGAGACCGCCACGGACCGCTGCGACCACTTCGGCTTTGCGCCGAATGACCCAGCGTTTCGTTCCCGGTGCCGGCAAGTCCGCAATCGTCAGCGGGCTTCCATCGGGGCCGATCACGTATTTCGCCCTCGGACGTAGGGGCTCATTCATGAATACAACTCACGCACTCGACAGACCAACTTTCGCCCCAAACTACTTGGTGCGACTTAAAATTTACCTAAGCACATCTTATCAAATGGGAAATTCCGCACGCAACTGGACTCGTGCGCGCCCCAGGCATGCTGCCGAGGGGGTGCCGAAATCCATCATTTGGCTACCGCTCGGGCGGTCAGATCACTCAATTTCTGGTAATTAAATGCCTCTGACCATTACTTTCCGTTGGGGTGTCTCCTTCAGTATTCATTTGCCATAGCGCGTTTTGGTTATTGGGAAGCCGACGCCTTTCAGGCGCCCGGGCGCACAACCCGCTTGATCTTGTCGAGCGTATAGTCCTGCCCTCCCATCGACAGCACGGGTGGCGTCTGATTCAAGTCGACTGAATCCACGATGCCCTCGACTTCAGTAGGGACCGCCACAGTCTGGCCGCTTGCGTCCTTGCCGGTGACCGAGATCGTGTATTTGCCGTCCGGCCAGAGCGTGCCGGCATTGTCGCGGCCATCCCAGGAAAAGGTTTGCAATCCGGTGTCCATGGTGAAGCCGCCGGAGTAGACCGTCTGCCCGGTCGTGTTCTTGATGGTGACGGTCGCGCTGATCGGCTTGGGCACCTGAAAGCTCCAGGTGGCGGAGCTGTTCTTCAGCGCGGCAGTCTGGCCGTCGACCGCCACGTTCTGGCCGACGAAGGCGAGGGCGGTGGTGGACTGCGCGCTCTTCTCGATCGACACCAGAGTCGCGAGCTGCTCGTTCTGCTTGAGCTGCTGCTCGACCTGCGCGAACTGGACCAGCTGCTGGGTGAACTGGTTGGTGTCGAGCGGATCGAGCGGATTCTGATTCTTCAGCTGTGTGGTCAACAGCGTCAGGAAGGTCTGGAAATTGCCGGCCAGCGTGTTCTTGTCGATGCCGGTCGAGCTCGTGGAGCTTGTCGACGTCGCGTTGTTGTTCACCACCGCGGCGGTGACCGATGAGTTGGTGGCGGGTATGACGCTGGAGGTGGCCATGATCAATCCTCAGACGCGAATGTCGACGCCGCCGGCGCGCGTCATGCTGCGATAGGCGTTGGCGGCTATGTCGACGGGAGCGAGATTAGGGTCCGGCACGAGCAGCCGTGCCGCAGCGGGTGATTGGCTATTGTCGTCGCGTCCGGCAAAGCCCTGGTCGCGCAGCGAGAACTGAAGACTGTTCTCACCGGTCTTCAGTCCGGCATCCTGCAATGCGCGCTCGAGGCCGGCGGAGTCGCGCCGCAAATGCTCGAGCGTGTCAGCGCGCTCGACCACGAGACGCGAGGTGACTTGGCCGCTGCTATCGATGTCGAGACGCACGTCGATGCGGCCGAGCTCCGGCGGATCAAGGCGGATCTCAAAACGGTTCTGGCCGGCCTGGGAGCGCGCCGCGATCTCGACTGCGAGCCCGGCAATCGGGACCGCGGGCTCCATGGCGTCACTGGTGGGGGCTGAAGCAGACTGGGCCGAGGTGGCGGCCGCAGCCTGGTCATTGGCCAGCAGGAGGGAGTGGAAGGACTCGGCAGGAGCCTTTTGGCTGGCGTCGTGCCCTCCGGCTGCGAGCAATACGGTCTGCTTGTCCTCGATGCTTGACGCGTCGGCGTGGGCGCGCCGAGGGCCATGAATGGGACGATCGGCCGGAGCCGCAGGATCCTTGGGGTCGGTCGGGGCGGCAGCCTTGCCGTCGTTGTCCTCGACATTGGTTGCGGCGTCACTCTTGCGAGCGTCGGCAGGTGTCGAGTCCGGCTTTGATGTCGGGCGCTTGCCGGTCTGAGCGATGGGAGCCTCCGGCTGCGTGTTAGCGGGTTGTTGCTCACTCGGCGTGAGCGGCTTGGACGCGGCCTGCTCGGGGGTGAGCTTTTCGCTCGCAGTTGGCGCTGGGTCTTGCGAGGCGTGCGTTGCGGCGGGCTGCTGGTCGGTCGCTCCCGCCACTTTGCCGTCGGCCGTGGGGGTCGTTTCGGGATTGTCGGCAGCAGCCGCTGATGGCGCGGTTTGCGCTGGCGTTGCTGGCTGGCTGTCGCCCGTCGACTGGTCGACCGCGGGCGTGCTCTCCGGCGTTGCCGATGGGACGGCCGGCGCTGTCGATGCCTCAGGCGCTGCCGTTGGCGTGGCGGCCATGCCAGAGCTTTCGCCGTCCGGGGTGCTTTGAGCCGTCAGCGCCGCATCGACACTGACAGGCGCGGCCGGCGGGGTCGCCACCGGTTGGGCAGCGGTTCCGCTGTCGACGACCGCGGACGTCAGCAGGTCGAGCAGATCAGTCGCGTTCGCGCTCGCATCCTGAGTATCCTTCTCGTCCGGATTATCGGCGGCGTTCGTTTCGGCTCCGTCGGTTGCTTCCGGCGCTTTCTTGGATTGCGAAGGATCCGGCGACGCATCGGCGGCGTCGGCCGCATTGGCGCCGTTGGCTCGATCGGGCGTGGACTCATTCTTTGCCGCCGGTGCCTCGGATGGCCGATGGCTCCTGTCCGGCGCTGGCGCAGGAGACGCACGATTGGCCTGGGCGCGGCTCGCGGCTGTTCTCGGCGGTGGAGCATCGGCGGAGTCCATCAGCGCCGCAAATGGTGACGCTTTGTCACCGGCTTCGCTTCCCGCCGTGCGGTGACGCGCGCCGGCATTTTGGCGTGGGGGCAACACGTTGGTTTCGGACGCGACGCGCGGCACGGGGCACCTCTCGGATTGGTCGATCGGCGCTTTGCAAGCGGCAGGCCAGCGCGCCACTTTAAAATAGAGCTGCAATTTCAATGGTTTGGTCGCCAAGGAGGGGCGCCCGCCGGCGCCCAGCCGGCATCTTAGATTGCCCGGCGGCAAAAACTGCCGGCGCACGCCACGCAGATTGCTATCGGCAGGCGGTGCGATTGCGCCAGCAAATCCCTATAATAGTGAGAAGATGCCAAAGGCCGGGAGGACCGGCGTCGAGAAGGAGCGCGGCGTTGCCGTGGGCGTGATGCTCAATTCACTTGATCTGGAGGGCTCACCGCAGGCGACTCGCGTCGTGGTCGCGATGTCGGGCGGAGTCGATTCGTCGGTCACCGCGGCACTGCTCAAGGCCGAAGGCTACGACGTCATTGGCGTGACATTGCAGCTTTACGATCATGGCGCGGCAACCCATCGCAAGGGCGCCTGCTGTGCCGGCCAGGATATCCACGACGCGAGGGCCGTCGCCGAGCGGATCGGCATCCCGCATTACGTGCTCGACTACGAGCATCGCTTCAAGGAAGCCGTGATCGACGGTTTTGCCGACAGCTACCTGGCCGGCGAAACGCCGGTCCCGTGCGTGCAATGCAACCAGCTGATCAAGTTTCGCGATCTGCTCACGACCGCGCAGGAGCTTGGCGCCAAAGCGCTCGCTACCGGCCACTATGTGGCGTCGCGCACGCTGCCGGCGGGCGGCCGCGCGCTCTATCGCGCCCGCGATCCCGAGCGCGACCAGAGCTATTTCCTGTTCGCGACCACGCGCGAGCAGCTCAACGTGCTGCGCTTTCCACTCGGTGAGCGCAGCAAGGCCGAGACACGCGAGCTCGCGCGCCAATACGGCCTTGCGGTCGCCGACAAGCACGACAGCCAGGACATCTGCTTCGTGCCGACCGGCCGCTATACCGAGGTGATCGAGCGCCTGCGGCCGGGCGCGGCGGAGCCGGGCGACATTGTCGATCTCAATGGCAAGGTGCTCGGCCGCCACGAGGGCATCATCCGATTCACGGTTGGCCAGCGGCGCGGGCTCGGGGTCTCGGCCGGCCATCCGCTCTATGTGGTGCGGCTCGATGCGCAGACGCGCAACGTCGTCGTCGGTCCGCGCGAGGCGTTGCGCACCAGCCGCATGCGGTTGCGTGACGTCAACTGGATCGGCGAGGGCAGCATTGAGCAGGCGCTCTGCGCCGGCTGGCACGAGGTGTTCGTGCGGGTGCGCTCGACCCGCCCGCCGCGGCCGGCCTGGCTCAGCCGTGGCGCGCACGGCATCGAGGTCGATCTCATCGCCGGCGAAGATGGTGTGTCGCCAGGGCAGGCCTGCGTGTTCTACGATGCGCCTGATGGGCAGGCGCGCGTGCTGGGCGGTGGGATCATCCAGAAGGCGGCGTCGCTGTCGGAGCCCGCGCCGGCATACGAAGCCGCGAGCGCCGGTCGTCTCTAGCGATTCTTCTGCACAGGGAACCGAAAGGGCCCATCGGGGCTTCGACGAGCGCGGGGATGGTGGGCGAAATCGACAATTCGACCGTGGCCAAGGCTTATGCGCGCTGGGCGCCGGTCTATGACGTGGTCTTTGGCAAGGTGTTCGAGCGCGGCCGCAAGGCCTCGATCGCGGCGGCGGAGCGGATCGGCGGCCGCATTCTCGACGTCGGCATCGGCACCGGCATTTCGCTGATGGATTACGCGCGCAGCAATCGCCTCGTCGGCGTCGACTACTCGGAGGCGATGCTGCGCAAGGCGCATGAGCGCGTGCGCGAGCACAAGCTCGACCATGTCGCGGCGCTGGCGGTGATGGATGCGCAGCGGCTCGGCTTCGCGGACGGCTATTTCGACGTGATCGTGGCACAATACGTCATCACGGCGGTGCCGGATCCGGAGCGGTCGCTCGACGAGTTCGCGCGCGTCGTGCGGCCCGGCGGCGAGATCATCCTGGTCAATCACCTGGGTGCGGAGACGGGCTTTCGCCGCCTGTTCGAACGCGCCTTCGCGCCGATCGCGCGGCGGCTCGGCTGGCGGCCGGAGTTCCCCTGGGAGCGGCTCGAGCACTGGGCCGCGCAGCACGGCGGCGTGCGTCTGGTCGAGCGCCGCCCGATGCCCCCGCTCGGGCATTTCTCGCTGATCCGGTTCGAGCGGCTGCCGGCGCGGGCCGCGATGGCGCGGGAAGCCGCGATGACAGGGTCTTGAGCGGCGGGTGGGGCAGTGAGGACCTGGTGCGAGGGCGTTCGGGCCGGCTTGTTCGGCTGACGTTTCGACCTTGTTTTTCGAGCCCGGCCATGGGAACACGCCCTCGGCAGGATGGCGACTTGACCCCGTGCCGGGCATTCTCTATCAGGCCGCGTCTCCAATCGTGGCGCTCGCCTTGGGCGCCGACGCTTATTATATTATATTGGAGGCAGCCTGGGGTCGTTGACCCCCTCGGCGGCGGGGTAGCTCAGTTGGTTAGAGCAGCGGAATCATAATCCGGAGGTCGCCGGTTCAAATCCGGCCCCCGCTACCAGACTAAACTACTGATATAACAAACGAAAGTCTCTCGGCCGCCTCGCAGGGCGGCCTGATCTGGTGCTGGAGAAGCAGCCTCGGCCGGAGGGGTGCGAGGCCCAGAGGTGGTCCGCCGCTGTTGACACCCTCCGTCCTCGTCGCGCATCATGACAGCAATCAATATAGCATCATGATGCGCCATGCGAACCACGGTTACACTCGATCCTGACGTCGAGTCTATGTTGCGCAAGGAAGTGCGTCGGCGCGGCAAGCCCTTCAAACAGGTGCTGAACAATGCGATCCGCGTCGGCCTGCATAACATGAAGCGTCGCGACGAGGCGTTCGAGCCGCTCACATTCGACATGGGCAAGCCGCGCGTCGACCTCACCAAGGCTGCCTCGCTTGCCGCCGAGCTGGAGGACGACGAGCTCATTGATCGATATCGGCGCAGCCGATGATCCTCCCGGACGCCAATACGCTTCTTTACGCCGTCAACAGATCCAGCGATCAGCATGCGGCGGCATTGAAAGCCTTGCAGCAGGGTTTCGACGATCCAAGCGGCGTCGCGTTTGGATGGACGGCGCTGCTCGCTTTCCTGCGCTTGAGCACTCGTCGCGGCATCTTTCCGAGGCCGCTGTCCGTGGACGATGCACTGCTTGTGGTCGAGCATTGGCTCGGGCATCCCCGCGCACAGGTTGCGCATCCTGGAGAGCGGCATGCGGAGATACTCGGGCGATTGCTCAAGTCCGCGGGCACCGGTGGCAATCTGACGACGGACGCGCACCTTGCCGCGCTGGCTATCGAGCACGGCGCGGCAGTCCTCACCTTCGATCGCGATTTCGCGCGTTTCGAAGGCGTACAATGGACCCTGCCTACGGCTGACTGACCCCACTGTGCTCCATGGGCTCCAGTCCTTCATGATGCCTTGCCCACGCCTGAGACAACGGTTTCTGACGGCTGCAGGGCCGTAGGGCGCAATCGCTTTATTGCGCCGTCTCGAAGGCAAGCTTCCGCCGATGGCCGGCCCGTGGAGGAATGGCGCAATAAAGCGATTGCGCCCTACGGCCCTGGGGCAAAGAGTGAGAAGGCCTGCGCGCGCGACCACCTACGGCTCGCCTGCGAGCGCGCCAAATCCCTTCGGCGCTCGGCGATGCGTCGTCCCTGCTTGGTAGGCCGAGGCGATCTCGAACAAAAGCGCCT
>Ga0209488_10002523_pt1 | contig 14995 bp, 12 predicted proteins | sample Rivendell_Oct201_8_FD_188349 | JGI IMG/M metagenome (GOLD analysis project Ga0209488, IMG submission 188349) | Vadose zone soil microbial communities from the Eel River Critical Zone Observatory, Northern California, USA -... | ecosystem: Environmental > Terrestrial > Soil > Vadose zone >... | reverse complement strand
TGCTTCTTCCCTACGCCCAGAAGCTCGTGTGCATTGCGGATGCTCACACCACCATCCCCAGAGGGCATGAATATCACTCCGGCCCGTAGCAAAGCGACTGCGCGGCACTGCGCTGTTATCTGCCTTCCGATCTTGTCTATGTTTCACAGACGTTCCTGAGCACATTTATATTGTGCCCATCCCCTACAGCGTTCGCTTCACCACCCACCCACCTTCTTGACTCTACGCCCGTTTGATTCCTCACTTTCCTGAAGCCAGTTTCGTTCCTCCTGCATAACATGGAAGTCTTCATCCATGGTGTAGACTTCCGGGCTACTGTGAAGGACCTCAAATACGTTTTTGCAAGTGTACTTCATAGCCCTCTCTTTCTCCCGCAGTCGGCACCACCATGGAATTTCCATGTCACCCTCTTTCCACCAAACAAGAATCGATCAGTACAACCACACCGAGGTTGCGGGATAGTCACTGTCCCACAAGAAGACCTTGGTCATCGTTTGCTTCACAGTTTCGGTGGCGCTTCCCAATTATCAGTCTTGGGGAGGAAGATCAAACTCAAACCCGGCAATAGAACACCCCGTGATATTATTTTGGAGAAGATTCGTCATGAACCTTACCTATCACCAGAGGTTCAGCAGCGCCGGGAAGACATCGAGCAATCATTCCTTCAGAACGCGGTTGGGATACATACCGTTCAGTTGGGATGGGAGACGCGACGCGGGGTATTCTCTGTCGAGTGGGAGAGGTGTGTTCAAGGAGATTGTCATCTGGCATTCAACAACACAAGGAGGGAGATTCGATTAAAGATCAAGGACCAACCGGGCATTGTGCGCACTATTGCCGTCCACTGGTCACAGGTCAGTTGGTCTGCAACTGGTTACGCAGATGAAACAGCAGATCCTACTATTTTTCTTTCCCTCCTTTCTCCTCCCGCCTTCGACATCGAGCTCTCCCACGAAACCCTGGACGCCCTGGGCCTTCAATCACCTAATTCAGCGAAGCGTCAACGGCTCCTGGGACCTTATCCCGACGATGCCGACCTCGAACGGGTTTTGCCTTACGCAACACTATGCATTCGCCTGCTTTGTCCCCGGTCCGTAGATTTGACAACTTTCAAAGGACTTTGCAAGATCGCGCGTATTCCAGCGCCAAAGGACTTCGCGTATCAAGCGGAAAAGTTGGCACTGTTCTCGGAGGTCAGACTAGAGGAATACCGTCAGTGGACAAGTACTCTTGATTGGCCCGTCGCGTTCCAGCTTGAGGCCCTACTTCGAGGGCGCGTTGCAGATACGAAAGAGGTCCTCTCTATTCGCCATTTCATCGACAACATGGTGAAGCACAAAGGAACCAATTACACGGCAAATTTCCTGCGTTCGTTGGCCGACGACACCTTTTTCCAGGGCCATGACGAGGGAGCATTCGAGGCGACCATTAAGCAATATGCAGAGGATTTCTCTTGGTCTCCATCACCACAGCCGCGGAACCCGAAGGACGGCATTTTTAATTGCCTCCACGTCTATATTTCCCCAACGTCAATGAAACTTGGCGGGCCCTTCCCGGAACGTTCCAATCGCGTCTTGCGTACATACGCGGATAATCACGACTCATTCATCCGCGTTAGCTTCGCCGAGGAAAACGATTCGCGATATCAGCATGATCGCGAGATAGACGGGGAAGCATTCATAAGACTCTGGGTCTCTCCCCTTCTACGAGATGGAATCACCGTCGCCGGAAGAAAATTCAACTTTTTGGCCTACTCACAGTCCGCCTTGAAATCACATACCGTGTGGTTTATGAAAGATTTCGTCAATCCCAGAGGTGAAAGTATTAACGCCGCGACAATCATCGAGCGACTAGGAAATTTCGATAATCTCGCATATGACCCTAACTTGATCCGCTGCCCCGCTCGCTATGCGGCGAGGATATCACAGGCATTCACGACAACGGATTCTAGCGTCTCCGTCCCCACCGACGAAATCTTCATAGAAGATGATATCATGTCCGAGTCAGGTCAATACTGCTTTACGGATGGGGTGGGCACCATTTCTTCGCATCTTGCGCAGAAGATATGGCGAGCTCTTCAAAGGAGGGGTATACGTGCGACACGCAAAGCAATCACTTATCCCCGAGCCTTTCAAATCCGTCTTGTAGGGGCCAAAGGGATGCTCAGCGTGGACCACAAGTTATCAGGCGACGTGGTAATCCTCCGGCGTTCGATGATCAAGTTCGACGCACCCCATTCTACCGATGTGGAGATCGCCCAGCCCTTCGTCCGTCCCAGCAGATACTACCTCAATCGCCCTTTGATTATGATACTTGAGGGCTTGGGTGTCCCATATGGTGTATTCCAGAATCTGCAAGATGAGGCGGTTCGTAATGTTGAAGATGCTGTAACGTCCCTGGAGAAGGCTGCCAACACTCTCGACCAATTCGGTCTCGCCGCGTCGTACCGGGTGTCCTCCACCCTGCTTCACCTTTCCGAGATCGGCATCTCCCCCCCCCTCATGGGCGACTTCTATGACCTTATGCTCTCATACGCCATTCACCACATCCTACGAGACTTGAAGCACTATGCTCGAATTCCTGTCGACGACGGTTATACCCTAGTCGGTGTCGCGGACATTCATGGCTATCTGGAGGAAGGCGAAGTCTTCGCTTGTGTCACCATACAAGAGACGAATTCAATTGAGTACCTAGAGGGGCCCGTGCTCGTTTCACGATCTCCGATCATCCATCCCGGAGATGTCCAAGTGGTACGGGCGATTGGACAACCACCAGTGGGGTCACCTTTTCAAAAGGAACCCCTAATGAACACGATTGTATTCTCTATTCACGGTAGCTAGCCTTTTCCGGTCCTCTTTACTTGGCTGATCATTTTCATTCATCATTGCGGCAGGTAGCCGACCATTGCCATCGTGCCTCGGTGGTGGCGACCTAGATGGAGATATGTACAACGTAACATTTCTCAGAGATCTTCACCCAACAGTCAACTATACACCGGCATCATACGATCCTGCCCCCAGGAAACTGCTCGACCGGCCGAGCACTATGGACGACGTCACCGATTTTGTCGCAGACTATATCAATAACGACGTAAGCATTTTTGCACGCGCGTTCTCCGTCATTCTATGTTTTTTTCTTACGGACGATCCCAGATCTTGGGCATGGTGGCGGTCAACTGGTTGATAATCGCAGATCAAGACAGCATCTTTCATGAAGATTGCCTCAAACTATGCCAGATCCACAGCAATGCCGTCGACTACCCAAAGAGCGGAACGCCGGTGGCTCTGGACTCCGTCCCGAGACCAAGGATGAAAATGAAGCCAGATTGGAACGCGCCCGAGACGGTGAACTTGGAAATCTCCACTGATTTCTACCAAAGTAACAAAGCCATTGGACGGCTGTTCCGAGCTATAAATTTGCCCCCGGTGCACCCACGCACCACTGCCGCGCGCCGGAGAAGGCAGCACCTCCATGACGACACGTCCGAAGCCGACTCGGACTTGGATGAACTCTTCGCAGAATTCTGTATGGTGGACCAGCAAGAAGACCCGCTGGAATTGGCTGTGAAGCACCGTGTTGCAGAATTCATCCCCGTCGAACCCAACAGCCGATTCGTGAAGCTCGCCATGGAGTCGTTGAACCGATATTCGATCGAGCTGCAGGGCATATGCTCTTGTAATACACTCCAGCGTCAAAAAGCGGCCATTCTGAGCGAAGAAGAGGCCGTTATCGGTACAATAGTGGCCAAATGCTCCCGTCGAGGTAGGAGGAAAGAAGCAATTGGTCAATTGCGAGAGCAGACGGGCCATCTCGTCAAGTACGTTCGGGACGAGCTGTCACTGTCAGGCGATGATGACAGCTCTGAATATGAATGGCTGGAGAGCGCATGGGCAGCATGGGAAGTGTCGCGGTACCTCAAAGACCGCTTCGGTGCGCACAGCTATGGGTGGATCGCCTTGAGCGAGGTATTCGACGCGATCAAAGCCATCGAAGAGTGATGAACAGTTCCCGGAGATCGGACTATTTACATGACAGATCTTAAGGCAGAGTTCGAATTTGTCCAGCTAAAGTACTGTATTTTATCTGTACAACACTTCGCGAGGACACAGAATATATACACATGGCTATGCCTGATTCCGCAACACTGAGAATATCCGGCTTAGTGAGAAAAACGATAAGAGGACGGGTTAACAGTACCTAGGATCACCGAGTCGCCCCTGGACAACACTTTTGATGAATGAGGGTCGGAAGAGACAGAATATCGGGCTTACCGTAAAAACATCTTGCTGATGAACCTGTCTTTGTTGACGGGTTTTTTCCCTTTGCCTTTCGGGATCTCCGTCCACATCTAAGGAGAGGGTTGTCAAGGTGGTCGCCCTGTAATCAGACAATGCATACCTCTTTCACGTTTTCCAAAACCTAAGACGAGAAATTCAGTCACTGAGGATGAGGACTGGCAAGGAACAAACCATGTTGCTATGCCTATCGAATGCCTTGACGCGTGCGAGCAACTTTTTGTTGTTTCTCAGAGCAATGAGGACCTGCGTGTGGTTCCTCACTGCTTGCTGGAGGACGGACAAGGGTCCTTGGCTGATTTCATGCTCTTCTAGCTGGCGCAGTTGCGCCTCATCTAATTCGGATCTGGGAACGTGGACATACTGACTGTATCGAATTCAGTACTTTTGTTCAAAGTAAAAGGGAAGGGGGCTCACCTCATCGTGGTCAATGTTAGATAGTTAGTGGGCGTGTGGACCTAGTGGCTGATGTTTGCCCACTGTTTGACATAATTGGCGCGCAACACGAACTTTTCTAAACTAAACGCCAGCGATTGGCTTGCATACAACAATACACTCTCCATCCTTCAGCATTTTGGTATGGGGCGCTTACGACAAAAGGGAAAGGCGGGAGCTGCAAAAGCCTATGTTACGCGGTCAAGGGCAATCAAGAGGCTTCAATGCTCTCTTGCCGATTTTCGTCGGTTGTGCATACTGAAGGGTGCGCTGATTTTCGTCCGAAACCCGCACGATTCCTTACGTCTCAGCATTTCAGGTATCTTCCCTCGTGAACCGCGTCACAGAAAACGTGCCAATAAAGGCTCTTCTGCTCCAACCTCCTTCTATTACGCGAAGGACATCGCATATCTAGCGCATGAACCTATCTTGAAGAAACTACGCGAGCACAAAGCCTTCGCCAAGAAACTTGCCCGAGCGTTAGGGAGGGGAGAATGGAGTAGCGCGAAGAGTCTGGAGGAGAACAAGCCGGTCTATCGTCTAGACCATGTCATCAAGGAGAGGTGAATACTCAATGGCCTGACACGGCGATCTCCCATAATAATCGTAGCCATTCTTCCACAGATACCCCACATTTACTGACTCTGTTCGCGACATCGACGACGCTTTGTGTATGATCTTTCTCTTCGCCTCTCTTCCCTCAAAAGACCGGATTTCTGCGTCCCTAGTAGAAAACTGCTCTCGCCTAGCTGCTGAATGGCAATTATATGTCATGCGTACACATTCTCTCCGCAAAGTGTTCCTTTCCATCAAAGGTGTTTACTATCAAGCGGAGATTATGGACCAAGCAGTAACTTGGCTTGTTCCTTATCAATTCACCCAAAATGTAGGTTTGCTGTATCCTTTTCTTCTTACGACTGTGACACAGTACACAGATACCCTCAGACGTCGACGTCCGTGTGATGCTCACCTTCTTGGAGCTCTATCAGACACTTCTGGGGTTCGTCTTCTTCAAGCTATACACGGACATCGGTCTGGCTTATCCTCCTCCCATGGACCCGAACAAGCAAGACTCCGGCGCAGGCATAGGCGCTTTTACACTCGAGGAAAATACTCGTAACGATCTGCTTTCTACTCTACCAGCAACGAATGTTGGTCAAAGCGTCGATAAGAAGGTCACCAGCACGGCCGTTCGGCAGGCGATCAAGGCGGTCGCACGATCTAGCATTTTGGAGGGTGAACGTACGGCTGACGTTCTTCTGCCTAACGTTGATAAGGAAGATCAAGACGAGGAGTTTGTCCCAAGACCCTCGGCATCAAATCCTGAGGATGCAGCCAACCTTCCCACCCTGCATTCCCTATCTTCTCTCCCCCAATCACGTCTTGCACACCTCTTTGTGTCATACACATTTTTCCTGTCGCGAGAAACATCCCGACCGATCTTCGAATTCATCGTGCGATGCTTTGGTGGCCGGATCGGTTGGTCGAGCACATCTGGGAGTGGATCTCCTTTCGACGAGACTGATGACTCAATCACACATGTCATCATTGACCGCCCACCGATTCGACGAGCCGACGAGACAGAGGCCGAGCTGAGCCGTAGGAAACGACGAAAGTACGTTCAACCACAGTGGGTTGTAGATTGTATCAACAGCGGAAAGGTTTTGTTGGAAGAGCCTTACTTGCAAGGCAAGACTCTACCTCCGCATCTCAGCCCTTTCGGCGAACGCGAGGGTGCCTACGATCCCCAGGCTGGTATTGTCGACGATATGGATGAAAAAGGGGAGAAAAATGGAATTTCGGAGGAGGACGAACTGGATGGTGACGAGAGCGAAAGTGGGCACTCCATGGATGAGTCACTGGACGCAGTTGATCCCTCGAATCCTGCGGTCATACGCGCCGCGGAACTGCAAGCTGAAGCAGCGGGAATGGACTATGGTACCTTCGAGAAAAAGCTTGCCAAGTCGCAGACGAAGGCGACGGGAGTGCAGGAACCAGCTAGCGGGCTGGAGGAGATGAACAAGATGATGTTGAGCAATAAGCAGCGCAAGCTCTACGAGAAGATCAAGTACAGCGAGCGAAAACGCCATGCCGAGGTAGGTCCTAAGAAACTCAATTCAACAGCTTATATGGCTAATCATTCTATCCAACAGAATGCTAAACTAGAGCAAAGGAGAAAAGAACTACGCAAAGCTGAAAAGCGAGAGCGAAGAGTAAAATCAGCTTAGTAGCAGTGCTGTATACGTAAGCCTCCGGATGGAAGCATGTCTTACATAATATATATCCACACCACCCCGCAGTGGTCGCAACTCCCGAGCCGGACACGATCTGCAAGAGACGTTGAACGTATCGCGGCGCAGCGAATGGTTAGGTTCGGCTGGCCGGTCAAAACTACCAAGCATTTAACGCCACCTCCAGAGAGAGACACGCAACCCCAACCTCTGTATCGGGAACAAGACCATGTTTCATCTGTGGCTACCACTTCCACCGTCCCCACGCCCGACATGAACACAAACACACCTCAGACAGCTCATTTCCTTTCCCTGCCCATTTGGAGAAAACGTCAGGAGCAACAAGTTAACCGTTCTCAGTGTCTGAGCATGAGTATGTTGGATATAAGGACTTATCAAGCAGACTTCGATCATCAGCGGGAACAAATTACATCCAGCCCAAGAAACAAATCTCTCCCTCCTACCCCCACTTCCTCCAACGAGGACGTTTCTGGCGCTCGCATGCGCCGCAGCCACTCTCCTATCGAGAGCCAAACGTCCAGGTCAACTAGACGAGCCCCTCTGTCAACTACGGCTTCTCCGGCTAGGTCTTCCCCAGCAAATGCTAAAGCTGCGTTAGCTCAAGCCGCTCTGGCGATCGGACTTCCCCATGGAATGCCGCAGGCCTCTGCTTCCTCTTCCCGCTCGGATGTCAACTCCATGGCGTTCATGACTATTCCTCAAATCAGCCACCATCCGGACCCGCGTCCTAACGTACGACGGGCAAAGAGTTTGCACCAATTGTCGCGGAAATTTGGTAGAGACCATGGCAATGACACGCCTACTGGTAGTCTGAGATCAAGAAGGTCTAACGCATCTGGTCCTGATGGGAAGGAGGAAGGCAAAGCTTCGGAGCAGATTCCACCACATGTCACTCCTCCAAGAACCCCCCTCGTTCGACGAGCATCGTTTTGGAACCGGAAACGCAATGACTCTTTGAAACCTGCGGTCCCTTCACCGCCTTCAGAGCACCCTCGCAAGTCTTTGGATCATTTATCACACATTTTACCCGCCCTCCCTCCCATGTCTCCATTCTATTTCGATACCAACATCCCAGGCTCTTCCCACTCATCACAAACGGAAGAACAGTTGCCGACTTCTCCTCCTGGTTTGAACCCACGTAGCGACTCTCGCAATCGTCCTCTTCCGCCCAGCCCTGCAGCCAGTAGTCCCGATCTCTCTACCCAAACGTTACAACCACCATCTCTTCGCCCAAAACGACCTTCCACAGCAGACCCTCCCACTGACCGTTCTCACACTCTGCCTTCGTACTCACACCCTCACGATGACCATTCCTCTCCTCGGGCTCCCACACCTCCACAGCACTCGGATGTAGCTACCCTCCGACAGTCTGCACGGCCGCGCTCTCACACAAACCCACCGTTTCTTCATCGACTTTCAGCCAATCTCCTTTCGTTTGGTAGTTCCTCATTATTGCCGCCCACTAACGGGGTAAACGGGACTCCTAGTAACCGCTCACCCGGAGCTTCACCCCGTCCTTCAATATCAAAACTCCCTCCACCAAAGCCGATGGACGAGGAGTCACCCGCGGCTTACGTGGGCCGATTGCTCGACGTGATCAATAAAACGGACGTCGCTTCCGCGCTGGCTTCTAGGTACGCCATTTGCATGTGTGCTTGACTCTGGACCATAACACCTCGACTCTGAAGTGGGGAGAGTTTTTACACACATGCCCTCCAAGCGTACGTCGCTCGCTTTGAGTTTGACAGGGACCCCTTGGATGTTGCGTTGCGGAAGTTACTTATGGACGTGGGATTACCACGGGAAACGCAACAAATCGACCGTGTTATGGAAGCGTTTGCGAATAGATATCTGGGGTGCAATCGGGGTTTGTTTATATCCGACGGTATGTCCTCGTTGTGCCGTGTTATGTTGTTTGCTCCACTCCTCATCGTCACAAGATCATCCCTATATTCTTGCTTTTAGCTTGATCATGCTTCACACGGACGCATTCAACAAGTCCAACAAACGGAAGATGACCAAGGCCGATTATATCAAAAATACCCAACTGGCAGGTATTTTCCCGGAGGTACTGGAGGTACGGGAAAGACCCGTGTCGCAATTCCCTCGCTGATGTCACTCTCATCTTCTCCAGTACTACTATGACAACATTTTGTTTGCTCCTTTCATCTTCATAGAAGATCCCGTAGAGACGAATTCACAACGTAATCACGATAGTGGCCCATCCCGATTACTTTCTGGTTTCCCTTCGCAACACTACTTGCCAGGAAATGGTAGCACAGTGACCCTTCTTGGAAAGACTAACAAGGTTGACCCGTACTACTTGATTGCGAAGGCAAGCAATTCCCCGTATTGGCATATAGAATTCTGAGCGTCTTCCCGTTCTTAGAATCTCCTCGGTCCGTTGCGGCTGAACATTGAAGAATACATTCCACTCGAAAACCATTACTCCTTCAAGGACAGTTCGGGAGTATGGGATGAAGAACACGTGCACGAAACGTTCATCAATGCTGGTACGATCGAAGTCGACGTTGCAGATAGGCGAATGTCTTCTTTGGTATTTACTCTCAACATGCAGCGTGTCCTCCTACTTACCAGAAGTCATCATCAGCGTTCGAGCGATCCATATTCTCATCAAGTTCCGGTGCTTCGGGTTGCTAAGGTCGGCTTGCTTAACCGCAAGGATACCGCACTCGACATTGGCAAGCGGGCTAAGGCTGGCAAGTGGCGATTGTGGAGTGTCATCCTCACAAGTTCCCAATTGTTATTCTTTCGGGATCATACATGGGCCACCAGCTTGCAAGAACAAATGAAATCGATGGGATACCGCGACGAACGCATTCTTGTTCCCCCCGTTCCACTTCTTAAACCGGATGAAGTGCTATCACTAAAGGATTCCGTGGCCCTGTTTGACCTCTCTTACGACAAGGTTTGTTTCAGTTTTGTCACATTTTATTCTGTGCTAATCATAGTAATTGGCAGCACGACACGTTTCTCCTTATAGCGGGTGATAGGCGGCCTTTTCTATTCCAACAAGCTCCCGGCGAGGAGGACATGAACAGTTGGGTTTCGTGCATTAACTACGCGAGCGCCTTCAAGACCACGGGTGTATCCGTGCGCGCTCCTGGCATGTCGGGAAAGGATGTTGAGTTAATGGGTGTGGCAGCCGCTGCTTCTCATTTACGGGATCTGCAATGTGCCAACGCGGGTTCTCAAAAGTGTCGTGTCGTGCCCTGGGGCCGAAGCTCGGATGACTTTATCGACAGACTTTCAAGCTCTCCTAGCGCTCCTTACGCTGTCTCTAAGTCAGGACGAGCCAAGATAGTCAATGGGCGCGAGACTATGGATCTCGATGTATCCGCTACGCCAAATAACAATTCGCATCAACTAAAGGCTACCTTTCATCAAGTCAAAGCTGACCTAGCCGCGGGGCGGTGGTCTTCTACTGATGCCCCCACCGCAAGACCTAACGGACGCCCTCGCGCGCATAGCTTGGAGACTGTTGCACAACCACTGTCGCTGCCGGCTTCCTTCCCCGAAGAATCGGAACACGAGCGGTTGTCCACTCGTACTCGGGACATTCAAACCAAGCTCGCAGAACTCGATTCGAAAATATCCTCGTTGCAACGTCAAGAGGAATCCGACTTGCGTTTACTACACAACATTGCCGTCCTTACACCCTTCAAGAGGGCCACACGTGAAAGGCTGGGAATGGTCGTTCTGCAGGCATCTAAGGGGTTACAGAAGACGCGACTTGAACTTGACATGTGGCTTTGCCACAAAGAAGTACTGTCCAATGACCTCGTTGGTCAAGAGCGGGAATGGCGTCGAACCAAGCAGATCGCCTTGAAGGCCGCAACTGACACATTGCAAAGCCGGCGTGAGCCGAGTATCACCCGCACTCCACTGCGCGTGGACCAACCTGTCGTTGATTCTTCTGATGGCCTTCCTGAGAAGTCTCACGCTCCGGAGTCGTCAGCCGTCGAGTCTTTCCACACCGCCCTCGATTTCGACTGGCCGGTCTCTGCGGTAGGAGAACAACTCGATTCACCAATTGTCTCCGTACGAGACGGTACGCCGACGGAGTCACTGAGGCCACTCTCACCTGCGCAAGCAATTGATGGCACCAGGGGACCATCACAGGAGAGCCTCAGTACAGCGCAAACGGAACCAGACGAAGAGGCGGAAGAGTGGAACAAGACGCGCGCCGCTAAGCGGGTATCGCTTGTGCGGATGCCGTCCACTCTAAATGTTCGTCTGGGCAGTGTCTCTGGTCCTGGCTCAATTTGGGTCACACGTTCACCTCGTTCGTCACCCGCACCCGCACCTGAACTATGACATTTCATTTGTGCCTTAGGGACATGATCACATTCAGCGTTTTCTGTGCTTTCAACATTCCCTAGTGATATTTAACGATTGATTATTTTTATCAAAGTGGACCCACCTGCACATCTTCTCTACTTACCCTAGTCACCTAGACAGATGCATTCATACACTTGTAATGTCGTAGTCGTAGATAGATATACCCTCGGCAATAATGGATATTAGTCAGCTACTACCATCCATATACGGAAGACAGCGTAGTAGTTTCCACAACAACGAACCCAACGACGACAAAGTTTGTTTAAAGAAGGCTGTCAATGCCAGGAAATAAAGTGGTCCTTGCTGAGAACGCTGGGAATGTTCATCTGCATTCTGGCTTCCCTCCTTACGTATGACAAATGCTCTTTTTCACATATTGAATGGCCATGTCATCGGGTGCGTGCCGCATTTATTTAGCGTCGCACATTGCCCTAGCGCTGACATTTATGGACCACGGCAAGTCGGTAGCTGGGTTCTCTGCCTCTTACCTCCGCCGTTCAGGCTGAAGAATAATTAGTCATAGCGGGACTTCATAGCCTGCGTTTGGCGTTTCGTCTCTCTTTATTCCCCCCCGCCATCCCATCATCCAGTCATCCAGAGGAAACAATCCCTCTGAGGTAACCAGGGCTCACCATCTCTTTCACCACGGTGATATCCGGTCCAGGCCTGTACGATGCATATTCTCCCGTCCCTGTTGCCATCCAATGCCTCGTGTTGTTCCCTGGACAGCGCTACCGTATCCTCACAGTCTTCACCATCTCCACCCATCATGGACGATCTGGACGACAGAGGAAAGGAACGGCTGTTGAGGCAGACGAGGAAACTGAGCCAGATCTTGGGGGAGCTACCTCTAGAAGTCACAGCGCAGCCCCATCAGGCAACATCATACTACGGTCCACCGGTAGCAGATACTCCATCAGCGGATCAACCTCACCAACGGCGGCAGTACGTTCGGTTTTCAAGACACTCATTTATGGGCACACCCTCTCGTTCCTTTCGTTTCCCACTCTCATCTGCTGTAGAGACCTCGATGTCTCCCCAGATTCTACCATCCGCTCGGGACGCTCTGGGTCGAAGCAGCTCTACGCGACGTCCGTCAACTTCACCCACACATCCCAATCAACTCGATCTAGCGCGTCTTGGTCTTGGTCGGTTGCGTAGAGTGGGGTCAACGAGGTCTACCCAATCAAACGAGAGTTCTCGACGCGCCAGTCATATAGCGGTCACAGAAAAACGGCCCACAAGGTCCACTAGCCTCCGCATACTCGAACCCGTTCACGAGGCGCGGCCAAAGGACAAATGGAGACGTCAGAGCGTTCACGAGCCAGTCACTGTTGCCTTGCATGCGCCCTCCCCAAAGTCCGCCGACGTTCCTACACCGATACATTCTCAGAGAAGGAGCGTATCGTTTTGGATCAGGAGGCGAACTATGAAAGACGCCACTTCACATCAGCAGCACCTCGAGGCCGATCAGGATAGGGAAAATGATGATGCCTCAGATGATACACACCCTCCATTGACGGAAGCGCAGAGGATTCAGAGCCTCCGCAGAAGAAGGAAACTGGCACATGTATGTACCTGATTGGTGCTTCTAATTTTTAACGGTCATTGAATGTTTCCTCGCAGCTCTTTGGGGCAGAACCTCCGGTGGACTTGTATAGGGTGGCATCGCCCTTCGAGGATAGACCGGCCTCGCCCAATACCGTCGAGAGTGAAAGGACGAAAACGTTTCTCGCCCTTTCCCCGAGTGACTGGCACACCGGCTTCACACACCATTCGAACTCATCTTCAATCTCGATTTCTTTCCCATCTTTCAACCCTACAGCACACGAAGTCGAGCCATCTCAAGAACACGAGAGTGACAGCACGTCGTCACGCCCACACCCGGATCCCAATCGTGATTCGGCGGCCGCACAGGATCCGTACAATTCATTAGAGGATGACACCACCGCCACATTTCGCAGGCGTCGGCTGCGAGCCGCCAAGCTATCTCGGTTCTTCGGGGTCGCTTACAACGACTTATCGATCCCCAAAGCCTCACCCAAGGTGGGACATGAGACCGACATCAAGGTAGAACCGTCAATGGAAGACGTAGGCGTTAAGATACGGGAGCGTGGTCGGTTCTGGAATCGGGCAGAGAGTGGTCAAAGTAATGTTGGCGGATATGAGGCGGATATGAGTGACGTTATTGCACTCCTCCGACAGATGCCGCGTGCGTGATGGCCATCATATATCATGGATGATTTGATTATCTACCATCTACTCACTCCTCTTGTTAATCTCATCCTGTTTGGTCTCACCCGCGTCCTCCGGCCAGGTTCCCGGCCTGACTCGGGCCTGTAATCTTCTTCCATGATGGACTCAAGCTCACCTCCGTCTTTTTTCGTTACATGGCCCTCAGCCCCCCTCACAGACTACCTCGTGAGAAAGGCACTGCTCTCACTCCCAGCTATCAAAAGTGGATCCATACATCCGACTCTGCCTCAATCGCACACGTATAGGAAACTAATACAGTGGTCCACGTATGACGCGATCGACCACGTCTTGACTCATACAGATCGTGATGATGTGCTATCATCTTCATATATCATCCGCAAAGCCCTCATCCGGAAACATTTTCTCTCGCGCTGCCTTCATTCCTACTTGACAAAGCACCCTTACTCGGTCCTCCGAGCGTCGGTACCGAAGACTTGGGACATAGAGATATCCTTCGCCGACGAACTCGACGAACTGTGGGCGGACGAGCTCTGGGATCTGTCCAAGGTCTTGGATCGGGATGAGCATGCCAGTGAGCCGGTCGGGACCGACATCGGCAAGTGGTGGATCCTGAAACCGGGTATGGCAGACCGTGGGATGGGGATCAGACTATTTAACTCGAAAGAGAGTCTGCGCCGAACGCTCGAGGAATTTGACGACGAGAGTGAGAGTGCGACAGGCGGCGGGAAAAGTGAAGAGGGGAATGATGACAATGATGATGGACATGGGGCGGCGGCGACAACTGCCGCTGGTGACGCCTCTATCGCGATCTCGCAATTACGCCACTTTGTTATTCAGGCAAGTCGCATATTGCTATGCCGTATTCCGATTTGATGGTGGATGGGACGCATCCCCACGACCCACAATCCCCGAAAATTTGTGCCTTCTGTAGGAATACCTTTCGCGGCCTCTCCTGCTTGATCCGCGGGAGGCGCGCGTTGGTCGCGTCTCGTTACGGCCCACCGATCAGCCGCTGGAAGGTCACAAGGTTTGTTCTTCTGTTCTCCTTCTCCAAAATTTAAGCAGGTCTCGATGGCGATGTGTAGCATTTTCGTCTGACTCGTTTCATTTTCATGATATAGTTTCACCTCAGGGTGTATTGCGTCGCCTCTGGTGATCTCACCCTCTATTCGTATGTGCGGGCGTTGGCACTCTTCTCCTCGAAACCGTACACCTCGCCTGTGCATGCAGCTGACGGTGCTGTTGATCTCGTACCTCACTTGACGAATTCGTCGCTGCAAACTCACAAAGGAGAAGAGGGCGTACGGCTGTTTGACGAGTTGCTCGGGTGCCACATACTGTCCGGCGAGGAGTCCGATGTACCCGGTGGCGGGTCAACCCTGACTGTGGACCATCTTGAGAACATTCAAGATCAAATAGCGGATGTCCTAGCCG
>Ga0209488_10002522_pt1 | contig 14995 bp, 10 predicted proteins | sample Rivendell_Oct201_8_FD_188349 | JGI IMG/M metagenome (GOLD analysis project Ga0209488, IMG submission 188349) | Vadose zone soil microbial communities from the Eel River Critical Zone Observatory, Northern California, USA -... | ecosystem: Environmental > Terrestrial > Soil > Vadose zone >... | reverse complement strand
GCTGGGCTCCTTGTGGGGATTTCTCTATGGCTGGACGCTGTTCCTGGTGATCCAGACCGGCACCATCGCTGCCGTTGGCGTGGCCTTCGGCAAGTTTCTCGGCTACTTCTTCCCCAGCGTTTCTTCCACCAACTGGATAGTCCACCTCGGCAAAGTTCCGCCTATTCCGCTCGGACCAATGGTGCTTGGCAACATGGACGTCGGCCTCAACACGCAGAACCTGGCAGGAATCATCGTCGTGATTGTATTGACGGTCGTGAATGTCTTTGGCGTTAAGACCGGAGCCATGGTGCAGAACATCTTCACCATCGCGAAAACATCCGCGTTACTTGGGCTTGTCGTTCTAGGCTTCGCCATCGGCCGGAATCCCGATGCGATAGCGGCAAACTTTGGCAACTTCTGGCGCAACGCTTCGTTCTCGGCGCAGCACGGTGTACAGGTCGGCATTGGCGGGCCGGTTGCCATGGTGAGCTTATTCACGATTCTCGCCGTCGCCCAAGTAGGATCGCTATTTTCCGCCGACGCGTGGAATAACGTGACCTTCACCGCGGGCGAGGTGCGCAATCCGCAGAGGAATCTGCCGTTGTCGCTGGCGCTGGGCACCGGCGTCGTCATTCTGCTGTATGTTTTGGCAAATTTCGTCTATTTGAGTGTCCTGCCGCTGGATGGAAGTCCCACTGGAACCACGCTGATGGAACGGGGCATCAAATATGCCACTGAGGACCGCGTCGGCACCGCGGTCATGCAGCAGATGTTCCATTCAAACGGCGCGAAACTGATGGCTCTGGCGATTTTGATCTCCACCTTCGGTTGCTGCAACGGTTTGATCATGGCGGGAGCCCGGGTTTACTACGCGATGGCTCGCGACGGGTTGTTTTTTAGGTCGGTGGGAAAACTGCATCCCACTTACAAGACGCCGGTGGTGTCGCTCATCGTGCAGGGCGTGTGGACTTGCATTCTCTGCGTCTCCGGCAGTTACGGACAGCTGCTCGACTACATCATTTTTGCGGTTTTGGTGTTTTACATTTTGACCATCGCCGGGTTGTTTGTACTGCGCCGCACCCGTCCCGATGCGGAGCGGCCTTATCGGGCTCTTGGTTATCCGGTGCTGCCTGCGATATACATTGTGATGGCACTGTTCATTGATGTCGTGCTGTTACGATATAAGCCGCAATATACGTGGCCAGGACTCATCATCGTGCTCATGGGCATCCCCGTGTACCTGGTATGGGGACAACGCAGTAACTCGAGGTCGCACGCGTGAGTCTTTTAAGACTCTGAACCTTCGCCCCAAGGAGAAAATGAATGACGGATCTTTTCGCGAAAAAACCGATCGAGCTTCTAGTTTCTGAAGCTCAAGAATCGGGTGAGCATAGCCTGAAGAGGACCTTGGGTCCCTTTCAACTCACGGCATTGGGTGTCGGAGCGGTCATCGGCGCAGGTATTTTTGTACTATCAGGATTGGGCGCGCACTATGCCGGTCCTGGGCTTATGTTGTCATTCGTTCTTTCCGGGTTGGGTTGCACCTTTGCTGCACTGTGCTACGCGGAGTTTGCTGCGATGATCCCTCTCGCCGGCAGCGCTTACACATACGCATATGCCACCCTTGGAGAGATATTCGCTTGGATCATCGGTTGGGACCTGACGCTTGAGTACGCCATGGGCGCGAGCACGGTTTCTTCTGGCTGGTCAAACCACTTTATCGAGTTGCTCAATATCTTCCATATAAAGATGCCTCTTTGGTTGGCTTATGACCATTGGACGGCATTACATACCGCGGAAGATATCGTTGCACGGCAGATGGCCCAGGCTTCCGATCCATCGCTGGTGGCGGGCACCGTACCTTTTTTGGACAAGGTTGCCGCCATCGTCAGCGCACACTCGCCCGAGCTGGCGCAACGCGCGCATGACTTGGTGAATGCGCCGAGCATTTTCGGAATAGAGTTTGGGTTCAATCTTCCTGCTTTTATCATCGCCTTGGTCATCACCGCGGTGCTGGTGATTGGTATCAAGGAGAGCGCACGCTTCAATTCCACTATCGTGGTCATCAAAGTATCAGTAGTGCTTTTCGTAATCTTCTTGGGAGCCAAATATATCTCGGCGAGCAATTGGGGGCATGACTGGCACACGTTTGCGCCCTATGGATTGTCTGGCATTGGCGCCGGAGCGGCCTACATCTTCTTCGCCTATATCGGCTTTGACGCAGTCTCCACCACCGCGCAGGAGGCGAGAAATCCGCAACGCGATCTGCCCATTGGCATCATTGCATCCTTGCTGGTATGCACTGTGCTTTACATTTCGGTCGCTGCCGTCCTGACAGGCATGGCGCCGTGGCAGAACATCAACATTGAGGCGCCGGTTGCACGCGCATTCATGGATCGAGGCCTCACCAGCGCTTCGCACATCATCACAGTGGGCGCACTCGCCGGCCTGACCAGCGTGATGCTGGTGATGTTGCTGGGCCAAACCCGTGTCCTCTATTCCATGGCGAATGATGGATTGTTGCCGCGCAAGTTTTTTGCCGACGTTCATCCCAAGTTTCGCACGCCCTGGAAGAACACCATGCTGGTCGGCTTGCTGGCCGCGATCGTAGGAGCGGTAACCCCTATCGGCGATATCGGCAGAATGGTGAACATCGGCACGCTGCTCGCATTCGTTATCGTTTGTATCGCAGTCATGGTTTTGCGCCGCAGCAATCCCGCGCAGGCGCGGCCGTTTAGAACGCCGTGGGTACCGTTCGTTCCTGTCATGGGCATCCTCTTCAACGGGTACATGATGTACCAGCTGGGATGGGTCAATTGGGCCCGCCTGATCATCTGGCTGGCGATCGGAATGGTGATCTACTTCACCTACAGTAAGAACCACAGCAAGTTGCAACAACGGCGCAGCGCGCCTGAGCCGGCGCGCAGATAAGGGATAGGCGGCGGCGGAGATGAGACTCTCCGCTGCATTTCGGGATCATCTCTCGCGGTTGTAGCGCAGGTGGAATAGCTCCGCCCACTGGCCGTCTTTCTGCGTTGAGACGTTCCAGTTGTACGCATCGGGACCGTCCCGCACCACCAGCGAGCGCAGTTTGTCGTCGCGACCGTTGGTGTTGAGGATGTCGAAGTCCTGCGTAAGCGTGTCTCCGCTCATCGAGGCCACGCCCTGGGTAAGATTGCCTTCCTTGTCGGCATACCAAAAGCTGATACGTTTCTTCGCGGGATCCCAGGCGTAAATGCCTTCGTAATGCACTTCAGGCTTGTTGTGCGAAATGAAGGTGGTCGCAAATGTGATCAGCTGCTTGTTCTCTGACCACTTGATGCGATTCTCGATGCGCGTCGCCAGCGCGCCTTGCGGATCTTTGACCTCTGCTACCCAGGTGCCTCCAGTGAGCCACCCAATCTGGTTGAGGGGAGTTGGCTCCAACGGCTTGGCCGGTGTTTGGCTGAGCAAAGCGCAGGCGCTCACCAGGAGAATCGTGATAATGGCCCAGGACATTGTTTTTCGCATGTTCTTCTTTCTCTTAATGTTTGGATTTTTGCTACTGCTTATTGCCGGGCCTGTCACCGGTAAGAAGATAAAAATAGGTTCGCAACTGCCGGAGCCCGGAGTCGAAGGGTTCCAGGTTTTGTTGCGCGCGCGATTGCATCACGCCACCTTCCATCACCGTGAGCACAAATGCGGCTAGCTCGCGGCGGTCTAGGTTCTCCGGCAGCCTTGATCCCGCTTCGTCCAAGAATTTATGGACCCATTCCCGCCATCCTTCAAAATTCTTGGCCAGCTTTTCCCGGGCGCGGGGCAGGTTGTCGCCTAATTCCAAAGTCAGGTTTCCGATAGGACAACCGTAAGTGCAGCCGGTGGCCTTGAGGGCCTCGCGATATCGATCGAGCAGCGCGAATATGCGTTCGATGGGATCGCTTACGTGGGCCACGATCGGCTGAATCAACTGCGGAAACAGATTCTCCATATACCAATCGAGGACCGCCAACAGCAATTCTTCTTTGGTCTTGAAGAAGTAGTAGAGGCTGCCGGAATTCGCCTCTGCTTTCTTGGCAATCTCGGCAAGGCTGGTGATCTCGTATCCCTTTGACCAGAATAGGTCGCGGGCCGCGTCGACGAGGCGCTCTTTGGTTGGGGAAGCGGTTTGTTCAAAGGAATTCAGAGCGGTTAGTTGGTTGACCAACTAAGTAAATCAGCGCAACTGGCTCGATGTCAAGCAGTATTTTTTAGCGGAATGGGTTACGCCGAATCGACCTCCAGAGCAGGTGGCTTCTTCCGGACCGGCCCGCCCTAACCATTTACAATCGCGGAGCAAAGCGCGATTGCACAAGCGCTGGGATAGATCTCAATGAAGATTGTCACCGCCGACGAGATGCGGGCAATAGACCGCGCTACCACCGAGAGATACGGTGTTCCCTCGCTCACGCTGATGGAAAGCGCTGGCAGCGCAGTGGCTGACTTTGTTCTTAAGGAATTTCCCGAGGCTGAACGCATCGCCGTCGTGTGCGGTAAAGGCAACAACGGCGGTGATGGGTTTGTGACCGCGCGAAAGCTGGTCGAAGCAGGACGCCTCGTTGAAGTTTTTCTGCTGGCACAGCCGAAAGAGGTTTCACTGGATGCTGCAGCCATGCTGGCAAAATTGCCGAAGCCTCCGCAAGCGACAACTTCAGACGCTGCCTTGTCAAAGGTAAATCTGACGGACTTCGATCTGATCGTCGACGCAATCCTCGGCACAGGATTTCGTCCACCTATCCAGCCGCTTTATGAAGCCGGCATTCATGCCATCAACGGAAGTGGGATACCAGTTGTCTCGATTGACATTCCCTCCGGCGCCGAAGCAGATGCGGAGAAGGCGCCCAGTAATGGTCCCGTCGTCAGAGCAGACGCGATTGTCACCTTTACGGCGTTGAAGCCGGCACACGTATTTCAGTTTCCCTCGATCCGTACCGAGGTCCGCCAAATCGGCACACTTGCAGAAGCTGTGATTTCCAAAAGAAAGCTGAACCTGATCACACCCGCGGATTTCCGGCAACTTCTTCAACCCCGCCATCCCGATTCGAACAAGGGAATGTTCGGGCATGTGCTGGTCATCGGCGGCTCAGCGGGGAAAGCGGGCGCGCCGGCGATGTGCGGCATGGCGGTGTTGCGCAGCGGCGCGGGCCTGGTCACTGTGGCAACGCCGAAATCAGCGCAGCCGATCGTCGCGTCGTTTGCTCCAGAGCTGATGACTGAGCGACTGCCGGAATCAGCACAGGGCACGTTTTCAATCTCGGCACTGAATGAATTAGAAGCGCTTGCCATCGGAAAGACGGTTATCGCGATCGGCCCGGGCGTATCACGCGATAGCGAAGCCGCTCAAGTGACTCGTAACTGCGTTGAGCGAACAACCCTGCCGCTGGTCCTCGACGCCGACGGGCTGAACGCCTTCGAAGGCAACGCGCAAGCGCTGAACAAAGATCGGAAACGAACACTTGTTCTCACGCCGCATCCCGGCGAGATGTCGCGTTTGACTGGGATTTCGGTCAAGCAGATTCAGGCGGACAGGATCGGCGTGGCCAGAAAATTTGCCACCGAGCACGGACTTTGGCTGGTGCTGAAGGGTTATCGCACCGTGGTCGCCGAGCCGGGCGGAGAAGTTTGGATCAACACAACTGGCAATCCGGGCATGGCGACGGGCGGCACTGGCGACATCCTCACCGGCATTGTCGCCGGAATTATCGCTCAGCATCCGAAGGACATTACAACCGCCGTGATTGCGGCGGTCTATATCCACGGCCTCGCCGCTGACATTGCGCGCGACGAGATGGGCGAGATCTCCATGACGGCGACCGACCTACTGCTCGCCCTGCCCGTGGCTTTCCAGGAGCTCACAGCGAATCCTGAGGATACTTCTAGCCAGCTATGAAGGAACACACCACGCGCTCGCCCGAGGAAACGGTCGAACTTGGACGGCAACTCGCCTCACAACTCCGCGCGCCCATGCTGGTACTTCTTCGGGGAGACCTGGGCGCGGGCAAGACAACCCTGGTGAAGGGAATCGCCGAGGGCTTTTATGCGGCTAAGCAGGAGGACGTCACCAGTCCCACGTTCACGCTGGTCCATGAGTACCGAGCGGCCAAGGTGATTCTTTATCACATTGATCTTTACCGAATCGATACGCAAAAGGAACTAGATACGTTGGCCCTTGATGACCTAGTGAAGGACGACAGCATTCTCCTGATCGAGTGGGGGGAGAAGTTTGCCCGCTTTCGCGACGAGCGCGACGTGGAGATAGCAATCGATCGTGTCGCAGAGAGTGAGCGCAGAATCGCGATAAAGGACAATAAGGCCCGGAACTGACGCCGCCTCCCGCCAGCAAAAAAAACGCCGCTGTTGCCAGCGGCGATGAAGGATCAAGCAGGTTAGGGGTAAAACAAAATCGTTAGTCGCCCATTACTTCTTCGGGCGTATTTTCTGTTGCTGGTTTCGCGGCAGGTTTGATCCCGCCAATCTGATTCAGGCTCACGAAGCCACCCTCGGGCGCCTTTTCGTTCAAGACAACTTCGCGATAGAGCTTGGCCATGCGAGCATTCTCGGCATCAGCCTTGATCTTGGCGTCGCGGGCGCGAACCTTTTCTTCGCGCGCGTTCTTTGCGATTCCCAGGGCGTCCAGGTCGTGCTGCTCGCCTTTGTTGACGGCGTCGGAATTCAGCTTGAGCCGAATCTCGCCCTCGCCGATGCCGACGTTCTTTCCGCCGGCGAAGATCTCATGGCGGCCATGTTCGTCATACCACTTGGTGAGCGTGGCGGTCATGTGCATCTTCTCGATGATGTTTCTCCAGCCCACACCGGTGTTGTAAGCGCAGAAGCTGATCTCGCCTTCCTGTGTGGCGTAAGGGATGATGCACTGTTCGGTGCGACGGAAGTCGTAGTTGAACAGGTCCTGGAACCACATGCCGGCGATGAACAGGAAATTCCAGCGGTCGCGGCGGCGCTTCTCGATGTCAGCCATGGTGCGGTCGCCGGTGACTTTGCCGTATTTGCGTTTGGTTGCGCCAAAGCACTTATCGAACTTCATCAGCATGTCGATGAGGCGGAAGTGTGTAGGCGCATGGAAGGGATCAAAGTTGCGCAGCAGCGCCAATGACACGCCGACGACGGAAAGAAATTTTCCGCGACCAGCATCGTTGATTCGCGCTACGTCTTTGGCGAGCTGCTCGGCATTCAGGAACGCCGTGACAGGAGCCGATTCCTTCGTTTCCTTGTCGACCATCAGCGCCATGCCGATGCCGCAATTCGGGTGGCATCCGCAGCTCAGCTGTCCCCAATCCGCGTTCGGGCCATGGACCAAGTCAGCCCAATCGGAAAAGGTGCTCATAAAGCTGATTGGGAACCAATCGCGCACCGGCTCGCCAAGTCCGGTCTGGTTCTTCACGTCGTGTGCCAGATGGCTGAGCGTGTAGCGCTGCGCCTGGCGACGCTCATCAGTGACTTCTTCATCGCGTCCAGTGAACGAAACTGGCTGGAAGCTCAGGAAGCTGATGACCTTAGGATTATCCAGCGCGAATTCAACGATTTTGCCCACCTGCTCGTTGTTGATGCCGTTCACGATGGTAGTTACGGGAACGATGTCAACGCCCGCGGCGTGCAGGTTTTGAATGGCGCGCACCTTCACGTCAAACATGTTGCCCACTTTGCGATGGGCGTTGGCGGCGTTACCGATGCCGTCGAACTGCAAGTACGCGTAACGCAAGCCGGCCTCTGCAGCCTGCTTGCAGAACTCAGGACTCTTGGCGAATTCGATCCCGTTAGTCGCAGCCTGCACCGAGTTGTAGCCGACCTTGCGTGAGTAGCGAACAGCGTCCAAGAAATAGGGAGAAAGCGTCGGCTCACCACCGGAGAACTGCACGGACATCTGGCGGCGCGGCTTGATGGAGATCGCATTGTCCAGCATGGTCTTGATCTCTTCCCATGTCAGCTCGTGGACGAAGCCTACCTGGTTCGCGTCCATGAAGCAGGGGTCGCACATCATGTTGCAGCGGTTGGTCAGGTCAATCGTCAGCACTGAACCGCGGCCATGCTTGATGGTCGAAGTGCCGTGATTGTGCAGAGTCTCGTCATTGTGGGCGCGAATGTCGCGGCCCGGGAAAACGTCTTCGAGGTGCTTGAAGAAAGCGGTGTCGATCGCCATCACGTCTTCAAAGTGACCGTGCTTGGGGCAATCCTTCACCATGAGGATCTTGCCGTCGCGCTCGATGATCTGCGCTTTGATCTCGCCCACTTTTTCATTGAGCAGAACTTCCTGCGGCAGCTTGCCGTCCAAGATCTGCTGGCGAATCTCCGGCACGCAGCGCGGGCACAGCGAGTCAGTAGTGCGCGGCCATCCCAATGGCGGCTTTTGTTTTTCGTATGACTTCAGCAGCGGTTTGTCAGACCATTTCGGAGTAAAAGCTGGCTTTTGCGCGATCTGGTTCAGTGAATCGAAGACCAACCAGGCGCCCTTGGCGGCATAAGCGACAGTCTTTTCAGCGTACTTAATGGGTTTGTACATTTCTGCTTTCTTCTCCTGAATAGGTGATGCTGCTTTTGTAAACCCGCCCTACCGCAATCCCTTTACGCTTCAAGTAGATAGAGTAAAGCAACTTTAGGTTAACGCCTAAAAGAGGGTATCCGAACAGCTAACCCCTAAATGGTGCAAATTGGCGAGTGAATGGCGATAAGAGACAGGGAATGGTGCGGCGGAATTGAGCGCAAGCTCATGCAATTACGGGGTTTGCGATTGCCATGAATTAATCTGCGGATTGTTTCTCCGAAAACATCTCGTCAGTCTGTTGCAAATATTTAACCAGCGCCGGGTTTTCCTTGAAGAGCTGCAACAGCTTCGGAGTCAAACTGGAGATCACTTCATGCCCGCGAATCTTTTCTTCGCTAAACTCATGGCCCATCACGCAGTGAAGCAACTCGTGCATCAGCGTATCCTGGTCGTCGGCCAGCGACTGCCCGCGGCTTATGTAAATGGTATGCGAACGATAATTGGTGAGCCCGGCCACCCCTCGCGGGTCCCAGTCAGTCTTCTCGATCTTCCATTGCACGCCGTTGATGGTCAAATGGTCAGGCAGGTTTGTCGAAACTTGCGGAGCGCTCGACATCGACATCGTCAGTACAAGCGCCAAGACCAAATGCATGGTCTATTTCCCTCCGAATCCGCGAATGCGTGCTGCGCAAGATTAGGTTTTGACTCAAGAAGAAAGAATCATGTAAATGCCTTAGTCGCGCTCACCGTCGCAATCGATTCACAGGTTGCGTATCCAGGTACGTCTTTGGTAACCATCATTGACCCTAACATTCGCGCATCACATAATCGGATGTTCATGTTGAATTCAAGCCAGCCGGTGGTGAAACGCTCGTCCCCGTTGCTGTCTATCGCTTTGCTTGCGATGATCGCGATCACTGGCTGCGCAAAGAAGCATCAGCAGGCTGGGACTTCTCCGCCGCCGACCATCGGGGGAACGTCAGCGGCTGAAGATTCGGAAGCAAATTCTGCCGGCAAGATCTCTGTCCCCAAGAATGCGACGCCTATTTACGTCGAGACCGGTCTTGCCAGTTGGTATGGCCCGCCGTATCACAATCGCAATGCCGCTGATGGCCAGCCCTTCAACATGTATCAAATGACGGCGGCGCATAAGACGCTACCGCTGAACTCTATCGTCCGCGTCACTAATCTGAAGACTGGGAAGTCAGTGGTCCTGCGTATCAATGATCGCGGACCCTTCGTAGGCGACCGCATCATCGATCTGTCCCTTGCGGCAGCGAAAGAGATTGACGTGTGGCGCGCCGGCATTGCCCGAGTAAAGGTGGAAGTCATGGAATCGCCCAAGCCGCTTTCGTCTGGGGGACGCTGGGCGGTACAGATCGGCGCGTTTACTGATTCCAGCGAAGCTTCGAGGTTGAAGTCGAGTCTGTCGCGCCGTTACAAAAGCGCTAAAGTCATCCAATTCACCGGCCCAACCGGCGAGTGGGTGCGCCTCCGGCCCCAAGATGACGATCGTCGGCAAGCCCAGCAGATCGCCCATGCTACCCAGGTCAGCGAAGGCGGAGTTTTTTTAGTACGCTTAGACTAGTGTTCTAGCAGCGAATCCGCGGCCTTCTGAGAGACTCGGGATATGGATTGCCTTTTCTGCAAGATCATCGCCGGAGAGATTCCGTCGAAAAAAGTCTACGAAGATGAGAAGGTCTTCGTCTTCCAAGACCTGAAACCGCAAGCGCCCACCCACTTGCTCATCGTTCCAAAGAGACACATCGCAGGATTGAATAAAGCATCTGCGGAAGACGCAGAGTTGTTGGGATATTGCGAACTGACCGCGGCCAAACTTGCGCGCGAACGCGACCTCGAGGACGGCTACCGCACGGTTTACAACGTAGGCCCGCGCTCAGGCCAGTCGGTGTTTCACCTGCACCTACATCTGCTTGGCGGCCGAGACTTGAAGTGGCCTCCGGGCTAGAGCGGCGATTGCATGTTTTGCTAGTCTACCGCGTGCTGCATGTCTTCCGGAGCGCCGTGGCGCCGCAGCAGATTAGGCAGATTCTGCGAGAAAGCCGAACGCGGCATTACTACATCGCAACCCGCCTCCAAAGCTTTCATCTTCAATTCGCCTTGCACATGAGAAACAAACCCGATGATCGAAGTTGCCTTGCTCAGCTTTGATCGCAACTTGGGAATCACCGTCAAGGGCTTGGCATTAAAGTTGTTGAGATCGAAGATGACGAGAGCCGGTCGCTCGTCTTCGGGCACGGTATCCTGCGCTCGCTCCAAAACCGGCTCCGGACTCTTCACAAATTCCACCTTCACGCTGATCTTCCGCGCGACTTCCTGGATCTTCGCCAGGAAAAATAGGTCGTCGATAAAACAGAAGATACGGGGTGGACCATCTTTGCGGGCTTCTATCGCCGCCGGGCTTTCGGAAGGATGCGGCACAAAACTGCGCACACCCTGCGCCTGTCGCAGACGGGCACCAGCTTCGCTATCAGCGATGTTGCCGTTCTGGCTCATCCCATTGCGATAGCTGTGGTCCATGGGGCCGACGAATGTCTGTGGACGGCGATTGCGATTGCTGTTCTGACGATGACGTGCGCCACCACCTTGAGGCTGACCTTGCCCATTCATATTCATTGGGTTGGGCTGGCCGCCTCCGCCGCCGTGTTTCTTGCCGGAGGAGCCCCTTCTGCGTCGCCGCCGCCGACTGCCGCCCGGCTGCTGGGGTTGGTTTGGTCCTTTATTCATGTTTGTTTTTACCTTTGCTGTATCTCGCGGTCTTTACCTTCAGGGCTGTCGACAACCGGCAGCTCAAAGAAAAAAACCACACTGTGGTCTGAATTCCTGATCTGTGTTCCGTTGTTTCTCAGCTGGCATTCAGGACTATCTTGCCTGGGCCTAGCCGGTGTTGCGGTCGTGCAAAAAACAAAGGAAATTAAATTAGCTTCTCATCCGTCTGGCGCCAGGAAACATGAGACGCGCGGAAAGCCTGCACTCGAGTGTGCGGCTGCTCGGAGACAGTTAAATGGTATATCGATTCGGTAGCTTATTGCAACTCTGAAATAGTCAGGGTCGCAAGTTGGCCGATGCTCCGGCCGGAGTTCGCTGTGACGTCCCGGAGATCAAAGTATCTCCCGCTTTTGCTTCTGCCATTGTCGTCCGGAGAATCGTTTGCAGCAGCGCCCAATTCGCGGCGAACGCAGGAAGCGCCTCGCGATACTTCTTTCGCTCGCAAGGGTTGCTCGCTTCGCGGCTCCAGGGAAGTGCCTATTCTTCAGGGAAGTACCTGTTAATGACCAGCGGAGCGAAGTCCGGGGGACAGAGTCTCGGCAAAGAACTTTGGATGCTGCAAAGCTGCTGCTTTCTCAAGACTCGTCGTCGCCAGCTACTACAAATATTCGTAGATTTTTGTCGACTTCCATCCATTTTCTTGTAAGATTCTCCCGCTAAAACATTCAAGTGGCTGCAAAGAAGCAGTTTAATCTAGGAGAGAAAGTTGCTTGTAAGGATTTTGCTGCAAAGATGTAAAGGTCCCGTTCCTGTCAAAACCTATAAAGAATGTTACGGAGACTATATGGCAAACGCTTATCGTCGTTCCCTAGTCAGCACGATAGTAATAGTTACCCTCCTCTTGGCCATAAGTTTGACGGCCAGCGCCCAATCCTCTTCGACTGCCACCATCAATGGAACCGTCACTGATCCTCAGGGTGCGGTCATTCCGAACGCCACCGTGACAGCCACCAACCTGGCCACGGGTGTGGAGCGTAGCGCCACCACGAGTGCTTCCGGGTTCTATAGAATTCTGAGTCTACAGCCGGGCACCTACGATCTCCGCGTGGATGCGGCGGGTTTTTCCAAGGCGATCACGAAGAATATTCTGCTACAAGTAGGCGAGCAGCGTGATTTTAATTTCAATGTCGGACTCGCGGCATCAGCCACTTCGATTGAAGTCACTGCTCAAGCGCCGCTCGTAGAGACGACCAAGACCGATGTCTCCACGAATCTTAGCGCGACAAACATTCGGGATCTACCGTCATTTGCGGGAGCTGCTGGGGGCGCTAACGATTATGCTGGATTGGCTTTGACTGCCCCAGGCGTAAAGTATGACACCAGTTCCGTTTCCGGTGATCTGATTGGACCCGGATCCATCAACAACAGATATAACCTTTACAATGTTGACGGCGGCACTATCAATGATGCGGTGGACTCAGGACGAACAACTCTTGGAGCCTCCGTAGATGAAGTTCAAGAGTTCCAAGTTCTCACTAACAACTATAACGCCGAATACGGACAGGCCGGCGGTTTGATATTAAACGTAGTCACCAAGTCCGGAAGCAACAGCCTGCATGGAGAGGGTCACATTTATTTTCGTGGCCGGAATCTTGGCGCATCGCAGTATTTCTATAATCTGGTTGAGCAGACTACTCCGCCAGTTGCCCACCCGAGCCCGGTTTACGGAGATAAGGCTCCGTTCCACCGGCAAGAGGGGGGTGGTACGCTGGGTGGCCCCATCATTAAGGATCGCACCTTCTGGTTTGTCAGCTATGAAAAGACCAATCAAGGCTTTCCGCTGATCCTGACGCCTCCCAGCGGCGCGCTATCGATTGGCCAGCCGACCAAGGAGTTACAGTATTCAGGGAAACTCGATCATCGCCTATCAAAAAACAACTTGATCACTGCTCGCTTCAACGTAGATCGCTTTGTCTCGGACAACGTCGTAGTGCAAACCGGCAACAACATTACGCCCGACTCTTTAACCTCACAGGTCTCGCACGTATCGGGTATCAACGTATCGTGGACCTCCAGCATTACGCCAAATCTGGTAAATGAAGCGCGGTTCTTCCGTAACCGACAACTGACCGGCACACCGGACAAATCGACGCTGCCCGGCCAGCAACATGCTGGCTTCTATCTGGGTTCCGCCTTTTGTTGTCCGCAGGCGGGTCAGAGCAGGCGCTATCAGTACATCGATAACTTGACTTGGACACATGGTTCGCACAGCTTCAAGGTTGGTACCAACATCTCTTACTACCCTTGGTTTTCACTCTTCTCACAGTTCTTTAACGGCCAGTACAGTAACTTCAACGCCGCAGGAAACCCTACTCTCTTTACGATTGGTTTGGGCGCGGGAGCCGTGTGTTGTGAAAATACTTCCAAGGACAATATCTACGGATTTTATGGCCAAGACACGTGGAAGATCACTCACAATTTCACTTTGAATTATGGGCTTCGCTGGGATTACGAAGCGGGCGCTTTCAAGGGCGGCAACGTTCCGAATCCCGCGGGAGGATGTTTCCAGACCAATCGAATCATTCCCGCTTGCTCGTCTGACACCAACAACTATCAGCCTCGCGTGGGTTTCGCCTACAGTCCTGATTGGGGAGCTTGGCTGTTCGGCGGTCCGGGCAAGAGTTTGATTCACGCATCGTTCGCCGAGAACACGGTGCTTGCCTACAATAATGTGGCGTTGGATTCGTTGAACTTCGACGGTCTCAACTTAAATACCGTTCAAACCAGTGATCCGACGGTGCTTTCATTCTTCCCCAATCGGCCCTCGGCAGCCTCTTTAGCACCGTTCCAGCCTAGCTTGGCGAGCAACAGGTTCGGCCGTATTCGCCCGATTTCAGCCAACTTGCATAATCCTGAATCGCGCTCGGTAAATTTCGGAGTGCAGCGCCAGTTTGGTCCACAGTTTGTCTTTGAGGCGCAGTATATCGGACAGTTTGCTTTCGGCCTCTTCGGCGAGCGCGACACCAACTATCCAGCAATTCTTGCCGATCCCGCTCATCCCGGATACTTCTACTTCGGGCCTCGACCGGATCCGCGTTTTACCGCGGTTCGTACCAATGAAAACTCACGTAACTCCAACTATCATGGATTGCTCTTGAGTGGAACCAAGCGGATGTCCAATCATCTGCAGTTCCAAGCTAGCTACACGTGGTCACATGCGCGGACTAACGGAGAAGACTTCTTTGGTCTTTCCGAGCCGGCTATTCCGACGAACATCAAAGCTGAGATGGGCCCCGCGTTCAACGATCTGCGCCACGCGGTGAATTTCGGGGCAACATTTGACACGGCCAAACTGGCAGACAACCACTACGTTGGCTGGATAACCAATGACATCGCATTTGGATTTGTCGGTCAGTTCCAGTCAGGCCGCCCTTATCCGGTTTCAACCGGCACGGCCCCGTTCAGCAACGCGCGCTTTTTCGGCGCGGGTAATGAAACGCAACAGCGTCCCAATGTTCTGCCCGACGGCACCCTCACTAGCGCAAATATCGCTTCCGCGGATGGGACTAATTTGTCAATCAGCCAGGCGGGCGTAGCAGCTTGCGTGGGCGCCGGGTTTACGGCCGCACAGTGTGCACCGTTGCAGAATACCTTTTTGGCTCCTCCGACAGCGAGCCCTAGTGGTGCGATCGACAACATTACCGGCGATACAGTGGATTTCAAGCAGATAAGCGGAAATGTGGGGCGAAATGCTGGACGCGGCTTGCCTTT
>Ga0209488_10002521_pt1 | contig 14996 bp, 15 predicted proteins | sample Rivendell_Oct201_8_FD_188349 | JGI IMG/M metagenome (GOLD analysis project Ga0209488, IMG submission 188349) | Vadose zone soil microbial communities from the Eel River Critical Zone Observatory, Northern California, USA -... | ecosystem: Environmental > Terrestrial > Soil > Vadose zone >... | reverse complement strand
TCGCCGCCTGGGGATCGCCTCATCCGCCAGCTTCGGACAGTCCGGACACCGGGTTGTCACGGGCAGCGTTAGCTTAGTTCTATGGATTGCTGGGCCAGCATGACGTCCACTCCTGGGCAACGTCATGCGGTTGGGGAACCTGCAGTTGAGATACGCCTGATGGGCGTCGTGGTCTGAACACAGGTTCCCCGTTTTTCTGGTGCGATTTCAACAGTCTGCTCGAATCCTCACCTCTGTTGTAGTCTTTCATCCATGGATCTAAAGCATCGCAGCCGCGGAATTACCGACGGGCGCGACCGGGCCCCGGCGCGCTCCATGTTCAAAGCCATTGGCTTCACCGACGCGGACCTCAACCGGCCATTGATCGGCGTCGCCAATACCTGGATTGAAACCATGCCGTGCAACTTCCACCTGCGGCGACTTTCCGCCAAGGTGAAAGAAGGTATCCGCGCGGCCGGCGGCACCCCCATGGAGTTCAACACCATCGCCATTTCCGACGGCGAGACCATGGGTACCGAAGGCATGCGAGCCTCGCTGGTCAGCCGCGAGTTGATCGCTGACTCGATCGAACTGGTTTGTCGGGGACAACTGTTCGATGCCGTCGTCTGCGTGGTGGGATGCGACAAGACTATCCCGGCTGCCGCAATGGCGCTGGCGCGCATGGATCTGCCTGGCATGGTGCTTTACGGCGGCACGATCGCCCCCGGTACTTATCGCGGCAAGGATGTGACCATCCAGGATGTTTTCGAAGCCGTGGGAGCGAACGCAGCCGGCAAAATTTCAGACAAGGAATTGCACGATCTCGAAAACGTGGCTTGTCCGGGCGCCGGCGCATGCGGCGGTCAATACACCGCCAACACCATGTCGACCGTGATGGAGATCATCGGGCTTTCGCCCATGGGTTTTAACAGTGTTCCGGCAATGGACACGGAGAAAGACAAGATCGCTTTCGATTGCGGCAAAGTAGTGATGAACGTTCTGCAAAAAGGGATTCGGCCCCGGGAAATTCTTACCCGGCAAGCGTTTGAAAATGCCATTGCGGCGGTTGCAGCCACTGGCGGCTCGACCAACGCAGTGCTGCATCTGCTGGCCATAGCGCGCGAAGCCGAGGTGGATTTGCAGATTGATGACTTTCAGACCGTGAGCGAACGAACTCCTTTACTCGCCGATCTGAAACCTTCTGGACGCTTTGTGGCGGCAGATATGCATCGCGCGGGTGGCATCCGGCTGCTGGCGAATCGGCTGCTGCGCGGCAAATATCTTTACCCTGCGGCGGCCACCGTCACCGGCCTCACCATTTCGGCGGAGAGTGAGAGAGCGATTGAAACTTCGGGGCAAGAGGTAATCGCTCCTCTGGAAAAGCCGCTGAAGAAGACTGGAGGCCTCGTCATCTTGAAGGGCAATATTGCGCCGGAGGGATGCGTGGCCAAGATCAGCGGACATGAGCGACTCGAGCATCGGGGCCCGGCCCGCGTTTTCGAATCCGAGGAGGAGGCCATGGCGGCCGTCACCGGCAAGAAGATTCAAGCCGGGGACGTGGTCGTGATCCGCAACGAAGGCCCCAAGGGCGGACCTGGGATGCGCGAGATGCTTAGCGTAACCGCCGCGATTGTAGGAGAAGGATTAGGCGAGTCGGTTGCGCTTTTGACCGACGGCCGCTTCAGCGGAGCCACTCGCGGCCTGATGGCAGGCCACGTCTCGCCGGAGGCTGCTCTCGGAGGTCACATCGCCGCCGTGCGAGATGGCGACATAATTCGGTTTGACGTCCGGCAGCGTGTGCTCGAAGTCGAGATCAGCGGCGAAGTTCTGCGCCAGCGCATGAGCCTGTGGAAGCCGCCGCAGCCGCGCTATCGCACCGGTGTGTTCGCCAAGTACGCGGCCCTGGTGACGTCGGCGTCGCAGGGTGCGATCACGAGGCCGACAACGTAGATGCCTGATAGCGTCTCGCGCCAAGAAGTGGGGTTGTGAGACGAGGGGAAGAATGCGAACTCGTATCTGTCGAGTGAGGCTTTTTGCTGTCCTTCCGCCGGTGCTCGGAGCTTCATTCACTCGCTGGCAGCCGCCGCTTTCCTGACCTGTTCAAATTGGCTGATCTCAACTGTTCCTTCCGGGAATCGGGCAATGATTTTCAGCTCACCGCCCATGGCCTTAATAAAATCCTGTAGCGTGCTCACGTACATATCCGTGCGTCTTTCCAGTTTAGAGACAGCGGCCTGGTTCACTCCTAGAATCTTTGCCAGATGGACTTGGGTCATGGCGTGAGCTTCCCGCAGTTCGTCCAGCGCCATCTCCGAACGATATTTGGCGGCAAGTATGCGGGAGCGGTCGCGCGCTGCAGGAGACATTTTGTCCCGCAGATTTTTGAATTTCTTAGGCATTGCACTTTCTCCTCTTGCCGGTCGCTGACTATCGAACATCGGACCGCGATTTACCGCTCTCGGTGCTTCTTGAGCTGCCGCAAGTGTTGATCGAACAAATCATCGGCGATCGGCACAAACTTCTCATACCAATTCGCAGCACCGGTTTTGTTGCCGCCGATCAAGAGCAAGGCCGCGCGCCGGGGATCGAAGGCATACAATACCCGCAGATTTCTTCCTCCCACCTTCGCTCGCAACTCCTTCATATTCGCGTGACGAGAGGTGGTAATCACATCGGCATGTGGGCGGGGCAGGGTGGGACCATGTTCTTCCAGCAGTTCGACCTTCGCGCTGATCTCCACCTGTTCCTCTTCTGAGAGTGACTTCCACCAATCGACAAACTCGTCGGTGTATTCGACTTCCCAGGCCACAACAGCGAGTATGCCATGCATGGAATAGTCCGTCAATGGAATATATAGTTCTCCGGCAGTTCCCATTCTCGGTAAAAGTTCCCATTCTCGGTAAAAAAGAACCCGGGGATTTCGTGACCTCAGGTCGCTTCGGAGGCACTCCTGTGCGCCGTTTTTTGAGTTTGTTCTGAAGTTGAACCGCGCAGTTTGGTCAACCGTTTCGGTATAACGCGCAAAAGAGAATCAATGTCAACGGCGGCGGACAGAGCCTGCCCTGAGCTTGTCGAAGGGAGTGTCCGCCCCACGCACAGGCGCCGGTCAGATCTGCCCAGGCTCATCCGGATCAGGTTCGCGCACTGGGGCGTCGGGATTTTCTGGGGGTGTGGGTGGCTCTTTGATCGGTGGCGGGGACGGCTCCGCAGGCGTACGGAGCAAGTACTCCGTGGGCGCGGGCATTTCGGTTCGCATTCCACTCTGATGCCGGAATCGCGCGAACGGAAGCCCGCATTGCCTTGAGCAGGGCTTGTTACATTGCGGCTTCGTCCGAGTCGCCATGCTATAATCTTTTATTCTCAGTCGTTTAGGGCACGGAGGACAGCATCGATAAACGTTTTATCCGAACCAATGATCGCATCCGCGCGAAGGAAATCCGCGTGATTGGCGATGAGGGTGAGCAGATCGGGATTATGCCGCCCTATGAAGCTTTAAAGAAGGCCCGCGAGAAAAATCTGGACCTGGTGGAGATTTCGCCGACCGCGCAGCCTCCCGTGTGCCGCATCATGGACTACGGGAAGTACCTGTATCAGCAGGAAAAGAAAGAGCGCGAAGCAAAGAAACACCAGAAGACCATCGTGGTCAAGGAAGTGAAGTTCCGCATCAATGTGGACGACCACGACTACGAGACCAAGAAGAATCACGTGCTGCGTTTCCTGGATGACGGTGACAAGGTCAAGGCCACCATCTTTTTCCGTGGGCGTGAGATGACCCGCACCAGCCTGGGACGCCAGATTCTGGAGCGGCTGCTTAAAGATGTGGAGCCTTCCGCCATTGTAGAGTTCCGGCCGCGGCAGGAGGGCAACACGCTGCACGCGATCCTGGCTCCGAAGAAGTCGGAGAAAGAGAAGGCCAGCGAGAAGGCAAAGGCTGCCGCTCAGAGCGCTCCGAGCCAGAGTGTGCGGGAGCCACAGATGGCCAAGCCCGCGTCGTAAGATAACTTCGGCGAATTCAGGGCAAGGAATATTTGGCGTTCTGCCAGTGGGGAAATGCCAGCGTGTAGAGTTCTGCTTTTATTTTCTGAATTTGATTTTCTGAGATTTTCGAGGACTTATGCCGAAATTGAAGACTCACAAGGGCGCTGCCAAGCGTTTCAAACTAACTGGAACGGGCAAGGTGAAGCGCGGACGCTCGCACCTGCGCCACATCCTGACGTCCAAGAGTAAGAAACGTAAACGGAATTTGGGATCCCCTGCGCTGGTGAGCGATGGCGATATCCGCAAAGTAAAGCGCATGATCCCTTATCAGTAAGTTTCCTTCGTGTGACCTTCAGTATCACGAAGGAATGCGGACGAGTTGTCCGCACGCGGGCTGCGATCAGGCCTGCAGGCGTGTGAAGAGGCCAGAGATTGCACCGTGAATCTCCTTACCTCCAGCCGCCGTTAAATAGAAAGCAAAAAGGAGAGAACTATGCCTCGTGTAAAACGCGGAACCAAACGCCGCGCCAAGCGCAAGAAAATATTAGACCGCGCCAGCGGATACTTCCTCACAAAATCAAAACTCTACCGTTCGGCGAAAGAAGCCGTCGAGCGCGGCCTCAAGTTCGCCTACTCCGGACGCAAGCAGCGCAAGCGGCAGTATCGCTCGCTGTGGATTGTCCGCATCGGCGCCGCCGCCAAACTGAACGGGATGAGCTACAACCAGTTCATCCACGGCCTGAAAGTGGCTGGAGTGGAACTCGACCGCAAGATTCTGGCCGACTTGGCTGTAAAGGATCCGGGCGGATTTAAGAGCCTCGCCGAGCAGGCGAAGGGCGCCATCGGCGGGGCCGCGTAAGAAGCTCTCAGCTTTCAGCATTCAGTTGCAGTGCCCATGTGGGGACAGCCGCCCTCGGCTGTCCAGCCGGGCATAGCCCGGCTCAGCTGCATGGAACATATCCATTTTGTGCCTGGGGTGCAGACGACGCAGAGACACCTATCGGCACTTCGAGCCGACAGGACAGCCGAGGGCGGCTGTCCCCACATGGGTAATTCTTAGGGTCGAAGAACGCACGTGGCATACACCGTTCCTAAATTGACGGATTACTCGGCGGCAGCGCTTGTGAAGGCTGTCAACCAATGCATCGATGCGTGTCAAGCAGAGGCCGCTGCAGTCAAGAACGAATCCGAGTTGAAGCTGCTTCGTGACCGCTGGCTGGGACGGAAGACCGGGATCCTGACGCAGATCAACGATCTGTGGTTGAAAGGATCTCCCAAGGGCGAAAAGCGCGAAGTCGGAATCCACGTCAATGAACTGAAACTCCGCATCCAGATACTCGTCGAAGGAACGCAGCTTGCAGTCGGAGAGACGGTGAAAGCCGTATCTGACGGCGTCGACATCACCCTCCCCGGCATCCGTCGTCCCATCGGAGCTGAGCATCCTGTCATCAAGACGATGCACGAGATTGTTGCCGTCTTCCAGAAGCTGGGCTATTCCGTCGCTGAGGGCCCCGTGGTCGAGACCGATTACTACAACTTCGAGGCGCTGAATTTTCCGCCGAACCATCCGGCGCGGGATACGCAGGATACGCTGTTCATCGCGGGGCAGGAGACGAGGCCGCAGCGGGAACGGCTATTGCTGCGCACGCACACTTCTCCGGTGCAGATTCGCACCATGGAGAAGATGCGGCCTGCGCTGCGCATCGTGATTCCCGGCCTGGTGCACCGCAACGATCCGCCGGATGCGAGCCACTCGCCCATGTTTCACCAGGTCGAAGGCCTCGCGGTCGACACCAATATTACCTTCGGCGATCTGAAGGGAACGCTCGATCACGCCATGAAGGCACTGTTCGGATCTAGCGTGAAGACGCACTTCCGGCCGTCGTTTTTTCCGTTCACTGAGCCGAGCGCAGAAATGTACGTGAGCTGCTTTATCTGCGGAGGAAGCGGGAAGCGCGGCGCGGAGCCGTGCCGTCCGTGCAAGCAGACGGGATGGATTGAGATTCTGGGCTGCGGGATGGTGGATCCGAATGTGTTCGAATTCGTGAAAGACAACGGCTACGACCCCAAAAAGGTTTCGGGATTCGCGTTTGGCATGGGAGCGGACCGCATTGCATTGCTCAAGTATGGCGTGGACGATATTCAGTTGTTCTTTCAGGGGGATGTAAGGTTCTTGCAGCAGTTTGTGTAGGACGGTCGTTAGTCGTTGGTCGTTGGCACACCTCAAGTTGCGGGCTCGGAAGTTAAGCCTTTTGCATTGATGGCGTCATCCTGAGCGCAGCCGTTTTTCAGGCGGAGCGAAGGACCTCGCGTGCAATATGAAACTCTCTCCACAATGGATTCGCGAGTATGTCGATCTCAGCGTCGATGACCGGCGCTTGGCCGAAGACTTGACCAACGTCGGCATTGCCGTCGAAGGCATCAGCGGCTCAGGACCAGATACAGTCTTCGAAATGGAGATTGGGACGAATCGCCCCGACGCGATGAATCATTATGGGGTGGCGCGGGAGGCGGCGGCGATTTATGACTTGCCGCTCAAACAGCTCTCAGCTCTCAGCTCTCAGCTGTCAGCCGTCAATCAAGGGCATACCTCAGCGGCTAAAGCCGCGGCTTCTGCTGCCGTGCACGGCGCGGCTGGAATCCGCGCCCTTTCAAAGCAGGCTCAGAACACGGCTGAGGCAATGGCCATCGCGTCCGCGTCCTTCCCCATCACCGTGGAGGAGCCGCAACTCTGTCCGCGGTTCACGGCGCGAGTCCTCCGCAACACGAGCATCAAACCTTCACCCCAAAAAGTCGTGCACCGTCTGCAACTGCTCGATCAGCGGCCCATCAGCAATGCGGTCGATGCCACCAACTACGTCCTGTGGGAGATCGGGAAGCCCACTCACGTCTTCGACATGGATCTGCTCGAGGGCGGCAGGATCATCGTGCGCAAGGCCAGAGAAGGGGAACGTCTGAAAACTCTGGATGGCGTTGAGCGAAAGCTCACCTCCGAAGATCTGGTTGTGGCCGATGCTAAAAAGCCGGTCGGACTGGCCGGGGTGATGGGCGGCTTCGACACCATGATCACCGAAAAGACGCGTAACATTCTCATCGAGTCGGCGTGGTGGGATCCGGCGACGATCCGCAAGACGTCGCGGCGGCACGGGATTCACACCGATGCTTCGCACCGTTTCGAGCGCGGCGCTGACTTCGAATCGACGGTGCTCTCTTGCGATCGCGTCGCGGAGATCATCCTTGAGTCCGGCGGCGGCGAGTTGGCCGGAGATGTTATTGACGTGGTCTCGCGGAAGATCGACCAAGCGCCGGTGGTGCTGCGAATTTCGGAAGTTCAACGCATTCTGGGCGCGAGCATCGATACGGGAGAGATTTTCGGCATCCTGAAAAAACTAGGATTCACGTTGATTCCCGAAGGCCAGGACGATGCCCAGTTTCGCGTCCACATTCCCAGCTGGCGGCTGGATGTGGAGCGCGAGATCGACCTGATCGAGGAAATTGCGCGTTTGCATGGATACGACAAGTTCGAGAATACGCTGCCGGCGTATAGCGGCGCAGTGATCGAGCTTCCAGATGCCGTCAAGGACGCCACCGTGCGCCAGCGCGCCCTGGCTCTGGGCTACAACGAAGCTGTGTCACTCACGTTTATTTCGCATGCCGACGCGGAGCAATTTTCTTCCGCGAAAGTGCTGGAGCTGGAAAATCCGCTGAGCGAAGAAGCTTCGGTGATGCGGACCACGATGGTCCCTGGCATGCTCGACATGCTGGCATGGAATCTGAATCACGACTCGGACAATGTGCGGCTGTTCGAGATGGGAACCGTTTATGAGGGCGGCGCGAGCCCAGGGATCGAACCCAAGCGAGCCTGCCTGGCAGCGACTTTAGCGGCAGTGAAGGCTGCGTTGCCCGCAAGCGCCATGCTCGATGTCAGCAAGGACGAGCACGCAACGGCGGCTGAGGCGTTCCGCAGCTTCAAGGGCGACGTGGAGAATTTGCTGGCCGCGTTTTGCTGCGCAGGTCTCAGCTTTGACCGGCAGGCCGCCGAATATTTTCATCCTGGAAGATCGGCGCGCGCGCTGGTGGATGGCGCACCGGTAGCGCAGTTCGGGCAGATCCATCCGGAGGTGGTCGCGTCTCGAAAACTCCGGCAGGAAATCTTCCTGGCGGAACTGGATCTTGAACAGCTCTACCGGCACGGGCTTCGGCCGGTGCGATTTTCGCCGTTGCCGAGGTATCCAGCGGTGGAGCGTGATTTTTCGTTCATCTTCGCGGATTCAATTTCGTTCGAGGAGATACAGAAAGCGGTAGCCGCAGCGCGGGTGCCGGAATTGCGAGACTTCCGTCCCGTGGAGATTTTCCGTGGCGGCTCGATTGAATCCGGGAAATATTCGATTCTGCTGCGGGCTACGTTCCAATCCAGCGCGCGCACGCTACGCGAAGATGAGGTGGCCCAGTGGTCAGGAAAGATCGTTGCGGCACTGCAGGGACTCGGGGGCGTGCAGAGGGTTTAGGGTGTGCGCTACATTACCTCAGGGGCTGAAGCCCTCATTTAGGGCAGGGTGTTTACCGCAGCGCTGAAAGCGCTGCGCCACCCAAAAGCGGAGTTTTTTCGCAACCTCTTCCGGCGTTAGCGCGTTTCCGAGCATTGCCTTCTTAGACTCGTCCAATGTTCGCCCCGACCCTCGATTCCCCCGTAAGCGAGTCCAGTTCTTCGCTTGTTTGCCGATAATCACTACGTGACCATCGCCTCTGCTGCTCCAGCTCCCGTGCCGGATAAATTGAAAGACGTCACCAAGCTGCACTACGTGGCCCGGCAGCCGATTTTCGACCGCGACCAGAAAGTATTTGGCTACGAGTTGCTGTTTCGCGATGGTCTGGAGAATGCGTTCACTGGCACGGACGCGGACGCGGCCTCGCGCGCCACTCTCGACAACTCGCTTTTGATTGGGCTGGACACTCTATGTGACGGACGGCGCGCCTTCGTGAACTGCACCCGCGATACGCTGATCAAGGGGCTGGTGACACTGTTGCCGTCTCAATCGACGGTCGTCGAGGTTCTAGAAAGTGTTCCCGCAGACCCCGACGTGATGGCCGCCTGCAAGCGGCTGAAAGAGGCAGGCTATCTGATTGCGCTCGACGACTACGTTACGGACGATCCACGGGAGCCGCTAACCGAAATGGCCGACATTATTAAGGTCGATATGAAGCTGACCACGCTCGGGCAGCGAGCCGATCTGATCAAGCGTTTCGGGCAGTGGCGCTGCCGGGTGCTGGCGGAAAAGGTTGAGACTCGCGAGGAATTTGCCGCCGCCCGGGAGCAGGGCTTCGTTTATTTTCAGGGATATTTCTTCCGTCGCCCGGAAGTTCTGGCCGCCCACAGCATGCCCGGGAACAGCCTCAACTACTTGCGCATGATGCGGGAAGTTTCGCGTTCGGAGCTGGACGTCCCCGTACTGGAACGCCTGATCAAGGGCGAAGCATCGATCTGCTACCGGCTGCTGCGGTACCTGAACTCCTCGGTGTTCGGATTCAAGAGCGAGATCCACTCGGTGCGTCACGCGCTTTCGATTCTTGGAGAGCGGGAGGTGCGGCGCTGGGTCCGGCTGGTCGCGGCTGTAGCTGCCGGCCAGGACAAGCCCAGCGACCTGGTGCTTTCCTCACTGGTCCGGGCGCGTTTTGGGGAGTTGCTGGCGCCGCTAGTGCCGAGCGGCGAATCGGATCTCTTTTTGCTGGGCTTGCTCTCCCTCATCGATGCCATGTTGGAGATGCCGATGGCGGACGTGCTGGAAAAGATTTCTCTGGACAGCGAAACCAAAGCGGTTCTGCTTGGTCAGCCGAGCAAGCTGCGTCCGGTCTTCCAGCTGATTCTGGCTCACGAGAGTGGCGAGTGGGAAGCGGCGGCGCAGGTTGCCGAGAGCCTGCATCTCAATGCCAAAGAAGTTGCGGCCCTCCACTGGCAGTCCCAGCAGTGGGCTCGCGAAGTCTCCGTCGGCGCCTGAGATCACGCCGCCAGGGAACTTTGGGTAATGTCCCCCTGTGTAAAATCTACGGATTTGTCCCCTTGCGCGGTGAGACGGGGACGAGTAAGATTGGGTTGTTCTCATTTGGCCCCGTTCCCGCGCAGGCCTTCCGCGCCCGCCCTTCCGAGGCGGCGCGACAGATCCGATAACGGAAAACCGATACGCAAAATTTAGATTTAGTTCGCAAGTTAGAGATTGTTTCAAGAGTTGGGGTCGTTCCCGAGTGCGTCCAGCCGCAACCCGCGAGCACGCAAAGGTGATGGCGTTGGCCATCGCAACCTTCTGCGTCGGGCAGCCAGATTGCACCGAGATGTTTCCGTGTCGGCCTTGAAACCAGTACACCTTTGCAATCAGTGCAAAAATTTGAAACCTCAGAGATGGTGCTGTAGAGCAGCTTGAGAGGATTATGAACGCAGGACCAGCAAGGCCCTCCGGCGGTGGTGGAGGAGGAAGAAACCGAAGGCGGCGCGGACGCCGTCCCAACAATCAGCACGGACAACGCCCGGGAGCAGGCCGGGAGCGCCAAAACGCCGACGGCATCTACACCGCGCCTATGGATCACAGCTATCGCGCGGCGATGGGCGGGGGCAATAATGGCCACAAGACTGGACGGCAACGTCCGGGCTTTGCCACCCAATATCCGCAGCCCGAACCGGAGCCGCTGCCGGCGCGCGAAGACGCGAACTCGCGCATCTTTGCTTTCGTCGACGATCTGTTTTTCAGCGCGAAAATTCAGGAGACGGCGCGCAAGCTCAATGTGAAGGTCCAGTTCGTCAAGAGCGACAAGGAGTTGGGAGAACGGATGCACGAGAACGGCGAAGAGAAGCCGTCCCTGATCATCTTCGATCTCAACAACGCCAACGTGAAGCCGCTGACTCTGATCCCGAAGCTGAAGAGCAAGCTCAAGAAGGGGACGTCGATCATCGGCTTCCTCTCGCATGTGCAGGGAGATCTGAAGCAGAAGGCGCACGAAGTGGGATGTGACATGGTGCTGCCGCGCTCGGCCTTCTCACAAAATCTGCCGCAATTGCTGCGCCGCCATGGTGCGCATGAGGAAGAGACTCCGGCGACGCCGCAACCAGCTCGCGAAGGCGCCTAGGCGAGTTGTGCCACGGTTGTTGGGGGAAGATTCCGTTCCCTACGCAATTCCCCCGCAGAGCAAAAGGCAGGGCTTAAAAAGCCCGTACAGAAAGAAATGCTTTAACAACGTTGAAACGTTGTGCCACCCAAGTCTACCCGGGAGGCCAGCCCAGCGACCGCCCGCCGAGCAAATGGACGTGGAGATGGAAGACTGACTGGCCCGCACCCGGGCCCACGTTGAGGACGGTGCGATAACCCTGTTCGATGTTGCGCTGGCGGGCGATCTGCGCCGCAGCCAGATGGCAGCGGCCAATCAATTCCGCGTGTTCACCCCCGGCTTCCTTCAATCCTGCAAAATGTTTCTTGGGAATCACCAGTACGTGGGTAGGCGCTTGCGGCTGAATATCCTCAAAGGCGAAGACATCTTCGTCTTCATAAACTTTCTTCGATGGAATCTCGCCGCGGACGATGCGGCAAAAGAGGCAATCGCGGGTGGGATCTGTCATGTTTTCTTCGCTCTCGCGAGACCGAGAATAGCATTTGCTGCGCCGTGCAGGAAAGCGGCTGCGCGGTGGCCGAGCCGTACTGTTGAGCTTAACTAATCGAGCCTTACCAGGAAAATCGAGCCCTGCGGAGTTTTCGTCTCTGCGGCAAGCTTCTTTGCACGGTCTTGATCGTCGTCGAGGACGCGCACTCGCACCCACCAGTCTCCTGCGGGGCTGGCGAAACGGAGCACTTTAGCAGTGCGATAGCGGCGGGTGAGATGGTCCGCGAGTTTCGTTGCGGCATGTTCGTCGGCGAGACCTCCGATCTGTACTGCCCACCTTCCACCCGGCGCGCGCGACTCCGGAGTCTGCATAACTTCGACTCTAACTTTAGCAACGCCGGGCTGGTAAACGTCGACCTTGCGCGCGGCCGCGAGTGAGAGATCGACAACACGACCGGGAATGAACGGTCCGCGGTCGGTGATCCGCACCAGCGCGTGACTGCCGGTCTTGAGATTCGTTACACGCACGATGGAGCCGAGCGGCAAGGTGCGATGCGCGGCGGTCATCGCGTGCATGTTGTAGACTTCGCCATTCGATCCGCGGCGGTTGTGGTACGGAGGTCCATACCAGCTTGCCATTCCAGTTTCGCTGGACACGGGCACGGTGCCCTCAGGAATCGTCGGTTCGGCGAGGTCGGCTTCGGTAGGCGTCTCACTGCCGCTCGCCCTCGTCTTTGGGGGTTTGGCTCCCGCGGAAGATTCCGCGGGGCTGGACTCCCCGGTAGCGGGCGGCGGAGGCGGTACATTCTGGTGGGCCTGCTTGGGATGGCCGCAGGACGGCAAAAGCGTAACCGCAAGCAGGACCGCGGCGAGCAGACAGAATTTTGCGCCAGAGCTCAAGCTGGGGCCGGACGGCCGAATGCAGCCAGTTGCGGCTTTCAGCGATCTGCGGGGGACAGTCACTTGCGGGCGCGCTCGCTCTGTTCCATGTAGTCGGCGAACTCAGCCAGCTTTTGGGCAGCGACCCGCAGAGCCTTCGTCGAATGCTGCCGGACGGCGGGAACGACCTCGTTGTTCAGGTACTTGATGAACTCCGGGATTTCTTTTTCCAGACGGTCGGCGGCGTCGGCAACGGTCTTGCCGACGCGGGCTGAGGCGTCCTCTACCTTGCGGTTGAAGTCGTTCATGGTGCTCCTCGCAGTGCCGGCGTGAAAGGGCTCACGCAAAGTTGCGGATGTCAGGCCCGAGTATTATTTCGTGCTCAGACCGTTGGGTCAATGTCGAACATCCTCACTCTTCACCCGCGCCGCTTCGAACTCATCACCCGGCTGCCATGCAACCGGCTTAGGCAGGCTAGCCGCCTCCCATCCCAACGCGAATCCGAAGCGCGCCATTGCCGCATCGGCAACGAAATCCATGTCGGGATGATACTCATCGCTGGGCTGATGATAATGCTTCTCGACGTACTCTCGATCCTGCGCCAGGCCCCAGGCTTCGGTGTGGCCCTTGAATTTCATCCCTTCATTGACCGAGAACGATGGAATCCCGACGCGGGCCAGACTGAAGTGATCGGAACGATAGTAGTGTCCAGCCTCCGGTCGAGCATCCGGACGGATGGCCAGCCGGAATTCTTTCGCCGTCGCCACAACGACCGGATAAAACGAAGTCCTCTCCGCCCCAGAAACCTCGACCTCCTCCGGCGCTCCCAGCGGCTTCACGTCGTCGTAGTTCAAATCCAGCGCAATCTTTCCCGCCGGAATCGGCGGATGCTTCCCCAGATACTCCGACCCGAGCAGTCCCTGCTCCTCCGCGGTCACGGATGCAAAAATAATAGAACGCCGCGGCTTCTGCGATGCTGAGCCATAAGCGTGCGCCAGTTCGAGCAAAATGCCGCAGCCAGTAGCATTGTCATCGGCGCCGTTAAAGATGTTGTCCCCCGGCATATCGGGACGAATCCCAAAGTGATCGTAATGTGCGGTATACATCACCGCCTCATTCTTCAGCTTGGGGTCCGCGCCTGTCAGCATGGCCACCACATTGTTCGATTCGAAGTGCCGGACCTTGCTCACCATGTGGGCTTTCAACTTTGTGCCCAGATTTACCGGCCGAAAATCCTTGGACCGTGCATCCGCCATTAACTTGTCAAGATCTCTTCCCGACGCAGCCACCAACCTCTTCCCCACATCGAACTGAATCCACGATGCAACCTTCAACGCGGACCCTTCCAGCTTCAGATATGACTTCTCGCCCGAATTCGAATTCCGCACCACTTCCCACGGATAACTCGCCATATCGGTCTTATGAATCAGAATCACGCCCACCGCGCCCTTGCGTGCCGCCTCTTCGTATTTGTAAGTCCAGCGCCCGTAATAGGTGAGCGCTTTGCCTTTGAAAAACTTCGGGTCGTCCGACGGAGGCTCGTTTACCAGCATGAGCAGCACCTTGCCGCGCACATCCACGCCTTTGTAATCGTCCCAGTTATATTCCGGTGCCTCGATCCCGTACCCCACATAGACGATCTCCGCGTCGACATCCGATTGTGGCTGCTGAGTCTGGTCATAAGCGACATACTCATCGAGCGGCTGCAGAGTGATGTCGGCGCCTGGCATGAGCTGCAGAATAAATCGAGTCTCGGGCAAAGTAGTGATCCCAACTAGCGGTACCTTCTGCATATAAGTTCCGCCATCGCCCACCGGCTTCAATCCGTACTCGGCAAATTGCGTCGCAATGTATTCGGCAGCAAGATCCCCACCACGCTGTCCTGTTCCACGCCCTTCCAGGAGATCGTGCGAGAGGAAGCGCACATGCCAGCGAATGCGTTCCGGATTAATCGTTTCGAGTGCCGCAAATGCGGGCCCGGGTAAGCGCACCGAAACTGCTTTCACACCCTTAGCACCTGCGGCCCCTCCCTCAGCCCACACCGCCAGGCTCAGCACCGCGATGAACGCCGCAAAAACACTTCTCCGAACCATTGCATGCATAGATAATTTCCCTCCCCCGACGAGCGGCGCAGGTCGCTTGCAGAATGCTTATTGTAAAGACTAAAAGAATTGTAAAGGATGGAAAACGGTTCCGCCGCAAAACAGAGGCAGACTCCCCACACAGGAGGTCACGCACTCTCAGGACTCGTGGGGTAAGGCTATCTGGCTATCTCAATCAGTGACCCGGCACGGTGCGCGCCAGAACCGGCCATTGACGAAAACAGTTTTCATCCAATGCCGATTACGTCCGGTTTGCCCGTCACTCGGGTGCAATCACCAAGATGAGAGGCCAGGCATGTCTCCAGTGTTCTAATGCAGATTCACCTTTGCGCTATTGAGGTGCAAGTAGTATATGTTTCAATGGGTCACGGTGACGTTGATCGTTCCGAGTATCCTCGTGCTGTTCGTCCCGGCGGAGTTTGCATTCACCGTGATGGTATAAGTGTTGGAACCGCTACCGCCGCCGCCCCCTCC
>Ga0209488_10002520_pt1 | contig 14997 bp, 11 predicted proteins | sample Rivendell_Oct201_8_FD_188349 | JGI IMG/M metagenome (GOLD analysis project Ga0209488, IMG submission 188349) | Vadose zone soil microbial communities from the Eel River Critical Zone Observatory, Northern California, USA -... | ecosystem: Environmental > Terrestrial > Soil > Vadose zone >... | reverse complement strand
ACGATTTGGTTTCCTGTCTTCCGGTTGTCACTGTCTGTAATGCTACTAACTTCTTTCTATTTCCGATAGTAACTGGAGTTATGGTGTAAGACTGCATATTCCTGGGGTCGGAGTCTTCTCCCCGAGTCTGTAGCGTCAGCGACGTATCCACTCATGCCACCCAGGAGCGAAGCGCAGGCTGTGCATTGTTCAATAGAGCCCGAGACCGTTCGCACATTATGCCCGCTGAGCCAATTCAGTCCCGTGTTTCTTCGTACCTCAAGTTCTAATGTCAATAACATCGACGCTATCTTGTTGGGAAATTGAGAAATCAGCCTTAGGTCCATGCATGTGGGACTCGGACGTGAGCCGGCTGCGTGACTGGCCCTGGCATTCCCCGTTCTCGGGCCATAACAACGACCAGGCACGTCCAGCCTCGGGCCACAGCGTTCATACCTGATATTAGGGTGTTATTGTCCGAGTCATTTGTCTTCAAGTTGGCCGAGTTCGTTGACAGGGGAAACTTGAAAGCGGTATGATGCCAGTGAGACGTCAGAGAAACCAAAGTTTCCGACTCACCCTCGAATTTAAAAAAAAGCTTTTTGTGGGCACAGTAACCCAAAGATGTCCACTTATACTAGAAGTATGACATCTGCAGTCATCGCGGCAAATTCTACCGCCGGCAGTGCGTCACCGTGGCACCCCTAATACATATTGGACGCGTTTCCCTGGAGTATTTCAAACCCGGACAAGCACAAGCGAATTCCCGATGTGAAACTCCATTTATCTCAGACACCTGGATAGTAGTAGATGTTGGCAACTGCTTGCTATTTCCACATTTTGTGCATTATGGCCCAGCCTGAGACAGCCACGGGTGAAGCACACACACAACCTGTCTAGCTCACCCAAGCCACACTAGCCAATTTCCGGTAATATAAGCAACTATGCCGATTTCACATACCATATCAGTTATCAGATCTGAAGTCGTATCAGAACCTCACCAAGGATTGACATATTGACAGAGCGTGCGAATATTACGTGATCGCAAGTGGCCGGACCATGGGAATAGGCACAACAAATTTTCATCCCACATAGTAAAACTTCGTCCAAGAATCGGGCATTACTCAACTAAAGGAAAACATCCGGAATGTCTCCCGCAAGATATAAAAGTCCTGACTTTCCCGCAAACGAAAGGGAGAGTTATGGGCTGTTTGACATTAGACACCTTTTCTTCAGCCCATTGCAACTGTTGAACATCCCCTTACTAATAGATCTTATATGCCGTCGTTGTGCCCCGGATCTTATCCTCCAAAGACTAGCATTATTCTGTTGTAGACAGAAGGGTGGCGTACGTTTTCAGCAAGCGCGGATGTGATTTTTGCCTCGGCAATTGTGTGCCGTCACAGCTTATCGTTACCTTTGTGCTCCAGCGACGATTTCCTGGTCAGGCTCAGACTATCGCGAATCGGCGAACAATAATGGTCTGCCAGTGTGCTTGAGGACGTCACGACAACCTTAGAGCATATCATCACTGTAAGTTTCACTGACTCGATACTATGATGACAAGATATCGTATGGTATCCTTTCTTCAATATCCAGACCGTCACATCGTAAAGGAACCGGTCAGGATTCGGATTTGGCTATCACTGTAGCAACAACCCGCATCAAATGGAAATTTGAGATTCCTTGTTACACGACTAACGACTAGACAGAAAGTAAGTTCATTGTGTGTCGGCTTCTTCTCACAATTGACGGTTCACCTTGAGCTATCCTTCTTGTTCCTCACTCCATCAGGAGCGGATCTAAGCTTAGAACGAAAAGGGGTAGATTAAGAGGTTGTACGAAATCGTACATGCCAAGGGGAGGTGAGATGACTTTGACGTTTTCCTGATGGCCGCTGCTTCTTGGGAGAAAAGAGCGGGCAATCAGGCGCAATCATCTCTTCTGACACGTTTCCGTGACAGCACCTTAATCTTATGGTCCAAGAGAACAAATCTTCATCTAGAGCGACGACAACATCATTCCATGAGAAACCTCCACCGCTGACTCGACGTTTCCCTTCAAGTTTCGTCTGTCAAATACGCATTCGCCGAGGGAAAATGGCCCGGTTGTAAATATGATATCCACGAGCCAGTTTTTCTTATTCCGTGGTAATACGGCTTTCCTGGACTGAGGCATTGTATTGAGAAGCTCAACTGGACGTCCTTCATCTTTACTATGTTAGCATGCGCCTCTCGCTCAACTCATGGCCCCGCAATTCCGTGAGGGTTGCGGTCCGTTCCTTGGATGCAAGCAATTTTTTCGTAGCCCACTTATCAAGTTACAGAGTCGCGCCACATACTGTACTTGATTCTAAGAGAAACATCGAGCGCGCATACCGTTCACGTGCTCATCCTCAAGATGTTCGTGTTATTCGTTGATGTGTATCGTCTGTCATGTTCCACCACTCAATCTGCCACCAGAACCGTAACATTTCGATTGCGACAAATTGCATTCAATGACCTTTCTTTGGACTCGCATAATGCTGTCTATGTAGCGCATCCCATTAGACTCCGAGTCGGCGGGACACGCGTTATCATAGCTGTTAGATCGGCTTCACTCTCGATTGCCGCGCGGCCGCCTTGTGGCATCAGCATTCTGCTGATACGCACCGTCATGTGCTGGGCCATTTTTTCTGGAGTAGGCAAGTGCCAACGTGTGGGGGCCGAGATTGTTTGGAGCGAGATAGGGTTCACCGTATTTCAAACCTCCACCGCGCGATGCGACACGCGTATTCGCAGAGAATGCTCTACCGAGTCTCCCTTCGAATCTCATCCATTACGCCCAGATGTTAAGAGAAGGGCTGGCCGGAAAACTGTTCATTCGTATGCGTGGTCAGTCAAGACGGGCCACTGATTTAAGACGTCTTTGTTCCCCATAGCTTGCCCCCGTAGCTACTTCCCATTGGCAGAAACTGGACAGAACTACAGAACATGCAACGTGGAAACCGAAATACTCAGCACACGCACGGCGATCCTAATAATCCTGGCTCCTCTCAGTATGGTGAGCCGGATCAACAGCGAGGTGAGAGCATACAATACGGTCACTGCGTCGCTTCACTGACTGTACCAACTGGTTCACATAGTGCCCCATGGTCAATGGTCACAGGGTCAGCCAAATACCACGACTGGCTTGTATCAACACCAGCCTCCTACAAATCGGGAAACCGCTTTTGGCTCTCAAACGGGTGCGAGTGGGTATTTTATACGATAGTAGAATGAGTGGATAAGTTGATCATATTGCTATACCAGACCCTCAGGCCTCTTCGCTACAGCCGTACGGCAATTTTCCAGTTCAACCCTCATCACCATCAGCGGGCCAGAGCCCTCATGCTCCTGATTCATACGTTAGATCTACCCAATTCGATGGCAGCGTTGGTAAGTAAAGGGCTTTCTCGTCACCTTCTTGAAATTCAAGTTTGTCAGGGCGTTCCACTCTGAGCCCACAGGCGATAGATACGAGCAGTCAGTACGCTGCAGGTATGAGGGGACAACCATCCATAGCTGCACAAGCTCCGCAGTCACCCGCAGGTAAGTAGTGTTGTCTTGGGGCGTCGTCATTACCAAGCACTCAATCCATCTCAAGGTCGTGTCACAGGAGATCCTCTCTCCACCAATATTTCCGGTAGGCCTCAATGTAGGATACCAGGTTGTCCGCAACCTGCTTCCTTCAACAATTACATACAACTGGATTACTGTGAAACGCACGTTCAGTACGACATCTCTTTACATGTAACCCACCTCTTCTGACTCGCCCAGACATGCTACCTTAAAGGGATTTGCCGCTTTTTGCAGTCGATGCAAAAGATTGCCCGCTAGCGGTGATTCAGAGTATTGTAGCCAGGCCTGTCGCAGTGCAGACGGGGGGGGCTGGATGGCCCGTCAGCCGCCCATGTCCGCTGTGCCTCACGGCTTCGCGGCATCATGCCAGGAGTGTCGTCGTCCTATGCCGCCGAACACCAATCAACTTTTCTGCAGCATGGAATGTGAGATGGCGAACCTTGTTCGCCCGTCGCGTCGCTAGTCGTTCCCCCCCTGATTTTCCTTGTTGAGGAACTTCGAGGGATTTGTTGCGTACATGTATTCCACCCTGGAAAAGGCGAATATTATCACGGTTCTAGTTGTCACGCTATTTGTCTTCGTGGCCGTTATGAGCGCTTCTGGAAGCAATCTCCCCTCTGCGTCTTCACTGAGGCATGGAGAGCAACCATATCATTTTCCTCCCCTTTCCTTCCGGTTGTTCTTGCGGGCGTTCTGAAATGGCACGATCAAGACAACCCCTATAGCTATCACAGCGAAGTGAACTATCATTAACTACCACTCAGATGCCATTGTTTTTCCGAAAGCTTAGTCCAAGTATGTGGCACAGACAAAGGAAATGCGAGTGAGAGATATGGAGGGTGCTTGAACGCCCATTGTTTCCCCAGCCATGTCTGTACCAGCCCAAGAGCAAGTATGTAATTGTGATACAGTAAACCTGAGGTCCAGAACCGTCAGGGCGTATCGCGTTGCAATTGGTGCGATTTCAACGGGTATTCTTCACGGCCCAATTGGACTACAACTCGCAGGGAGTCCAACACAGGGGTTAACTCTCAACTTGCTCTAATACGTCGAGACTTTCTTTTCCAAGGTGAGCGAAACGTCAGCTGGACTGCCGCATGGCATTGGGTGACGTTTGTTAATGAACCCAGACCAAATCATGGATCAGGTGACTCTTACTGATAACGGGCGTCAGAGACAAAGTATAGTCAGAGTCTGAAAATACGTTTGGGGGAAGTTGATGGACAACCCTGGACCCGTTGTCCGGCGGCGACGGATAGCGGACAATCCCGGGTTGGAATCCAGCACAAGAGTAGTGCAGTATGACCAGGGTATAGTACTTACCCTGATGACATTCGAGGGCATTCTGGAATAACACCACGCGGGCCGCACCACATGGGACAAAGCATTTTAGATCAAGGAAGTCTGAGCGGCAAGGGCTGCGAATAGCAAATCCGTGGAAGCTTCTCACAAAGCCACGCAGTGTCGGAAATATGAGAACGGGCTACTACACCTTAGCGGTATTTCATTAGGCATTGTCCTCGTGGAAAATTCTGTTCTAGCTTCCTATCCGCATTCGCGCTGACCCTTTGTTGCGGATTATCAAGGTGACAGCCGTGGCGTATGGGCTTCGAAGAACTACTAACGCGATTTTGGCACCCATAAGCGATCGGTGGTTCACGAGTGATCGGAAAATGACGGTAATAGCAAGGTAGAAGAGGTGTGTCATTTTCAGGACGCGTAGGAAGCACTAGTACGCGCTGTGTCCCAATGAGAGGTATTAGAGGCTCGGGGTCACCACTGGAAGTATGGGTCGGGAGTGCAAGCACGTCTAGGACCACGTTATTCAAGTTTTCACCGAACACTGAAAAAAAAGATAACTTGAACTCTGCTGTATATCAATTGCTTGCAATTTTCTCAAAAGATGCTCCGAGTCTGTATAGAAACACGAACAAACAACTGAATTTGTGACTGTGACTGAACCTGAAACTGAACAACTTGGGACGTGGTTTGTGGTTGTAAACTCCCTTGTGGCTTTCAAGTTCAAAATGGATGACCTGGTAAGCCTTGATCTCGCGTTCCTTTTCTCTTTTTACGCGTCGCTGATAATTTTTGTAATCATGAAGAACTTTAGTCGACACCGTCAATCTATCGTCGATATCCAGCAAGAGCTTCATGACATCTTCCGAGGGCACCCTCAATGTTATGATAATCTCCAAGGCGTGGCATCCCTCCCGGCTAGGTGTCTTTCTGACGTTTTTGATACCTATCGAGAAGAGTACGGCGTCGAACTTCTGACTGAGGATGAGATGGCCAGTTTCATGCAAATCGTGGACGCGTCCCCTGGCGTCGAAGCTACGCCTGACACCATCCTCCAACTTGTGGCGATGCGTACATCCTCAGGACAACAACTTAGTCCTGAAGATTTAGCGAACCCTGACGACGGGAACCGTGGCCGCGCTGATGAACGTGACGACCGTGGTCGACACTCACGCTCTTCAAGTAATGGCACCACCGGAAAGTACCATCGCCCCGCCCCCAATAGTCGACCTCCCAGTCGTGGTGGGGATGGATTACCGCGCACCCCTGGCGCGAAGGACTCTCCATTCGACGCGCAGAAACGTCAGCGAAGTACGCCCTTGGCTCCTGTTGCGCCATCGAGCTGGACAAGAAGGCCTGCCGCTCCCGGCCGCAGGAAAAGCGATGCGAGTAATCATGGTCGCCCGGTAAGCGATTCAGAGGTGAGTGGTATCCCGAGACTCTTCGTCACGCCTTATTGACTTCCGTCTTTAGTCTCCCACCACGTTCGGTCGAGGTACTGACGGTCGTTCACGTGCACCTTCCAATCCAACTAGCCCAGGTTCTCAACAATCCCCGACGTCATTGCATGCCTCAGTTGGTTCGCCTCCTCTTGGGGCCGTTGGTTCTCGTCCCCATTCACGGGCTCAGTCCCAATCCCATCACCCCTTTTCCCACCTCACCCCACCTCAGCTTGATCTCGCTAGCGCAATGTATGAAGCTTTTGAAGAAACTGTTACTAAACTTCCCATGCCGCGCATGTCGGCGGACTCAGACTCGGACGAATTCGAAGACGATTCGGCTCTAGGATTAGTGTTTGATCGTTCTACAGCCTCTTCAACAGCCTCCATGGAACCCTTGGAGCGCCTTGAAGCGTTGCAGCGGGTCAATGCTGATCTCGCCAAAAAGCTTGTTGAAGCCGAGCGCACGCTTCAACGCAAGTTAGCCGATCATGAAGTTGAACTGGAGGAGATGGAGGCGCGCCTTGAGGAGGCAAAAAGCGAGCTCAGCGCTGCGAAACGTGAGGAGAAAGAGCTAAGAAACAAAGAACGCTCGAACCAGACTCAAATTGCCGCCCTTGAAAGCGAAATCACCAAGGTGCAAAAGACCCTGGACAACTCACGCACAATGTACAATTCATTGCAAAAACAGTACCAGGAACAATTGAGTATGTGATGACTTTTGGCTTTTCCGTTTGTCATACCGATGAGTGATTGCAGACGAGTCTGAGGACTTGCGTAACACACTCCGCCGAAAGGACGAGGAGATCCGGAGTTTTCGAGAAAGTCTCTCTCTTCAGCAAATGGAGACCAATAAATACCTTAAAGAAAATGAAGCGTACGAAGAGCGCATCGTTTTGCTCGAACAAGATCTCGGACTCATGCAGCAAGCACAGACGAGTCTGGATGAGCAAAAACAGGAAAACCTCATGCTCAAAGAGACTATCGACCGTATGAGATTCGATATGGACGAGCTCCGCGCGGGCCTTGCGAGCAGTGCTCCCGGTGCCGGGAGCGGGACAAGCAGTGCGCCAAGCAGCGTCAGCAGGAGCTTAGGCGCGGAACTGCTCAGTCAGTTAACAGATGGTGATAGGTGGATGGAGGATGAGGATGAAGGTGACTCGGCCGCAACGCTGAGAGTGCTCGGCATTGAGGGTCAGGGAGACGATACAGAGGATGAAGATATCGTGCAAACGATTATCACGAGAACAAAGAAGGTAGGGCCAATTGCCATGTTTACTCGATTTACCTTTGCCGACCTTTTGTGCAGCGTGGCCTTGGTAAGGCTAACAAGGACGACGTATTGAAGGAAAGCCGGGAGTATGCGGATGCCTACACTCAATACGACCCTGCCCTCTTTACCAAGACTTCGATGACGCAAACGGACCCTGCACCTAGAATTCCGGCCATCGCCCTCGGCACACAGACTGATACGTCATTAACATCTACGTCCATGTTTACGCAGACTGACGTCTCCATACCGCGCGCTACGACGGACGTGGAGATTCAGACTGAAGAACCTATCACTTCCCGGTCACCTTCACCTCAAGACGAAGACGAGGCACTTGCCTCGTCTTCCTCCACGGTCCTCCCACCTACCCCGAAAGCCAAGCCTACGGTACTCGATTTTCCCACTCCCAATTCTCCGTCCGATCTTCCCCCATCATACAACCAAGTGACGTCTGAGACCCCATCCCATGACCTCCTACATCTGCTCGACACTGAAGACCTGTCCTTTTCGCACATTCCTGATCCGCAAAAGCGTCGTGACCTTCGTATTGCGGTCGAGACACTGCGTATCTGGCACAATGGCCTTAAAATACCTCTTCGCTCCCCCGTAGGAGTTTCTGCCGAAGTTCTCGAAGAGTGGCGCACACTGAAAGCAGAAATCGGCATAGGCTGCAGGGTGTTCGACCGAGCACTGGATAACTCTGGAACCCAAGCGCCCAATAGACGTCCGCAGAAACCCAGTCGGTTTTACAACATCTACAACACTTACGTGTATGGAGATAGCGTTGCGGGCAAGTTGCCATGGACTGGACTTGCTTCACACGCGCTATTATGTGTCGGTGCGAGCGCAGTTGTATTCTTCGCTATGAGCCCGTTCCTTGCGCACCAGTATGTCGTACCCGGCAGCCCCACGTACTACGACCGTACCGCATGGTCAAGCTTCAATACCATGCATCCGGCAGGCGAGGGCTTTCCAAGTGAAGGGAACCTAGCAATATGGAATTTCCTTGGTAGGCTCGGAGGAGGTGCGGCCCGAATCGCCCGCGGATGGCCGACCTAGGTACTGAGTCCCGAGTCCGTACATCGCCAACTAGATCACAGTCGGTTCTCAAGGCCCTCTCTCTCGTGTCCTGGACGCTCGCCCATCACATCTCCACAGTATCACACCTTAATCATTTCGCAGCTCCCTTGTGTATGTTTTTTCCCTGTTATTTCCATTTGGCGGGTTTGGTCGCGCTTATGCCGTGCTCCCTGTGGAAGTCTGGCATTACTCTTTTCCAAACTCACTCACGCTTGCCCACGATCCTTTACTCTATCCACTACACCAACCTCGATCTGTCCAACGTCATGCTCCCTTAAGTATTTTCTTCTCCCCTTCCTGGCACTTATGTATAAGGTGTTTTCCCCGTGTTAACATGATCTTGTATCTGCCAACTAATGTCGTGTATGACATCTGCTTGGTTCGCCCAAACCTGAGTTGTGGGCAGGGTGAACGAGTGACGTGGCGAGCCTAGCCTGAGTTGACAAATCTCGAGCCCTCATTTTCACCTCATCGCCATAAGACATTTCGTGGTTATTTCAGAAAACCGGTGACTCGAAAGTGATTTATGGAACAGTCAGGAATACAATACTCAGCAAAATCGATCAGGTTACAGCTGCGTCAGACCCATTCGAGACAGCCGGCCAATTAGCTACCACCAGTCAGTACAGTACTAAGTTAGTTAGCGGGGCTTCAGCATAATTGGAAGCCGACATGCCCCTTTTTAGAGATGAGTGTTACGGTGATGGCAAGCCACACAATTTTGAAGGTGACATCCAAGCGTGATAGACTGACTGAGAAAGTTTGCTACTAGTAAATCGATCAGTTTCGTTGATCGATCAGACTGTTTGTTTATCTTCCCAATTCTAACCACCACCATCGCGACGAGCGAGAGGTATTGATCGATGCTCACCTCGTCGTCACACTTTCTCAGGAGTGATGCTGCATCCGCATACGCGCCGATTGACGAGGCCCAGGCAAGTTCAGGAGTGACTGACCCGGGGGTGTGTCATCCGTGTAATCGCCCGTTCCGCAAGAGTCACCGTGCCCATCACCTTAGGCCACACTCGCAATCAATGCTCTCCCTGCATCATCTTATGCATCGTTCCTTTCTACGGTTGCAAAGGATCGTAAACCCAGTCCTAGTATGTTGTCATATCATCCATCACTACTCTTGGATCCCCTAAACGCACCACGTCATTCTCTCCATGTGTGCAGTCCGCGGACTCTATCCTCTCGAAAAATCGCCGGGTGTGATCTCCCTCCTCGCAGGGAAGCCAAACGCCGCACTGTTTCCATTCACTAGCGTGCAATTCACCATAGCCTGTGCGGGTGGCTCCGAGGAAACGTTGCTTACAGTAGATGACGACTTACTCTCGTTGGGCTTGCAGTATGCGCCCACAAGTGGGATACAGCCAATGGTAGAATGGCTGACGGAATTTCAAGCGCAAGAGCACGGGCGGGGCAAGGGGGAGGGATGGAGGGTCAGCGTCACGGCAGGATCGCAGGATGCGATTTACAAGGTTCGTCCTGCCGGTGCAAGTCGTCGTCCATTGGTTCAACCGTATCCCAGGCTGTCCAAGCGCTCGTGGACCCAGGAGATCCTGTCCTAATCGAGAGGCCTGTCTATGCGTACGTGAGAATGGTGTCTATTATTGAATAAGTTGTGATCTATACCAGCGGTGTGATCCCCATGTTCGAGACGCTGCGCTGTGAAATGATAGGCAAGTTCAAGTGTCAAAGAACCTTCTCGTGTCTATGCTGAGATAGACGTTACAGGGGTCGAGACCGATGTCGAAGGGCTCAATTCTCTGTCGCTTCGCCAAATCCTCGAGAACTGGCCTTCATCCAAGTCGAAACCTAAAGTCTTGTATACCATCCCCGTGAGCATTAGCGATTCAATTTATTATCCAATATCAACAGAATAGTATGGGTGCAACCCGACGGGAGCAACAACGACGCTCACGCGCCGCAAGGAAGTTTTGGACCTCTCGAGAGAACACAATCTCCTTATCCTCGAAGGTGGGGTTCTACGTTCTCAAGTCATTTGCGCACTACATTTTGTACCATCATACCATCAGACGATCCTTATTACTTCATGTATTTCGGCGCGCGCCCGCGCATCCCGTCGTATTTTTTGCTTGAGGCACAGACGGGGAATCGTAGCGTCGGGCGCGTGCTGCGCTTCGACAGCTTCAGCAAAATCATCTCCGCCGGTATCCGCATTGGCTTTGTGACTGGGCCTGCGCCATTACTAGACGCGATGGACAGACACGTATGTACCTTCAATCATTTCCTTGCACACACCAACAAAGTCTTGGGTTGGCAGACGGCTACGGCAAATTTACAGCCGTCGTCTTTCTCTCAGGCAGTTGTCCTTACCCTATTGCGTTCATGGGGAAGAGAAGGGTTTCTTGCTCACGTACATACTGTCGCTGAATTCTATCGGACCAAGCGCGACGTATTCGAGGCGGCCATGCGACGGCACCTCCATGACATCGCAGAATGGAACACTCCAGAGGCTGGGATGTTTTTCTGGCATGTGTTTCTTTAATATCTGCTTGAAGGCGTTGTTGACAACTTGTAGGTTCAAGCTCCTTCTCGGCAAGGACGGCGATTCAGCAAAAATTATTCAGACTAAAGCTTTCGAGGGCGGTGTCCTAGCGCTCCCAGGCACTGTTTTTATTCCAAACGGAGGACGTACGACCTATGTGCGGGCGTCCTTCAGTCTGTTGGAGGAAGAACAGGTCAACGAGGCACTGCGCCGTCTGAGGGTAGTCATTTTGAAAGAAAGGGGCCTAGGTGGACTCGTTTCGTGACAGGACAAGCAGAAAAATGTGGCGTCGAATGTAATGTTGTTAGGTACAAGTAATAAATAAACGAAAGACATTACTGTATGATTCAGTGTCCTTCAAGTTATTAAGAGTGGATAGCCCAGCTAGAATAGTGACAGACTGCCCGGGTAACAGCTGTATTTAAGAGCTTCTATGTTCGGACCATGGTCACCAGTATAAGATATTTACACAGTGTAAGAGTTTCTGATACATTCAAGTTATTGTCCTGAGTTTGTCGAAGTCACGGTGGTCGTCAACGCGGACCGTATGACCGCGGCTGGTTGTCACGCGATCTTGTGGCCTCTTCTTCAGTTTTTCTATGGCATCTTCTACGACCAGCTCAAATCTCCCAAGGCCCTCAAAGTCTCGTTTGCCTGTTTCTGTCTCGAGTACTGGTGCCCGTCTTGCCAGTGTGGCCGTTCGTGATCACTCTACTGCTGTCATCAACTCCTCTCCCCGCCTGAAAGTTACCCCATCCACGCCCCGGGTGTCAAAATCTCCTGCGGTCCGATCCCGCACAATATCTGTCAACAATGCGAAATCATCCCAGTCCTCCTCTATTCAGGTTCCTCCATCCGAGCGACCGCGAACCAAGTCTGTCACCAAGCCGCCGTCACGCCTTCATTCAAGGCAGCCAGAACAAGCGACTCCATCAAAGGCCCCTGTAATGGGCATGAAAGAGGCGATTGCACTAAAGCGCGCAGAGGCGAAGAAAGCGATGGCTGTGCAAAGAGCGTTCTCCGAACGCGACAGTTCGAGTGGCTGTGGCGGTGTCGAGGGCTCTTCGCCGACAACCTGCGGCCATACAGTCGACGGAGAAGATCTCGGAAGGCTTTCCATACGTGAGACGATAGAACGAGCGCGAAGCACAGGTGCGCTTCAGAGAGCTTTGTGGTCCACGTCTACTCCGCTGACCCATCAGGGCACATTTCAAGGCTCACTGAACATAGCGTCACGCGACCTTTTGTGCATCCCTTCTGCCTTATTTGAGATCCATCTCTCAGTAACACCTGAGAGGCTTTCCAGCGTTCCGGATGAGCCAAAGTACTCAGAAAAACCCGAAAAGAAATCCAGGTCTAGCCCCACAACATGGTACGATCAACAAGATTTGACATTTCTTCGCGCACGGAACAATCGGATTACGGAGCTTCAGCCTGAGATCTCTCTGTTCGGCTCTCTCAAGACCATCGACGTATGTACATCTATCCTGTCTACTTTCGTGTAATCAAGATTATCTCCACAGCTTCAAAACAACCGTCTCGTGTCACTCCCTGACAGCTTTGCTGATCTTACGTCTCTAGTCAATATTGACCTTTCCCACAACGCCTTGACATCCCTCCCACCCCGTTTCTTTTCGCTTCCTACCCCCTCTGTACTCGATATCTCACATAACTCCTTCACCGCCCTTCCCTTCAAGATGCCGTTTGATCCTGCCACAAGTCTACCCGAGCCAACCCGGCGCTCCAGCAGTTTTTTCTCAACTCCGGAAATCGTGAGGGCAACGCGACCACTCCCTTGCCTTACATCCCTGGACGCCTCGTATAATAAGATCACTTCCTCGGCCGTTCAGCACAATACGCTACCACAGGACCTTAGGACATTCAATCTCGCGTGCAACCCTCTCGGTGACGTTGCGGAACTCCTGACTTCGCTGAGTACCCTCACTCAACTCGTAGAACTTCGCATGTCGGGATGTAACGTGGAGGACACGTCCTTCCGGGAAAACCTCCTCCCTTCGACCAATCGGCAGAAGTTCCCGAAATTAACTGTCCTAGATTTAGAAGAAACCCGTGTTACGCAAGCTGCCGTTTCCAGGGCTCTCTCTGGGCTTACTCAGACCATCGATTTTGAAGCACCCATTGCTGACGCGCGTACGGTGCCTATGGGAACCCTCGCAGTAGCCGTAGGCAAACGCATCGTTCGTGAGGCTTGGGAGATCGAGGCAGACCGCCATGTCCAACGTCTCCGTGAGAAGCGGAGCACCGTCAATTTGGGGAGAACGCCCTCTCCAGGACTGCCACAGTCCCAGCCAAAGCTCGTTGCGAAAGGGAAATCAGAGGCTGATGCCGATCAAAGCTTACTCTCTGCTCTGAGCCCCTCACAACCGGATGTCGCACAAGTCGCTACTGAGGATCCTAGGGCGAGTGGGCCGACTACAGTCGCTTTTCACACTGTGCACCAGCTTACACGTTACTGGGATCCGCGCACGCTCACACTCGCGCTCCCCCCTTCCGCTGGACGACCCGTACGCCGTGGTGCCGGTACCGTTGAAGATGAGAAAGTGCTCCCGCCCGCCACGCTTCCACTTACCATAATCACGAATCAGTCGTTTGCAAACACATTACGCACACTCGAGCTACGCGGGCGGCGTGCAGAACCTGCATTCACCTTGCCCGATCGCAATGGTCAGCCCTTGTTACCGCAGTTGGAAACACTCAACCTTGAAGGCTGTGGACTTAGCGATGCGGTTCCGGGTGCCGGGGCAACTGACGGTGGTACACTGGGTGTGCTCGCGCAACTATTTCCTGGCCTTCGTAACCTCGAGCTTGGGTATAATAACCTTACTGGTGCCGTGATGGCACGCGCAGTGCTTGAAAAACTACTTTTCAGGGATGACGAAGGGCGTGTGGGACTACAACGTCTGGGACTTTGTGGGAATAAGATCGAAGGACTCGCCGGCCTACGCGATTTTGCACAATTGGTATTTGGTACAAAAGCCGCAAATGACTATGTAGAGCATCGTAGGAGGTGGACACTGGAGGAGTTGGATGTTCGTGAAAACTCCATTGCAGGACTTCCAGGCGAGTTGGGGCTACTGCCCCTTGAACTATTTCTAGTGGACGGTAACCTGTGAGTAAGCTCTCTTCGCATTAGATTGCCTCCACTGACTTTGCATAGATTCCGTGTTCCACCGCGGCGCGTGTGGGAACGGGAGGGTACAAAAGGGTTGTTAGTATGGCTCCAAGGACGGCTGGAGACACAGTGAACGTCACTGGGAAAGTATATATTTCAAATTTGTTTCAAATTTTGCTGCTCCGACATGAGTGCTAAAACTTTTTGGAAAAAACTAATGAATAACTTCAATTGTACATATCGTGATACACATTTCATGAGAAAATGGGCGAGATTCTGATGGAGTAGACAATACTGTGTCAACCAGACAGTTTTATTGGCCACTGTCCAATCAGCCAGTCACAAATGATTCCATGGAATTCCATTTACTGTAATCTATTATTTTGCTCCAAAAAAACACAGGTGAGCTCTCCTTAAAAGTACATTTCTCTCTACAGGTCCGGGAACTTGAGGTACTAGATGAGTCAGTGGTAACTTTGGATTATTGAGCTTGTCCAGCACTGCCAGCACAATTGCATGTGTGGTGTACAAAATCAGTATGAAATATAGCAGTGTGCTGGTTCAAAAAAACAATGAGTACATATGGAGTTCTGAGACTGAGATTCTACTACACTTCCAAATCACTGGCATGTATCTTACAGATTCTGCTACACCTTCAAATCATTGCCACCACTTTCACTCCTGGC
>Ga0209488_10002518_pt1 | contig 15008 bp, 11 predicted proteins | sample Rivendell_Oct201_8_FD_188349 | JGI IMG/M metagenome (GOLD analysis project Ga0209488, IMG submission 188349) | Vadose zone soil microbial communities from the Eel River Critical Zone Observatory, Northern California, USA -... | ecosystem: Environmental > Terrestrial > Soil > Vadose zone >... | reverse complement strand
ATGGCCGGCATGCGACAGATGCACGCGGATCTGGTGAGTGCGCCCGGTCAGCAGCCGGCACTCGATCAAAGCCGCGTGATCCGCGTAGCGGCGCTCGACGCGGTAGCGCGTCACGGCCGATCTGCCGCGGCCTTCCGGCACGACGGCCATTTTCTTGCGGTTCCGCGGGCTGCGGCCGATATTGCCGCTGATCTCGCCGGTTGTGGGCACCGGCACGCCCCACACAAAGGCGCTGTAGGCGCGCTCGATCCGGCGCCCCGCGAAGTCGCGCGACAGCGCGCGGTGGGCCAGTTCGGTTTTGGCGACGACGAGGAGCCCGCTGGTGTCTTTGTCGAGGCGATGCACGATCCCCGGCCGGCGCACCCCGCCGATGCCGGCGAGGCTGTCGCCGCAATGCGCGAGGAGGGCATTGACCAGTGTTCCCTCCGGGTTGCCCGGCGCCGGGTGGACGACGAGGCCGGCCGGCTTGTCGACGACGATCAGGTGCTCATCCTCAAAGCGGATCGCGAGCGGGATCGCCTGCGCCGCCGGGACCGGGTCGGCCGGTTCCGGCAGGACGACCCAGAAATGCTGGCCCGGCTGCACCCGCTGCGCCGGGTCGCGTTGCACGGCCCCGTCAGAGGTGACGTCGCCGGCGAGGATCAGCTGCTTGAAGCGGGTGCGGGACAGCTCCGGCAGGTGGCGCTGCAATACCCGGTCGAGGCGCTGCCCCGCATCCTCTGCATCGCTGCGGAGCTCGACCTGCCCACCCGGGACCGGCCCGTCGGTGGCCGCGTCAGCCGGCATGCCGGCCCCGATCGGCTGAGCCCCGCCCAATGCGCCCGCTCAAGATCGCGGTCATCGTCATGGGGGTCATGCTGGTCGTCGGAGCCGTGGCGCTGATCGCCGCGATCGCGACGCGGGTCTCGCACAAACCCTCGGAGCCCGCATCGCGGGTGGAATATGCCGCGCCGCCGATCGACCTGCCCGCCGGATCGCGCATCGAGGCGATGACCGCCGGTCCGGATCGTCTCGTCATCGATCTGCTGCTGGCTGACGGCACCCGCCAACTCCTCATCATCGATCTCGCCACCGGGCGCCGCCTCGGCACGATCCCGCTGCGCTAGGCGAAGAAGCCGGCGGCGAAATCTAGAGCAGCATCGCTGCTGAGGGCGAGGTCGGCGCCCGCGATCCACGAGCCGGCGGCAACGCGCCGCGGCTCCGCCCGCGCCTGCATCTTCGCATCCGGGCCTTGCAGCGATATCCATTTCGCGACGCGGGCAGCCGCGACTTCCTGGCGCCCGAGCTCGCTGAGGATTGCCACTTCCGCATAGACGGCGGGGCGGAACCCAGGATCCTCGGCCGACAGGCGGCGCGCGGTATGCAACGCGATCTCCGCCGCCCCGGTGCACACAGCCAGGAATAATAGCGGGATGCGGATCCCGCTCTCGATCCGCGCGGCCGGCAAGGCGCCCAGCAGATCGCGCATTTCGGACCCACGCGGCGGCTCCGGCGAGTCGAGCATCTCGAACAGCGCTGCCCCCGTGCCGGAGAGGGATGCGTGCGGCTCAAGCGGGCAGGGCCGGCCGGGATCGCTCGCAAACGCCGCGAAGCTCTCGCTGAAAGCTCTGATCGCTTCCGGCCGACAGCAATCCGTGTGCACGACGCTGCGCACGGTAAGGCGCTCGATCCGGGTCCCGGCGGGAGCCCAATCGGCGTGCAATCGCGGGCTGACAATGAACCGTCCCGGGTTCGCGCGGTGCACCAGCAGCATCTGTGCAGGCGGGGCCGTGTCGAGCGCCGGAAGCAGCGGCTCGATGCGCTCCATCCAGCCCTCCCGGCTGAGGTGGAGGGCGCCGCCGTCGAGATTGATGACGGGTGTGGGATCTGCACCGGCGGCAACCAGCAGCCTGTCGATGAACCAGCCCATCCAGCCGGCAATCGAAAAACCGATCAGGACGGCGGGCCGCGGCAGCTGTCCGCTCAGTATCTGGCCGGCGATGGCGCGCCCGGTCTCGAACCAAAGGCCGTCATCCGTCAGAGGCTTTCCGGCAAGCGGCATCGTGCAGGCCAGGATGTCGTAATCGTCGAGGGCGTTCGCCGCGACAATGCCGATATACGGCGCGCCACCGCCGATCCCCGGCGGACTGATCGCGGTGCCCCGTGCCTGGCCAGCCCGGCGGGCCGTCCTGATGACATGGTTCCTGATGGTTCGGTGAGTGTGATCGGGTATTGGCTCGGCCGCGCATTCCGTCATCGCGGCGCGGATCAAGGCAGCCTGGTCGGCAATCGTCGTGCGCAAAAAGAGTTCGTCGTCGGCAATGCGGATCGCGAAGGCGCGTTCGATGCGTTCTGCCATGAGGATCGTGTCGAGCGACGATGCGCCGAGGCAGAAGACATCATCCGACAGGTGGATGGGGCCCGCATCGACGCCATTCCCGCGCAGGAGTTCGGCCCACATCGAGGCGATCGTCGCCTCCAGGGTTCCCGGCTCGGGCAGGGCGCGGTCGTCCGCTGCGTTTGCCGGCTCGCTATCCTCTTCCAGCATCGCCACAAGCGCACGGTGCGATTTCTTGCCCGCGCCGCCCGTCGGCATGGCGTCGATGAAAACGACTTTCGCGGGGATCGCGGCGCGCGGCAGCCAGTCCCGGCAATGCGCCAGGATGGCGGTGCGGAGCGCAACGCGATCCGTAGCCGCGGGCGAGGGCTGCACCACCGCAATGACGCGCAGCGCGTCCTGCATCTTGACCGCGACCGCACCCACCTGTTCCACACCCGGGACGCGGTCGATGACATGCTCGATGCCGTCCAGCTCGATGCGTACGCCCGCCATCTTCACCTGGCGGTCGTTTCGTCCGGCGAGCTGCACCTCGCCTCGCTCATCCACCCAGCCGATGTCGCCGGTGCGCATAAAAGCACCGGGCATCTCGCCGGGCAGTTCAACAAACCGCTTGGCGCTCATCTCGCGGTCGACATAGCCGAGCGCCGGCGCGGCGCTCGCGATCAGAAGCTCACCCGGCGACTGGTGCGGCAATGGAGCGAGGGTGTCCGGACACGCGACCACGACCCGGTAGCCTGGCAATGCCCGACCGAGCGGAACCGGGCCGTCCTCCGCGGCCGCGACGCGACACACGGTGGCCAGGATCGCGGTTTCAGCCGGCCCATAGCCATTGATCACGGCCAGTTCGGGAGCCGTTTGAGCGAGCCGCCGGGCAAGGCTGCGCGGGAATGTCTCACCGATCAGCACCAGCGTGTGAAAGCCCGCAAAACAGGCAGCATCCTCGCGCAAAGCAGCCGCCGCAACGGTAGGCGACAAGCTCACCACGCGCGCGCCAAGCCGGTACGCCTCGGCAAGAGCTGATGGCGTGCGGCGTTCGGTTTCGAGGACAACGACAGGCTGCCCGTGCAGCCAGGGCAGCCACACATCGGCTAGCGCCATATCAAAACCGATGTTCGCGCCCATCAGCCACGGAAGCCCGGGAACCGTGCCGGTCGCCACGATGCCGTGAAGAAAGCCCAACAGCATGGCGTCGCTGAGGCAGATTGCCTTCGGCGTGCCGGTCGTGCCGCTCGTCGTCAGCACGACCGTCGTGCCCGCCGGCAGCTCCGGACCCGCCACCACATGCCGGCGCACCGTCAGGACGGCGTCGCCAAAGTCCGTTATGCGTTCTCGGTGCGCCCCGGCTGCCCAACCCGGCAGGTCATCCAGGGCCGCCGTCGCGTCGATGACGAACCGCGCCCCCAATGCCTCGATTTGCGCCCGTGTCTGCGCCGGCGGGTGCTGCTGGCCGAGCGGCAACAATGCGCAACCAAGCCGGTAGGCGGCGATCTGCGTCGCCAGAAAGAGGATACGGTGCCTCGCCGGCGCGCCGGCGGTCATCCGAAACGCGACGATCTCGCCATGTGCGGCGCCGTGTGCCTGAAGCATCGCCGCCAGCGCGCGCGACGAGCGGTCGAGTTCGCGGAACGTGGCCTCGCCAGTCCGGCATACCAGCGCCTTCGCATCTGGCCAGCGCGCCGCCACGGCATCGAACAGGGCAGGCAGATCCGCGGGGTCATCTTGCAAGGCAGAGGGCTCGGCCGCCGAATGCTCGGCCCAGACCGCGGCCCGGTCACGCTGTAGCGGGATGCCGGGATCGGCTGAACCGGCCGGCGCCGCCGGCTTGCTCTGGCCGCTATCCGGTTGGTGGTCGCGCCGCTGCCGGCCGATCTCAGGCGAGGGCATCCAAATGTGCTTTCTTTAGTTAGCCGCGATCGGTCGGCCGCCAATCCCGCATTATGCCGTAATTCCGGGTAACGGGAGTCAGTAGCTCGGGAAGGACTGCGCGTGCCTCTTATGGGCGGCGTTCGGCTGCCGCCGCGTCAACAGCGGCTGTGAACATCGGCAATCGCAGGCAACAGCAATCGCCGGCTGCCTGGCGGTTTCGCACCGTTGTCCTCGAATCAGCACTGGCCGTCATTGTGTGGTATGGGGGCGGCGCATGCCGCCGGCGACTTGGCGGAAAGAGCGTTGGCCCAAAAACGCCTCGGCCCCGCTGAGCGGGGCCGGGGTCGTCAGTCTACTGGTAGGCGTATCAGACTAGAACGCAAACGCGCGGCTCATGAAATGCGAGCCCATCGAGGCCCGCCGCGCGATGGTGGTACGGGCCGGCTTGCGGGCGCGCACGATCTTGCGCCGCGAGGTGGTGGCGCGCCGCACGTGGGAAGTCGCGTGCTTTGCGACGCGGGCGCGCGCTGTCGTGGCGCGGGCGGGCTTCGACCGCCGAACCGTCTTGCGCATCGGCCGCTTCACCGCGCTGCGCGCACGATGCATGCTGCGCTTGGCAGCGGGACGGCGCTTCGCAACCGGGCGACGCTTGGCAGCAACCGTGCGGCGCTTGGCGGCCGGACGACGCTTGGCGACGGTCCGGCGCTTCACCGACATCGTGCGCTTGGCAGCAGTCTTCCGGCGCGCCGGCTTGGCGCGGCGGATCGTCTTGCGTGCCGTTGTCTTCGCACGGACAGCGCGTCGCGTCCGGGAAGGTTTCTTCGCGGTACGCGACCGCGATGTGCGTGACTTGCTCAACATCGTAAACCTACCAACCTGGTTGAAGGTGCGCAGAAGCTGACCTTCTTCGGTTAACACAAAGTAAATCCGACTTGCCGATCAAATTGACTTTGATATTCCTGCGCGCCTGTTGCAAAAATGCCGCCGATCTTCGGTCGGTCGTTGCACGCGCGACTTGTCCCCGTGCGGTCGTCATCTCAGCAGCGCATCTGATTTCGCCATGCTGTGCACGCGAGACTTCGGCGATGCTGCAGACCCGGTTTTACATCGCGCATCGCATCTCGCAGCGAAGACGAAATCCAGCTCTGTTCCCGACGACTTCGCAGTGGACGGCGCTGTTGAGCGCCGCGCTCCGCCTGGCGAATTTATCACTTGCAATCCCGCGATCCTCGCGTATCTATCGCCGCGTTGACGCACTCGCACGTGCCTATGGCCCATGGTGGTTATGCAACGACGTAACGCGTCCTTTTTGGCAGTCCGGCTGAGTTCCGGGTCCCGAGAGGGAGGTCGATATGGTTGCAATCCCGACGAGGGCCGTAGCGCCCTGTCCTGACGCGGTCCTGCCGGGTACTCGCCGGCGGGGGCGGGGCAGCCGGGTCACCGATCCAAGCAGTTTGAGATAGCGCGCGCCACGGCGCGGCTTCGGCCGGGCCGATCGGCGCTTACGGCGTACCTCCGGTTCGAGACCGGGGGTTCTCCTCTGCCGCCGGCAGGGGAATCGGCGTTCCCGATGCCCTCTCGAGAGTGGTCTGCGCTCTGCTGCTTCGGAAGGTCCCCTGTTTGATGAACCAGAAAATTGCGCGCTTTCTATCCAAAACCTCGCCCGAGACGCCCTGCCTGGTCGTCGATCTCGATGTCATCGGTGAGGCCTATGATCTCTTGGCCCGCTATCTGTCGATCGCGAGCATCTATTACGCGGTGAAGGCGAACCCGGCGGCGGAGATCGTCGCGATGCTGGCCGGCAAGGGATCGAGGTTCGATGTCGCGAGCCCGGCGGAGATCGCGCTGTGCCTCGCGAACGGCGCAACGCCCGACCGGCTCTCCTTCGGCAATACAATAAAGAAAGAGCGCGACATCGCTTTCGCCTATCAGCGCGGCATCCGGCTGTTCGCCTTCGACAGCGAGGCGGAGCTCGACAAGCTCGCCCGCCAGGCTCCAGGCGCCCGGGTGTTCTGCCGCATCCTGGTCTCCTGCGAAGGAGCTGATTGGCCCTTATCGCGGAAATTCGGCTGCACGGCGGAGATGGCGGTCACGCTGCTGCGCCAGGCCCGTGAGCGCGGCCTCGATCCCTACGGCGTCTCGTTCCATGTCGGCTCGCAGCAGACCGATCTGTCGCAATGGGACGGCGCGATCGGTGCCGCGGCGCAGATGTTCAGCCTGCTCGCCGAAGCCGACATCAATCTGCGCATGGTCAATATCGGCGGGGGCTTTCCAGCGCGCTATCGCGGCCGGGTGTCGAACGTGGCGGAATATGCCCGGGCCGTGACGGCGGCATTGACCCATCATTTTGGCAACCAGCTGCCCGAGATCATCATCGAGCCGGGCCGCTCGCTGGTCGGCGATGCCGGGCTGATCCAGAGCGAGGTCGTGCTGATCGCCGACAAGGGCGATGGCGGCAAGCGCTGGGTCTATCTCGATGTCGGCAAGTTCAACGGCCTCGCCGAGACGATCGGTGAGAGCATCAAATACCGCATCCAAACCCCGGGGCGGAGCGGGCCGACGGGGCCGGTAATCCTCGCCGGGCCGACCTGCGACAGTGCCGATATCTTGTACGAGCAGACCGAATATAAGCTGCCGCTCGGGCTTGAGGTCGGCGACAAGGTCGAGATCCTGGCGGCCGGCGCCTACACGGCGAGCTACGCCTCGGTCGGGTTCAACGGCTTTCCGCCGCTGCGCACCTACTGCATCTAACGAGATCTAGCGAGCGCCGCCGCATCGGGGGTGGTCGGCGCGCCCGCCACCTCCTGCACGAGCTTGCGCAGGATCGCGTCGGCAAAGCTGTCATAGCCCTTGGCGACCGCCACAAAGGCGGCGGGGCCGCCGATCACGTTGCTCCGGTAATACTCGTCGAGCCACGGCTCCTCGCTGAGGATTGCGAGCCCGTTGATCGTAATCCCCTTGCCGACGAGGGTGTCGCGCGCGGTCGAGGGCGGCACGCCGAAATTGGCCATGCCGTCGCCGGACACATCGATGACGCGGTGCCCCGCCGGTTCGGGCAAATGATCGAAAGCCGCCGCGGCGGCCAGCAATGCCGAGCCGATCGCCGTCAGCCCGTTCGAGCTTCGCTTTGTCGCCCGCAACGAGGCGGCGAACGCCGCGGCGGTGGCACGACTCCCGATGCGGGTCCAGCCGACCGTGATCGCGATCTTGTCCGGATCCGACCATTCGAGGACCAAGGCCTCGATGCCGCCGGGCACCGTGGCTATCGCGTCGAGCAGCAATGGCGATTCAAAGGCGCGGGCGATCCCTTCATGCTGCAGCAGATAGCGCTCCGACGAGACGCTCTCGGAGACATCGACCGCCAAGACCAGCGCCAACGCAGCCGCCCGGGCCGGGCTGGTGATCGCCACCAGCAAAAAGACGGCGCCGATCGCTCCGAAGCGACGATGCCGCGATCGTCCGCGGTTGCGGCATCGGGGCCAACCTCGCGCGTGAGCCGTATCGGTCACAATGGCGCAAACCCTGACCTCGCCGGCGACGGCGCCGCGGCATTCCGGCCACCTTAGCGCCGGCACCCGGCCGGAGCCAGAAGCGGCTCGCGCGCTCGCGCCGACTGTGCCGGCCGCGCTCGGAAATTGTGCGAATGCCAAGAAAATGCCCAACCGGCAAACGGGCGCGGATTCCTGCACCGGCGGCCGGTTCACCCCTCATCGTGTCGCATGCGTACGACAACTCTGTAGCGCCGGCATGTTCTGAAACACGCTGCGAAAAGCGGCGGCTGGTCCGGGAGCGAGGTCCGGAAGCGATCCGGCAGTCCCGGCCCGGATCGGCGCCCGCCTGGTTGCGGACGCCCGGACCTGAGCGGTTAGTAACAAGAAGCGTGCCAAGCTCCGCGGGCTCGGAACCCGCCGATAAATCTATCGCGATGGCGTTGACACTGCCGAGGTCATCCGGGAAAACCGTGGTCGGTGTTCGGCATTCCCCGGCAGTGTGAGCCGGCTCGATTTCAGGTGGCTCGATCCGGCCGGAGCCGGCGGTGGCGCGAGGACGTCCCGAGCGCTGTCGTGAGAAGGCATAATAGCGGATCGCGCGGCCCAGCGGGGCACTGCCCCTGTGGGTCACGGCAACAGGAATTTTTGCCAATGAGGACATCAGCCGGGCGAGGAAAGCCGGCCGCGTCGCGGCGGGTTGGCCGTGCCGCCGCGCCTGTCAAGAAAACGCAGAGCCGCCAGCCGGACACGAGATCCAGGACCGCCACCACGGCGCACTCCGCCGATGTTCAGCCCGTCGCGGTCACCGCCGTGCGCATGCTCGCGGTCGGTGAAGGCTTATACGCGCTGCGGGTCGGCGAAATCGGCGGTGCGTCCGGCACGCTGTCGGGCGTCGAATTTCCGATCGCGCAGGTATCGGCGCCCTTTGCCGAGGACGGCGAGAGTCTTGAGATCGTCGCCTCCTTTCCGCGGCGCGGGTCGTGGCTCGGACGCGAAGGTGGGACGGTGATCATCCGCTCGCCGGCGGGCGGCGGACACATCATCGTGACCGCCTATGGCCATGCCGAACAGCCCGCTGTGCATTTGACGCTGGAGTTGCGCCGTCTCGACCGTCCTGCGGCTGGCGCTGCGGTGGAGCGGGGCGCGGCCGGTCCGGCTCTTGCCGCGAGCGAGCCGGCGGCGGAAGGCGATGCCCGCGAGGTGCCGACCGAAATCCTGCTGCATATCGAGCGCGCCGGCGACCGGCTGTTTCCCGGGCGTGGATGGGTCGGGGCGTTGGGCCGCAAGCTGCGGATCGAGGCCTTCAGCATCCGCCCGCTTGAGGCGATCGCGCCGGGCGATATCGAATTCAAGGGCTTTCTCCCGCGCGGCGGCGAAACGCAGTGGGTTCAGGGCGGATTGTTATGCGGCACGCGCGGCCGCCGCCTGCCCTTGACCGGTTTCGCAGTACGACTCGCGCCGCGTCTCGCCAGCCGGTTCGACGTCGTTTATCAGGGCTCGTTCTTTTCGGAAGGGATCTCGGCGCCGGAACGTAACGGACAGCCCTGCCGCGGCGCTGGTTCCGCCGACGACCCGCTCGAGGCGATGAACATCCGTATTCTCGAAAAGGCGCCCCAACTCCAAGACGAGGACGAGAAGACCCCGGCGGCGGATTAACCCGTTCGCCACCCGAGCCGCCGTAAAAGTCACCTCCGCCCTTCGCTGTCCCTTCGGCAAATGAACTTTCTGTTCGTCCATCAATATTTCCCGGGGCAATACCTGCATCTGGCGCGGCATCTGCAGCAGGCCGGCCACAATGTCGTGTTTTTGACCCAGCGCCGCGGCCGCGAACTGCCCGGCATCCGCATTCTCGAATATCTGCCGCTGCCGGCGTCCGGCGCGATCCCGCTGCACCTGCAGGAAGTCGAGATGGGGGTCATGAACGGCCTTGCCGTGGCGCGTATTTGCGAGGGGCTGAAACGCGAGGGGTTCACCCCCGACATCATGATCGGCCATTGCGGCTGGGGCGAGGTGCTGTTCGTCAAGGATGTGTGGCCGAACGTGCCATTGCTCGGCTATTTCGAATTCTTCTATCGTGTCTCGGGCTCCGATCTCGATTTCGATCCCGAGTTCCCGTCGACAACCATCGAGCCGACGCGCATCCGCACGCGCAACACAATCAACCTGTTGAGCCTCGACGCGGCGAATTGGGGCCAGACCCCGACTGAATGGCAGCGTGCGCAATACCCCGAGATCCACCGCTCGCGCATCAGCGTCATTCACGAGGGGATCGACACCGATCTCGTGCATCCAGAGCCGAGCGCCCGGCTGTGGCTGCGCGGCGGCGCTTCGTTTGCGCCGGGCGACGAAATCATCACCTACAGCGCACGCAATCTCGAACCCTATCGCGGCTTTCACACCTTTATGCGGGCGCTGGCGAAGGTGCTGGAGCAGCGGCCAAACGCGCGCGCGATCATCGTCGGCGCCGACGGCGTCAGCTATGGCCGCTTGCCCGAGCGGGCGGTGAATTGGCGCGAATACATGCTCACCGAGCTGGAGGGCCGCCTCGATTTGCGCCGCGTCTCGTTTGTCGGCTGGCTGCCGTATCAGCAGTATCTGGCGGTGTTGCAGCTCTCCACCGCGCATGTCTATCTGACCTACCCCTTTGTGCTGTCGTGGTCGCTGTTGGAGGCGATGGCGGCGGGGTGCCTGGTCATAGGCTCGCGCACCCCGCCGGTGGAAGAGGCGATCGACGGTACGAGCAACGGCTATCTCGTCGACTTTTTCGATGCCGACGCGCTGGCGGAACGGATCTGCTCGGTATTGCGCGATCCCGCCGCCTCGGCGCCGATCCGGGCGCAGGCGCGGCAGCACGTGCTCGCGAATTATGACCTGAAGACCGTGTGCTTGCCGGCGCATTTGGAGCTGATCCGGCAGCTGACCGGACAACCGGCAGCGCTAGGCGGGGCAGCGCCGCGCCGACGCCAGCGCCGCAAAACCGCCGCGCGCCAGCCCGTCTCGGTCTGACCATGCGCGCGCAAGCTGCTCCCGATGCGGGTGTCCCGGCCAGCGCGGGTGAGGCGAATGTCGTTGCCCGGCTCGTCAATCTCGATCCCGGCCTCTTTGCGTTCAGCATCGCCGGCAGCGCACCATGGCAGGGGATTGCGGCGGGGCTCGGCGTCCCGGCGGTTCACCTCGCTTCCGTTCACGCCGCCGAAGACGCCGCGCTGGAAATTACGACGGCGACCGGAGGACCGGGCATGTGGCTCGGCGGGCCATCGACAACATTGCTCGTGCGCGCGCCGGCGCGGGGCGGGACGGCGCTCGTCACCGCCTATCTCGGGCATGACCCGGCGGCGCCGCCGCTCGCTCTGACAATCCGGCGGGTCGACGCAGCCACCGAGCCGCCGGTGCGCACCGTGGCGTTTGCGGCGCGGACGGAAAGCGCGCCGGCTCCCGAGATCCCGCTCGAAATCGTCCTCCACATCCGCGGGCGCGGCGATGTCTACTTCTTCGGCTCGGGCTGGGCAGGCCGGGTCGGCCCGGGATCGTGGATCGAGGCGTTCACCATCCTGCCGCGCCATGAACGCGCCGCGGCGGCGATCGAATACAAAGGGCTGAGCGCGAACGGCGTCGAGACGGCGTGGCTGCCGGCGGGATCGGTGTGCGGCACGACGGGTCGGAATACGCCGCTGCTCGGTTTCGCCGTGCGGCAGAAGGCGGGGGTCGCCGGCGCCCGCTTCGATTGCGAATATTCCGGCAGCTTCGAATCCGGTGCGGTGTCAGGGCCGGCGCGCAACGGCGCGCCGTGTCGCTCGGTGAGCGACAACGACCCGCTCGAAGGCCTTCAATTGTGCATCATCGACCGCTCCGCCGCCGGCTGATCGCGAGCCCCGAACGCCCGGTTTGGCGTCGTTAGTCGTTCGGCCTCTGCCGCCGTTTGGAGTCTCAGCATCACAATCAGCAGCCGATTTTCCAGATGCGGCATCAACTGTTGCATGAAGGTCACGCAAGCGTGGGTAATAACTGGTTTCGCGAGATGACACGGGGTCACGAACGTTGAAAGTGAGAAACTGAGGGCCGACATCGGGTGCCGTCCTTGTTGGTAGGGGAGTTCGTATAATGATGAGCAAGCGCCTGCTCGGCGCCGGCATAGCCGTCGCCATGACGTTTGGTTTGGCCGATGCACAGGCACAGTGGTTCGTGACGCCTAGCGGGCCTGGGGTTCTTTATTTCGGCGTCGAGGGCGGCTGGACGCATCTCGACAGCCCGACGGACAGGGTCGGCGGGTTCAACTTCAAAGAGCATTTTGACGACGGTTTCAACGTCGGCGCACGCGCCGGCTACGAATGGGGGCCGTTGCGCTTCGAGGAGGAATTCAATTTCGGGCAAAACGATCTCAATAGATTGAGCGGGTCCGGATTCTCCCTGGCCGCTCACGGCCAGCGTAATCGCTACGCCATAATGACCAACGCGATTTACGATTTCCCGCTGGGCTGGATTGTCACCCCGCATCTCGGCGTCGGTATCGGTGCGGTCAATCTGCACAATTCCATCGGTCTGAGACCGATAGGCGGCTTTGGTCCCTGCTCGGCGGGTTGCGCCCTCGCCAGCAGTTCGGAGTGGGAGTTCGGGTATCAGGCGATCGCTGGCATCCGGTATAAGTTCACGCCATCACTGGCCTTCGATCTCGACTACCGCTATCTCGCAACAACCGATCCAACCTTCAAAACGCTCAGCGGAATCAAATACACCTCGGAGTACAGCACGCACAACGTGGTGGCGAGCCTGACCTGGTTGTTCGCGCCCCCACCTCCGCCGCCACCGCCGCAACCGGTCTCCTATCCGCCGCCGCCACCGCCGCCGCCTGCGGTTCCGCGTGTCCGCGGCTGAACCGGCGCGGTAGGGTCAAGGATTCGATCCTGGACCATCGATCTGGAGCGCGGCCCGCGCGCATTGTTGCGCGCGGCCGCGAGGACAACCGCCGCGTGCCTGACTTGCGATCGAAGACATCTGTTGGCCCGAGCGACAGGGACCAGCATTTTTGGGCTTGCGTGAGCCAACATTTGCGCCAGCCACGATCCCCTTGAATGCTGCGTATCGGCTAGCCTGCTCAACGACCGTGCTCGCTCCGGATGACCGGCAGGCCGGATCGTCCGACTGCCCTGCTGAGAGACAGCGCCGGGTTTACTTTGTGGTCGGTTGATTCCTCCGTCGGGGTGAGCCCTAGCGATAGCTGGCGGCTTGAAGCAACGTCCCTCTTGAAGCCAGGATGGCTAGACACCCCTGATCGCGCTGTGGTTTTTTTCCACCTAGGTAGGGAACGGTTAACGCGAATCCGCGTTTCCTATCAACGCGAACGCCGTTGCGCTGGATCGCGCTTTTGGTGAGGCCTATCCTGTTCCCAAGATACAGCTCCCCCGGTGAGAGGCCCTGTGGAATGCTCGGACGGATTGCAAGTGGCGCGATCGCGCTCGCCATGGCATATGCGCTGGCCGCGCCCGCGGTTTTTGCCGCCGACCAATATGCCAAGACCGAACTCGGCGACCTGATCGCAGGCGCGCCCGAGTTAGTGGTGGCGGGTGAACGGCTGAACCTCGAACTGCTGCGACGGTTTTACGCTCGCCATGGTTTCGCGCCAGTGTGGCCGACCCACCAGTCGCAGGCGAGTTCACTGACGAATGCCGTCTTGCGCGCCGGCGATCATGGCCTTACCCCTGAACGGTTTCACGCAAGCCTGCTGGGATCGTCGGCAACATTGCCGCCGCTGCAGCGGGAACTGCTGCTGTCGGATGCCTTCCTATCCTATGCCGACGCGCTGGCGAGGGGGGTCATGCCGGTCGAGCGGCGAAGAGACGACGAAACGTTGACACCCGAGCCGATCGATGTCGCGGCCGCGCTCGACTCCGCTATCGCCAGCCCCGATCCCGCGGCGGCCATCGAAGCCCTGGCGCCGAGGACGCCGACCTACCGGCTGCTGCGTGCGGCTTTGCAGAAGTTTCGCGCCGGCACCCCGGCCGGCGGCATGAGCGCGAGTGCTCCTCTCCGGCAGATTGCGGTAAACCTCGAACGCGAACGCTGGTTGCCGCGGCGGATGCCCGCGGACCGGCTCTGGGTCAACGTTGCCGACGAACGGCTGGTGCTATACCTCGACGATCGGCCGGTTTTCTCCACGCGGGTGATTGTTGGCCGGGACGACAGGCACAATCAGACCCCGGAGTTCCAGACACCAATCACCGCCATTTGGTTCAACCCGCCCTGGAATGTCCCAAAGGACATTGCCACTAATGAGATCCTGCCGAAGGCCGCTCGAGACCCGAATTATCTGGCGCAGCACAACATGGTCGTGCTGCCCGATGGCGGCGTGCAGCAATTGGCCGGCCCCAACTCAGCGCTCGGGCGCTTGATGGTGGAGATGAACAACCGGTTCGAGGTTTACCTGCACGATACCCCGTCCAAGGATTTGTTCAGCCGCGCCGACCGCCGCATCAGTCATGGATGCATCAGGGTCGAGAACCCACGGGAGATGGCTGCTCTCCTGATGCGGCAGCCGATCGATCGAATCAATCAAGCGATCGCGATGGGCAGCACCACCCGAGGCGCGCTACCACAACCCGTGCCGGTATTTGTGGTGTACGAGACCGCCTTCGCGGATGTCGATGGCAGCTTGCAATTTCGTGCGGATGTATACGGACGCGACGCCGAAATCGGGCCGCACCTGAATCCGGAGCGGCGACCACTGGCGGAACGCGACGCGCGCACACAACGCGGGGGCTGAAACGCATGCGCCGCGCCGATGAGGGCTTAAGGTCGAGGTCAGTTTTTGCTGTGACTCGCTGTCCGCTTGCCTATTGTGCGATCCATACAACTCTGGAGAAAACGGATGTCTGACATTGCCAAAAAAATCCGTAACACCGCGCTGATTGCCGTCTTGATTCCAGCGGCGCTTGTCGCGGCATGCGCCCCGCAGCCCGCCCCTCCGCCGCCGCCGCAACCGGTCGCCTATCCGGCCCCGCCACCGCCGCCGCCTGCGGTTCCGCGTGTCCGCGGCTGAACCGGTAAGGCTCAACGGTCCGATCCTCGACCATTGATCTGGTGCGCGGCCGGCGCGACAGGCCGGTGCGCACCGTGGCGTCTGCGGCGCGGACGGAAAGCGCGTCGGCTCCCGAGATCCCGCTCGAAATCGTCCTCCACATCCGCGGGCGCGGCGACGTCTACTTCTTCGGCTCGGGCTGGGCGGGCCGTGTCGGCCCGGGATCGTGGGTCGAGGCGTTCACCATCCTGCCGCGCCATGAACGCGCCGCCGCGGCTATCGAATACAAGGGGCTGAGCGCGAACGGCGTAGAGACAGC
>Ga0209488_10002516_pt1 | contig 15012 bp, 15 predicted proteins | sample Rivendell_Oct201_8_FD_188349 | JGI IMG/M metagenome (GOLD analysis project Ga0209488, IMG submission 188349) | Vadose zone soil microbial communities from the Eel River Critical Zone Observatory, Northern California, USA -... | ecosystem: Environmental > Terrestrial > Soil > Vadose zone >... | reverse complement strand
AAAACGTTCTCCTCTGTTCAATTCGTTCATGGCGATAACGGTTTCCCATTCACCAGGCTATTACGACACTCAGTACGCAGAACGCTCCGTACCCGACTGCCGCGGTAGGCTGCGGACAGACGCAGAGGGCCACTTTGGATACCGCGCGGTCGTCCCCATCGCGTATCCCATCCCCGGTGATGTCTGTCTTCCCCACCGCTTCTTGACTTTGACCCCTTTTTGCTCATGCCCCCCCGTTTTTCTGTCCTCCCTTTTGTCCGCAAAAATGTTGACACACAGGGCCCGGTGGGTCAGCTGCTTCTGACACTCGGACGCCACAACATTCGCCCGAGCCACTTGCACATCATGATCGACGCCCCCGGTTTCCACAAGCTGACGACGTCGCTGTACCCAGAAGGCGACGTCTTCCTCTCGAGCGACGCCGTCTTTGGCGTGAAGCGGTCTCTCGTCGTGGTGAGTAAACGCGCGTCCGCCCCCTTCTGTATCAAAAATTTCGCGAGCTGGACTTTTTAAAAAAAATTCTCGGTAGAAACTCACCGACGTGGATGACGAGGCGGAGGCGCGGAAGCGTGGATTCAAGAATGGAACCAAGTTCAAGTTGCTCAAGCACGACTTTATCATCCTCACCGAGGAGGAATCGGCGGCAGCGCGCGCTCAACGAGTTGCATCGAGCTCGGCCTGAGAATATTCTCCTATGAGTTGTTGATGGATGGAGCAAAAAAGTTTGCAGTAGTTTCTTTCAAATGTATTACAGTAAAACACCGCGCACGGAAAGTATGGACAGAAAAGCAAGTGCTACCATAAACCCGACTTTATGAAATTATGTCAAAGTTCATATCGAGCATACTTTTTTTCCCCACCAGACCAGAAGAATGAACGCGGACTCCCCAATCCTGTCATCTCGAGATCGCAGCATAGATGAATTTTGAGGAAAAAATCGAAAGGAAAGCGGGGCTGGCAAGAAAAGCTCATCATCAAGTTACAGTAAGAACGGTAAACCAAAAAAACGTACGTATCAAAAATGAAAGGGATCACTGAACGCTCCCCAAACGCGCCCAAAACATATCTTCGCGCAGCCGCGTGAGCTCCTTCCACGTGCGCTCCTCCCACGTCCCATCGCCAACCCACGGCGTGCCGTCCGGTGCGAACCCCGACTCCCCCTCCTCAGGAGGCCCATCCAACTTGCTGCTGCCGCGCTTCCCGAGAGAACCCAAGTCGGACAGCGCCTGTCGCTCCGTCGGGCGTACCGGACGCGGATGGCGTGGCGGCGGAGGCGGCGGGTGATTCGCCTTGGCGGCCGCCCTCTCCTCTGCCTGCGCCCACTTCTCGAGCCTGAGTCTTTCCAATTCGGCGTCTGATTCGTTGGTAGAGATGGTCGTGGCCGTGCCTGCGTCCTCGACGGAAACTTCCGCAGCGGCAGCGTCGCCGTCCATCGAGTTCTCCCGTTTTTCCTCGTCAGCTTGGTCGCCGTTGCCGTTGAGTTCTGCTGCCTCTTCCGTCGCGACGGCAACGACGGCAGCCTCGCCTTCAGCTTTCGAGGTGGCAGCTGGCGCAGTAGATTCGGTGGTCTCAACCACAGGCGATACAGAACCTTCTTCCTCCTTTTCCTTTGGTGAGCTGACGGGCTCCTCAGAGCGGGAAATAGCGGACTCGGAAGCGACGACGGGACTCGATGTAGTCGCCTTGGCGTCAGCGGGCTCAGAAGGCTCTACGTGATGGCCATTGGGCTGTTCCGTCACCCTAGCCGAGCTCGCATCGGGAGCTGATGCGGGTGTGGGTGTGGATAATACTGGTGGAACGGCGCGGGGCGGCGGAGGTACGAGCCTCCGAGCGGCCGCGCGACGGGGAAGGGGCGGCGCTCCAGGCGAGCCGGTCCGTGAGGGCGGGCTGGTGGGCTGCACTGGGCTAGTCAGGTGAGAAGTCGCTCCGAAATGTTCCGAGTTCGACGCTCCCTTACGCGGCGTGACAGGCGCTGCGGGTTGAGACTCGGGCTGTGCCGCTTCAGGTTCGGCGGAGGTCTTGTTTGTATCGTCGGGAAGGGGTACTGGCGTGGCCACAGGGGTATTGTGAGACGATCCCAGGGGCTGGATGGACACTGGTAACTCAACCGCTGTCTCTGCTGGTACGGGATCCTCGGAAGGAGTAAGGAAACTGTCGTGCGAAGGATCAGCGTCCTCTGGAGATGAAACGAGAAGACTGGAGAGCGTCGGCGACACTTCTGGTTTCACATTCACCGATAGCTCTTGGGAGTCCGAGGTGGACGATTGGGACTCCCGCGCGGAGGACTCAGTTCCCGAAGATCGGTGACCCTCTGTCCCACTCTCCCTACGTATTGGCGTACGCGGTCTTGACCTGTTTCGGCTCGGTAGAGGAGGCGGGGAGAGCAAACTTGGTGAAGGGGAACTGGAGCGCAGCGGGGCAACAAAACGCCGTTTCTCGGTTTCCGGTTCGGGTCGTTTGTCTTTGTCGCTGTCACCCCAACCTGGAACGCGATCAAGGCCGAGGGACGACGCGACGCCCCAGAAGCCGGCGTTCTTTACTTTTCTCCGAGGCGGGACGGGAGGTTTGTTGGCGTTCGCGTCCTCGACTTGTCGGCGGGGCGGTGGTAGTAGAGCTTGCACTTCCTCCTCCCAGATCTTTTCGAGGATGCTGATACGAAGAAAAGCCCAAAGGGAGCAGGCGGCACGCAGCCGAGCCAGACACCATCCAGAGGTGCAGAGTGGGAGTGCTGAGGAGAACGCAGGAGAAGGCTCTGATAACCGAAAGATATATAGTTGAGCAGGGAGAGATGACGCATCGTGGTATGGCGGAGGGGATGGTGGCTCCGAATGAGACGGTGTTCCCGGGGATTTTCTAAAGATTGACGATGACCAGGCGTTGAACTGTACGCTAGTATTCGCTTTTAATAGGGACGCTGTTCGGGATGAACTGGGTTCACTGGAAGGCACCATACCATGCCCACATAATCCACAGGACAACAGATTAGTATTGTTTGATCCATGAATGACATTGACAGCGAGAGGTGGTTGCGGGGACGTAGCGGATGCTAAGATAGTTTGAGTCGCAATAGGTTCGATCGTTAATTGGCCACTTTGAATCGCAGCGATGATCGTCCGTCTTGAAAGCCAATTGAGAGCAGCGGCCATGTCGAGACGGAGTGTTGGGTCCCTGCAGAAGCGTAAATAAAAATGCAGGTATTTATGCGGACGGAGACGTACGTGTCCTCCTGCTGTAACCTGGCAATAAACGGTAAACCCAACAAAGAAGTTATCGTCGGCGGTTGAGGGTACGTGGGCCGTAGTGCGCGGAGATGGGATATCAGAGTAAGGAATTCTTGATAGGATATATGAGACGTGAGCAAACGGTGGGCGTTGGTGGGTGAAGACGGAGCCCGCTCGATCCACTTCCCCTTGCCCATGGCGGCGTTCATGGTCTCCATTCTACGCTCAGCGGCTTCCTTCTCCCCTTGAAGGGTCTGCAATTCCTGCTGCATGAGCCTCACCGCGTCCTCGGCTTCTCGCAAGGCCCTCTCGGCGTCTTCGGCCTTGCGTTCGCTGTGGGCGCGCCCCAAGCGAGCCTCTACCACCATGGTATTAGCTTGGTCGAATAACGCCGCACTAACATCGTCCAGGTCCTTTTCGATGGCAGCTCGAGCGCTCTCTGCTTGTCCGCGCCTGGCAGCTTCGTCCGTGGCTTTCTCCATGAGCCGGGTGAGTTCGGAAGTGACGTGGGATTTTTCTACCAGGAGGCCGGTGTTCAGGGCCGACAGGTGCTGCGAACGCTCCAGCTCGAGCTGGGATATTTTGACAGAAGAGGAGCGGAGGGTGGACGAAGTGACGTGAAGGTCATCCTCTAGGTCTGACACCCGGTCATAAGACTTGACGAGTTTGTCGTTGAGCTCTGTGACTTGAGAGACGAGATCCTGAACCTGATTCCGGAGGGACGAGATCACTAAGCCCTGCGCATCTTTATCGACACTTGCTCGTCTTAGGGGAACACGCCTGCCCCGGACTTCCGGGGATGAAGGTGACGGATCTGGAGGAGCATGGTGATTTGTTTGAACCTGACCCTGCGGGCTCTGTTCTGTGGCACCATTTGGACTGGGTGTTGGGTTGTCTTCAACTGGGGGAGGCATTAACAGTGACCGGAAGCCGGAAGGGAGGGGAGCGCGTTGTGATAATACAGTAACGGAGGTGCACGCCGTTTGAGATTGCCCACGTCACCTTGGCCGGCCCGAATAACCCGCTACCTCTTATACCCAATTGCTTTCCAACACATACCATGCCTTGCCTTCAAAAGTAGTCACACTTTAGAGCAGTACGTCAAAGGCCTCCTTTCACGGGATTATCCGAACATCTTCCAACCAATTTCTGTTTCCGTCAGTGGGTAGTTCAAATTGACGGCCTCTAACTTGGTGAATTGTGGCGAAGCGACACCGAGTACTGTATCTTTGTCACCGTGACTCCGTTGATTTCCCTGCTTACCGAGACCTCCCATGCCCACCAGTGTCACCGTCCTCGAGCAAAATGAGATTCCGGAGGAACCAAGCTATGCTGTGGTACGCGGATATTCTCTAGAAACCGTGGGAGAGATGAAGGTGGATTTCTTCGACGCTGCACTATCCAAAGATGCTCCCTGCGTAGTGGGCGTCTCTCTGGCACTGGCCCGCACCGGCCCTCAAATTCGCACCTTAGCTTTGGCGACACGAGACAATGTTTTTAATCTCACTCTTCACCGTCCACCCTCACTACCGCAAAAGAGGGTCCTGTGGGAGATCTTCTCAAACATCACATATCTCACTGGCTTCGAGTTGCCTTACGCTATTATCCTGCTCTCACATTCCCTCGGTTGCGATATCTCTGGCCTTGATCTATCGATTATCAAGCTCCCTTTCGATGACTTATATATAAAAACGCCAGGTACTCTTATCAAGTCCGAAATTCACTCGGCATCGATCCAGCGTATTGACAAACGATGGGAGAGCAGAGCGCCATGTAACGGCGCGAAATCCACTGACATTCTTGAGCCAAATTGTACCCTTAGAGCTTGGTTTACCGCAATGTGCGCGAATGTTCCCCATGAATGTGTAATTGCTAACTGATCCTTCCAGTGCTGCAAACGCGATCATACGAAAGTTACCGGGAATTCAACCGCTCAACACAAAATTTCTCAACAGAACAGTGAGATTTCACTACGAAGAATGTTTCAATGTGATATATCGCCCTTTAGATGCTTCGATGCCTGGTCGATTTCTCCATCAGATCCATTTGTCTCGAGTTGTTGAAACCTCTCGTCCAAGAGAATGAATTCACCAGTATTCAGACCGATAAGAAAGGGCAAGTGGTCATAGAGAATGCACGCTTCAAATCGCGTATTCGAAAGAACAATCACGTATGTGACTCTGAAATACCATGGGTTACCCTGTTATGTACTCGATCGTATATTCACAGACACAAGTCCAGTTTCACCTGAACGATGGGCGTGTCATCGCGGCAGTGCCCAAACATGCCCGTGGTCGCCATACGTTCGCGAATCCAACACAGCCTCTTGATCGTACAAACGACGTCGGTTACGTCCAAGTAATGGGCCGCGAGGCCCGCAATTCAGCAGAAAACGCGCGGTACCAGTTCCTTGTGCTTTCTCTCCGTAGCCCACGTCACCGTGATGAACCCTCCTTCGTCAAGGCCATCTGGTTCCCAAAGAAATTGAGGGCTCAAAGCGGTGGTCGTTCAGCAGAACCCTCGTTTCTGCAACCGTCGCATCTCCTAGAAAGGCTGAATGGGTCCCAGAGAGAAGTCGCCACTGTGATGCTTTCCCCCGTTAGAAGCGATTCTTTAGTAATTGTCCATGGTATTCTCTATGGCTTTTTCGACTATTGTCACACAGTAACACTCATTTCCTTCTCATGATACAGGTCCCCCGGGGACGGGGAAGACCACAACCATTGCTGCCGCGGCGGCGACTTGGGTAGATCATAGAGTGCCCTGCTGGATAATCGCCCAGTCGAATGTTGGGGTGAAGAATATTGCCGAGAAGTTGATGAAAAGGCGTGTTAAATTCAAGCTCCTGGTATCGAAGGAATTTATCTTTGAATGGTAAGAAAGGATCTCATTTCCTAGCAATCTTTCGTACTCATACCACGCAGGCACGAGGAATTATACGACGAGGTAAAAGGTGTAATTATACGCTCAGACGAACTCGTGAAGAGTGTGTCGCCCGAGAAGATGTTTGAGGGGATAACTCTCGTTCTATCCACTTTGAGCATGATGTCGAACCCAACGCTCGACCGCATTTTCCGTCTCATTCCTGTGAAATCTCTCGTCGTCGACGAGGCATCACAGATCGACGTTTTGGAGTTTATGGTGATCTTGGCTTGTTGCGGTTCTGAGTAACAAGTGACGCCTTTGACCAGCACCTGTTCTTCAAGTTTTCCAGGGTGTTACAAAAGGTGTGCTTCTTCGGAGACCCGAAGCAACGTGAGCGTCCAGTCCAGTCCCTCAGACATTTCAGCTTACTCTCAGGCTATCCTTCAGTTCCACCATATGGCGCACGGGAGGCTAGTCTTCAAACAATATTCGAAGTTAACCACCTCAGCAAAACGTCATATTTTCTGAATACCCAATGTAGGCAATAAGCAATTTACGACAGTGTATCTATTCGTGCTGATACTACTGCCTCAGATCGCCTTCCAATGCCTTTGGGGGGGTTCATCTCCGAGACTGTCTATAAGGGCAAGCTGCGCTCATGCCACAATATCACTGATCGTTCTTGCATTGTGTTTATCGACGTAGAGAAAGGTCGAGAGGAAGAGCAAGGGAAGAGCTACAAGGTTAGTATCTCAACTAGGTGTGGGTTATTGGAAAAAGATGACGTTTATGTGAACAGAACACGGAGGAGGTCCATATGGTCGTCCGGGTCGCTGGGCGATATCACCGACTGAAGCTGAATTTCTGCATCATCACATTTTACGACTCTCAAAGAGCTGCAATCACCAAGGCGTTAGAAGTGGAGAATATACCTTCGGGGTGCGTCTATAATGTGGACAGCTTTCAAGGTCCGTTCCACTCTTCGCGTGTTGTCTTCCCCAGCTTTAGTAGATGCCGACCCCCAACCGTTGACGTCAGGAAACGAGGCAGATTACGTGATCTTGTCTTCAGTCCGAACCCGGCAACCCGGCTTTTTGCAGTCGCTGCCGCGCATGAATGTCGCCCTAACTCGTTGTCAGAAGGGCATGATAATCGTTTCCAACAAGAGGTTTTTACAGGGACCTGGAAAATCTACCCTTCTGGGGAAGCTGTACCGGTTTTGGTGCCAACATTGCGAGGCTTGGCTAGATTGGAGAACCATGTTGGGAACCGAGTCTAATGTCGACCTTCCGGGGATAAGAGGGCGTACTTAAGCACACGAACCTAACCCTCGCTGCACTCGAATATAATATAAAGCGTTTGTCGTGCCACTCTATGGCGTTGTAGATAAGACTGGCGAGAAAGGTCGAGTAGACTGAAAGGAGCCAGAGAGAGAGCAATAAGCGTGTAGCCGCGTCGGCAATGTCGGGGCGAGAAGGAAGCAAAAGACTGGGAACAAATTGGAGCAAGTGTGCAGTGTGAGTATCGGCTCAGCTAAGGGCGCCCTAAAAAAGGGGGAATAATGCTGCAGTGTCAGGAACTATGTTACGTGTAAATACAAGGGAAACGCATGTACTCTCGGAAGTGCTACATGGGGTTCTGTACCCCGAGGCGCACAGAAATCGATTTAACCAAAAAAAAAAGGGCGCCCTGGTGTGGCCGACTCGGACGTGGCACGCCTTACAGTACGTGTACGTGTGGCACCTGGAAAGGGCCCAGCCCAGGATTGCCACACGGCCCGGGGTCTGCCGTGGGGCGAACCCTTGATGTCATAGACCAGAGAATGTGTCCCAAGTATTGCTTTACTTCCCATGTTTGTCAACAGAGGATGGACAGCCTTCAGCGGCATCTCCGTCAGGTTGTGGCGTGAGACCTTTACTATTAAACGCAAGTGCTCGAACTCGCTTCAAGGCTGCTTGTTCCAGCTGTTCCCAGGTTGATGATCGTCAGAACAGAACACGGAGGTGCATATACTTGTCAGAGTCGCCAAATGATACAAACTGTCTCGAATAACGGTTTACGGTCTTCAGCGAGCAACCATCACGGAAAGCCTTCGAACATGAGGGCCTGCAAACACGGTACTACATTTATCACCGCTCTCCCTGACATATTACAATTGCACTGACGCTGACAGGGAACGAAACCGATTATGCAAAACGGGAATGGTGTTCATCACCGCCGAGCGTTTCCGACAGGGGTCGGGGAAGAGTACGCTCCTCGGGCAGTTTTCTCGCGCCTGGTCAGAGCACCGTGATGCTAGGATCGACTGGAAGGCCATGCTAAGCAAGCCGGTCGAGCTCCCGGGAGTGCCACTACGGCAACCCAGCATTCTCAGTCCAGCTCTGCCAGCACTGACATCCATGTCCAGGCAGCCACAGACTCCAACTGCCGACCGGGAATGATCACCATCCTAGCCCTTACCCTTCAACGCGACCTACTATCAAGAAGGATCGCCAGCCCGAGACCCATCTGGCGGCACCGGTCTCAAAGTATGAGTCCGTCACCCTAGTGCGTCATAGACGTGAAGCACGGACCCAGAAGTGGAGCGAAGAGCGAAGCGAGGTGTTAAAGGGGGTGATGGCACAAGGCGCCCAAAAGCCGCAAGGGGTTCATTCCGTTAACACCAGGATGATGGCACGATAGATAATGTCGATAATGGACCGATCCTAGACACGTTTTACATTTCGAGGTAATGGTCGAGACTAAGAGTAAGTCCGTGAGTCACTGACCTGGACGGCCTTGAGCACAATGAGTGTGTTCTAATTCTAGATTCTGGATGTCAGCTGTAAATCCGAGTGAGACAACTTGAATAAAGAAAACAGAAAACCCATTCTTCCATTACCCGGCGCGCGTTGAGCTAGATTGACAGCCAAACAGGGGTCGTAGACTTCGAGGGCCCCTCAGGTCAAGGGGCGTTGGAGGTATTTTGGCGCCGTACAGCAGGGTTGCCCGTCAACAGCAGCTCTGGTTCTGATGTCTCGAAACATTTATATAGTGCAAGAGATATATAAACACAGAGACGCACTCGGGCTATGGGTACGGACCATTTAGTAGTTAGGGTCGGAGGGTGATGTGGTACGTAAAACTGTCGGCTCTTGTACGGCATCGTGGTAAATGAAACGCCTGCCAGTGGCAGAGGGGTCTCTAGAGTCTCTAGACCCACACATTGCAGATCGATTGAATCTGCAGGCGCCGAGGCCAGATGCAAGGATGGGGTTGCCTCAAGTAATTCACCCAACACGCCGCCACCTTGAGTGAGGTATAGGGTACTGGAAAAAAGAAACCGTTGCCTCGCGGTCGTGAAGAGCGGGCATGCGGCGAGTGTGTTGTGCCGTGTTTGGGGGGTACTTGGCCTACGTAAGACCAAGGGCTCGACCAAAACCACTCGCACGACACACAACCAAGAAATTAAATGGAACAAAGGATTCGGAATAGGGGAACAACTTCGCAACTTCACCTAATGTTGGTACGGACCTCGCCACAGCAGGTAATAGCGTGGCATGAAACCGGAAGCGCCGTCAATCTATTCCTCATCCGGGGAACCGGTGACCGGCCTTCGCGATTTGCACTCGCCACTGGAAGGATGTCTCGTCCCGTTGTCCTGTCACACTGCTTCTGAGTTTTCCCACCCAATTAGATGTCTGGTTATCGCCTTTGGTGTCTCCTATTAGTTTGTGGCGTGAGACTTTTAAAAGGCCTCATTAGCGCTGCAACCATGATGGCTGCAAGCGCCGGTGCTTTCCTCAGCTGTCTACTATCAGTGTATCCCCGTGCATCTTTCTCCCGTACTGACTACCAGGCATCATGCTTGCGACTACCATCACCACACTCAATCAATCTGAAATTCCTGGAGAGCCGCCGTCTGCGGTTATCCGCAATTACAAGCTTGCAGCCATGGCCGAAATGGAACTAGACTTTCGTGCTGCACTTCCACCGGACCCGGAGTCTCCTTCTGTAGTGGGGGTATCCATCGAGTTGGCTCCAGTGGGGGCTCGAATCCAGACTCTCGCTCTCGCCACGCGAGACAAGATCTTCTGTCTTCTTTTACAGCAATCACCATCCCCGGCGCAACGCGAGGCCTTGCAAAAGCTTTTCTCAAACATCGGATACCTTGCAGGGTTCGAACTCCCATATATACTTGTACTGCTTTCATGTACCCTGGGCTTTGACATCTCTGGTTATGACCTGTCTACGCTCTCCATGCACGCGAAACGCGGTGCCTTAACAACACCAGGCAATTTCATCAATTCGAAGAAACAAGCAGCCCTTGTAAGACCTATCAACGAGCGATGGGATGGAGACATGGCGAGGAATGATGCGGATATTGGCAACCCAGAGCCAGGCTACGCCCTTCGTGCCTGGTTCACAGTGATGTGCGTGGCGTTAGTTTTGCTGCATTTAATCCCCTTCATTTCCGTCTCTAGCGCTGCAAACTTGGCTTTTGATGACTTGCGGTTAGGCCAACAACTAAGTACAGGATTCGTGGACAAGCTGGTGAAGTTTCGCCGACGTGCGTTCAGTATCACACTCTATATTCACTTTCATTCCTAGATGCTCCAATTATACGCCGATATGGCATCCCGAGTTACTCGCCTGGATTTTTTGAAGCCGCGAATTCAGGAAAATGATTTCTCCGGCGTCGAAACAGAGGCCGATGGGACTATGGTCGTTCATAACGCCCGATACAAGACACGCATCCGAGCAAGTAAACAGGTATGCTATGTCTGACGATGTACAACACCGCATTACATGAATTCTAATGTCATTTCTAGACGCATCTAGAAATCTACCTAAAGAACGGGGAGGTTATCGATGGGAAGATAATGGGCGCTGAAGGGAGACGCTCATCCGCAATGACAGAACGAGCTCTCAAGGGTGACGTCAGTCGCATTCGAGTGATAGGTCGTGAAGAACGGACAAATGCAGAGCAAGCCCAGTATCGTTTTTTGAAGTCCTCTCTCACGAAGACACTTCATGTTCCGTCGTTCGTCAACGTTATCTGGTTTCCTGGGAAAACTCGATTCCTTGAGCGGTACGAAGAGGTCGATTTATCGAGGGGTCATGAATCCCAAGTTCTCGATAAGCTTAATAAATCGCAAAGAGAAATCGTTAGTGCAATGCTCTCGACGGACCCTCGAGATTCATTGGTTATTGTTCATGGTATATTCATGACTTATCTCATGGTCATCCGCACATGCTAACGCCGATATAATCTCTTAGGGCCTCCAGGAACGGGGAAAACAACCACCATCGCAGCAGCAGCGGATATGTGGTCATCCCATAAACTACCATGCTGGATAATTGCTCAGTCGAATGTCGGTGTCAAGAATATCGCTGAAAGCCTGTTTAAGAATCAAGTCGACTTCAAACTTATCGTTTCCCAGGAGTTCCTGTTCGAATGGTAAGCGATCTAATCCATGCTATAGAACCCTCCCTACACTGAAAACAGGCATGAAGAATTGTACAGAAAGGTCGAGGACAGCATGATACGTTCGGACGAACTACCCGACTCCAAGCTGGCAATTGAAAGAGTATTCGGCGACGCCACGGTCGTGCTGTGCACTATCAGCATGCTTTCGAACCCGAAGCTCCACTTCTGTGGCCTCCTCGACGTCATTCCCGTCAAGTCCCTTGTCATCGACGAGGCGTCACAGATCGACGTCTTTGAGTTCATGGTAATTCAAGTATTTTCACAAACAGACGATTAGTGACATTCTGAATCCAGCACCTGTTTTACAAACTCTCCAAAGTACTCTTAAAAGTATGCTTTTTCGGAGATCCTAACCAGCGTGGGTCGTACTACATTTTATATATGTGCTCTTTTTGCTCATCCGATCTGTCAGTGCCACCTTATGGCGCAGGGGAAGCGGAACTCAAAACTGTTTTCGAGCTTAAGCACCTGAAAAAAAAAGCATACTTTCTGAATACTCAATGTGACCAAAAACTTTTGTTTCTCACTCGACGCCTTCCTTATCCCCATAATATCTTTTTGCAGACCGCCTTCCTATGCTCCTGGGAAAGTTCATCTCAGAGAAGGTCTATGACGGAAAGTTGCAATCGAGCCATGACATCAAGGATCATTCTTGTATAACATTCATCGATGTTTGGAAAGGTGTCGAAACGAAGCGAGGAAACAGCTATGAAGTAAGTGGGCCACGAAAATACAGGACGGCGCCAAGCTGACGACTGTGAGAACAGAACCTTGAAGAGGTACACATGGTTGTCAGGGTCGCTCAAAGATATCAACAATACGGCCTCAACTTTTGTGTCATAACGTTTTACGACCCTCAACGAGCAGCTATCGCCAATGCCTTCGAAAATGAGGGCTTGCCAACGGGGTGTGTTTACAACGTGGATAGTTTTCAAGGTATAGACCACTCTTGTTATATCAAGTATCGCTCTCATTAACTTGACATGCTGACGACAATTGTCGCTCGTAGGGAACGAATCGGACTACGTGATTTTGTCTTCAGTCCGGACTCTACAACCAGGTTTCTTGAAGTCGTTGCCTCGGATGAACGTCGCCCTGACCCGCTGCAAAAAGGGAATGATAGTCGTCACACACAAGGGGTTCTTAGAGCGTGCGGGGTGGAGTACACTCCTCGGACAGCTCTCCCGCGCCTGGTCACAGCGCAGCAATGCTTGGATAGACTGGAAAGCCATGCTAAGCAACGATAGCAAGCTCCCTGGACTGCCAGCTCCACCGTCGAGGACACCCAGCCATGCTTTATCACCACCGGCATCCCCATTGTTCAGGCAGTCACCAAGCCCGTCCGAATTTGACGAAGAATCGAGCCCCGGCACAACCCCACGGATGATGGTCCGAGGGCGATCCGAGGTGGAAGTGGAAGCGCCTTGGCGCCGTACGGCGGGCCCACTACCCCCTTCAGCAGGAGAGCCATCGGGCTCTTGGCGTCGCACGGCAAGCCCGCCCAGTGCTCTGCCCGCAGACATGACGACGCGAGAAATGGATGCCGCATTCCCATCTCTTGCACCCCTAAGGACTTCCCTGGGTGAAAGTCTCCACGCGCGAAACACACGTCAAGCTCAAGCTCAAGGCCGAGGCGCACTGGGCACTCGTTGGCCGGGCTTGACTGCGAGTCCCAATAATCGCGCGTTTGGCGGAGGGCGCGTCTTCAACGAACCGACCCACAGGGGATCTGGGAGTTATTCGGAGGTAGCGAAATCGTTCCGCTCCTCCAGTCCATTTACGCGATGGTAGTTCTGAACCTCCGCATTTCTCTCATTGACCGTGTTGGGTGGCATCGAATCTCATAAACACGAATAGATGTGAAGGGCGGAGAACAAGAGCGGGAACGCTGGGAAGGCGAGACGTAAGGAATGATGAGGACGCAGAGCGGCATAATTGATGTGTCTGAAGGAGAGGTAAATCGCATACAAGTCTTTTGAAATCTGAGCGCATACTTGATTGCTATTGTTCCAGAAGTACCTATCATACAACGAGTGCCGTGATTGTGAACCGTAAAAGATGGGTCACGTGACCCGACAGGGAAAGAATGACTGTCGACTAGCGCGCGAGTGATGCACGAGTTGGAGAAGCTGCAAGTAACCTGGTGCATCTAAACGAGGTCGAAGGGAATTCACCTACACCCATATAGTGTAGAGCGGCGAGATTTTAGCGACGTTAGGGTCAAAAAGGAAATTAAAGAGACAAAAAGATGAATAGGGAGACTTGAGACACGAGAGAGAATCTTAGGCGCGTGTGCCAGGCGCTCGGACGTGTGGCTGGTGCGTTCCGTTGGAATCTTGGGCTATGGGGTTCAGGGCAGAGGGTGATGCGGTATGTACACACGGATCTTCCAATATTTGCCCCCAGGTGGCGATACTGAAATCAGTCGTCGTTCACAAGGGCCTACAGTACAAACTGATCTGCTCGAGGGTTTGGCGCGAGAGTAAGTGATGCAAGGTTTGATTACCTCAAGGCATGCGCAAAAAGGCCACCGGGATGGTTAGTACAGACAATTTAAGAGGGATAAGGTGTCGGTGAGAGGGAGGAGGAGAAACGGTCGCGTGGCACGGTGAAGCTTGAAGAGCAGAGCAGAAGAGCAGAAGAGGCAGGCGCTACGGGGTGGTTTTGACGTAAACGTAAACAATCAGTCCTCGTTTTAAGTGGGTCCTCAATTCAAAATTTCCTTTTCTGAACGTTTGCCGTGAACTTGGATCAAGTGATTTGTCCACTTTCTTTAACGCGCCCATAATCCTCCAACATCATATTTATATGAGATAGAGAGATAGAGAGATGGCTATGGATGCTACTAGCCGAAGTGGAGAAGAACGCCGTGGCCGTGATGAAACACCTCGGGTGCGGGGCGCTTCCCACAATCGGCAACCAACCGATATTGAGCGCTTTAGTCAGTCGAGTCACCGGTTCATAACACTCATTTCAAAATGTCCTTTCTACTTCAAACTCATGACACCACTATGGCGTTTTCATGTTGTAAAGGGTGTCGGCGAGAGGGAGGAGAAACGGTCGCCTTGCACGGTGAAGATTGAAGAACAGAACAGAAGAGCAGAAGAGACAGGCGCACAAATGGGGATTTTGATGTAAACGCTGGCTTGCCATCAACCAACATTGATGGCGCTTTAGTGGTCTGTAATCTCAATTCAAACTTACCTTTTCTGAACGAATCAGAACGATTGCCCTGAACAGGCGACACCACTATGGCGCTTTCACGGTTGTAGGCCTCCTTGTTTCTGGCAACCATGGCTAGCGAATGCATTCCCGCCAACGCAGACATCACTGGCATCGGCGTACGGACTGCCACATACGCTCAAAACGTTCTATGCTTCGCACCCATCGTCGCTCACCTCTGGGATGGAAAAGTCAGTGGCGATGAGATAGCGGGAGTAAAGGACCAATCCATCG
>Ga0209488_10002515_pt1 | contig 15016 bp, 14 predicted proteins | sample Rivendell_Oct201_8_FD_188349 | JGI IMG/M metagenome (GOLD analysis project Ga0209488, IMG submission 188349) | Vadose zone soil microbial communities from the Eel River Critical Zone Observatory, Northern California, USA -... | ecosystem: Environmental > Terrestrial > Soil > Vadose zone >... | reverse complement strand
TCTCGCGGGAACGCTTTTCTTATTGGTGTCTTGATCTACTCTTCCTCATTTGCTCTGATACCGCGAAAGGTAGGGTCTTCTCTCCTCTGTGATATCACCCGGGGGACCGACACACACCTTAGACCATGATGCCTCGCGGAGAAGAGTCGCAGCCTTGAGCTTGCCCGCACTCCTCGGTCGATGCCGTACTACGCTTGCGGAATACGTCGCGGATGAAAAAATTCGCGGAAACCTCCCATTCCCAAGGTGCGCCACATGACATGTGTTCACGGGCATCTTTGTGACCATAACATTATCTATCTGTGCAGAGTACGAGAAGAGGAGCTACTATATGTACTACACAAATTGCGGGAGCTTCGACTGTGGCCGGGGTCGCTCTGGGCAGCCCTTTCAGAAACCCCATCTAAATATGCAACGGAGCAACCTGGTACGCACAAAACTCTTTCACTTCTGGCGATGCTCTGATATTCATTTTCGTCGCACAAGCGATCGACACGTCGTTACCGCCTCCTGGGCTCATCGCAGACTCGGTGAAGCGCTCAACACGCGCGCACGTGTTCCAGTTCTACACGTTACTCTGTGAGATTGCGTCCATACCGCGGAAGGCGCCGAGCGCGTGGATCACGGCGGACCGCCTGGCAGCACCTGGTAAACATGCAGCAGGCAAAGAACTTGCAAGTGAACAAGCGCAGCCCAATGACCGCCACGCATACGGTAACGGACTGGGCAACCTTCTGTCATTCGATGCTCGGGTACTAGCAAGGGAATGCTTGAAGGAAGTCGGGCATGAGCTCGGCGTGCCACGATGACTGTAAGAGGTACATTTGACCGTGGACTATGAGGTGTTCATATCTTTCACGATGCTTACTAGTTTGAGATTAGTCGTCGACCTCGTGCATCACAGCAACGCACAGAAACCAAAAAATAATTGGAACATCGTAGTTACTGCCATGCTCCGCTGAACGGTGAGTTATACAGTGCTAATATGGTAATCTAGCATGGTTTTGTAAGATCGAGGGGTTTCATGTATTTTATCAGACGTAGTAGGGACTAATACGAGTAGTGTGATCATGTTGACCGTGTACCCGAGTAAGAGTTGATCTTGATCCTGTTCAACCAAAATAATAGCCCTGGATGGCAGTCGTCTGTCTCGCGTAGGCGCAAATAGTAGTTATGTCGTTGTAATAACAATGAAAGCAATGAAAGTAATATACGAGCCATGCACGGTAGTGCGTGATTACGAGTAATCGGATCAGATATAGCGGGTATGATAGGAGGCCATATTAGGAGTATGTACACTACAAGCTCCTCACATACATTGAGGTTCTTGAGACTAATTGCGTGTACATTGCCAATTGCGACGAGGGGTATATCCTTGGAACGTACTGTGATATTTCCCGGTCAGCAACACAACCCGATTCAGCAGATGAATAGAATAGATAGATCGAGACGCACAGCGTATGATTATCTCAGTTAAAGAAAGTCGGTATCAGAATCAAGCTCGGTATCCGAATCAAATCCATCATTCCTCCAGAAGCTGGGACCATCCTCGTCCTCCCAGCAGCAGTAACTTTTAGAACATGGGATGCGAGGACGCCGGCGCTTGATGACGTGGCGTCCCGCAAGACGCCGCGTAGCGATAAATCCATCAAATGCACCACCCAAGGACCCATTATGAGGCCGCACGAGCTTGCATAATTCCGGAAGTATCTCGACGGACGGTCCATCGTCATCGGGGCGCAACGCAGCAGACAGGTCGTCCATTATTTCGGGGTCGATCTGAAGCTTCATCACGTTACGGAACGGTCTCAGTAAATCGTGCCATCTTGAACGTTTAATATGGCCTCCCGAACCAGGAACGTCCCAGCGGTCGCCTTCGAAATCAAGGCGTAATCTCTCCACGGCCGAGACCATCGGGGCCAGCGCGGCACAGATCTCTCCCGTCCGAGCGACCTGTTCACTCAGCGGCTCACAATAGAAAGTCATCTGGAAACGTGAAAATTCTGGGCGTCTATCCAGTGTTTGCTCTGAGCCCGCCATGCATATCATCACCTTGGGTTCGTCCATTCTTGTCCACGAGAATTTAATCGATGCTACGGGAAACCTAAGCTTGTTTGCAGCGGAGAGAAGCCCGGAGAGGTATGGAAGGTTGTCTGAAGGCTGTCTGAAGAACTGTGCATCGAAGCTCGTTAGGAGTGGCGCACGGATCCGACCTGCGAGGCCTTCTAGATAGTGACTGTCACCCTTGAAGACAATGTCGTTTAGATTAGGGAGTGATATCCGCTCCACATTTGGCGCGTGGTCCAACATTCTGCTATCTTGACCGAAGGACGCATAGTCAAAACCAAGGCCAAGGTACTCGAGGCGGGGCACGAGTGAAAGGCGTGATGCAAGGTACTCGAGGGGGAGGTGGTGGGAGTTTGGGATCCCTACAAGTTCAAGGGATACGAGTCCGGAGAGAGTGGCGAGGAGGGGCAACCCTTCTTCGACGACGGCGAGGACATCTCCAACCCGGATCAAATTAAGGTGGCACAAGTTGGGAGCCTTGAACATTCGTGGAAGTCGAGGACAGGGCTCGCCGTCGTCACTTTCGTCTTCGTAGACTTCTGCAATAAGTACGAGTTCTTCCAGCACCGAAAACATCCCGTCCATAGCCGCGAACAACTTCTCAAGGGTTCTTGGTGATGATTGGAGGTGGATGGAACGAACACGATCGCGTTGCTGCAGTGCGAGGAGAGCACCATCTTTGTCGTTTGTTGGTAATGGCCATGGCATACTGTAATCGACACAGATAGGGAGTGGTGGTGAATGATTTAACATGTCCGCTACAGGAGTGCCCCACGAGCAGTTGAGCTGGAGATCCAAACGGGATGCGAATGAGAAGACGACGAGTCTCCACCGTCGACATGTGTGTGCAAGCTTGTACCAGCATTTGTGGTTCCAGACGTAGGCGATATCCAGTCGGCAGAAGTCGAATATCTCGAGGAGCACATGATTAGGCAGGACGTTGATGCCCGAGTTGGCGCCTATGGTGCGCGCTGGAAGGTTGGTGATTACTATGGCGGTAGTAGAAGGTGGTATAAAACTGACCCTGATTTACGGTTATCACGGTGCTCCCCATGATATTACAGTTGTATCGGGCACCCAACGTCCAGGAATAAAACGCAAGCTAAGGCGAAACTGAACAGCCTGGCAGCCTCGGCCCGGCTGGCACGTCGCAGTTGTGTTTTAGTCACGTGATGCGTGAGCAATCAATAATTAAGACGTATATCGAGAGGCTACTATATGTATAACTAATCAAAGAAGTCGGTATCGGAATCAAACTCGGTATCAGTACCAAGCTCTGAATCGGATTCATCCTCCACCTCCTCTTTCCCGCTTCTGGAAAGTGGTATGGGAAGACGCTGACGCTTGACAACGTGCCGTCCCATGTCACGCCGTGCAGCGATAAACCCATCAAACGCATTATCGAAGTACCCGATTGGACCGGGTGGCCGCACAAGCTTGCGTAACTCTGGAAGTATTTCCTCGACTGATCGCCCATCGTCATCCGGGTGTAACGCATGGGACAGGTTGTCCATTAAATAGACATCGACCTGGAGCTTCAACACATTACGGAACGGCCTCAGCAGATCGTGCCATCTTGAGGGTTCGATATTGACTTCCTCCCAAGCAGGGTTCAGGTATCCCTTTTCGAAGTCAAAGTCAAGGTGTAACCTCTTCACCGCTGAGAACATCGGGGCCAGCGCGGCACAGAGCTCTCCCGTCCGGGCGGCCTGCATACTCAGCGACTCACAATTGAAAGTCATCTGGAAACGTGCAAGCTCTGGGTCGCGATCCAGTGTTTCCTCCGTGCCCGCCATGCGTATGACCACTTTAGGATCATACATTCTCGACAATTTGATCGAGGCTACAGGAAACTTAAGCCCTTCTGCAGCAGAGAGAAGCTCGCATAGGTATGGGTGGATGGGTGAAGGCTCTTCTAAGAACACCGCGTTAAAGCTCGCTAGACGAGCGATGCCGATCCGAGCTACCAGGTCTTCCAGGTAGTAACCGTTACCTCTGAAGACAATGCGGTTCAGACTAGGATGTAATATCTGCTCCACATCGGGTCCCAGTGCACGGTCCAACATTCTCTTATCGTGACGAAAAGAGTTAAAACGGAGGCCTAGGTACTCCAGACGGGGCATGAGTGAAAGACGTGATGCAAGGTATTCAATAGGGAGGTAACGGTAGTCTGGGATCCCTGAAAGTTCGAGTGATACGAGTCCGGAGTGAGAGGCGAGAAGGGGCAGCCCTTCTTCGAGGACATCTCCAACCCGGATCAAATTAAGGTAGGACAAATGGGGAGCCTGGAACGTTCCTGGAAGTAGAGGACAGGGCACGCCGTAATCAACTTCATCCTCGTGGTCATTCGCAATAAGCACGAGTTCTTCCAGCATCGGAAACAACCCGTTCATAGCCGCGAAGAGTTTCGTTAGGGTTCTCGGTGATGAACAGAGGCGGATAGAACGAACACGATCGTGTTTCTGCAGTGCGAGGAGAGCACCCTCTTCGTCGCTTATGGATAACAGCCGCAGTCTACGATAGTGGACACAGATAGGGAGTGGCGGTGAATGGCCTAACATGTTCGCTACGGGGGTGCCATACGAACAGTAAAGCTGTAGATCCAAACGGCGCGAGGATGAGAAGATGATAAGCCTCCACCGTTGACATGTGTGTGCAAGCTTGTACCAGCGTTTATTGTCCCGGAAGGAAACATCACCCAGTAGAAAGAAGTCGAATACCTCGAGGAGTACATCATCAGGTAGGATGTTGATCCTCGAATGTATGCCTACACAAAACAGAAAATTGGTGAGAACTACGGCGTTGACGTCCCTGGAGAGAAGGATGAAACTAACCCTTGGGCGTGGTTATCACGCTGTTCTCCATGTTATATTACAGTATCACGCGAGTCTGAGCACCCGACAGACCGATCGGATTGAGGTATGATGGTCACGTGAAGCGTGGAATCACCGTTCCGCGTTCCGAGTCCTGGCCTTGTCTTTAATGGTGATGATTCGGGGCCGGAACAGGCGGTTCCGCGGCGGCCCGAAGGTTAATGAAGGCAAGGAGAGAGCGTAAGAGAGGAGTAGCACGGTGAGTTCAATCGCACTTTATATGCTTGCCTTAGGGGTTCCACGTTCCACAGTAGACAGGAGAATATAGGAGAACCATTGCAATGAATTCGGACGGTTATCATACAGACCCGGAGCACTTATGTAAAGGAGATCACACAGCTCGCGGGTAAAAGCCTCTACTAACTTGAGCGAATTGCAAGCTCCACATACATACTATCCTTAAGATTAACGCATGTACATTATCGATGGCGTGGCGACGAAGGATATACCCTTGGGACAAACTGTGATGTTTCCCGTTAGCAACGCAGCCTAGATGAGCAGAATGAAGAGTAGACCGAGGGACTCACACTGAATAGCTATTTAAAGTCAACATCAGAATCAAGCTCCGTAGAGGTATCTTCATTATCTTCCTCTTCCTCCTCCTCTTCCTTCTCCTCCTCCTCCTCCTCCTCCTCCCCCTCGTTCCCACTTTTGTAACGTGGGATGGGAGGACGCCGGCACTTGATAATGTGCCGTCCGACACCACGCCGCGCAGCGATAAATCCATCAAACGTGTTCCCAAACCGCCCATAATGTGGCCGCGCAAGCTTGCATAACTCCGGAAGTATCTCCTCGGCGGATGGCCCATCGTCATCCGGATCCAACGCAAGAGACAGGTCGTCCATTAGGCGGGAGTCGACTTGGAGCTTCAACACGTTACGGAACGGTCTCAGCAGATCGTGCCATCTTGAGCGTTCGATATCGTCTTCCTCCCCGAGAGGGTTCGGACGATCCCCTTCAAAGTCAAGCCGCAATCGTTTCACCCCTGAGAACATGGGGGCCAGCGTGGCACAGATCTGTCCTGTCCGCGTGACCTGCATATTTAGCGAGTTACACCGGAAAATCATCTGGAAAGGGGCATATTCTGAATATTTGTCCAGTCTCATCTCCGTGCACGCCATGCAAAGGGCCACTCTATCCATTGATGTTCCCGACGAGAACCTGATTGAAGCAGCGCAACGCCTAAGCTCTTCTGCGGCATAGAGAAATTTAGACAGGTATGGAAGGGTAGTAGGTGAAGGTTCTCTGAGGAGCAGCGCATTGAAGGTCGTCAAATGAGGGGCGCTGATCCGGGCTGCGAGACCTTCTAGGTAGCAACTGTCACCCTGGAAGATAATGTCGTTCAGATGAAGAAGTGATATCCGCTCAACATCCGGAACGCGATCCAACAACCTCCCAGCGTCTTCATTGGGGTCATAGAGGTCAAAACCAAGGTTAAGGTACTGGAGGCAGGGCATGGATGAAAGCCGCGATGCAAAGCACTCAATGGGGAGATAATGAGAGACTGGGATGCCTGTAAGCTCAAGAGATATGAGTCTGGAGAGAGAAGAGAGAAGGGGCAACCCTTCCTCAAAGACATATCCAACCCGGCTCAATTCAAGGTGGCGCAAATGAGGGGCCTCGAATGTTCGTGGAAGTCCAAGACAGCCGTCGTCATGTTCGTCGTCACGTTCGTCATCGCTTTCGTCGTCACTTTCGTCGTCCACATCCATGTCTACAATAAGTATAAGTTCCTCCAGTATCGAGAACCGCCCGTCCATAGCCGCAAAGAGCTTCTCTAGGGTTGTAGATGTTGATCGGAGACAGATGGCATGAACGCGATCGTGTTTCTGCAGTGCGAAGAATGCACCCTCTTCATCATTTGTGGAGAACGGTTTCATTCCATGGTAATCGACGAAGATAGGGAATGGTGGGGAATTGTTTAAAATGTCCGCTATGGGGGTGCTATACGAGCAGTAAAACCGTAGATTCAAACGGGATGGGGATGAGAGGATGATGAGCCTCCATCGTCGGCACGTGTGCGTAAGCTTGTACCAGTGTCTTTGATCCCAGGGGTGGATGTCACCCGACTGAAAAAAGTCGAATACTTCGAGGAGCACATTATCAGGTAGGATGTCGACGCTCGAATTTCCGGTAGTGCCTATACAGAGAACATTGTGAGATTACTAATGGCGGAAGTAGAAGACAGTGAAGCTGACCGTTTGTCGTGGTTATGACGGTGTCCCACATGTACCACACAAAACCGAGCACTCAAGAGACGGAACGTAAGGCGAAACGAAGATAGACAACGTGGCCGCTCCCAGTCCGAGTCGCAATTCGTCGCGCGAGTTGTGTTTGGGTCACGTGATGTGTGGCGACTATCCGCATCTTGTTTGACTCAGGGTCTGGTACTCCAAGCGTACACGTCAAGTTGGACTGTCAATTCGTGTTCAGCAACTCTCCACGCACTGCATGACATTCTTGGCGCTAACGTCACGGCGTGGGGCCTTTGTTCTACTGCGGTTCTTCCTTGTTCCTCTGACGTCTCCAGGCACAGTATTAGCTGCCATTGGACGATTTGTACTTTGGCAATTTGTCTAACCGTGTATCCTTGTAGTCTCGTGGTCCTATATTATGGCTATTCCTGCGGGGGAAATAGCTACCCAACCTTTTCACCGGAACCTAGACCTCTAAGTTAGACTCATCGCTAATATCCATGGATCACATTGTCAACCCCTCGGCCCATGACATCGTACACCGACATGATCAAGCACGTCAAATGACACAGTATCTCAACATGTCTAGGCAACTGCCAGGTGTGGAAATTGCGTACCTTCAATCATCAGCTCCTTTCCAGCAAGCCGAATCTTCCTCGCAAGGTTTATTCGCGCAACCCGCAACAGAAATGCCCACTTCTCCGATACCATTTTATGTTCATGGTCAAGGTGAAGAATCCGATACGACTCCTTATGCTCTGGGCTTCCCAAACCAGATTCCGCCATCATCACATCCAGTGCATGAACATGATCGACGACTTTCTTCTCATGGTAGGACGTAATTTTCGAGTCGTATCTCAACGCTAACGCAAATTTCAAGAATACAGACGTCGACCAACGTCCGGCGGCGGCAGTCGAAGCAACGTACACCGAAGCCGGCCTTCTGCACATCCTCGAGTGTTGTCTCAACTATCTCCCCACCCCCTGTGTCTGACAACCCCAAGTGATGGACGCGGCCCCGTGTCCGCTAGTCCGTATGCTAGGCCTCCCACGCTTTCGAACTTTGAGTCCGGGACCATACAACCAACGCCATCGCTTACGCCGCAGAGCGCAAACTTTGTTATGCATTCAACTCTCCATTTTCAAGCGCCGGATTGTGCAGCCTCGAGCTCGAGTTTTCCAAGGCGTTATAGCGAGGCGGACGTCACCCATAGGAAGAATGTCTTTCTGCCAGTGCATCCACGAGACTTTGTGAATCAGCCTACTTCGACTGTACATTCACCAGTTCTTGAGCATCCCGCCTCTCCATTGGCGGCTTCGAGTACACAATATCCCGCTGCTGCGCCGACGGATACGATACAGGAGTCGTCGTCTCATACACAGGACGACCCTGCCACTTATGTGGATCCTAGTTATTCCTTTCCATCGTCTTCCTCATCTGAATTGCCAGACGATTCGGTTAGCGTCACGTCCTTCCTCGAGTCAGCGTCGCCGGGTCCATCCGAAGGTGCAGACCACGTCCTTCAGCAAGACACTGCTTTAGGTTCACAACAAAAGCGACGCCGCAGCGGAAAACGAAATCGTGATGAAAACCCGACGGACCCGAATGCCGCCAAAAGGCTTCGAAATCAGAGGAAAGATGACGATGAATGCGCCGAGGCTCTCTTTGACCTCCTTGTCCCAAGGGGCGTTGAAAAGGGTCCGAAGAAGGACCGCCTCCGTACCAGTACGTTCCAATCCTTGTGGTTTTTCCTAGATGATAAATGAACGTTGTCAGTTCTCCACTTTGCGAGAATAGTTCTGGGGGACCAAGGCGGTTCCGGGCAAGATCTATTGACCTCGCACCACGGATTAGGAGGCGGGAACTCCGCATAGAGAATAGAGAATGTCCTAGAGTTGATCACGCGGCAGAGGAAGTACCTACTTCTCGATAGGATTCAACGCCTAATCGGAGTTGCCCAATCTGGGCACCACCTAACAAGAGATGGTGTAGAGCCTGAGCAGCTCTTGAGCATCTTTAAAACTGGACGTCGACTTCACTGGGACAGCAATACCACGGACTTATGGTGGTACACACGTTATTAGAAGGACTTTACATATATTGTAATGATACAGTACATGACGCTGCTATTTACGGAATAACATGCAGGTGTTATCGCTGGTGCAAAATGCGCCTTCGAGCGCAGCGGTTTCGTTCTTGTTGTAAACCCTGGGACTATCCGGCCCGATGCACAAGTCACGTTATCGCAATCTGATAAATAAGTAACACACATCTTGTTTCCGCTGCGTCATTGTCACGGTACTGACTCTGACTCAATCTACGATTTGCTTCCACTTCCACATTACAAAAAACCTATATACAGTATGTAGTTCGGTGTACGCTTACGAATCCCGTAGCGTACAGCTACAGCCCCGAAGGGCGAAAATCTGATCGCTTTGAACCCTTCTACGTCACGGTTAGGTTGTACACCCGCGCTCGTAGCCTTTGCCAGGCTATGGGCCCTGCTGTTGTTCATTAAATCACTTTATTATATTCGCTCTCTTAAAAACCATGACAGACGATACACGTCTCGAACTGGGTCTCCTATCGGGACCCCATCGTGTGGACGCGAGCATCTCGCCCACGTGAGCATCACTCAGACATACATCGACTCAGGGACTGTGGCTCACCAAACGTCGCAAGCCAGGTAGAATATGGACAATTAGATCGTGAAACATCTGATAGGCGCTTCGGTCCCCAACAGCGTATTCTTGCAGGTCAACTCCAAGCCCAATGCTAAAGAGGTCTGGGACGTCTTGAAGGCACTATACCAGACGCGTTCGGAGCTCGCCATTGCCCAACTAACGGACCGCTTTCAGTCAACGAAATGCGGAGAAGAAGACGATGTACGCACCCATGACGAGCATCTCGCTGGTCTGCGAGAACAGTTGGCTTCCATGGGCAAAACGATTACCGATGGGAGTGTGCGGGTACCTTGATAGGATCGCCGCCGCCATCCTACGAATCCGTCTTGAGCTCTTCATCTTGCTTTGTGAGCCAGCAAGCCTTGACCTCCGCAATGGTCCTAAAGCTTGTGGTTGAGAGTTTCGACCGCCGCCAGGCTGCGAACCCGAACAAAGGGCAAGAAGCGCGATTTGGAGTGCTTGAATTGCCGAAAACGCGGCCACGTTAAGGCCGATTGTTGGGCGAAAGGCGGTGGGAAGGAGGGCCAAGGGCCGAAGCAACGCGAAGGCAAAGACACGGGAGACAAGAGAGGCGACGCCACCGGCCAGCAAAATGCTGCTGCCACAGTCGAAGAGGGCGCGGATGATGCCCGGGCCACCACCGAAGCCGCAGAAAAACAGGAGCGGACAAAGCTGAGCCCGCAAGTAGCGGCGTTGGTCGAAAACCAGAAATCCGGGACCATCAGGGATGTGTACGACTGCGGGGCATCTAGACATATCTCACCACTCCGAGAGCGCTTTGTCACTATGAATCTATCGAGCCTCGCCCCATTATATCCTCCAACAGCCAAGTTTCCATAGGCCAAGGAAACATATATGTCGATGTTCCAAATGGCGCGACATCCAGCAGGCTCGGGGTGTTGCTACGAAACGCCTTGCACGCACCCGATATGGCGTTCACGGTGGTGTCGCTCGGCCGCATCATGAAGGCCGGGTATCTTGTCGAATTTGATGATCCATCGTGCAATATTAAAAGGGGGCGCGATGGCATTATCATTGGCAGAATCCCCGTGAGTTCCAAAATGTTGTTGCGGCAGACGCGCTGGCAGTACCCGAGGATATTCTCACGCTGCATCGACACATGCACGTGACCGGGCACCGTTCGAAAGCTCATCCGAACCAATGCCATTACGGGCATCCAACTCGTGGACGACCCTTCTGTTCCTTTTATCTGTGACTCGTGTGAATACCCTAAGACGACCTGGATGCCCGAGCAGGGGACAGAGCGACGCCTCAAGGCAGCTGACATGTCACAGTATAACGGCGTTGCAGAGTCTCTCAACCGCCACCTCGTTGAACGCACACATGCCATGCGGCACCTTACCCTATACGAGAGGTTGCATGGCGAGAAGCCCAACTTCATGGACATCCCCGAGTATGGGCAAACTGTCTGGGTACACCAGAAAAAGGGATCAAAACTCGACGGGCGAGGCGCTCAAGGGCGCTGCGTAGGCTAAGTTACGATCCAGACGGCACACATGCTCACCACACTTATTGGCCTAACGGTACCAAAATCACAGTTGAGTGCGACATCAAATTCCCCGCGCATGCGATGCCGATACCGCCTACTCACACGACGGTCCCAGTGTCGACGACTTCGCCACCCGGAGCGGTAGTCCCGTAGCCTGCACCTGTGCCTGTGCCTGTGCCTGCACCGCCAGCGCCAGCACTTGTGACTGCACCTCTCGTGCTGGTGCCCCCCTTACCCGTGTCCATTCCGCTGCCACTGTCACCTCTCACGCCCCTCGACACGTTGCACGTGACCGAGCACCTTCAACGCTCATCCGACCAATGCTATTATGGGTGTCCAACTCGTGGACGACCCTTCTGTGACTCGTGTGAATACCCTAAGACGACCTGGATGCCCGAGCAGGGGACAGAGCGACGCCTCAAGACAGCTGACACGCCACAGCATAATGGCGTTGCAGAGTCCCGCAAGTTGAACGGAACGCACGCACATGCAGCGTGAGAATATCCTCGGGTACTGCCGGCCCGTCCGCTTGCTCGACTTTTTAAAGGAACTCACGGGGATTCTGCCAATGATAATGCCATCGCGCTTCCTTTTAATATTGCACGATGGATCATCAAATTCGACAAGATACCCGGCCTTCATGACGCGGCCGAGCGACACCACCGTGAACGCCATATCGGGTGCGTGCAAGGCGTTTCGCAGCAACACCCCGAGCCTGCTGGATGTCGCGCCATTTGGAACATCGACATATATGTTCCCTTGGCCTATGGCGTGAAAAACTTGGCTGTTGGAGGACATAATTGGGCGAGGCGCGATAGATTCATAAGTGACAAAGCGCTCTCGGAGTGGTGAGATATGTCTAGATGCCCCGCAGTCGTACACGTCCCTGATGGTCCCGGATTTCTGGTTTGCGACCAACGCTGCTACTTGCGGGCTCAGATTTGTCTGCTCCTGTTTTTCTGCGACCTCAATTGTGGCCTAGGCGTCATCCGCGCCCTCTTCGACTGTGGCAGCAGCACTTTTTGGCTGGTGGCGTCTCTCTTGCCTCAAGCGTCTTTGCCTTCGCGTTTCTTCGGCCCTTGGCCCTCCTTCCCATCGTCTTTCGCCCATCACTCGGCCTTAACATGGCCGCTTTTTCGGCAATTCAAGCACTCCAAATCGTGCTTCTTGCCCACGTTCGCAGCCTGGCGGCGGTCGAAACTCTCAACCACAAGCTTTAGGGCCATTGCGGAGGTCAAGGCTTGCTGATTTACAAAGTAAGATGAAGAACTCAAGACGGACTCGTAGGATGGCGATCCCATCAAGGTACCCGCATACTCCTCATCGGTAATCGTTTTTCCCATGGAAGCCAACTGTTCTCGCAGACCAGCGAGATGCTCGTCATGGGTGCGTACATCGTCTTCTTCTCCGCATTTCGTTGACTGAAAGCGGTTCGTTAGTTGGACAATGACGGGCTCCGAACGCGTCTGGTATAGTGCCTTCAAGGCGTCCCAGACCTCTTTGGCATTGGGCTTGGAGAGAATACCCTGTTGGGGACCGAACCGCAATTGTACATATTCCACCTGGCCTGCGGCGTTTAGTGAGCCACAGTCCCTGGGTCGATGTTTGTCTGAGTGATGCTCACGTGGGCGAGATAGCGCGCGTCCACACGATGGGGTCACGATAGGAGACCCAATTCGACCCGTGTATCGTCTGTCATGACTTTTAAAAGAGCGAATATAGTGATTTGATGGGCAATAGCAGGGCCCATACCATAGGCGAGCTCTTCCCCTCACTTATCCTCCCGATTACCGTTTATTGCGACAACCAACCCGCGTTGAAGCTGGACGATAACTTTCGAGCTCGTACCATCTACGCTACCATTTCATCCGACAAGTGGTAGCAAATGGGGTCTTGAATCTGGTCTATTGCCCGACGGAGGGTCATATGACCGCTCACAAAGCCTTACTCGTAAAGACACACCACAACCCTGGGGTTGCATCACGATTGCCGCCACGTTATCGCAATCTGATAAATAAGTAACACATGTTTATCGTCTTATTCCCGCTGCGTCACTGTACTGACTGACTCAATCGTCACGCTTCGGCTTACTGTAAAAGTAGTATTCGATTTGCTTCCACATAACAAAAAACATACAGTATGTAGTTCGGTGTACGCTTACGAAGCCCGTAGCGTACGTATTACTAGCTACAGCCCCGAATGGTGAAAATCTGACTGCTTTGAACCGTCCTGCGTCGTACCCTCGCGCTCGTAACCTTTGCCAATCGCGAGAGGCAGTTTCACTCATGCATAATATTCGGGTCGTTCGCGTTATGTACACGCCGTTTGGTGATGAGTGCGTCCAACGCAGCAAGAAGCTTCACGTTCTCACCGTGAAGTTGTTGTTCTTCCTCAATCCTTGTCATCAGTTGAGCGAGTCCGACATCTTTCCGTCGGGCCTCCACCCGCCGTTGGATGTCTTCCTCGGTGCCATATTCCGGGTATGCTTCGGGTCGTGCTTCGAGATCGGCCATGCAGGTATTCTGGCAGTAATATCGCTCCACGTTACGGGCGAGGGACCTTTGTGTGAAGCACCGAAGTTCTAATCCATACTTGAAGAAGTTTTCAATGTTTTCGAGGGTTGGGGACTCTTCGAGCTCTGTCGAGGTGAAGAATAATAAGGAGGTAGTCGTGAAGGAGAGGTATGCTTCCGTACTGTTGAACAGGAGCTCCAGCTCCTCATTCCCTTTCAACACTACTTCCACATCTCTCTCATGCGTTCGAAGCTCGTCATTGACCTCCAAATGCCGCCAAGCGACATAGGTCTCGGGAGTGACTGCGTGACGAGACATTTATGCGATGAGCCGGGGATGCGTTGATGAGATGGGGCGTTTCTAAGGATAAAATCGGTACAGTCGACAGTATGCAACGCGAGCTTTTATCAGTACATCCGGTTGATGAGGGTCACGTCAGGACTTGAGCACAATTTGAACGCAATTGTAGGGCGATGCGGTGTCACAGTGCTGAAAACAAAAAGGGACCCCTCGGAGGCCCTCTTCGCGATGCCTGCGGGTTGACGTATGGGCATATGCGCTGCCATGATTCCTGCTATCCTTCGAGTAGGCATTGGTGAACAATTGTTTGCGAACGCCGCTCTGAACGAGACTTATTGTCGGTGCGACGAGTCAGCGTTGCATCGACGAATCACGATCACGTACATTCTTCTGTGCTCATTGTAAAGTCGTCATGCCCACGATCATGATGGTCCAAAAGCCAGGCGTTGTCACTGTGTAAGCGCCGACTTGCCCATATTCGGCAATCACGACTTTTGTTTTCTGCTGCTGCTGTCAGGGCCAAGCAAGAGTCAAGCCAGATGGTGACTGGTCCAGGTCCACAATAGGGTCTTCACCACTTGGGAGCAATGCAAAAGAATAGTCGTGGATCCGGAATGCCGCATGCACCGCTTTCCACCACCGTGACCCACGTGCGCGCACTGTCACTAGAACCGTAGCGTCATGGACTTTCGGTTAGACAGGAACACGTCATCTGTCTGTTTCCTGGTCCAGGCTGAGGCTATAAATCGTAGGGAGGGGTCTCTACTATTCAGGAGTTCGCGCATGAGAACGTGTTGCTGCTTTTCGGGCAGCGCGTGGATAATAGGTGCGGTGGTCACGTGACCTGTGTTCGAGGGGCAGGGCCTCTGCTCG
>Ga0209488_10002514_pt1 | contig 15016 bp, 18 predicted proteins | sample Rivendell_Oct201_8_FD_188349 | JGI IMG/M metagenome (GOLD analysis project Ga0209488, IMG submission 188349) | Vadose zone soil microbial communities from the Eel River Critical Zone Observatory, Northern California, USA -... | ecosystem: Environmental > Terrestrial > Soil > Vadose zone >... | reverse complement strand
CCCCGACCTCATCCTCTCGCAATCCACAACAGCAACGCCAACGCCAGCAACTCGGAAAACGCGCCTCGAGCGGCACACCTCACTTTTCTCAAGACCGGTCATTGTCGAGCCCGTCCTCTGCTCCCCGCCCGACAAGCCCGAGCTCTTCCCGTACACGCTCTCCGTCCTCATCTCGCGTGGTCACTCCACGGGGCTTCACCTCTGCTTCGACCTCCAGCCTCAATTATCCGCCGTCTTACTCCTCCAGCGCGATCCGGCGATCGTCTTTGGATCGCCGATCGCCCTCGCCTGCCCTTCCGCGGGCTTCATCTCCTCTTTCATCTAGTGACCGCCCTCGCGCACTCTCCCCAGCCCGTCAGCATCAGCGCGCGGTCTCTCCCTCCGCCGTTCTGACGCGTCACGTGAATAGTTCTACCGCCTCAATTTCAGCTGCCGGCCCATCGAACATGATGCATCGCGAGACGGTGCGTGTAGCCACTTCGGTGCTCTGTAGGGAGATGCTGCGACCGGGGCAGACCACCGGCCTCGGCGTACGCGAATCAGAGGAAGTTGAACTGCGCATGCGAGCACTCGCGCGTCTCGAGCGCGTGTGGGGGAAAAGCGGGGCGTCTGCGAGTGGGAGCGTCACCCAATTAAGTGCGGTGGGGTCAGGTATGAGTGCAAGTGCCAGTACGGCAGGAGAGGAAAGAGAGCGGCGCTTGTTCTCAGAGGCGATACGAGATGGTTACGTTCTCTGCCAGTGAGTCGTCCTTTTTCTCTCCTGGTTACCGCGTGCACTGGCGCGGGCTGTTAACGCCTTTTCCTATGATTTCATTAGACTTATGAACAAGTTGCGGCCGGGGTCAATTGCACGGATTGACCCGCGTGAAGACGGCAAGCTCCGCATGTCAAACGTCACCAAGTTTCTTGCGTCCTGCTCTGCCCATGGGCTCTCACCTGACGATCTCTTCTTGCGCGACGATCTCATAGAGGCCACTTCGGACTCCCTCGCACGCGTGGCAAAAACCGTCATTGCTCTTGTCAAGTGGGCAGAGACGCCCCCAGCACCTACACTCTCTCAAGTCTTGCGCGGCAAAGGCACTCTCAAACCTATTAACACTCCTTTCGTAGGCCCAAGCGTAAACCCTCCCAGTTCCCCATACCGCGCTAGCTCTTCATCGCGTGCCGTCATGTCCTCCCCCAACCTGGCTGCACACTCACCACCTCGCCCACCCCACTCTCCCACACGGAACAACACGAGGCGATGGACACCACCGTCTGTCGGCCTTCCCAGGTTACGATCTATTAGTCCAGACGTTGCCTCGTCGTCTAGCGACGTAGGGACAGTGCTCGAATCAGAGACAGACGGGCCTGAAACCCCGACTCGGAGCAGCGACCGTGACGAGGTGCCCCCAATCCTTCCCTCCCGCTCGCCCATACGTTCGCGGCCGTCTGAGCGCTCATTTTTGGCTTCTGGCGCTGTGGAATTGCCATCCTTTCGAGAGTCGGTGCGCGTGTCTATTGCCGACTCGACGACGAACCAGTCCATCGCGTCGAGCAGTCTCACGGACATGTCCACATATTCGAGCCTTCTCGACGCTGGTATTAGGAACGGACGCAACTCTAGCGCACATGGCAACAAGTTTGGCACGATTCGGACCGTTACGACTGAGGCAACGTCATTGCCGTCCGAATGGCCGAGTTTGACGCGTACGGAAGCGAGTGCGGTGGCCTCCTCCATAGCAGCCTGCGACGACAACTTTGCCAGTAACGATGGCAACAATTATAGCCCAAGCCCCAGCAGTGGCATCACACTCAATCAAGGCAGACGCCCAAGCGAAACCATTCCTGTCGACTTGTCACGAGTCGTCGAGGAATCCGAGGAAAGCTGCGGCGGTGGCGACCATAACCGCGCAGCGCATAGAAGTGCATCACCGGCATTCGGACGCATAGAACGCATAAAACTTAAGCAGGGCAAGTGGCCAGATGACTTCCTAGATGTTCTCCAGGAACAGAATTTCGTCTCTTCTCGCCCGATCGCGATCAAGAACCCTTCTCTGTCCCGCTTAGTGGTATCCGCGGACGCGTCACCTACAGGCCACGACGAATTGTCCGTTGCAGATCTTGATGCCCAGACCACCTCGGCTACTCCGCCATCCAACCTCGAGTCGCTGTCGCCGGCTCTCACCGCGCGACGACCAACACACCGAGCACGCCACAGTGTCGACTCGCCCGTGCTCGCCCCGGCGATAAGAGACCACCGATTACCCCGTGAGGCGAGCCCGGATGCAGCCGCATCAAGCTCGGGCATAGCGCCGGCTGGCCGCGTGGCACTGCGCCGGAACAGCACGCGGAGTGGCATCGCCGGGCAGAGGAACGGAGTATATGTGCCAAAACGGAACGGCCCCGAGGGTGCCGCGGACGAGGGTGACGGCGACCCGTTCGTCGCTGTTCCGTTCCCTCGCGCGGTGTCTAACGAGCATGTACCCTCGCCCAGTCCGTTGAACGCGCCCTCTTTTTCGTCTCCAGACTCCGCAGACCGCACCCCATCGTCCAACGAGCGTAGCACAAGCACTGGCACTGGTTCAGCTTTAAGTGTCGGTAGCAGATCTGCCGAGCCACCACCTCCACGCGGTCGGTTCCAGAGCGAGGTGGACGGGGCAGGTTCACGTCGGCGGCCCCGGCCTAACTCGTACGATGAATTTGGTGCTAGGCCACGCCGATCGCGCTTTGAGAGCATGGTCAATCTCGGAGTTGCGGCGGGGGAGCAAGCCAGCGCTAGTGATTTGATGGCGCGCGATGCGACAGAGGGTAGTGTTTCTCGGCAGACGTTGGTTGTGAGGGAGGAGGGCAAGCCACCAACACACTTCGTGAGTATCTCGCGTTTTTCTGGGGGGGGGGAGGGGGGCAGGAGAGGTCCTTGACTGAATGTGGCGCGCTTGTTTTATAGCAACTCGGCAACTGCATCGGACGCGGACAGTTTGGATCTGTGTATCGCGCGCTCAACTTGACCACGGGTCAGATGGTTGCGGTGAAGCGGATCGGGCTAGAAGGCTTGAAGGAGGAAGAGATTGCGCAGCTCATGCGGGAGGTTGACCTGGTCAAACGGCTGACGCACCCAAGTATTGTCAAGTACGAGGGCATGGCCCGGGATGAGAATACGCTTAGTATCGTCCTCGAGTGCGTACTCCGCCCACCCTTTATATGTTGTGCTTGCTTCCTCCGGTGGCTCCGCACTTCGTTATACTTGGGTTGCTGATCATCTCGCTACGTGGCATCACCACGTGCAGGTATGCCGAAAATGGGTCGCTTGGGCAAACTCTCAAGGCGTTCGGGAAGCTCAACGAGAAGCTAGTGGCAAGTTATGTCGTAAAAATTCTCGAGGGGTTAGACTATCTCCACCGTAGCGATGTCGTGCACTGTGATCTCAAGGCTGCCAACATCCTCACCACAAAGACCGGGAACGTGAAACTTACTGATTTTGGTGTCTCACTCAATCTCCGTGTTATGGAACGCGAAATCAAGGACGTCGCGGGCACGCCCCACTGGATGGCGCCTGAAGTGATCGAACTCAAGGGTGCATCAACGAAATCCGACATATGGTCACTCGGGTGCACGGTTATCGAGTTGCTAACGGGACGGCCGCCGTATGGGGATATCGCTAATCCTATGACCGGTACGACAGACCCCCCTTCCATCTCCGTCATATGGCGTGGCCTGATAAGATCATCGATAGTAATGTTTCGGATAGTCGAGGACGACTGCCCACCTATTCCGGAGCGCTTCTCTTATCCACTCGCTTCGTTTCTGAAGGAGTGTTTTCACAAAGACCCAGCGCGGCGACCCAGTGCGGAGGAGCTGTTTGAGCACGAGTGGCTTAAGAACCATTGGGGCCTCAACAAGGTAAGGACGCGAAGCGATGACTCCGACTATATGAGCTGATTTATTCTCGTCGTCTGGTTAACGCAGGACCTCCGACCTCAGGACAGCATTCCATTCCTCCGCCGAGTTAGCGCCGATCTGCAGAAGAACGACGCCGCGCGCCACTCGATTGTGAATCTTGACCTAGTCGACGCCCCTGCTCCCGCGGGCGCGGATGATATAGTGCTCTCGAGTTCGCCAGGCCGTCTTTCGTTTACTAGCGCATCGCCGGTTATCCCTGAAGTCCCACAGGCTGAGCCCGATCTCTTTGACATGCGCGAGCACACCTTTGTGAAAACGACCTTTAGCAGGCGTGCGTTTACTCGAGTGTTGCCTTTGAGATGGTTTCCAAGGCTGATTGTCACGCTCTCTCTATTTAGCCGTTGGCTGTCGGGTATGCCTAGATCCCGTGAAAAAAGGAGCGGTCTTGTGTTCCCACTGTAGTCTTATTGCCCACGCGAAGTGCGCCGGCCGCGCTCCACCAACATGCGACCTGCGATCGAAACTGCTCATGCACGCACGGTTCGCAGAGCGGGGCAGCCCAACAGATATATTCACCCGCTTGCCACCCCCTGCAGCCCCCGCATCTGATGGACTCGGCGCGAGCTCGTCGTCGCGCGGCAGCCTGGATCGCGAGCGTGCGAACTCTCCCCAGCTCCTGCCTGTGTCGTACAAGATCTTAGCCCCGTTCAAGCGCTCACACGCCCCGCCCACGCCAGATCCCATGAACTCAAACTCATCCATCTCCCTCGCTTCTCCTGTTTCACCGAAGCAGCGACAGCCTGTCAAGTCCCTGCTCCCCGAGGGCAACGTGATCCGACGGAAGCTGTCCATCATCCTGACGCGCCAGAGAGAATCGAACGCGCTCAGGGATCGCCCGCGCCCACAGTCCATCTCGAGCATCAGTTCGTCGTCGCCGCATTCGCCGCAGACGAACAGCATACGGAGTTTGCACACGGCTGCGGAGAGCATCTCGAGTCGTGCTGCACGCCTCGAGGCGTCCATCTCGGGCGCGACCGAGTCGTCCATGGATGCGAATGCGAATGGGGTAATGCTGCGGGCGAGCGTCTATTCGGGCCTCTCGATGGTGCCAGACGACTTGCGACAGTCGTCGACCACGGCCGAGGCGTCGGCCTTTGTTCCTCCTTCCACTTCCACTTTTGCTTCTGTTTCGGCGCCGCCAACGTCGACGTCGAGAGCGCCTGTTGTCGTCACTGATACGCACCGGACGAGACGCGGGCGTGGCGAGTCGAAATCTTCAAATTGCGCGATACAATAAATTTTAAAAATCAAATCAAATCCAAGACAGGGACGGACCGGACAATGAAACGAAATTAAACGAATGTGTACGAGTAAAACAGTATCTTAATCCCTACCCCCCTACCCTTTATTATCCCCGTGTTGTCGTATGTGCTACACTTTCTTTCTTACACCTCCCCCTGGTTCGACTTGGTTCCTGCCTGTTTGTTTTCGTCTGACTATATGCATGCGTTTTTTTCAGACCGGCCACAGTTTACTATCATCATCTCACTTCACTTCACTTCACTCCATCGTCGATACCTCCCATCTTCGCATTTGATCGACTCCAAGAATAATGCTACCTTACGGACCTTTTTTTTTTCTTTACCTCTACCTGCATACATATCTTCCTCTCATGGTTACCTCTCTCCACACGCCGTACACACGCACACACATCCAATACCGCCATATTTCTCATCCATCTCCCACTCTCCGTACTACCTCATCGTACTGGCCATGTCATTACGAAACAGCCGTCGACGACTTCTATGATATATATAAATCACCCAATATTGGTGAATTCGTACGCGGCGTCTCTTGACCGATGTGCCCTTGTCAACTTGCGGCCTGGCCCTCCTCACATGACATCTATATAATAATCTCGAAAATGTCCAGGAATAAACAAAAATAAAGAGATTACACAAGAAGTAGTATACATGTTGCTCTAAACGCTCTATCATGTGTAATATACTATTCCCGAGAACTAGGAAAGCCCCGAAACCATTCATCCGTATGCTTGCATCATCCCCGCACCGTTGGCCAACGCATAGAGGGTGTAGCTGTCGCCGCTCTCGTCGACTAACGAACGGAACCTGCCGTTCTCGATTTTGAGCAGCTCACTGGGCTTGTCAAATTCGACCTAAAAGAATGAAAGAGAACACGGGTTAGTTAAAGATGTATAAGCCGGTCGTGTACGTTGTACGAATTTTCTTTAAAAAACATTCGAACGATGATGACACTTACGATGCGACCTGCGTCCAAGACCATCTGAAAAATTGTTAGTTTCTACTCGAAACTTCGTACAGGGGTAAGGAAGGACGACGTACGACTTTATCAGCGTCGATAATCGTTTGTAGGCGATGTGCGATCGTGATCAGCGTCACGTCACCCTTGAGCTCGTTCCGAAGAGAAGTCTGGATGATACCATCCGTCTCGTAATCTTTGAATCGCCGCCCGCATTAGCACACAGGATTGCTCTCAGCAAGGACGAAGAGGAGGTTTACCAATAGCAGATGTTGCTGGGAAAAAAAAAGGAAAAGTAGTTGAGCCGCAGTAATCATCATGACGCAAGGACAGGACGTAGAGTCTCACCCTCGTCAAGGATGAGCAGTTTGCTCCCGCGCACGATCGCCCGTGCCAACGCCAAGATTTGTCGCTGGCCGATGGAGAGGTTACTGCCACCGCTCGTAATTTGGCTATCTAACGTGAGACGATCTCGATCGTCTGCGCTTTGCAGAGAAAATAATCCAGAAGCACGCAGTGCTCCATTGAGGGTTGCGTCATCATATTGTGAGAAAGGATCGAGGTTTTCTCTCAGTGTGCCGCTCAGCAGTTCGGGCTAGAAACATGTTAACGGAATCTGGATAGGAAGATAGGGGAATCCGGGTAATACCATTTGGGGAATAATAGTGATACTTGAACGGAGGTCATTCAAGTTGATCGAACTCGTGAGTTTTCCATCATAGTACACATTGCCTTCAGTGAAGATGGCGCGTAGCAGTGATAAGGTCAGAGAGCTCTGTGGGATGTTAAGTTTAGCACTTCTAGAAAACGTATAATGACAAGGCGGTTTACCTTGCCACTTCCCGTCCGACCGACTGGTATGGGAGTCAGGACATGCAACTTGATATATTTCATGTGCACTTACCAACACCGACACGTTCTCCAGACTTGATATGAAAGGATATATCGTGAAGAACCTTCGGTCCATCCTGGTTATCGTGTATGAAGTTCTGAAATGAGATGAAAGACGGCGTCGTTTAACGCACGGGAGAATAACGCGCAGAAAGTTGTTCGACCCTGAGGTCCCCGCTTGCTGGCCAATACGCAGGTGGAATACCTTGCTTCGTTGGCTTTGGCTCCTGCTCGATATTGGTGTACGAGTGTATGCGCTCCAAGCTGTAGCAACGATAAGTATTTCTTTTATGTTTTTCAAGGTGACATTCATTCACCTGTTACCTGGAGTGAAGGAAATAGATCAGAAGAGCGTATTGACAAGTAATACAAGTTCCCTCACTGTTGACCTCAAGGTCGTTGTAAACGCGCACCCACCAAAGAATCAAACCGCTAAATCCGACTTGGCCCACGAATTAGTAACCAACAAGTAAAAGTCGGAGTAGAAGTGCATACTGGCCATAGTTAGTGAGAAGCCGGTATTTGAGGAGAGAACAAGTTCGTTGGGGACATAAATCAGGTAAGCGGCAAGCGCCGCCGAAAACAGTCCACCAAGGAAATCGATGCGCAAGCTGATCCATCTATCGGCCAATCCAAGGTGTCAATGGGAGAGGGGGCCCTCACAGTCAGTTCGACCACTTGCCTGTTCATGTTGTAGAACGATCGGCTGGCCCTGGTGTACATATCAATTCTCCTGAACGACTCTTCACGAAAGGCCAGCTGCGCTCCATATGCACGAATTGACGCTAAGCCGATGTATCAGATCAACCCTCACGGCTCGCATCGAAACAACACGAACTGAGTCCGGCGACAGCAGCACCAAAGTGTCCCATAACTGGTGCCCTGGCATTGCTCATCTCACGCTTGATCGCGATCTGTGCCTTCATATACACCTGGCCAATCCATGCTCCCAGAACGGCGATGACCGTACATGGGACGATAAACACGGGGTTGAGGTACACAACGGCGAAACATTTTATCACCATCGTGATACTGATCTCGATGAGCCACGTGAGGGCGTTCGATATCGGGCCATCGACTGGGAACAGATGTCAAGTCATTCAGGCGCCAGTGAGGCAAAACTTACTGGCACGGATGTCTCGAGTAACACGAGTGATGACGCGGGACGTAGGGGTCGTGTCAAGCCATCTGAAAGAGAAACAAGTGGTTCATTACAAACCTAATATGGTCATCGGGGACACACCTCAAGGTTGTACCCAGGACAGCTTCGATGAGTTGCCGATGAATAGATCTCGAAGCTCTCAGGCCGCCAAAGATATATACACAATAGCCGGCGACGTAAGAGATCAACGCGCCGAGCACCATGACTCCATAAACTGAGAGATAGCTGAAAATGAAGTGAGGGGCGTGTAGCGGAAAGGGCGATCTGTCCACATACAAGGCGATGCTAACTGTTTCCGGTGGGTGGATGCCATATTGCTCTGCCCAATATCCCATGAACCACGTCGTTGCGGCCATCAAGGCATCGCAGAGCAACAAGCCGCCTAGAAACACTATCCAGAAAAGGAGAGCGTGGGATCCACCTAACGCCCCGAGGAATAGCTTGACTTTACGGATTGAGTCAGTTTCAGGGGCAATGCAGGAGAGTAAACGGTACTTACATGCGTCCCAGCTGACATGTCCCTCGGCGACCTCCTCGGCCACAATTAACTTACCAGCAGCCTGAATCGCTGTCTTATCAGGCTCTTCCGCGTCGACCTTTTTCTCCTCGTCCTTGATTGCTCGAACGGCTTCGACGAGTTCCTCAGCGAGTGCACTATCTACGACCGGAACCGACACCGAACCGCGGCTAGTCACACGCCCGTCCAGACCGAGGGACACAACATATTCCACGAGCGGGCTAACCATCGCAACATTATGGGTCTGTAACGGGACATGACTAGAGCTGCCGAACTCGGAAAAACCGTTCACTTACGACTAACAAGACCGTTCTTCCGCGAATGAGGTCACCTTTGAAGCACTTCTCGACAATCCATCGAGCAGTGTGGACGTCCAAAGCAGCAAGGACCTTGCACGTATAACGTCAATCTGGGCACCGCAAGAAACCCCAATAGTGAGGTACTTACGTCGTCCAAAATGATAATCTCGGCCGAAGAATAGACGGCGCGGGCGAGAGTGATGCGAGCTTTTTGTCCACCGCTATTAGGCGCGACCATTCAGTAACAAGTTCTGAGATGTGATGCACTTTGCGCACCTTAAGGTCAAACCTTTTTCTCCGACCTCAGTCATATCTCCAGCGTCGAATAAGCTGAAGTCACGCTGCAAACTGCACTGGTGGATAACTGATAGAACATTAGATCAGACACAAAAAAACATTGTATAACCGCGGCGAGATGAGTACCTTTTTTATACCGCTCTTCGTCGTACGGGGCGCCGAAAAGGATATTATCCTGTTTTTCGTCAGACAACGTGCTCCGCCGCACAGATTCCACGCACCCTAATCGTTTCATTCTGTACCCACGATTCCTGTGCCGCGTAGCTCACACCGCCCGACCTTGGCAGATGGTACCAAGCATCCGGGGCCATCGGAATGAAGTGCATTTCGCCTAATAGTGCCATCAATAGGGAAGTCTTTCCAGAGCCAGTTGGTCCAATAATGAGATTGATGCAGCCCCGCTTGAATAGCAGCTCGCCATCCACCCGCAGGGTAAACTTGCGACTGGATGGCGCAAAGACGCCATCGTCGACATCATCACTTGACCAGGTAAAGCTGGCATCCTGGAACCCAATCACGTCCCGACCAAAATGTGAAGCACCAGTCAGCATGACGTGTTCAGAGCCATTCTCGGCATCAGCATACTCATCCAGCAGCTCTGTCTAGAGGGGGAATGTCAACTCGACGAGCATGGAGGTAATTGTCACGAACATTGTGTAAGAAACCATCAGTGCGGTCGAGGGAGACCTTGGCCTGAATGAGAGTGGGAATGATCCAAAAGATCATGTGAAGCTGTTCACGTAAAAGATCGAACACTGGAAAGACGTTCCGTCACTGGATATTCGTCGGAATGACTTCGGACTCACCAGCCATAGAGGAAAATACGGCTGACGCTACATTGTCCGTCAATACAGTTACTAGTAGGGAACACCACAGAAACATACGGGTGAGTGGTTGCCTCATTATAACGGTCTATGAGACAGATCATTCTAGCATCAGTGACCCGGAAAGAATCAGCTTTACATACGTAAGTGACGTAGGTGGCAACCATCTGCCAGAGGGTGCTGTGAGAGGAAGATCGTCAAGCTAATGGGAGAACGCACCACAACAACGGGAATGAGAAAGCTAGATAATGAAGTTAGAAAGTGTAACTCGACTTGAAGGCTACACCCACTTGGTGTTCCCATTGAGCAAGTGTAAGAATTGGCGTATCTTGAGGTATCGCAACTCGTGCTCTCTCTTTTCGGCCAATCTTGCGGCAATCTTTGGCTCCCACCCAAACAATTTGATCATGCGTAGGATGCTCATCGCTACAGAAACACAGTTTAGTGTCGTGTCGTGCTTGATCGTGATTGTCAACTCACTTTCAGTAGCGGTCTGGACACGTGCATCTGTCTGCCGCCAGGTCAAACCCGACACCTAAACATAAGCAATCCAAGCCTTACTCGTCTCATGATCTCTTTTTGGATCGTCTGGATTTTTTTTGCGACAACGCCAGGAACAGGGAAAAGGGCAACCATCGTTACCAACCCGACAAATGCACTCCACCCGAGGATGCTGTACAGGAACCAGATGCACAAGGCGACCTGAAGGGGAAGATACAAGACTGCATGTAGATCTCATTAGAGACATTGAAAAGGCGAGTGAACTTATGACGAACCAACAAGGAGGAAATCCCACCCCTCGACAATGTTGTCCAGGTCAGTGGAAACTAAATTGTTCATCTTTCCGACCAAAGTACCGAACTTTGCCGGATCCTCGTTGTCATGCTCGCTAGTCGGAGATGCTGGAGAAGCTTCTTTCTGCTTGCCCTTGATGCATGGTGACGTGGTTAAGGACCCGCTCTCCCTACTGCTGTCGCCGAAATTCTCCAAGAAGGTAATATCACTAACTATTGAAACATTGTCAGGTGTCGTTGCTTCGCTGAGAGCTTCCGGAGTGACTGTAGGGGTGGTTCTTGTTGAGGAAGACGTCTCAACCTTTACGCGGACGCGCAGACCATGCTCAAAGACAAGCTGAGTGGCAATAGCCGTGAAGCGAACGAGAGTACCTGTCTAAAGGATAAGAGATATCAAACGCATGAGAAGGATAACTTCATGATTTCATCAGCCACTGACCGAGATGAAAATATACCATTGAAAACAGATCGTGCCAACTGCCGGACCTAAGAAAAGATATACGATCCAAACCCATGGGCGAACAACAGCACCCTCTCCATGGGTTTCAAGGTAGCTAGAGAAGAGGTCTAGCCCAACCTGAAAACTGTATATCAGAGCGCGCACCGCAAAAGTTGATTCATTCCAATTGGAGCCAAAAGTGTCGAGATAACTCTAACGACGATGAGAATTGCCAGTTGAAAGTATTCCCGCCCTGAGCTGTGTATAAGCCGCAGGATGATTGTGCTTAGCTGAGGGACGTACGAAAAGTAATCAAGATACCCCAAAACATATGTCTCTTAGGGCTACCGGAAAATGTATCGAAGTGCTGGTGACTCGGGTCAATAAGTGTCACAACAATATATATATACCCACTTTAAAATTCCTTCGCACAAGGTTCTTTGTGTAGTCATAATCAGCAAGAGGGGGTAGCATGTCCTGTGACAAGTGCGGAACACGATTTGCCAACAAGATAATAGGATCGAGGAATGTATACAGCATCATGGACAAGCGGGACGCTGTCTGCTCAGGATTAGTATCAACCTGAGGATCCTATAAACCATGTCAGAGCCGCGAAATAAAGAGGAAAGGAAGACGATCACACCTTGGGATCGAGAGGGACATATTGGCGCGGAGTGACCAGGGGGATGATGATACCCGCGACAGCAAGGAGGCCAATTTTTTCCCAGAGTAGGACACCTTCCGACGCATCCTCAGGAAAGAGGGTAAAGGTGAGCAGTGGCCAAATGTCGCGGTACGCGTATACTGAGAGGGTAACGAGCAGGAGCAACAAGAGATGAACAGACGCGACAGAAGCGCGGGTTGACCGGGCCGAGACTGAGACCAAACCCAAAAAGGAAGCATACAACTGCGTTTGGAATGGAATTGGACATAAAAGGATAAGAACGAAAGGAATCACGCAAGGCAAAAGGTGAGTGCGAGGACATACATATGTGAGGCTCATTGCAAGATCGAGCCACTCGCGCTCAGAGAGCGGTGACCCGTTGCCTTTATTTTCCCGTTTTTTGCCCCCCCAGTGCTTTCCCAGTGCGCCTAGGCCAGCTTCGACCACGTTCTGCTCTTCAAGTCCATCACGCAGGAAACTGATTACCGAGAGGTTGAAGAGCGTGAGTACGACGACGAGCCGTGCTAACTGAAAAAAGAAAATCATTGATCCCCCCAATTTGCCCACATGGTCCTTCACAGCAGAGATGAGGCCTATCTGGCCGCCATTAATGTTAGACTCGCCGCCGCCGGTTCTGGTATCCTCAGTCGTGGTGGAAATACGCGCGCGAACCCTGTTGAACAGACTTGAAGAGGAGATGTACTGGAGAATGAGAGCAGCGATGGAAACGAAGGTGAAGTAAGACGGTATTAGGAGCGGGTGTGTCCACAGACTGCATGCAAGGAGTGAGCAAAGGAAAAGTGATGCCAAGGCAACTTACGGGGTGTCCCAGCGAATGAAAGCGTCGGCGGGGGTGAGGACGACCTGGTCCATTGCAGGGACGCGGGTACGGGTGGGAAGACGGGGACGTAACCCGTGTGCTCGGAAGCCTTTGACCTTTTAACCTGTTTATCGTAATGATATTGAGACAGGAAGATCTTCCTTTCCGTCTTCTTTCGACACAATTTTATGCATAAATGCCAACCTGCCAAAGAGAGCATATGGGCGTTTTCCAGTGCGCAAGATATGAGGTAATTGTCCTCCCTTCTACCGACATACAATTGGTAGACCGCATACCGCATACCGCATACCTGCAGCACGTTGTAATACAACATTTGGGCCTTTGGGGTATATTTGGGGAATCATTTCAGATGCTTGATTACTTTCTTTCTTGACTTTCGAGTTGTCACTCCCCTTCAATCTACGGTACTTCAACTTTGCCGAATTATTGCCAATTACCTAACATTCCTGATGTCTTTGGTAGCCCTGGCCGTATTTCCAGAAACAGCTTCCATTTTTCTTCCGAATTAAATGAACGGGATGACATTGGTATTGTCTATCACCAAGCATTATGACCATGGTACAAGGGTCTTCCTGACGTGGTGTTTGCGCCCTCTAGTGGAACGCAAATGGAAGCCCTTTCAAGTTGCATGTGCTGCACTCTAGACTCGACTCGAGGATCCCCCCCTCCCCGAACGATCGGAAGACTCGGAATCACCTTCGGAATGTGAAACCAGCTTCGCTCTTCGTCGTTGCCCATCGTCATTAATGATCCCGATCCCCTCGCTTGTGGTCTCGCCCAGTCGATCTATTAAATTCCGCACTATTCCGCCATGATCGGAGTACGAAAATATCTGTGCAGCACTACTTCTCAGATCTCAGCCTCGATTTAAACTTCTTGTCATCGTTGTCCACGGCATTCACGCCCACATCCACGCCGACGTCATTATTCTCTTCGACCACATCCCGTTCAGGCTCAAGTTTGCTCGGGCCACTAGTTGTCGCCTTAGCCGTCACCATTCGAGTCGCCGATGTCGCCAAAGGGAGGGGGAAACAGCCAATTTCGCTATACTGCATGAGGGCCTGTTCAGTGGCTGTACGGAGATGGGTGAACGTGGGGAAGAGTCCGGGCGTCGACGGCACGACTGACATCGCATCCTCTCGCAATCCACAACAGCAACGCCAACGGTAGCAACCCGAAAAACGCGCCTCGAGCGGCACGCCTCGTTCTTCTCTAGACCAGTCACCGTTGAGCCCGCGAGCCCGTCAGCTGCAGGGAAGCCCAAGCTACAAGCTCTTATGCATGCCATCCATGGTGGTCACTCCACCTGAGTGGCACATCAAACCCTGCAAACCCTGCAACATGACAGTGAGATGTTAGCTGATTCCGCCTGCCAACTTACAGATGTTTCTGACCCCTCCCATCTCCAGCAATAGTATCCTCGCTGCGGGCACTTGAGGGTTTGGGGAAGCCATTCAGGAAGTCAACATGGGTATCAACTGTCACCGGCCGTTCGGATAATCCGGGCCCGCCACGTCCCGTCTTGCCGTGTCTTTGACACAAGTGGGATATCCACCTCTCACACGCTTCTATGATACTCAGCCCGGACGTAGCTATAGGTTGACAGGCGGAATTGGCTGACGTCTACCCATCACATTGCAGCTTTGTTGTCACACCCAGGTGCATTGGATATACCGGGCCACTTCCTAACGTAACTCGACTCAGCGCTCCACACCCGCGTGCTTCATTCAATTGCCACTTTAAACCCGAGCGCCTTCCCAGCCCGTCACTGGCAGCGTCGGTGTGCGGTCACTCCCTTTACCGATCTGATGCATTACCTGAACAGTTTCACCACCTCAATCTTCGCTGCCGAACCCGGCCGGACTCGGATGCATCGCGAGAAGGTACGTGTAGCCACTTTGGTGCTCTGCAGGGACATATTGCGACCGGGGCAGAGCACCGGTCTCGGCATACGCGGATCGGAAGAAATTGAAGCCCGCACGCGAGCGCGAGCGTCGAGAACGCGTTTTGGGAAAAAGCGGCGCGCGGTGTGCCTGTGAGTGGAAGCCTCATCCAACTAAGTGCGGTTGGTTCTGGGACCGGGGCCGGTGGAAACGCCAATCACAATATAGTCAAGATAACTTAGA
>Ga0209488_10002513_pt1 | contig 15019 bp, 23 predicted proteins | sample Rivendell_Oct201_8_FD_188349 | JGI IMG/M metagenome (GOLD analysis project Ga0209488, IMG submission 188349) | Vadose zone soil microbial communities from the Eel River Critical Zone Observatory, Northern California, USA -... | ecosystem: Environmental > Terrestrial > Soil > Vadose zone >... | reverse complement strand
ACCTGAGGCCGGACCGATTACTTGAGCGCCACCAGCTGAGATTTGCATTAGAAGTTATTCCTTACCTTAACCAAGACCCACTCGTTATTGATCATCTGCCAATCGTAGTTCGGTGGCCTTACAGGAAGCGAGGCGAATTGCGTCCGAGTCAAGCCCCTAGCTCGATAGCCTACCGCAGAGTAGGCAGCGACTGCCCCAGCGTCGACCGGATCGACGTTCGGGTTCGGAACCCAATTGAGCGGTAAGGCACCTCCAAGGTCCGCTGTTGTCTGGATCGTCCCTGCTTGTAAATATTGACTTCCTGTCCAGTAGTCTTCGAGCATATAATAGGTCGCCGGGTTCGAGGGGGGTGGAGTGGGAGCAGGGTTTCCAAATACTCCAGGCCAAGGGAACTCAACCGCGCCAGGATGGAATGGGCCTTCTTGAAGAGAGTCAAAGAATCGAACGCCTGGAGGAACGAAGATAACAGGGACAGTGATGAACGAAGGAGTAAGTCTTGGGCCTGGGTGTGGAGGGAGCTCTTGGCTAGTGGTAAGGTAACGAACAGGCGAAACCGCAGGAGCGCCGACAAAGGATCGAACAAGGGACGATCCAGGTTGGAATGGTGCCTCTTGGAGGGTGGCAAACCAAACAACCGTCGGAGGCCGAACAACTTGGATGAAGCTCCAGCGGGAAGGTAAAGGATGGAACGGGAATTCTTGAGAGGTGGTAAGATACCTAACGACCCCGGCCCCAGAAACATTAGGAAGTGCAGGCCAAGCCAAAGGCCCAGGGTGATAAGGGGATTCTTGTACGGTTGTGAAGTAACGAACACCAGGGGCAACACCAATAACCACGGCCGCAAGGCCAATGGCTGGGCTGGTCGAACTCCCTGGGTGATAAGGCGACTCTTGGGTTGTTTCGAGGAACTCAATCGACGATGCGCGGACGACTTGGATAAAGTTCCAAGTGTCCGGAGGAGGGTGGTAAGGCTGTTCCTGTGCGGTAGTAACGTACCGAACAACGCCTGCCCTTGCGACGTTGGGTAGGGCAGGCCACCATATCGGGCCTGGATGGAACGGTTGTTCCTGGCCAGTGAGAACGAACTTGATGGCATTCGGTGGCGCAACGTTCGGGAGCGCGGGGAATACTTGAACGTACCCACGCGACTCTCGATCGGTCTGTGCTTGATGAGTACCACCAATGAACACCTAATCAATCTTCTTCCCACGCCACGTTATACGAGGATAGTGAAGCGTCAGTACCCTTGGTATTGCGGCAAGAAAGCACCTGCTTATTGACACCGGCATTGCCAAGGATGAACCAGGGCTGCGCAAGCGGTAGGATCAATATGCCACCGCCGCCCTGAACGTTCCAATCCTGCGCAAAGAGGTTGGTACCAGGATCAGCAACAAGAGTAGGTTGCGTAGTGGCGTAGGTGGAGAACAATGCCAACGCCGGAGTAACGAAGTTAGGGTTGTTGCCCGCATTGGTGATCGCCGTTCCAGCCCCTGTTCCAAGGGTAGAAGGGCGTGTCCAACGAGTGCGATAGCCAATTGAGGAGGTTCCTGAACCACCCCAAGAGACTTGAGTCACACGGCCGAAGACACCCGTAACCGCTTGAGCGTCGAGGGACCAGTTGTCGTTAGTGGTCGAAGGCGTGAACGCTCCATTACCAGCAGCAAATGAGGGCATATTAGACTCCTAGGATTTTGGCGTTTTGTTCACGCCGATAAACATCGTTGATTGCTCGATCTAGGTCTGCTTTCCAGCTCTTCGATCCCTTTTCGCAACCCGAGCGTTTGTCACACTCCGAGCAGATTGGGCCATCACAGGAGTGGCAGTAGGCCCCTTGGACTTGCCAAAGAGGCTTAAGGATTGCGGCACAGCAGTGCTTGCAGCCAAGGATATCAGCTTCTATAGCATCTGCTGGCCCCCATACTCGAAGATAGCCAGTTTGCATGTTAGGATCCTATCATGATGATCCCGGCTGGGACGGTTGGGAAAGCACTTACGGTTGGTGCTGCTACAGGGAAGGCTCGCACTTGGAACAGGCCCGCGTTAGGACCGAGGCCAAGGGCTTTCTTGAACTTGTCGACTTTGAAGTTCTGCTTTGTGATGGAGATTCCGCCAGCAGCTACAGCTGGCTTAAAGGCAATGACGTTAGCCATAAAATTGAAGCCAGCGCCAGCATTGTTAACCCATGTGCCGGCAATTGTTCCAGCCGCTGACTGAGTTTGGGATTCTGTCGCCTCACCACCAATGGTAGAATTTCTGGTAAATCCACTTCCAGAGTCCGCCGGGACACTAGAGCTGGATGAATTGCTACATGACCAAATCAAATCACCATTGACGGTAGTGACAATGTTACCAGAATCAAACCCGCCGCCGAGTGCTATACCTGTGGTAGTATTACCATGATGTCCATCTAAACCAGCAGATGGGCCTCCTGTTGTGCTCCACTCTTCAACAGTGATGTCTCGGAATGTCGTATTTGGAGTGTTACTGAGTGTAAAGGTCGTCGGACCATTCGTGACGTTGACGGTTCCAGCCGCCGCTGACGATTGACCATTGAGAGTTTCGTCCTGGGTATCTAGGAGCGTATAATTATTACCTTTATCATCAGCAACAGTAGCCGTCGATGTGTCTGCCCAACTAACCGTTATTGCAACTAGGTTACCACTAGTTACAGGATTAGTTAAGACGACATTTAGAGTGCCGCCAGCAAGATCGTTATTAGCGCTGTTCTTTTGAACTAAGGTCCAAGTCATTAGGGCATAATCCCAATCACCAAGATCCCTGTGCCCGCAGCGAGGTTTCCACCTCCGGGAGAATCCAACTGGATCGATATGATCCTAGAAGTGCTAGCCCACACCCCTGAGCCGGAGATTAGCGCAGGGGCAGCTGATGCATCCATAGGCCCCGCTGTGCCAGAGAACATTATCATATGGCCTTGGGAAGGACCATTACCGATGAGAAGCTCTGAACCTACAGAGCCGATAGAGTTGGCACGAGCTAGTAGGATTCCATCAGCAGCACCAGCGATTCCAGTCAAGCCTACAAGGGTGACTACGCTAAGGATTAGATTATTGTCGCTCACGTTGTAGGCATAGTTGGTCGTGCCAGTATCGCCGTTGAAGCGTAGTCTAGGGACAGAGGAAATGGTAAGGCCAGGGACGAGGACGAAGACTTGGAGAAGAATAGGAGGATCGAAAGCTTGAGTCACCAAAGCCGGCGCTGGGACAACGAGGCCGGCTACAGCGATGACGCTTGCTTTACTCACCCTAGCCTCCCCAATTATTCGAGATCACTTCGTACTGTTGCAGCGTGAAGTTGGTGCCAGCATTGGAGACGCTAAACTTACCAAGGCAGTCGACAATCTGGGCCACAGTGCTATCGAAGTTAGTGCTAACAACCGGAGTCACGTTAGGGATCATCAGCGTCGGGTGGGTAATAGGCGAAGCCGGATCGGCCTGGGAGGTGTCTTGAATAACCTTCGAGGTCGCTCGACCCTGTGCCATGACGTTGGCCGTAGGCACTGTGCCAGTTCCAATAGCGCGTAGGGTCATATCGATCTCGAACCAAAATGGCAAGGTCGTATGCGCCGTGGTGGATTGAGCTATCTGGCCACTATCAAAGACGATTACGGAGCCGAATTGGATAGTTAGCTGAAAGGTCCCAGGAGTCGTAACGACGTTGCTGATCTGGCCCTGCCCAATGATCTTCATCTTCTGGCCAATATACTGCCAGAAGCCGGCAGGAAGGGTGAGCTTGGCCTGAGGATTCAGCAAGGACGTGGTCGTGACGGAGGCAGACAGAGAAGGCCCCGCCGCCTGCATCGTTACGAGGGAATTCCAATAGCCAATCCCCATCTTACGGCCTCCGCGCTGGCGCCATCAAAGCGAGCAGCTTCGCGTTCTGCTCCACAACCTGGGCTATCATCGACAAGGCCTGAGCAAGCTCGGTGCTTTCTCCTGACCTATCAGCGAGCTTCATCAGCATCTCATCAGCGTAGGTCATGCCGTCTTTGTAGAAGCGATCGCCATCACGCCATTCAAGCTTAGTTTTGGTTTCCTCAGTTTCCTTCTTGGCCTCGTCATCGAGCGGCTCCATCCCAGGAGTGACCGAGGAGGTGAAGACGATATCTCGCGGCTGGCCTTTGCCTTCGCGGCAGACGATGATCTGGCCGTCGGTGAAGGCGCTACCGCCCTGAGAGACATCTCGATCGCCGGTCTTGTAGTTCCAATCATTCGGGTCCTTCGGGTTGAGGTGAAGCGGAACCATATGCTTCCGCTTCTTCTGCTTTCCGGTTTCGCGGTCGGTCTCGGCTTGCTCCCAATAGGAATCGGGGGAATCGAGGTAGTGAGACTCCGTCAATCTCCAGCGTGCCATTAGTAAACTCCTATCCAAAGTAGGCCTGTGACTGTAGTCGTCGTCGCGTTCACGCAGAAGCTTCCGCCAAGGGCAGAGTTAAACGTGGCGAACTCGATGTGGTCAGTCGTTGGGGCCGTGGAAGTCACAGACATAGTCGGCGTGACAGTGGCCGTGCCGGTGCCGCAATTGGTGCCTGTGCCAGCGGTAATGGCAAAGTTTCCCGTTGCAGCAGTGTTAGTGATGTGCCATCCGCAGAGATACACGCGTTGGTTTGCGCCTGCGGTGATTACCGATGCGGCTGCGCCAGTCCCTGTGAACGTAGCAGTAGTGGAGCAAAGGACCTGGTTTGGCGGGCCGACCTGGGCCTCCCCCTTAGGGGCGAACACCCCTAAGAAGGCTGCGAATAGCAGGAGGCCAAAGATCCAAAGGAGTCCGTCTTTCCAGCGGGGAATTGGGAGCATCATTGCACCCGATACCAAGTGAGCTGGGACTGGTTCCACTGCTCACGAGCGCAAACGCCAGCGGCAAGGGTGGTTAAGGTCGCAGTTTGATTCAAGGTTTGACCAGTGTTAGCCGCAAGGGTCACCACATTGGTCGCAAACGCTGCGCTGGTGACGTTACATACGCCAACGATTGCTCCATCCGGGATTGGAATTGGAGGCATAGTTATCGTTGCCGCCGAAGGCTGAGCAGCAATAAGAACGTTCCCGCCAGTGCCGATCGCGGCCATATTCGGCGTGCCAGTAACGGTGAAGTTACCAGAGGTTACGCCAATGGTGAAGCTACCAGTCACCGTTGCCAAGATGGCGTTCGCCGTCCCTCCACGGAGGGTATTGGCGCACATGAAGCCCGTCGAAGGGCCACCTGGGCCCTGGCCAGCATTCCAGCATTCGTTACCAGAGAGCGCGGATTGACCAATTGGTTGCGCGATGAGGTAACCCCCAGCGGCGATTAAACCGCTGAGGGCCACACCAACAAGCGCTACTCGGGGCGTGGGGACGCGCATGTTGATCTCCTTAGTTCGGGATAGTGATCCCTGGGACGTAGCCAGACACGAAGCCAGCTGCGCTCCAGGGTTGGTCGAACCGATCGAGGACGATGTGGGCCGCGAGGAGGGTATTCGGGTTCCCCGTCCCGGTGCCGGTCGTGACGACTTGGAGTTCGAGGTAGCGAGGCATGGCAACGCCGTCAGGCTGACGAGGCAGGTCTAGATCACACAGATGTGCGCCAACCAAGCCACCTGCGGCTACGGTTCCTGCGGAGACAGTCGTGACAACTGGGCCAGAGGCGTAGACCGTGAAGGTTCCAGGCGCGCCTGAGCCGTTATCAGGAGCGCCAAGGATCTGGATCTGCGCCGTGGTCGTGCCGGCGGAGGTGAATGCGCCAACCACTTCTACGAGGATCTTCAGCGAGGGCTTGTCGCCCACACCGAGGTCGCGAGCGCCACCGCCTGAGGCAACGCCAGGAATGGCAATGCCAGACGGGTTCGATGTGGTCTGGAGGCCAACGCCAAGGTCGATGATCTGATTGTTGGCACCACCAGCGCCAGGGCCAATCAAGGTCGTTCCTGCGGCGTTCGGGACTTGGAACGGCGAAGCAGGGGTCGTGAATGAGAAGAATGAGTCGAGGATCATGAGCGTCGCTCCTTAGACCACACGGGCTTCGTTGTTGAGGATCGCATCACAAGTTCTGATCGGAAGGCCGCGGAACGTCGTGATTGGCTTCCCGTCGAACTCTTCGATCCGTAGAAGAACGTTGGTCTTGTTCATCGCCTGGAGGTCGAAGTAGGTTCGGAGGACGCGGTTGCAGTAGATGACCGTTCGGCCCATGTTCGCGCGGACCTGGGGGGTATCGGAGGTCTGGATTGTGGTGGCGCTGGCCGGAGCTGTAGGAAGCCTGTAAAGTGCTCTAACCAAGAAGTTGATGAGGTTCGCGGCAGAAACGCCAGTGAGCTGAGTGACGTCGATGTTGGCGACACGAGCGACGTAGCGCCAATCCCGAAGGACATATCCGATCTCCCACTTGAAGTGGTCCCGATAGGCCTGATAGGTGTTTCCGGCCGAGTCAAGGACCGGCCATTCGCCCATATCGCGGTGCTGAAGCCCGGTGATCTTGCCCTTCGGGAAGGTCACATGGGCCGTGTCGTTGCCCCAGACGTGGATCCACATCGAGGTATTCGTCGAGGCGGTTCCGCCAGCGTCGAGGACGTTACTGGCGGTCTGGGAGTTCGTGGTGTTCACCGTCGAGTAGCGCGGGGCAAGGCCAGTGAAGCGCTCTGGATTAACGCCCTGATTGCCGTAGATGAGCGTTGCGGCAACCTGCTGGCTCATGCCTTCGAGGAAGGCCATCACCTCGGATAATCTAAACTCCTGGGTGTTTCCGTTGAGATCGGCGATGTCCTTATCGATAACCGCGTAGGTTTCGAGGTTGCCGCAGGCATCGGTGATCTGAGCGGTGGTCGACTTAGCATTTGGGACACCCGTGTTCAGCAAGCGCCAAGTGGCCTGGGGCAAGCCAGTCCTGACGGTGGTCTTGTGCCCTGTAGGCAGGTTGCCCTCGATGACGTACATATCTTCGAGGATCTCATTTGTCTGCGAGAGCAACTCGATGATCGTGGCGATCTTGTAGCCATCATCGAGTCGCTTCGCCCAATCCGCGTAGGTGATTGCGGTTGTGCCAACAATAGTCGCAGCCATTTAAGGCTCCTTATGCAGCAGGAAGGTTGGGGTAAAGGGCTGCACCTGCGGTGGGACGGGCATTTGCCGTCTTCGAAGGCTCACCCCTTGCGTACGTAGTACCCTCAGTCACCTTACTGGCCAAGGCATATAGGACCTTAACAAAGGCCGGGTTGTCACCCGCGCCGGTAAGTTCCATTGCGTCCTTGAAGTCAGAGACGAGTTTGGGATTCTGGAGCCCATCGAGGGCCCGATTAACGGTCACGACCAAAGCGGAGTCGGGGCCGAAATTGCCATTCGATCCAGTCAGCTTGCCCAGCTGCGGATCGTTCGCGATGCCTTCGCGCCATTCCTTGCGGGTCGCCTGCCAGGCATCGAGAACCTCTTTGGAGGATTTGATCGCGTGCTCGGAATAGAAGTCGACGAGCTTCTGGGCTTGATCTTGGGTAAGATTGAGGTCCTTGAAGATCTTCGACCCAGCCTCAGAGACGCCAGCGTCAAGCTCATACCCCTCTTGGAGCTTCCAAGGCGAGTAAGCTTCAGGGGCGCCTACAGGCGGCTCAACCTTCGCATCCGGAGTAGCTGAAAGGCCAGCGCCAAGTGCCGTCGTCGCATCACTCTTCTCCGTCGCCGATCCATCGGCCGGAGGCGTCGTAGTTACGGTCGTCGTCGCGGTCGGATCGGTCGAGGTCGGGGCTCCGGACATTTGTGGATTCCTTCATCATCTGAATGTAAGCGTCGGGGCAGGCTTGCATGACGTAGTCCAACAACCTGAGACCCACGGTTCGTCGGCCTTCATTGAATGCAGAGGAAAGCGCGTCCCCAGTGAACGTCGTGTGAAATACGGCGCAAAACTCCAATTGGTCTCGCATCCAGGAACGGCCTCCAAGGGAAGCCATGATAGACTGAACAGAGGCATAGTCCTGAGCGGCTTTGGCCTTCGCGGTCTTCGCTTCACGTTTCTGCGCACGAGCAAGCTCCGGATCGAGAAATTCATCGTTCAATGGGGACCCCCGCAGGAGGAGTGCGGGCTACCGCGGGGGTCCCAGATGCAGCGGGAGGACACTGCATCAAACGCCACCTCGAAACGAACCGTTGAAGATCGAATGCCTTCGGCGGATCTCGGCCTCGACTTCGTTCTGGAGGTTCTGGATCTCGTCCATTCGAGGCTCCCATGAGGCCATCTTCATCATCTCCAGTTGGCACTTGGCCTTGGTGGTGTGGAGGTCTTGATCCGAGAGGTCTGCGAGGTTCATGCCAAGGGCCTCTTGAAGAAGGCGACGAAACCCACCGTTCCTACTAGCATCACAGTAACAAGCTCCCAACCATCAGCGCCCCAAACATCGAGGCCTGTGCCCATTGACGATCTCTCTTCGTCCCAGGTCCGCTCCGGCCAAGGCTTGTCGCCGATAGGAAGCATTGCTATCTTGTATTCCCACTTCATGCGGCTCGGCGCCCCATCATCTGATCCATCACGTTCTGGCCATTCCCGGTGGAGATCTGCGAAGCATCGAGGCCGGCCTTAGCCACCTTCGGTGCAGCCTCTAAAGCCTGGGCCTTAGCCTGCTCTTGCTGGCGCTGCTGTCGAATCTGGGCGACTGCGTCGTCAGAGCGGATCAGACGCGGATCATTGTTGATAAGGAAGTTGTAGCGTTCGATCGCGAAGTCGATGTCGACCTTATCCGCTGCGGCCGGATCAATCGGAGCGAGGGCCTCGACGAAGCGGAGGACGCCCTCGATACCTGCGGTCTGGGCGGCTTGCTGAGCGAGGGAGAGCATCGAGATATATTGGACGCTTAGGTCTTGTCCTTGGAGTTCGGCGGGAGCGGGAGGTAATAGACCTCCCCTGGCAGCAATGCCAAAGGTCCGGTCGATGGCTCGACTGAGAAGTTCCAGCTGAAGACGGTGAATGACAGGTCCGAGCATAATGAGCGACTCAGCTCTTCGGACGTTGATCTCTTGAGCAGTGACATTGCTTCGCGTTTGGTACTGCGAAATCGTTTGAAAGAGGTCATTGTAGAAGATCGCCTTATTCCGCAAGCGAAGAAGCTCCAGGTTCTCGTTCATCGCTTGGAGTTCGATGCGATGCTCATAGATGCTGCGCATTCCGCCGCCGGTCGAGGAGAGCAGGCCGGCGATATAGGTTATCCCTCCTGGGATCAAGGCCGCAGGCTGGTTCTTCAGCTGAAGATCCGCTTGGAGAGGCGGATTGACTTGTTTATCAATGCCTTGTGCTTGTCTTCTAACTTGCAATTGAAGTTGTTTACAATCAGGGAGTGCATCCATTGCTGGACTTCGCCCATAGGCATCATTAGCAACAGTGTCCCACCTGGGAGTGATGTGAGGAGCTTCGTAAAATCCTCGTTGTTCAAGGAATCCTGGGGCAAAGGTGCTACCACCTTGAGGAGAAGCAGAGCCTCCCCATTCCCAATAACACTCTCGATACTTAAAGTGACTCGGTATTCCGTATCGTCGGGCTTCGTAGTTGGGTTCGATTCCATGGGCGACGACTACCTCTCGGGTGAGGCCAGCACCTTGGTTTCGATAGAGCGAGGCCACGGACGGAGAGACGTTCTCAAGCCCCCATCGCTCGACCAATTGCTGAACAGTATAAGTGAATTCGCGGTAGAAGACGTCAACGAGGTTAAGCTGTGCATTGACGTCGGCGTAGAATTCCCCGAAGCAGGGATTGACGCAGTTGATGACATTGCGGAAGTCCTCGTAGATGATCATCGAGGCGGTGCCGAAGATGACAAGATCGAAGTAGAGAATGGCAAGGGCTTGGTAGAAGTTCGACTCTTGGAAGATGTTGAAGAGGATCTCTTCTACCTGCCTGAGATAAACCGCGATCGGACCCGTTTGAGAAGAGTTGACGCGCCCGAAGGCCAAGCGGAACCAAGGAGCCGTCGGATTCGAAATCCCATACATAATACCCGCAGCAAGGTTTCGAGCAGCAATGGTTGGGGTGGAGTCGAGGATGTGCTGATTGATCGGGCTTCCTCGACCCATCTGGTTAGGAGTGATAAGCCACTTGTATCGACGTGGGAGGTAGAAATCTGCGAGTTCTCTTGCATGTACCCACCAAGAGTAGCGATTGATCCGCAGGCCTAGAAGGCGCTGCTCTTGATGACGCCGAAGCGCTAGCTCGCGGTCGTCGGGGATTCGGTTCCCGAAGGCCTTGGCTTGCTCCATCGTGCCGAAGTTAGCGACTGCCACCGGAGACACCTATATCATCGCCACGAGGGAACTCAATCGTTGACCTTCTACGTTTCATTCCGTAGAACTCTTTGATGACTCTATCGCTCGACCCCGAGTGCTTCGCCCCTGCCGCTAACCGATCTGCGGCAACATCACGAGCACTAGAGGCAATGCCTGGTAGGTCCTCATCTAATGCACCCGAGGGACCTTCCTCTCGGCGGTCTTCGACTTTACCCTGTAGGGTAGGATTGAGGCGGTCCTTGAAGGATGGAACACGGCCTAGTTCCTTCATCGTCGCAAGCGCCATCATCAGGTCGGTCTCTGACGGGGCAGGCATATCAGCGGAAGGCGTTGGGCCGCGAGGGACGGTGGGCATTACCAGACCTTACCTCCAAGCGGCGAGCAAGCTCCGCGCTTGGGATCTTCATCCTTCATTATCCGCCCCTTCGGGAGCACTGGCTGGGGCCCTTCGGCGAGACGCTTGTGCCAGTCCGCGACGCGAGGGAGGGCGTCATCGGCGAGGGTCTTGCAGACTTTGGCGAAGTCATAGCTATCTGCCATCACTACCTCTCATCTCATTGCCCCAATAAAGTCTTCTGGCCCGTGTTGGAGGGGTTGCGTAAGCCAGGCGCAGGATTGCTATTCTGGCCAAGAACTGTGGATTGCTGATTCGCGAGAGAATCAACTTGGCTAAAGGGCGAATTCGTAGCCGCCTTTGCCCTAGCCTGGCTAAATGCCGCAAATGGAGCAGAGAAGTTGGGCATGCTAGGCGGGGCGGAGATCATTGGCCAAGGAGGGTCTTTTGCCCGGTGTTCGAGGGATTGCTCTGGCCAAGAATCGTCGAGGCGAACCCGCCCTGGCCTACCTGCGCCTTCGAGCCCTGGCCTTTGGCTTGCTGCGCGAACATCGGCGGGTTCGGCGGTGGAGGGGGCGGCGCAGGCGGTGGAGGGGAGGAGATCATAGCGATACCACGGGGATGCCACCACAAAGAAAATTCGGGCGGTCAATCGGCGCAGAGAGTAAAATTCGACATTCATCTAGACGGCGCTTCTCCATTGCAAGATAAAGCGCAGCCCAATCGCTAGGCGGGATTTCTATAGGCCCGTCCTTTGGATTCCGTGTGGTGCACTTGATGAATAGCTCGTCTAAGGTCATGCAGCCTCCAAGGGATTGTAGTCGCCCTTGAGCATCGCGTAAGGGTGGTATTCCCCACGATCCTGCGGAACCTCGATCGGGTAGCCGCCAAAGCGAACAGCCTTCGGCTCAAGCGGATAGGCGAAGGTGCAAGCAAGAGCGTCCACATCATCAGGGGACTCCTTGCCCTCACGCATCATAACCTCCTTCGAGGTCAGGATGATTTCATCTTTCGGATTGAAGGTGTAGGTGATCGAGAGGAGTTGCTTGCGGATGTCGAGATCGTTCGGCAGAGCCCCGGATCGGAGCCAAGCGCGGAGCGAGCCATACATCTCAGCTCGCTTATTCGCATAGACCTCGCCTTGCGTATTATGCTCGGAGAACCTCATCGGCTTGCCCCCGAACTGGACATCGAAACAATGAAGCTGGAGATGACGGACTTGATCAACGACGCCTCCACCAACGCCTCCACCGTCGATTAGGATTCCGTCGGCGCGAAGCTCTCGGTTGGCCTCGGAGATCTTCTGGGCGAGGTCGACGGTCGAAATGCCTTGATAGCGCTGGCGAGGAAGGCTTCTCGCGTCCCTTCCTCTGCGCGGAAAGATGACCGAAAAGTTGGTTCCAAAGCGGGCAACGTCAACTCCGAGCGCGAGGGCCCCAAACGGCTCAACTTCCCTTCCCATCGCCTCGTCGATATCCTTTGCATTGAAGAACTCCATCTCGCCCTGGCGGGGGAATTGGCCTAAGACTCGGATTCGGACGAAGTCGGAGTCGGCGCCGTAGGACTCGATCCATCGAGCGATTTGGGCCTTGTTGGTGAAAGATACTGTTCGATTGTCAACTCGCGTTGTTTTCCAGACCGAGCCTGGGTCGAAGCATGATTTGAACCTTCCAGTATTCCGCGTAGGATTACCGAACACGGCCCAAATGATTTGTGTATCAGCATCCGTTAGGGCTCCTTCCGCGACCTCCCAGATGATGTCCGGGATAGCCGAGGCCTCGTCGAATATGACCAAGATTCTTCGGCCTTGATTGTGCATGCCTGCAAAGGCCTCGGTGTTGCGTTCGCTCCAGGGGACCATGTCGATGCGCCAGGTGCGCTCGCGGTCCTTATCCGCAGAGAAGATCGCAGTCGGCGAGAGCTTGAATAGGTCGCGCCCAATGAAGAGGTTGTACCACTTTCCAAGTTCGGCCCAGGTCTTCGTGCGAAGCTGGGTCTCGGTGTTGGCGGTGACCACCCCGCGGCAATCTGGGCAGGTAGAGATCGCCCACAGGATTAGCCAAGCGGTCTCGCAGGACTTACCTACTCCGTGGCCTGAGGCGGTGGCCTCAAGGACCGGAAGGGAATTCCCTGCAAGGAGCTGCTGCCGAATGGATTCCTGTTGGCCACTTTGCCAAGGCTCTGGGCCGATCGCGCCTCGGAGGACACCCTCACCCCACGGGAATCCGCCTTCGACGAACGCTTGCGGATCGTCCTTAACCGAGGCGAGCCAATCGAGGAGGGCTTCGTCGTTCATCGAAGGTCGATCTCAGTTATGCCAAACTTGGCGAGGAAGGCTATCTCGTTCTCCCACCTTTGGTTGAAGGCATCTAGCGAGTACGGCGTTGAGACTATCCCAATAAGCTCACCGTTTTGAGAATATCGTGATCTAAAGGTGTCGTCCTCAGAAAATAGACCGAGGTCCTCCATCTCGAAGACTTGGACCTCCCCATCCTTTAAGGCCTTGAATTGAGTCAAAGTCGCCTCACCTTAAGCTCAACCACATTCGTTCGGCCCTCGATGAGTTTCTCCCTACGCTCAATGGCGCGGTCCAAGCGGGCCCCTAGGTCCATGTTGAGGTTGACCTTGGTCTCCTGCCGGCCGAGGCCAGTGCGATCGTCGCCAGCATCGGCTATCGCAAGAAGGGTCTTAGGCGCCTCGATCTCATCGGCCTCAAGCTGTTCGGCAAGCTTCTCTAGCGCCATCGTTGCCGTCCTCCTGCGGAGCTGGACCCGATACTCCATTTCATTCGTGATCCGCTCATGCTCATCTTCGATGTACCTCGCGACGAGATCAGCGTTAGCAGGCGAATCAATCCAGTTCCTAATCGTCGCTGAGGTCCGGTTCACAATCGGCGCAATCTCCGTCGGCTTCATCCCCTTCGCGTAAAGCTGCGCCACGAGGTGATGAACCGCACGGATCTTCGCGACCGCGCCCTTGGGCCGACCCTTCTTCGGAACATCCTCTTCGGTCAAGCTACGAATCCTCATCCTGCCACTATAGCACACTTTCCCCCTTGGGTCAATCCGGTACCAAGGAGGGCTGCACGAGAGGTCTTCAATATTTATATAGGATTTCTATCCTATGCATGTGGGGGTATATATTGCGTCTAGGTCCCCGGGCGGGCCCGCAAGCTCGACTTTTGGCCCCGGGGGTGGCGAGAAGGAGGGCCGCGACGATGTGACGCATCGATAAGCGAGGGGAGGCGTGCTAGATTGGTCGGGTTAGCAACGGAGGACGACACCATGACAAGGCAAGATTACATCTACGCAATGGCACTCGCCGCAGTCGCTGAGGCCTTGGGGCTGACGCGAGAAGAGGCTTGGACGTTGGCAGAGATCGAGCATGAGTGGTTCTACTCTGTGGATCACTCGGCCGTCTCATGCATCCCTGGTATATCCCTGGGAAACCCTTGATGAACCCTTGGTTCCCCTCATTAGCGTGACCCCCGAAGTCCGTCCTATTCTCGCCATCTATCTGCCGTCATTTCGAGGCCTCTTTCGTGGGTTGTCTCTCTTCCTAAAAAAAAAAAAATTGATAGAGAGAAGAGAGAGAGAGAGAGGGGCTAAAGGGCAGATACACGAGGGGTGGGAAGGGATACGGACTTCGGGGGTAGCCAAAATGAGAAGAATGAGGGGTTCATCAGGGGAGCAGTAGGGGAAGATCAGGGATGCATGAGACGCGCAAGCGCGTGGCAGGAGAAAGAGAGCTAGGCGAGATGATCACGGAGATGTGATTGGACAAGGGCGGGGAGAGTGGGCAGGTTGGGATCGCAAGCAGAGGAGCAAGGCTATGATAGCCAAGGAAATGGCAAGGCTACTTGAGAAGGCCTCGGATATCCACGAGGCGAGCTGGGAAGTCAAGGCCAACTATGGGCGGTATGCCAAGGATTGGTGGCAATGCTGTGAGGAGGCCGGCATGGCGCAGGAATGGATAGGCTTGGTTGCGCCGTACGCGAGCTTGGGCTATTCCGATCTATGGGAATGGACGCAATCGCAACGCTAAGGCCTTGCACTTAGAGGGGAGGGAAATCCTCCCCTTTGTGGGCATGGTTCGCGATAGCGCGAGGTGGCCCAACAGGAGAACAGAAGATGAGGTATAGGAAGCCAATAGGGATGGATCACGCAACGTGGTACGGGATCAGGCATTCGCGGTTGCGTTGGCTCTGGTGGAGGCTGTGGCACCGATAAGGGAGGGAAGCATGAACACGCGGATGGTATTGCCTGATCTCGCAGCGATGCAACGCCAGATCGAAAGGCCCTTGCCTTCAAGGTCACAGAGAAGGGGGCGATCAGCGTCTACGGGCTGCAACGCTTCCCGGTGACGCTCTACGTTCCGGACCAGAGCAATCAGGCGTCGCGCGCGCCGACCACGTCCCGACCCAACCGCTATGGCTCAC
>Ga0209488_10002512_pt1 | contig 15021 bp, 18 predicted proteins | sample Rivendell_Oct201_8_FD_188349 | JGI IMG/M metagenome (GOLD analysis project Ga0209488, IMG submission 188349) | Vadose zone soil microbial communities from the Eel River Critical Zone Observatory, Northern California, USA -... | ecosystem: Environmental > Terrestrial > Soil > Vadose zone >... | reverse complement strand
CCCCCTTTTTTTTTTTTTCCTTTTCCCTCTGCGTGCCCCGTTCTCGCAGGTCTCACTCGCCTCGCGATGACTACGATGAAGTGCACGCTAGGGAAGAATTAAAAGTCCTGAAGCGCGGCTGGAGCCGTCACCGCCGTCTGTCTCGCAACCACAACCGCCACGCCTAAGCACGTGCACTTACTACCAGGAGGAAGCGGCAGCCGGGTTCCCTGCCCCCCTCTCGTTCCCCAATCTGTTCATTTTTTGTTGCCATTATCTATACTTCACGTCTTGACCACGCCTAGTGCGTATACCCCCAAGCGCCGCCAGCGGCCTATGCATGCCCGGGGCACATGGCCGGAAGGAGCGGATGCATTGCTCGTCTTTTATATATACCCCTTGCTTGCCCCCATGTAAGCGTCGACGTCGACGTCGTCGTACAAGTTGTACCTGTTGTCGTTGTTGAAATTGTTAGTTTTCGCAACCGAGCTTGCGTCGTTTGTGAAGACTATCTGGGTCGCGAAAGACAATTTCTCGAACGCATAAAAGGGTATTATTATCATGATTAGAAACAAACATGGCCTTTGCGAAAAAAAAGTACAAACTAAGTCCGTGTGTCATGCAATATTATGTCATCCCATAATACACCCATCACCACTAGCTGACGTCCTCTATGAAACGGCTGTCGCGTTGGACGACTTCCAGAGTATGACGCGGTGGGCGGGGTAGCACCCTGATCTGGTCCTTGTCGTCTCCCCCGTCTTCACTGCCGGGCACCACAGTCGGGCTCTTCTCCGCCTCTCCACTAGCAGCGCCCGGCAGCGACGCTGCTGCTACTTCTACGCCATTGCTGCCCTCTGAGACCTCTCCTACTCCTGCGCCGCCAGGGTGCTTCTCTTGGTCCGCAGTGGTCTGCTGCACTGCTTTCGCGGCGGCTCGCTCACCGCGCAGGAGGAGGAACTTCTCGAGGAGTCGGGCATTGCGCACGTTGGCGCGGTAGGCGGCGAGGAGGATGTCGCCGATTCCGGGGACGAGGCCGATTGAGGTGGAGATGGCGAGGTTGAGTATCATGCGCCGCGTGAGCGCACAGGGAAGCCTGCACGAGAGACAGAGATCAGGGTGGGGATAAGAAGAAAAGGGACACGCATGGTAAATCGAAGATATGGTGGGGAGATGATGGAGGGAGGGGGGGACGAACAAGGAAATAGACGTACTTTGATTTGCGAGCTTGGCGCACGATGAGGAAATAGCCGAGCGCGAGGTTCAGCGCATCGCCCACGACTGGTACGATAGCTGAAGCAGTGTCAGGAAAACGTGAGCATGCGGGCGGGCCGGGGTCGAGGGGTGGGAACTTGCGCCCCTCTGGGGGGGACGCAGGCGCAGGCAGTACAGTAGGGATGGGGAGATGGACGGGAAGGGTAAGGGTAAGGGTAGATTGATTCGTACCGATGATGAACGTCCAGCCAAATTGGGCCCCGCACAGGTTAAAACTCTTATCGAGGATATTGGCACGGCGCTTCACCGTGCCCAGGATGGCCGTGTCACTCTCAGAAAGTCCAGGGGGAAAGTCACGCTGCATGAGGCATGGGGGAAGAGTCAGATATGGTTGTAGTATTTGCGCAGCAGGGAAGGGGGAGACGAGGCGTGGGGTAGAAATCGGGCACGAAGCGAACCTTATGGCGATCTGTGCGCTCGCCCTCAGTCTGGCCTGCGGGCGCAACGTATTCATCATTAACAGTGTCCTTGGCAGCGTACTTCTGGACATCGAGATCTTGGGCGAAGAACTTTTTTCTCGCCCTGCCAATAGCACTTGTCATGGTTGGGGGCGGCCGATGAGACATGCGTCAAGAGATGGAAGTGGGCGGCGAAAGGTGCCTACCAAACTGTTCGAGAGGACTAGACATACTTGTACTCATGCCTGTTTATGGGTTTATCGGGCGGCGTGGTAACAAACGTTGGGTCACGGCAAGTTGGCGACGTGGACAGTTGATATAGTCTAAAGACTGAATACCATGCGTACCTTGGTGACCCGCACCACAACCACTGACGTTAATCCACCGCAAGCCCCCCTCTGACCTCATTACACGAATAAGATCCAAAATTCGATCCTCAAATGCCACTGGACTCGCCGTCCGGACCAGCGCTCGGCGCAACCTGACGAGACACTTTGACAAGACACTTGACATCATTTTCCAATTCGCGCCGGCTCCGGTCTCCGCTCGGCACCGACATCCACCGACATCACTTCCTCCCACGGCCCGACATCTCCGACCTTCGGACACCCCGGCGGTCCTCCGCTCGGCTCACTCGCGCAGTAATCAAACGCACGCAACACGCAACTCACAACATTTTATCACGGATCCGTACCGTACCATGGCAGAGCTCTCGAATAATCCTTTTATCGATCATACGTCGGCCGTTGCCTCTCGCTTTCCAAGCATTGACGCCATGTCTTCATCTGTACCCAACCCCTCCGCCCTACCGTACTCCACTGGCTGGCCGCAGCAGCAACAGCAACAGCAGCAGCAGCCGTCGTATCAATCCTCCTCAGGATATGTAGGCGCAAATCCGACAGGGTACAACCAGCAATACTACCAACAATCGCAATGGCCGCAACAGCAGCAGCCGCAGCAGGCGCAATACCAATCCCAGCTGCAGACCTACTCGCCGGCGGGTTACCAATCGCCTAGCCCTTACGGTCAGCAGTACGTCGGCCAGGTGAACTCCCTCGCCACAGGCTACCCACAACAACAACAACAACAACTGCAATCCCAATACACCGGCTATCCAACACAACAGCAACCTGCCAGCTACAGCTATCAGCAGCAACAACAACCAACCGGCTATGGCTATCCGCAACCGCAACCGCAACAACACCAACTCCTCGCCCAATTCGATCCCTACGCAAACGCAAACCGCTCACAACAACTCTCTCCTCCCCAAGCCGGCGCCACCCTCCCTCCGACCTCATCCGCGTCACCCGCAAGCTTCGGCCCAAGCCCCGCCGCCCCGTCGCCTCCAGGCATGCAGCACCCGCGCATCTTCATCCGCGGGCACAAGGTCGAGCTCGAGGCGTGGGACCCACAGACGTGGAGACAGGTGCAGAGCTCATTCGACTCCCTCAAGACGGCCTGGGAGACGCGCAAGCACGCCGCCGAGGCGCAAGTGCGTGCGCTCGGCGGCACCGTCGGCGCCCCGCCCGGCGCCGGCGCGAGTGGATTTTTCGGCGCGGGGCCTATGGGTGGATATGGCGGCGCATACGGGGTGTATCAGACACCGCAGGCGCAAGAGATCGATCGGTTGAACGCGGTACTGTCCCTGTCCTGTCCTTTCTATTCCCGCTTCTTCCTATTTATTTCCCCCTCCCCCCTTTTTTCCAATTTTTTTTTTTGGTTCCGCGTCCACAGTTGATTAAAGAGGCCGAATCGAACACCGGTATGTTTGCTTTTCGTGACCGTATGCTTGATGCTGAGACATCAGAACCCATTCAGACACCATTGCCGCCGCCGGTTTGCAGATGTCAGAGGTGTTTTCTGGTTACCGGCACTCGGGTGACGCTGCTAGCAAGCGCCGCGTGCGCGAGTCGTGTAATGCTGCCGTTACGGGCCTGCCAGAGTATCCGCCACCCATGTTGTAACTACAGTACCCCCGGGAAAGAACGACTCATAATAAGGTGAAGGACTGTGGGAATTTGTACTGCATCTGGTCAGGATCTGTTGTAGTCCCGTTGTATGTCTTAGATTTGTTACTGTAATCGTAAAGTGTACGTATACCTATTTGGTGCTCATGCAGCCGCAAGTCCATACAACCAAGTAACGTTCATGCGATCTAGCATGGAACAAACTCTACAATGGGCTGGCTAAAGATGTAATCTGTGATTGGGTACACAAGTGGCCCATGGAGAATCTGACGGGCTCCGATAACCAGGTACTACGATAATGAAGATGGAAGAACGGCACGCATATTAACCCCCTCATCCAAACGTCACTGACGAGCGACTCTCGGAGCGGGGAGTAACCCCATAATGCCAAACGCGAGAGCGTACAGTCCTGACCCTATTGCAGTGTCTTATGAGCATATGAAACACGACAGTTGATTTGTATACGCACCTCCGATGATACCAAGTACATACCCCACACCCGAATACTTTCCGAGGACGCCACAGAGCGTCGTCCAACCCGAGATCATTGATGCCGTCAAGACCTTCAAGTGTACAAATCCGAGCACCGATCGACCAAGTCGCGGATCAACACCACTTTTGTCAGCCGATAAAATAAAATAAAACAAGCTTGGCACGCACCGGAATGACGGATGACAGTTCCCCTGACTCTCTCCACGACCGATACTACAGTACAAGTCAAAAAAGGCACGGAAATAACAAGGTAGCATTTGCGCGAGTTGCCATCGCGACAAATACGCAGTAATGTCAACGGCACGCACGTTTGGCGGGATGCCCTTTATCATGGGAATCAACAGAATATACAAGAACAATGCGACGGTCAAGAGACCCGACAGTGCCGAGACGCCCACCAGCGGTCTGGGAGATGCGGAATAAACGGTTTGATCGATGTCACACAAAAAGAAACAAGAACGAACCGGGCAAGAGGGGCCGCATCTGCCCAGATTTGGGCTAGTATAGATGGGGTGTGCAACCAGTAAGTGATAGCAGCTCCTGGGAGGAGAAAGCGAAGCTGGCGGGCGAGATGACCGGATTGCATAAGGGCAAGCAAGACAATGCGTGGCCGTGGCCAGCGAGCGAGCAACCGGGAGGCGGGATTAACACGCGCAATCACATGTCATCGACTCCAGTTCGGCATCTGATCTGTCCGCTTTAAGACATTACTTTCTATGGGTATATAGTCTGCTATCGTATCTATATCTCCTCCTCAAACAACCAAAGAAACCAGAATACTCGTCAGCCCCACTGAAAACATTATCCCAACAATAGCCCCTGATGATACGTCCAGGGCAACCGAGTTGGACTTTACAGTCTGGCTCGGTAACGCACCACTCGATGGCTTCGTCGTCGTCGTCGTCGTCGCCGACTTGAGACTGGCAGACGCAGCGCTCGCAGAAGGGAATGCCGTGCTGCCAGATGCGGCTCCAGCATTCGAAGAGTTCGCATCATGGTTGACAGCGGCGACTCCAGGTGATGAAGGTGAAGAATTCGCAGGGCTGCGAGACAAATTAGCGTCGAGCTGAGATTTACAAACAACCGCTTCCTACCCAGCAGGTCCAGAGCCGCTCGCTCCCTTCCCCTCCGTGACTTCATCATTGACACAACTAGAAATTTTCAACGGCCAATGACACGGGACTCAGAAATCACGATGCCGGTTATACCACCGTACCTTGTGTCACTCCCATTCTGAATGGTTGCCGGTGCGGAGTACGCTTGCTGGCCGTTGCTGTCCTTCAAGGAGACGGTGCTTTTGGCGTAGACGTGGGTATATCAGGAACGAAAACCTGTGTATTTGACACGTACAATGTTGTGCCAACCCCAAGGTCGACCACCCAGACGTAGCTAGGACCTTGTTGTGGAGGGAATTGCTTAAGCTACGACAGAGAACGAGATGCATGAATTCCCAGATGAATAAACGAAAAGAGCACACAGAAAATAGCTTACAGCCGGCGCTGTGGGCTGACCTCCTGAGTAACCAGTCAGCATCATCAAGGAGTTAAGACGACTGCAAGAATGTCGAACCAGGGAGAAGGGAAAGGAAGTATGGTGACTGGGAACCCTCTGTAGACCACGTAAACTGCAAGGGCTCTAGACACCGAATCAAACCGTGACAGTTGACGGTAGAGATAACTGCTCACGACAGACAACTGGGCTCGTCCTACAGGAATATGAACAGGCAGTCTGGCAGTTTGTGTGAACAAAGTCCCGTCACTCACGGTGTATTGATAGTAAACGCAGACACCAGGGAGCTAGATGCAGCGAGGATGATCAAAGGAATCATGGCGGGCTAAAATTGTGATAGGAAATGCCGGATAAGCTAGGATGATAATGGAGGCGTGAAGAAAGAGGACGTGAAGAGCTGGTGAAAGAGATGAAAACCAATGGATGCCTTTCTCCTCCAACTTAACCGCGGGTAATGAAACGGAGTTCGGTGGTGGGGTGCCGACATGTTGGAATTCAAATCAGGGAGCGAGTAATAGGAATGAAATATTGGGCATCTGTAGAGCTACACAGGTAGTACAATGCAATTAAATGGCGTCTCACGGATATAGATCAACAGTATTCAAGCATCGAGAGCAATAAAGTGAGTGAATGACGAACGCATTGACCCGTCAACTCGCTCTAGTCCAGTCCAAGGATCTCCACGACAACGTTGGCCGTCATGATCACTACATAAAAGCAGATGAGGAACACCCCCCACTTCCGCGGGAGGAAGTAATTGTTCAGAGGAACGAATATCATGGTTGAGACGAGGAGTGCGAGTAGCCCAATTGAGCTCACGAGCAAGGTATTGGAAAAATGTAGCTTGTACGGTTGACCCCTGGTGTGGATCAAATACGAGCCAGAAATGCCGACACCCAACAACACATTCAGCATCGGCCCACCAAAGCAAGCCGAAAACCCCATGATAGGGGCGAACGCCTGGCAGTAGGTAAACTGAGGACGGAATAACACGGAATAGGCGAGGAAAACGCACAGCCACGCTCATATTAGCCACCAAGTCAGCGATTGAGTTTCCCGCGGCGAATATCGTGACACCAATGATCGCGTCCGATAATCCAAAAATAAAGCCAAAGGTCTACGGGTGTCAGATCAAGCCTCATATCATTATCCTCACTTTACTTACCTGTAGAATGTTGACAACCTCATCGGCAATGGCCATAATCCATACCACGGCGACAAGAAAACCCATCAAGCAGCGGGCTAATACCCATCCCCGATGATCCCCTTTGTCAGCGAAGAAAACCACAGATATTCCAGCAGCAAGGCCCGCCAGGCCTGTCCCGAAGAGGAACGATCCCACATGCGGAGAATCCTCTGTACAACTGATCAGATATCTTGGTCGAGAAAACCCGAGATATAGTAACGCACTGAAAAGGACAGCGGTGACAAACAGCGGGCCAAAAGCGCATTGAACCGCCATGAGCCACTTGTTAAACTGCATTTCGTGTATCTCCGCGGACTCCTCCTCGGCGACGAGAGTGCGCTCGATTCCATCCTCCTCAAAGGTGGAATGCGTATTTACTATGCTCGGGGCCTTTTCATGGCGGTAGCCGGAGATGTCGTACGACCTCACCACGACGGGAAGGGTGACGGTCAACACAAACACACTTGGGGCCGCGAAGACAGATACAGCCTTTCCAAGTAAATTCTTTGCGTAGAACTCGTGCAGCGTCGGGAAAAGGAGATGGGATGCGCGGGCGAGAGTATGACGAACGCCCCGGTGGCGTGTTGCTTCTGTGGTACGATGCAGGGAGTCGTTGGTATCGAGCCGTGGAGATGCCGGTGTGTGAGAAATCTCCGGGATCTGTGGCGGGGCGTCATTGTCCATGGGGATGAGGGGATCCCCCAGTGAGTAAAGGCCCGGATCGTCGGCTAGAACAGAAGGCGCGGGGGGCAACGGGGACCGATCGTTCAATGGAACGTCAGATGAAGCATCCGTATGTGCGCTTCTACCGCTATAGAGGGAACTACGTGAGCGCGATCGCCCATGTCCAAACCCGTGGTAATGTCCGCCAGGGTACGGCGTTAAGAGAGGGTCGAATGCGCCTAACGAGGTACTGGCAGCGTCTTGCTGTAATGACGAGATCACGCTCCGAAATTCGAGCGCGCCAACTAGGGAGAAAGATGGCAATATCGTCAGGCGAGGGGATCGTGATGGCGACCTCGTGTCGGGTTGGGACTCTCGAGGTTGCAGTTCCAGGCGCGGTAACGATGTCAAGCGCGGTCGACCAGTGTCTGGGAATAATAAGGGAGAACTCGAAGGCGAGCGTGAAGCTAGACGTTATATGAGACCAAGTCATGCATAGAGGAAATCGTAGTACTCACGGTCATCTCGGTAGGGCTCAAAGTCCCGGTAGGGCTGTATGTCCCCATCATCATACTCGCTTCGTGCCAGAATCTCCAATAGGTTCCTTCTCTCAGACCTGTGCTCCCACCAACTGCCTACAACCACAGTGACAACGTACGCGACGTACAGCATGACAAGGAGGGCCGCTTCCCAAGCGTATATCCACCCATCAATGAGAATGAAAAGTAGCGTGGCGACGGCGACGGCGAAAAACGTGATGTCCCGCAAGAAAGGGCCTCGATTGACTCGAAAGGGTTTGATGATGCACATGGAACCCACGACGCAGGAGATGATGAAACACGCAGCTCCTAAGAGTTCGCCTATGGCCAAGCTACCTGCATCCGTACGCAGGGCAGAGAATGTCGCGAAAACGTCGGGGCTGCCGTTGCCAAACGCAAGGAGGGTGACACCTGCGACATGCTCGTCCAAATTCAAAAGCTGAGCGATTGTCGCTAAATTGGGGCAGAAGAACTCCGAGGCGCTGATGCCGAGGGTGGAGAACAGAAAGCCAAGCCAAAGTACGAGGCCGAAAAATACGAATGGCCGAATGGTGGGGCTGGCGCAGAAATACATATGGAGATACGGAATGGATAGGAATGTGCTTGATGTCGGACATGTTTCGTACACAAACTTGCATTGATCTTCGATGGGGATGGCTATTGGTTGGCACTGAAAAACGTTGAGCACAGAGGAGTGTCGGCAGTAGAATTGGCCACGCACCTCGCCCGGGCGATAACTATATGCGTCGTATTGCCTGCTCACCAGGAGGGCAGGCAAGGTCCGCTTGGAGATATGGGAGATGGGAAATGAGGGCGCATGACCATGATGAACTCGGCTGCGTGAGCCTTGCGACCAGAGGAGGGCATTGAGAAGAAAGATGACAATGAACGCGACTTTGATGGTGACGTACGACCCCATTCGAGACTTTGGCGTTGGGGTTTGGGCATCTGGCCTCAAGGGCACCCGCACGCCAGTCATTACGTGGGCCGTGGGAACGTCGTACTGATCCACCCACACCACAGGTGAGAGACCAGTTGCGTCACATCGCGCCTCCATTAACAAGGGGAAACTTCATCCGAGCGTCGAAGGGATGAGAGCTTAGAGAACCGAAGGAATTTGGGCTGATTGTAAACGCAGCTGCTACTGTTGTACTAGCGGATTGACTATTTTTAGGACCGTCAGAGCGCTAATGATCATCTATAATCAAAGAAGCAACCTTGAGCCTTCGATAGCTCAGTTGGAAGAGCGTGAGACTGTAATTTGCAACATTTAGCTATCTCAAGGTCGCTGGTTCGACCCCAGCTCGGAGGATGTTTTTTTTTCTCCGTCCAGATTCCCATTGTTATACAAGCAAAATTCCAGCAATACACCAACCCGAGCTGTGAGACACTTTACTCTCAATTTTGTAACGAGACAATACCCATGACACGATACTCAAAGCCCCATCCAACTACTCCTGCCGCCAGGATTATGTAGCGTTGTCTGTCCGATCTTGACGACACCGGTCACTATTTTGGAGACCTCCCCTACTCGCTTCGTGACTTCCTTCGCTAAGTGATCGCCAGAGACCTGGAAGGGATTGTCGATGGCGTCAATCAACGGACTCGGTGGTGCGAAGGGCGTCGCAGTCGCCGTCACAAAGGAACCGTGTCCATCGACCCTGGGCAAAGGCCCAATTCTCGGCGTCTCTACCGGAGGCCGCAACACCGGCAGAAACGATTCGGCATACCACTCGTACCAAACTTGACGTTGATCCGTCAAACGCCATATGGACACTTGCAACTCGGAGTTGCTTGGCAAGTACAGCGGTTCCTGCGAACGACGCCTCAGAGGAGCAGGGGAAAGGAGGATGGGGGCAGCGCGTTCGGCACGGGGGCCGACTTACCCTTAAGGGGAAAAACAGTGGGAACCAGCTCAACATGTCCTTAGAGATATGTTCCTTCCGGTTCGGATGTATGCTGAGTCCGATCTTTCCGTACAGCACGGCCTCAAAGTAGCCAGCTAGCCCATGGAGAACGCCCGCATGAGGAATATGGAACGTCAAGGTCGCGGACCGGATGTTGTGGCTGTTCGTTACGGGCAAGCCTGGGAAGAACACGTAAAAAGGCGTCAAAACGAATGAACAGACATGAGCAGCGCGGAGGTAGGGTGCCTTGCCTCGTTCGTCGAGCACTACGTCACGTCTCGGGTGCTCAAACTCCCAGCATTCCTGTATTTGTGAGCCACAGCGGCCCCCATCTTCGCCCCCCTGACCGCTGAGAACGTTCACCGCCTGAAACATCACTACGTACGGCGTCTCCGCTGCCTTGTCGTCTCTTCCCGCGTGAACCTCGTTGTAAAGTTTGGACGAAGACAACGGGGCAAGGTATGCAGAGTACGAGGAGGGGATCGAAATGCCGTTTGCTGTCGACGCCGTGAAACTGGGCCGTGGACGCAAAGGAAAACCTCACATGAGACTTACGTTTCAAGAAACGCGTTGCGCCGTCGAGGCATTCCGGACTGAGCTCATTGTCACCAAAAGAGCCCAACAATTCGCTGACGAGAATGTCCGCAGGTTCCGGAAGCGCTAGGGTCCTCATGTCGCCAAATAAGATGTCCACTTGGTCCTTCCATTCGACGGCCTTGCGTTGCTGCAGCCTAAATGAGGAAGCCACGGCCATGTAAACGGTGACTGTTTTGGGAAATGTTCACGGTAAAATTCGACGTACGTTACATACGCGCTGGGATTCTTCTCGATCGCGTAAACAAATGTGTTGCGCTTGGCCCGCGATATAGCGCTCAGGCATCGCGAGACGAGTGGGCCCCTTCCAGCGCCCGCGACGCATATGACTCTAGGATTTCCGACATTACAAACGTCCAAATCGATAAACATATTAACTCACAGCCTCTCTGATGGTGGCCATTCAGATAGAGCCGCGAATACCGCCTAGTGCGGCGCAGTGATGGCACTTTGATATATCCGTTCGTTTGATTGGAGTTGCCACTTACCTCTTCATACTTTTGATACTTCACAGGGTCTTGTTCGAACGTCTGATAAGTGATGCCCTGCAGGTTATCCATAAGGGGCTATGAATGGGGTCAGCACAATTGTTCATGTGTTCATGTGACAGCGCCAGCTCCGACCTGTAGAGGCGCTTGTAGATAGTCCTGATAACCCCGCGCGAAATTCTCCACCGTGCCTGCCGTTTTGGCCTGCACCAATGCGGGACTGGTCTTATCTAAGTGGCGCACATATTGCACATACGCCACCTCGCCGCCTTTTACGTGTAGGCCAGCATTCGTATCTGACAATATGGCCACGGGCCGATGCTGAACATGGCAGGGGAAATAATAACACAGCTCAGGGAGGCGCTTATTGCGGTGTTTTGATGGCACTCTCTAACCTTCATGACGTCGCGAATGAACGACTGCGATCCCTTGGGAAGCACCGGGTACCCCTTCGCATTTGCAATGAACGACGACGCCGGGATGAATAAGTGTCTGATGGGCTCCGCAGCCCAACGATTCAAGACGCCCGGTACGGACGGCAAAGGCGGCATGAGGTCCAGGGCTAGACGGCGAAAAAAGTAGTCAGGTACAATCCCAGACGCCAACCGCAACCAAAGCAAGTACTTAAGGTTAAGCGCGGGTTGTAAGCACAGATGGACCGTATGGCATCCCACATTTCCCATGTGGCCGTCAGCTCAGCTTCCGATGCTTTCGTCGACGGTGCGGCCCTGGATTCCGGTGGACGAATCGGAGTCGTTGGCGAAGAGGGCGGTGGAGAACCTGAGGGTAATTTATCACGAGGAAGCCCAGTGGAGGAGCGCGTGGGCGAGTTGACTTGGAAGATGGAGGGGTCGTAGATGGGAAGGCGGATGGAAATTTGCATGTAGGGCGTCCGCGCGAGGCAGGTGTTGACGGCACGTCCGTAGGCCGCTATCTGCCTGCGATTCCGGGGCGGTGGAAAGATCACGGTCGGCACGTCCAAATATGACGCGTAAGATAGCTCTTGTTGCAGGGCCTGGTGAAAACGACACTCAGCCGCAGTGATCCGTCGGGGGCACGGAACGTGTGGGGGGACTGAGGCACAGAGGGTGGTCGGGTCGGACAAATACTCACAATCTCAGAGTCGTGTCTGACCCAGCTGTCCGACGCATCCAACTCTAACCAATCTGAGACCATCACGATCACGCCCTCAGCGTCCTCTGATGTGCATCAGTAGACGTAAACCCCGGCGCTCGCGAAAGGACAGATGGGCTCGTACCAAGGCGTGTCATGGTTACCTCACCAGGCTCAAACGCCGGGTTGGCCCTCCAAGTTTCCGCGCGAAGTTCAGAGCCATCGTTCTTCTCGCCGTTAGCTTCCGACGAAATGATGCACATGCCTCTCCACCGCTCCATCCACTTTGCCGTCGTGAGAGGAGCGCAGACCGCGTCGTACGTCCTCGACCGCGCGTCATCAATGAAAAGGGTGTTTCGATAGTCCGACGACGAGCGCTTTTCGAGATCGCTAGATGAAAGGAAGACCGCAACGGGCACAGGATTTTCCCATGAGGCCATTGGTTAGGCGATGTAGCACGGCTCGATAATGTATCTAGGAAACACCCGAGCTAGATGGAGCGCGCTGATAGCGAACCAATGTCAGCGCGACGGTCTCAAGGAAAATAGGCTGATTACCCACGATCGTCCAGAATTGGAAGGAGAGAGAGCCTGACCAAAACACGCGTCCCCTTTGAATTCGATATTCAGGTTGACGCCCGTTGATACCGTGCCCGCAGTTCCAGATCTGATTGACAACAAATCACTTTCAGGTTTGTGCCAGAGGGCTATGCTAGGATTTGATGGGGGGCTGAAGCTGAGGCAAGGCTCCTTAGTGAGGTTAGACACGTCACGGGAGAAAGACGCGGGATTTGTGCCATTCTGTGACGCCCAGAATTAACTCCATTCTAGCTCTGGGTGTCGAACTTTCCTCGTAGATGTCATGAATGGCTCTCCGGTAGAGCTTTACGTACGGAGCAATGAATGACCATCCATAGTTCATCTGTGGCGAGATCTGGGCTTGCCACTGTAAACCGACCTTCCCGCGGCTATCACTCACATTACGGTAACCAACCGATGAAGCATTGTGTGCCTGAGACGTTTCAATGCCCAGTGTTCTGTGATCGATTCTACCCCGCAATTAACAAGTCCATTTAGCTTTCGTGTCAATGCTCTTAAACACATGTTTTATTACTTGATAAAAACAAAATATTCTGCCGAGGCTACACGAATTCTGTGAGAACATATTATATCTCACAACGGGTTGTGGTCATCGTGCCCGTTCAACCGCCTGCGTTTTGTGTCCCCAGGGTCTCCGTTCTGCAAATTCTGGTCAAGTGTCACGTCGTCTTCGTGTGCCATAGTGTATCCAGTCGCCAGGCCATCCAGCACGGCACGACTAACAGCCTGCACGAGTTCTTCGTCTCTGTGGCTTTCATCCGCTGCCCCATCGTTTTGGGCGATGTCCGTCAGCCGACTCAAAAGCGAAGAGGTAAGGCGTTCTGATGCAACTTCTTGTGAGTGCTGCGAAAGAGGCTGAGTAGAAATGCGGTCTTCGGCTTGCCCTCGTTGAGAATCGAGAGAGGTAGCAGTGATGGAATTCAGATACGCTGCTACTTGTGGGAATTCCTCTTCAAGCGAGGCTGCTGGCTAGCACAGTCTTAGAGAGAATGCGGATAATAAAAACTTGGCAAACTTAGCATACCGTTAATCCTTCGTGATTTTTCCACGTAGGGTCGGCTCCATTGTCAACAAGAAAACGGGCAACCTCTTCTGTTTCAACCACAAAGAGGGGTGTTTCATCATCTTCGTCGGTCACATTTACGTTGCCACCTGCGACAAGTATGATCAGCCGAAACGAGCCACTTGTCAACCTTCGTACCTCTGGAAATAAGGTATGACAAGATGTCCAAGTGGCCATAAGATGCTGCAGCATGCCTTTCGGAAACCGCATCAAAACGGAGGAGACAATACAAATAATCGGATCAGAGGCGCACATCGGAGTGTATGTAAATGAATCTGGTACATTAGGAGATATGGCTGGGAATAAATTAGCCGAGTTGAGGATTTTGGAATCAAAAAAAATCTTGCATTCGTGCTCAACCAACTCCTGTGATGATACCCCGAGTTGACAGACCATAGAAGTGGAAGCTAGACAGACCACTAACCCTCACTCGAGAAAGGTCACCATCTCCAGCGGCGACCCATATATTCTTGGCTGATGTCGAGACTGGCATCCTTACAATCGATGCAAAAAATGATAACGTCGGGGAATAAATAATAGATTATTTGGCTTTATTTGGTAAATTACCAACGAGGGGGCTTGGTCGTTTAAAGGCTAGACCATGCTTGTCAATTTTTTTTTTTGTCCATCTTTCCAGGAGTGAGACACAAACCGGTTGGATGATTTTAAAAAGGGGAAAAAAAAAATGAAATGCTTGGTAAGAGATAAGGGATATGGGAGCGCAATGATGGAGGTCGTGGGAAGAGAGGAAGGGAAGGGACCAAGTGCACCCGAGACCGGGGACCTCGACGATTGCCATCAGAGAAAAAGAGTTTGAAGTGAATTGATTGAGAAGCCCAGGAGCGGAAAGGGGATCTGAGATTCGGATCTTGGAACCGATCCATGAAGAATCAAATCATGTGACGGTTTCCCAGTGTCACCGATATCACCAATCAAGAGAGAGAGGGAAAGCATTTCGCTCGGCAGCGCGTCGTGGTAGGCAACATCGGCAGGTCCATGCCGCAAGGTGAGAGAGGGGGTAGGGTGGAGTCGGAGGGCCGGGGCTCGCCCGAAGGTACAGTCATAAGAAATTGAAATTGAAAGCGAGCCCCTGTGTTGCTTGCACTCCCGTACGTGTGAGGGCGCCGAGAGGTGGGTCACGGCCTCACTCGCAGTCTAATTAACACCGCCCCGCCCGCTTCCCGCTTTCTACTCCGTCCCCTTTTCCGCATCTGTCCTTCTCGTCTCCTCCAATCTATTAATTTCCTAC
>Ga0209488_10002511_pt1 | contig 15021 bp, 13 predicted proteins | sample Rivendell_Oct201_8_FD_188349 | JGI IMG/M metagenome (GOLD analysis project Ga0209488, IMG submission 188349) | Vadose zone soil microbial communities from the Eel River Critical Zone Observatory, Northern California, USA -... | ecosystem: Environmental > Terrestrial > Soil > Vadose zone >... | reverse complement strand
CTGACCAGCATCACAAATAAGCTTGAGCCGCCGTAAGAAATGAACGGCAGAGGGATGCCTTTGGCCGGCAGCAGGGCCAGCACCACGCTGATGTTGAAGAAGGCCTGCACCACGATCATCGTGGTCACGCCCACGGCAATCTTTCAGAAAACCTTGCCCGCGGCCATAGCTGTTGCGCGCCCGCAATGACGTCCTCAGACGTCCGCAGGTCCCCGCCACGCAAAGACGAAAAGCAGCTCCATCGCGGAGCTCTAGCCCGTGCTAAATCATTGAAACCACGGAAGAAACGAATCGTTTGTTCTCTTGTTCCTCTTTGTCTTGCCGCGAGAAAATCATAAACTTCCTTAATCCTCCGCTTCCGCACCGAGTAGAATCTCGGTTCACGCTAAAACGGCCGGATGGCACAAGAAGAAATCTCAAGTCGGGACCTGCTGCACATTTGCCTAAGCACAGACGGGCAAGAGCACTGGCGGGACTTCGTGCACCGGACCCAACCGCTGATCGCCAGCGTGATTATCAACACTATCCGCCGATGGACAGAACCTGCTCCCGGCCTGGTGGATGATCTGATCCAGGAAACGTATGTAAAGCTTTTTGCCAATGATCGGAAGGCTTTGCGCAGCATCAAGAATGAGTACGAAAACACAATCTATGGATATTTGAGGGTGGTAGCTTCAAATGTCGTGCGAGACCACTTCCGGCAGCCTAAAAATAAGGCGGACGAAATCGAGTTGAGCGATGCGGTATTGCCGCCGGGTCCGGACGGCCACGAGCAGCTTGAGTTTGCACATAAGAAGGAACAGGCCCAGGAAATTTTAAAGAGTCTTTCATCCTCTGAGACGTACCAGAGAGATGTGGGGATTTTCTGGTTCTTTTACGAGCAGGGTTACACCGCAAAAGAAATATCCTTGCTACCCTCCGTAGCGTTGACGGTGAAAGGTGTGGAGGCTGTTTTGTTTCGCTTGACCCGCTATATTCGGGAGAGACTGAAACCGAAGAACCCCTGAGGAGGACGAGTGAGTGCTTGTGTTTTCATCGGTTTTGGCCCGTCAAAAGGCTTCTCGCGGACTTTTACGTCTTAGGGATTGAAGGGGCAGTTTAAGTGGACCAGAATGATTATTTTATGAACGTGCCGCGGCCCGATTGTCCGGATGACGATGTGCTCCAGGAAATGGCCGCTGGAATACTGGCGCCGGCGCTGGCCCAGCAGACAATGCTGCACGTTGCGGAGTGCAAGCTGTGCGCCCCCACGCTGCAGCGCTACTTGCGGGAGTTTTCTGAGGAACAATCTCCGGAGAACATTGCAATCCTCAATCAGTTGCAGAGTTCCAGGCCACATTGGCAAAAGAAGCTGGTACGGAAATTGATCGGTGGCGGTAATCGATTTTCCTGGCTGAAGCTTGTGCCGGCAACTGCGGCGCTGGCTGCGATTGTCCTCGCCGTGGTCCAGGGCCCGGCGCTGTTATCTGATTTCAAGGTGAAGCAGGCACAAAAAGATGTAGCGGCGGCTTTTGTCGAGCGGCGCACCACTCCCATGCGCTTGACGTCCGTTGATTATGCGCCCTACAACCCATTTCCGGTTGTGCTGGGCGCTGAGAACGGCCGCGGCGTGGATGAAGTGCCGACATCGCTGCATGATGCCAGTGGCGCCGCCAATAAGAGTCTTCACGCAGCAAACGCCGATCCGCGGTGGTTGCAAATTCAGGGACGGGCTTTGTTGTGGGAATCCACGCCGAGCAGCCTGGAAAAAGCCGAGAAAGATTTCGAAAAAGCGCGGTTACTGGGACTGGCGAGTCCCAGCCTGGAAATTGACCTGGCTGCCAGCTACTTTGAACGCGACAGCCGGGCCGAACATCCCAACCTGCAACGCACGCTCAACCTGCTGAGCGAAGTCCTAAGCAAACCCGACTTGAACAAAGACGATCGCGCCAGCGCGCTGTTTAACCTGGCTATCGCTTATGAGAAGACCCAGGCATGGGACCTGGCGGTTGAAACGTGGGAGAAATATCTTCAGGTCGATCCATCGAGCGGATGGATCAATGAAGCGCGGCAACATTTGAAAGATGCGCAGGCCAAAATTTCCGGCAAGCGCCAGCAGAGCTATTCAGATCCGTCTTTTTTTTTGCAACAAAAAGCCCAGGGCACTCTAAGGCCTGAGGATCCAGAACAATACCAGCAAAAAGCATTGAGCGAATGGCTCCCGGTTGCCGTGGCTAATAAAGACGGCGATGCCTATCGCGCCGTTCAGGGGCTTGCGGAGGTATTTGCGGAACACCACGATTTCTGGTGGAAAGACTTTCTAAAGAACACGAAACCGCGCAACCTTGATGCCGTGCGAGAGTTGAGCAGCGCGACATTGGACAATGAACAAGGCAGGCATGACGAGGCCCTGAAGCAATCGCGAGCAGCAATTAGATCATTTAAGTTGGCCGGAAATGTGTCCGGAGAATTGCTCGCCCGGTTTCAGGAAGTCTATGCCTTGAGAAGCCAATTGGATGGCGCTGACTGTCTGGCAAGGGCTGATCCTCTGGTGCATCAGCTAGCAACAACGCAATTTATCTGGCTTAGCGCCCAGTCGCTGCTGGAAAGAGCAATGTGCAGAAACTTCCGGGTGAACCTGGCTAAATCGGATGCGGACGTTTTGGAAAGCCTGAATCTAAGCAAACAGTTTCATCTGCCTGTGCTTAGCATGCGAGTACTTGGCATCTCGGCAGGAATGAAGCGACAACAAGGGAAATACGAAGAGACGTGGAGGCTTGGAGTTGAAGGCCTGAAAGTTTACTGGCAGGGGACCTATCCCGTAGAACGCCTGGACCAGTTTTATGCGGTGATGTTCCAAGATGCGGAAGAGTCGCATTATCCCTACCTGGCAGAGTCGCTGTTGCGCCATAACATCGCCCTTCGCATAGCTCCCAAGAGCGAAATATCCAAGAACCTGCTCAGAGAGGGAATGCTCCACTTGGAATTGGCGAACCTTCTGAATGCCCGCCAGGCCGGCGATGAAGCTAAAAGCGAGATGCAAACTGCATCAGCCATCCTCCAAAGTGTCGCCCGTTCCTATCCGGAAAACTTCCGTGTTGCGAGCAGTTTGAAACCTGCAGAAAATGACTTGCAACAACAAGAAGCGGAGCGGGCATTAATCACGTTGAAAGCAATGGGTGGTTTAGTTAAGCGGACGCAAAACAGAGAACTGGCGCTGAACTATTACCGACTTGTTGGCCGTGTCAACTTTCATTTGCAGCATCTCGACGAGGCTGCTGCTTCCTTTGAGTCGGCAATAGAGATTGCTGACGCGGGACTTGAAGGGCTAAAGAACGATGCTGATCGCCTGTCCTGGAAGCAGGCGACAGAAGAAAGCTATCGGGGAGCGGTTCGTGTTCTGCTGGCACAAAAAAAAGAACGGGAGGCGTTAGAACGCTGGGAGCAGTACAAGGGGCGGATTTCACAGCAGAGGCCGCTCGCGGGAGAAATTCCGGCCCCGAACACCATCTCGGAGACGAGGAAGCCAGTCTTGCAGTTTCCTCCATCCTCGGCACTGCGCCTGATTTATGCCAACTTTGCGGACGGCGTGCAGATTTGGTCTGTGAAAAATGGGCATATTCAAAGCAGTTGGGTAAAAGTCGCGAAGAACGATCTTGAAAATGAACTTCGTCTTTTTGCGGAACAATGTGCTACGCCAGATTCCAGCCTTATCGACCTCCAGCGGCAGGGGCTCAAACTTTATGCGTTGCTCGTGCAACCGGTGGCCGCGGAACTCACCGAATCGCAGACTGTGATCGTGGAACTCGATCAATCGGGATATGCACTGTCCCTGGAAGGACTCAAGACGCCGGACGGCCATTATTTCGGCGAAAAATATTCGGTGCTTTACTCTCCCGGCCTGTGGATGGAGCAACTGCTGCGCAGTCCCGGCGCAATCGGACGCGCAGACTCTTTATTCCTTCTGGATGCCACGCATTCTGCTGACTCGAACTATCTTCCCGGGATGGCAGTCGAAAGGGCCTTCATTGCAAAGGCCTTCAGCCAATCAAGGGTGGTGGATGCTGAGAGCGCCAACTGGATGAATTTGCGCCCTGAAGTGGCGGCAAGCCAGATTTTTCACTATATGGGTCACGGGCGCGCATCGCGCTCAGGAACGGACCTGGTCTTGAACCAGAAGCAATCTCTTGGCGCTGCCGATTTTACAGCTGATCGTTTTGCCCGTTCGGAAATGGTGGTACTGGCCGCATGTTCCAGCGGCAGAAGCAGCAAAGAAGGTTTACTGGACAATCAAAACCTCGTCCATTCGTTTCTGGTTGCGGGCGTGCCCCGAGTAGTAGCAAGCCATTGGGATGTGGATTCCGGCAGCACTTCTGAACTTATGGTGAGCTTTTATCGGCATGTTACGACGGATCGAACAGTCGCTGAGGCAATGCTTGACGCTCGCAGGGATGTACTGGGAAAAACTCCCCATCCTTATTACTGGGCCGGCTTCAGCGTAACCGGAAGAGTAAACTAACCGATCGCCGGATGACGGTACACTCTTTTCAGACCCAGATCAGCAAGCGTTCCCAGTGTTCGGATTTACGGAGAAGAAACAATGAGACGACGTGACATATTGAAGGCCCTCGCAACCGTGCCCTTTGCAAGCGCTCTTGGAAACTGCCTACAAAATCGGCCTGCACAGCCGGCCGCGTCAAAGGAAAAAAAGATCCACGCTCTGCAGATCCTTTTAGAAGGACCTTTTGCTGTGGTGCTGCAAAAGAACAAACCCAACCGGTTGGTCGCATTTGTCCCAAGAGCCGAGCAAGACCAACCTGACCTTGCCCATGATTTCTTTTTCAATGATCCGGCGACTCCGAGGCCAGCGGTAGGAAAAGACCCGGCAGGCTACCATTTCCACCTTTCAGGGGAAGGGCTGAGGAGCTACCCTGAGACTTACATTAATCCGGGGTTCGCAGATTTCACCGCATACACACAAAAATGGCGGTTGACGGATCGCGTTGTCACCATAGAACTGCCATTTCCCAATAGCATCAATTTTAGCGGACGGCCGTTGCATGTGGAGTTTGCCTCCGGGCGACCCGGCCTTATGCCCACAAACTACATCCTGGAGTATTACGTAGAAGATGCTGAGAAAGTGAAACTTACTTGCTCACAGCTGGGAGATAAATGCTCTCCTTCGCCAAACTGTCCGCCGGGTGTGCTCCGGTACTTTTTCGGGGCCTCGCCAACAATAAAGGACGATGCAGCGAAGCATGCAAAAGATGACGCACAGAATCATGCAGTGAAATTCTTCAATTTCATGATTCGTCGATGCTTTCCAGAGTTGGAAGAGCATCTTTTGGCATACATCGAGCCTTCCGAAAAAAGAGGAGGCCGAACTTCAAGCGCATTACGCCCCCGACTGATGCCGGGTGTTTTAACCTCTGAGTCGCCCTCTGCACATTTACTGGGAGTCTCGGCTGTGCTCGATTGCCAAGTGATCGGGCCGATTGTCCGGACAAACACGGGGTCCACAGGGTAATTAATCGTCACACATTCTTCCTGGGAATTTGTCCAGGAAAGCCTCAAAGATCCATCCCATTGGGCTGGTTGCAATCCCTTGCTCCAGCCCACTCTTCGTTTATCGGCACTGAAACTGCTGCTCGATAGCCGATTGACCCAACCCTTCCGCGACCCGCACCGCAATCAAAAAATTTTAAAAAGAAAGGCTAAATCCTTACAGGGAAATCCAGACCACCGGCGTCTTATGAAACAAGCAACGGTCACACTCATTTATTGATGTGCCTGGCAGCGTGGGCGGAGAAACCCCTATGCTGCGGGAGGAGCCGTTTGCCGTGGCAGCGCTAATCGAGCGAAGAGTGCGCTGTAAGGAGTGGGGGAAATGGCTACCGCACAATGCATGGATTTCCATCAGTTCAATGAAACTTATCTGCATGAGCTCAGGGCACAGGACGTCACCACTGAAGCCCATTTTGTCTCTTATTTCAGCAAGATACTGAATAACAAGTTGCGCCGTCGCCTGGCTTGCCCGGAGCATATAAAAGACGTGCAACAGGAAACGCTTTTGCGGGCATGGGCAGCAGTGCGGGCGGAAGGCGGTATCCGCCAGCCGGAGCGCTTTGGCGCCTTTGTGAGTTCTGTCTGCAACAACATACTGCGGGAGTCGTATCGCACACGCGCCCGGATCAAGCCTTTGGACGATCTGCAATGCGATCCCAGAGACCAATCGCCAGCGCCGGACGGCATGCTTCTGGCGGCAGAAACCAAGGCGCAGGTACAGCGGGTGCTGTCCAAGCTTCCGCCCAAAGACCGCAAAATCCTACATGCGGTTTTCTTTGAGCAAAGAGACAAGGACGAAGTTTGCCTCGAACTGGGCGTTAGCCGGGATTATCTTCGTGTACTTCTTCATCGCGCGAAGCGGCAATTTGTTGCGGAGTACAGGCAGCTGGGAACCGCGCCCAAGAACCCATCTTTGACTCTGATCCCGCCTCGTCATAAAACTACCGTCAAGGCACAGAGAGTGCGACCGGATTCTCCCGCGGTTTTCCACTGCGGATGACCAATTTTGGATGAGCAAAATGCAAGCCTGAGCCGGCGACTTAAAACGCCGGCATTTTTACGACCGGGTGTATAGCTGAAGCGATGCCCAATAATAAGGAGAAGCGTGGAAACCACCCGCGTGGAGAATGGATAATTTGGCGTGGTGCAGCGCCGCTGCCGCGCTCTTGCCCTGCATGAGCTGGTCATAAAAGTCATCCATCAATGCCGGCGTCACGGCGTCATCCTGGTCCCAGAGGGCCGCGACTACCTGATGCGCTCCCGCCCGCATGAATGCCCACTCCAGGCCAATAAGCCCTTCCAGTGACTGTATTTGTGTTCCTACCCCCTGGCAGGCGGATATGGTCACCAGGTCTGCGTTCAACCGCACTTTGCTGTCGATAATGTCCCGGGCCAGAAGCTTGAAATTGCCTCCTTTATCGGGGGACAGAATGATTGCCGATTGCAAAGGGTCGATCGCATTGGGAGTGCCGTGCGTGGCCAGGTGAATGAACTTGTACCGGCCCGGCGAATTTCTCATATACGAATCGGGAGTGGCGTCACGCCCAGAAAAACTCATGATGTTGCCGGGCGAAAAGTGCTTGCGCACACTTGCCATTTCCTCAGGAGCATGGGGTAATTCAACAAAATGCGGGTCAGCCTGTGCCGGCGCGCCTATCAGCAGAAGCCCTTTGGCGGGTACCCGCTTCTGTGGAGAGGTGATGAGAAGATCGATGGAACTCGCATTTTCCAGCTCCACATCCTCAATCCAGTAATGCTCAGGTCCCTGAGAAGAGACCAGGGTTTCAAAGTTGATGCTGTAGATTTTACTGTCAGCAACCACGATTACATGAGAGCCTCTTGGCGCGAGATCGCTGCCGGGCTGGACCAGGATTTGATAAAGCTTTTTCGCCGCCGGGCTGGAAGCCAGCGGTAAGTGCTGCTGAATTTCCTGTTCGTAGGAATCTATGAGGTTGTCCAGGTCCGGCCCTCTTATACCTAACGGGGAAAGCCGCAATTGATTGGCCGTGACCGTCCACAGATAACATTCTTTGTCTGTTGCGAAATATGAGAGGAGCACTGATCTGTTTCGACCCAGATAGCTCTGAATTTTCGCGAGCCAGGCTTTGGCGTTCTCGGCAACCGGCCTCGTGGCGGTGGGCTTTGCCTCATCAAGCAACAGGGTGCGGGCGCGTCCTGATTGAGCCACTTGGAGCGCCTTGGCGTACTTTTTTTGCGCAATCAGGAAAGTTACGTATCCGTCATAGACTGGGATGTTGTCGCGCAATGCAGTCCTGAATGCTTCGTGCTGCATGCGTTTCGCGGCTTCGTCCACGGTGGCGATGCTGCGCTGGAACCAGTTGTCAGCCTCTGGATTGTTGTTTTGCGCGGCGTAGTCGCGGGCCAGACGCGCTTGAATGGCCCACTTCAGCCGGTAGCGTATCGCGCCTCTTTCCTGGTCTTCATTTTCCACTTGCTGAAGCAGAGACCGCAGTTCGAGTACTGCTTTCGCGTAATCGCCGTGGGCGTCATAAATTTTTGCTTGCTCCAACTGCCACAAGTGCAAGGTGTCTCCACTCAGACCGAGATCGAAACCATCCTTGTGATATTTTTCTGCCCTTTCGAGCTTGCCCTGTTGGAGCGTCAGTTCCGTTAAATTCTGCAGACACCGTGCGGCAGTTTCTTTGTCGCCCAGATTTGAAGCCAGTTGGAGAGCATGCTTGTATGATTCTTCCGCTGCACCAGATTGGCCCCGCGCTTCCTCGATAAATCCAATATCTATTAGTAACTTCTGCTCATCCCGCAAAATCTTTAACCGCGATGCTATTTTTTCGGCCTCCTCAGAGTTCTTCTTCGCATTGTCGAAGTCCTGTAACTCTGCATATAGAGAACCTAAATTGCCCATTGCGTGTTCCTCGAGAGGAAGGGCACCCAGTGAACGGGCAAGAGTCAGACATTGTAAGTACCAATCGATCGCTTCTTCGTATCGCAGGTCCTGCCGGGCAGACCAACCCAAGCTTAGGAGAACATACATCTTAAGGAAGGAATCAGAGATTGTTTCCGATTTCAGAATTGGCCGAAGGTAAGATTCCGCCTTTTTCCAGTCGCGTTTGGAAAGTTCGCACCGCCCACGAACATATGCTAATTCAGCATCCTTTGCGGCGTTTTGTCCCAAAGCCTCTGCCTGACTAAACCGTTCTTCTGCTTGATGATAGTTGTTCAATAGACAGAGAGAAAACGCCTGATCCAGTCTTCTGCGCCAAAATATTTCGGGGGGCGAGTCCGGAGGCGGCTCGGGCTGCAGAGGCTCAAGGGATTGAACGATTTGTCCCTTCCGCACGCGAGCTTCCGCTGTAAGAATGCGGAACTTCCAATTCAAGTCGGAATAAGCTGTGGAATCCTTGTACCCGGCTTCAGCTAAATGCAGTGGGTCTTCAACAAAGCCCTGTTGAAACTGGAGACGGGCCTCTCGATATTTTGACTCCAAAGAGGCCCGTCGGTGTCCATGGCAGCCGACAACGCAGAAGAGCGCAAGCAATACAAAGAGAGCTATGGAGGGGGAAGGCCGCCGCCTGTTGTGTTCCCACCATCGGACCCGCCATGCCCGGATGAACACATCTGAACACGAAACATTTTCAGGGTCCGGGAATGGCGATGGACAACCATTTCGGCGAGACGAACGACTCCGAATTTTGGAATACAGATGATAGAACCAAATGCCTGGATTTCGGATGAACCGATTTGCTTGTTCCAATCGAGATGGTTTGCCGGCGAGAACCAGTAGCTTCCCCGGTCCTCCCGCTTGGGTTTCTTCCATTCCTTGACCAATCCGGACATGCCGCTCAGAGCATGATAGTTGCTTTCCAGTTCCTCCAACTTGTCATCCTTAAGTTGGTCCAGTTTGCTTCCCACCAGCCATTCATCGGTCTTGCCGCTCTGGTGTGACTTGGCCACCTTTGAATAGGTATCGTGGTCGTGGAAAACGTGAGTGGCCAATTTTACATCGATTGGATAGCCGGCAATGCGGAGATTTTCAAAATAGCTTCCCGTGATGTCATAACTGGCTTCGCTTTTGTGGTCGGGAGAATGATAGACGGCCATGCGGGCAACAATGCGATCTGCCGTGAGCATGTCAGCCACATTCAATCCCTCAACGACGGACCATGCGTGTGTGGTGTGCAAGCCATGGCAGTCATCAAAACTGCCGCCGACTTCAGAATAGGCGTTCTTAAAGGAAATAAGGCCATCAACGTTGTATGCTGAGGCACGGTTCGATCCATGACCCCCGTGGCCGGCAAGGACAACAGATGCTTGCGGGGAGAGGCTATGTTTTTTAGGTCTTTCAAATTCGGCCGCGACTGAATAGGCCGAGGCGTGATACATGTGTTGCGAGTGGTGGCGCGAGCACTTCATGATTTTTCTCCATAAGATTTACCTGGGATGAAAACTGGGCATGAACACACGTAGATCCTCATTAGCTACAAGGTATCTTGTTAGCCCGAATACGCCGATTGTACTATGACAGTCGTGGCGAAGAGTTATCCAGCCGGAAGAGGGATAAAGGAAGTAGATTTCAATGCTGCGAAAGCCAAAACTTAGTCTGTGAACTGTAATTCAAAAGCACTACGACCTACTTCCTGCTGCGTGCCATCACTCCTCCGCCCGAAAACTACAATGGAGTACTGTCCCGGCCTTAGCGCTTCTGCGGGCAGGACAATTGAAGCCATCGTGCCAATCTGCGTGTCAGGAAGTGCGACCTCATGCATCGCTTTTCCGGAACCCGATAGAATCTGTACCCGGTATGACGTGAATTCGCCCTTTCTGGCATATTCCACATTCAGGCTCAGCCCGGAATTTCTGGAGACTATTAACTTATTCGTCTCGTCCGAGCCGTGAGCAACCCCCGTTAGTACAGAACGTATTTCCGGCCTGGGTTCCTTCAGACGAGAAATTATCGAGTCCTGACGGACCGCCACGCCAGTGGCGAACAACAAGAACCCAAATAACGTGATGGTAACCGGCTGACTGGCATTCGTCAGCATACGGGACATGAAGCCAGGCGCAAGGGGAACCCGCGAGCCCTCCGTCCCAATGTGTCGCAGTTCGCCAATAAGCTCCGTTCCGGCCTTGACTTGCTGAAAGCAGGCATCACAACAAAACAGGTGTTCCTCGTAGGAGTCACGCTCGGCGGCATTCAGTTCGCCCAATAAATAGCGCTCCGCCATGAGGCCCTTGACTGCTTCGTCGTGGTCGATCATTCTTGCGTTCATTGTCTTTCCTCTAGATGCGTTTCACCGTCAGTTTTACCGCAAAACTCTAGTTACTGCTCTTTTTGTAAAGATCCCCAAACCTATTAATGGCCCGGTGAAATAGAACACGGAGATAGTCGCGGTCTACTCCAAAGTCGTCACAAACTTCCTGGTTATCACGATCTTCAAAGAAACGCGCCTGAAGGAGATGGCGGTCCCTTTCCGGAAGCTCAGCCAGGACAGCGCGCACCCGGCTGCCATTCTGCCGGCGCTGTAACAATTCTTCCAACCCCAGTTGCCCATCGATTACGTCTGTTGATTCCAGAGAGTCATGCTGGTTGCGAATATCAACCCGGCGGCTTTCCGAGAGAACGTTTTTGCAAATGGAATGCACGTAAGCGCCGAAGCCGGATGGACTTTTTACGCTGCCCGACTGGATGCCAACCCAGACACGGCAGAAAGTCTCCTGGCGCACATCCTCAATTGTGGCGGAGTCAACGCCGCGAGCGCGTAAAGTAATTCTCAGGCGTTCAGTGAAGTACGCAACAAAGTGGGCTTCGGTGGCAGGATCGTGGGCCCCGAGGCGGCGCAGGTATTCGTCGTCGAAAGAATAGAAGTCCACTGGCGTTCTTTCGAACCAGTATACTTCAGCCTTTGCTGCTGATTGCCGTTTTCTAATGCCCACGGATGCGCTGAAAGAGTGGCGACGCAGCAAAGCGCCAGCTTCTTTCTTCTTGCCAGACCGGATTTGTACAGTATTTTCCACTTTAGAAAATTCTTATAATAACCGGCTCTTACCCCTCGCGGAACGGCGAGTGATACCCCGATTCGCTCCAGCCGGAGCTGGTCGCCTCACTAATAAGCTAGTGATATAAGAGGCCTAAGCGTTTCATTGGCATCGATTGAAAGCGGCGTTGGGAAATGCGCCCTCGGCTAAGTCCTTTGTTTTCGTGTACGCAAGAAAAAGCGGAAGGGCGACTACCCGCGACCTGAACTCAGCCGAGGCGGACAGGTTAGGGAGTGTCCAAAACGAAACACACGTTTTGTCTTTCCCGGACATATGATGGTTTTCAATGGAAACAGGCGGCCGCTGCACGCTCCACTGAATCCTGAGCGTTACCAGTAGCTCCCTGCTCTTCCGCTTCTCAAATCATCTTTACCGGAGGCTATGTATGAAACTCAAGATCGTGATGGCGGTGCTCGCATTATTCATGTTTGCAGGCGCTACCGGACTGGCTGCGGCCCAGGACACTAAAAAAACCACCCACAAGAAAACGCGGACGCTCACTGGCTGTCTCCAGAAAGGCGATGACGCGAATGAATACAACCTCACCACCGGCAAAGGCGGCACCTGGGAAATCAAGAGTGACAGTGTTGACCTGGCGCCGCATGTCGGGCATACGGTGACGGTTACCGGCGTGGTTTCCAATGCCAAGATGCACGGCATAAAAGAAGACGCCAAGGAAGAAGCTAAAGAGCACGGCATGAACAAGAAAGAAAAAGAGCACGGCCACCTCACCGTAACCGACGTAAAGATGGTGAGTGACAGTTGTAAAAAGTAACTGTCAGGCAGCAGTCAGATGGGCTGCACGTATCCCAATCTTCGCGAATGGCGCGAACGGGTGGGCGGGACGGCATTTTTGCGCAGAACAGTAACGGCTTAACGCGGATTGGCGTAGCAAAGCGAAGCTCCAATAGTAACGCCCGTTCCCTCCCACTCGACCTGCCATCCCGAGCGCGGGGTCCCCGAAGCGCGCCGGGGTTTGCGCGTTTTGGGGTGCAGCGGTGAGGGACCTGCTCCGCTGGTTATTAGGATTTCGGAGCTGATTGTGGAACGCGCACTTGGCTAAGTGCTAACTGCTAAATGCTGATTTCCGGCACCCGTCGTGTGGTGAGTTTAGAGAAGGCTGGAAAAGTGGGCCATCCCGAGCGTTGTCGCACTGAACGTCAATATTCAATTCGACGTGGTGGCATTATCAACGGCCAGAAAGAGTTCTGCGGACGTCACGGGTTTACAAATGTATCCATCCATATCAGCCGCCAGACAACGGTCGCGGTGGCTTTTCATGGCATGAGCCGTCATAGCGATGATGGGCGTGCGCCACTTGCCGATTGATTCTGAGGCTCGGATCAGTGCCGTGGCCTCAAATCCGTCTACTTCGGGCATCTCCACGTCCATCAACACGATATCGAAGCTCTGCTCTTTCAGAGCCGCCACTGCTTCCCGGCCGTTGCGCACAATCGAAACGCGGTGACCACGGCTCTCAAGAAGCCATGACACGACCTTTTGATTAACCACGCTGTCTTCGGCTACGAGTATCGATAGCGGCCGCTTGATTTCTTCGGACACACGCCGTGCAGGCGGCTGCGTGTTGTCTTCAGGTTCGTTCATATTTGTTTACGACCGTCTCTCTGCTTGAGTCATATTCCACATAGGTGACAAATAACGGACCAACACTGAAGGAGACTGTGAAATGGAATTTGCCGCCTTGTTCCTGACCTGTCTTTCCCTGCAGTTCGCTCGCATCATCTTTACCAATGTTGCGGCGATACGACGACCCAGGCCTGCCAGTGCTCGCATTGTTGACAAGGTTCAAATCCTCTGTCGCAAGTCGGCCTGGGTCTGCTGATTTAAGAGCAGCCACAATGCCAATGACCTGAAGTCGCGCAGCTAATTGAAAGGTAAAGAGTTATTGGCTGAACCTGGATCCTAATCAACGATGAGGGATTTAAAAATGCCTGATTTCTGGACTTGCGTTCCAGATTTCAGACAGATCACGACATCCACATCTGAATTTCTTTCGCAGTCACCCAGCGGCCGTTGCTTTTCTCCAGAACTACGTACATGCCGGCGCCACACAATCCGCCACACCTGTTGCTCCAATAGAAGAGAGCTTGCGTGCCATCTCCGCTGAAACCTGCCCGTGATAACGTCAGAACTCCCTGAGCACCCGGAAACCGCCTGTAATAAGTGAGCCAACCCTCGCGATTGTTCTTGAAAATGGAATCAAGCCGGGTTGCATCCACGAGTTGGTAGTCAACCGGAAGGCGAAACGAAGGACGAAGGGATGCTTGCTGCGCGTTCGCTTTTCGAAACGCGTCGATGGTCTGTTTTTGGAGAGAGGGGGACTTCTTGCGCAAGGACTCTGCCGTTTTCTCCCAGGGGATGGCGCGTCCGTTCTCGTCCGGCATCAGATCATCATCGCCCGACGCTGTCGTATCCAAGATGATTAAGACCTTGGGGGTGTCCTGGCCGGCCTGCTTTTTGGCTGTGAATTTGCCGGCAACGTATGCTGAAAATGCTTCGTATTCGGCGGCATTCAATTCACTTTTAGGCGCTACGTGATTCTGCCCGCGATTGCACGTCGTCAGACCAACAACAAGCGACAGGAGAATCGCAGTGAGCCTCTTATGCACAGCCCACATTATGCCCTAACTCACTTTGCTGTCGCCGTGCTCGGCGCAGCCGGCGGCGGCGCAAGGAAGGGCAGTTTGGCTGAATGCTAGCTGCTGAGTGCTAATTGCTGATTTCTGGCGCCCACGGTGTTGTGAGTTAGAGAGGGAGAGGGGCCACCACGCCCTGAGTAATCGACCCAAGATATAATGTCTCATCTTGAAACGGGAACATACTATTGAGTAAGAAACAGGCTTACAAAACCGGCGGTCCGCCAACCGAACTGGAATTTGAAAAGGCATTGATGTTCTTCCACGCCTATATGTACGGTCCACTCCAGGGAAAGTTGCGATTGTATCAAGCTCGTGGCGTGCGTTCGCCCGGAGTGGCAGCGTCTTCTGACTGGGAGGTTTTCGCGTCAATTCTCGTGAAGGACATCGGCAAGAAACTGGCGGCCGGAATTGACCTATCGGGCTACGAAGTCAAATCAGCCGCAGACGGCGGAAGCTATGAGTATCAATACCACAAAGTGAGTGGCAAGAAAAAGCTTCACGAAGACATGGAAGTTGGACATCTGTTCTTTGACCATAGCGATAATTTGCGCCATGTCGATCTGAGATACGCGCACGGGAGTCAGATGAAAGACTTCTTCTCCGAGTGGCTTAGGACCTTTCCGGAACCGTACCAGCAGCGCTACAGAAAAAACATCCCCTTCAAATGGGTCAAGGACAACGGAACGCTGCTGATGACACTAACCGATGGGGAAGTAACTTTCCCTAAAATCGCCCAACCTGAGTAAAGGAAAGCTGACGGCCTACGTGCTGTTGAGGCAAATCTCCTACCGCTTCATCTTGC
>Ga0209488_10002510_pt1 | contig 15022 bp, 10 predicted proteins | sample Rivendell_Oct201_8_FD_188349 | JGI IMG/M metagenome (GOLD analysis project Ga0209488, IMG submission 188349) | Vadose zone soil microbial communities from the Eel River Critical Zone Observatory, Northern California, USA -... | ecosystem: Environmental > Terrestrial > Soil > Vadose zone >... | reverse complement strand
GGCCAGAAGATGTCCCAGTAGCCGGCCTGCAGATTCAGCAGCGACAGCCACAGCAGGGTCACGCCGCCGATCGCGAGGCCGATCGTCAGGAGCTTGCGCGCGTCGAAGCGCCCCGTCAGGAAGCCGGTCAGCGGCATCGAGAAGAACGAGCCGACGCCGCGCGGCGCCATCGCGATGCCGGCCTGAAGGGACGGATAGCCGAGCAGCGTCTGCAGCATGATCGGCAGCAGGACGAGGCTGCCGTACAGCACGAAGCCGACGACCGTCATCAGAAACACGCCGACGGCGTAGCTGCGTTCCTTGAAGACGCGCAAGTCGACCACGGGATCATCCGTCGTCAGCAGGTGCGCGATGAGGGCGGTAAGCGTGACCGCGCTGATGATGGCCAGCGCGGTGATCGTGTTCGACGAGAACCAATCGGATTCCTGGCCCTTGTCGAGTACGTACTGCAGCGTGCCGATGCCCACCGCCAGCAAGCCGATGCCCCAGTAGTCGATGCGCCGCTTTTCGCGGCTCAGGTACGGGGGATCGAAGATGTAGAGCTTCGTCATCACCAGCGCGGCAACGCCGACGGGAATGTTGATGTAGAAGACCCAGCGCCAGCTGTAGCTGTCGGTCAGCCAGCCGCCGAGCACCGGCCCGAGAATCGGCGCGACGACGACGCCGAGGCCCCAGAACCCCATGGCCTTGCCGCGGTCCTGCGGCGGGAACGCCTCGAGCAGGACTGCCTGCGATAGCGGCACCAGCGCGCCGCCGGTGGCGCCCTGCACGATGCGGAAAAAGATCAGGGAACCAAGAGTGGGCGCGAGCCCACATAAGAAAGACGCGGCCGTGAAGCCAATCACCGAGATCATCAGCAGGTTCTTGCGGCCGAACACGCTGGCGAGCCACCCGGTCATCGGCAGGATGATCGCGTTGGCGACGAGGTACGACGTCAGCGCCCACGTCGCCTCGTCAATCGTCGACGAGAGGCTGCCCGCAATGTGGGGCAGCGACACGTTGACCACGGTGGTGTCGAGCACCTCCATGAATGTCGCGAGCATCACCGACGTCGCGATGATCCACGGATTGATGTGTCGATGCTCTTCGGCCATGCGGGTCGCCCGTTACTTCGTGTAAACCGTCGGCTCAGCCGAGAGCCCGGGCCGCAGCAGGTGATCGGGGTCCTGACCGGGATCGAGCAGGATCTTCACCGGCACGCGCTGCACGACCTTGACGTAGTTGCCCGTGGCGTTCTCGGGCGGCAGGAGCGCGAAGCGCGCGCCCGTGGCGGCGGCGATGCTTTCCACCTTGCCGGTGAACTCTTTCCCTCCGGCGGCATCGACCTTCACCGTCACACGCTGGCCCGGCCGCATGTGCTCGAGCTGGGTTTCCTTGAAATTCGCCGTCACCCACACGTCCTCGATCGGGATGATCGCCATCAGCGGCTGGCCTGGCTGAACGATCTGTCCTGCCTCGACGGTCTTGCGGCTCACGAGCCCCTTGACCGGCGCCGTGACCGTCGCGTGCTGCAGGTTGAGCTCGGCCTGCGCGAGTTGCGCGCGCATCTGCTGCGCGTGCGCTTCGGACGCGCCCGCGCGGGCCTGGATGACGGAGATCTGCTGCGGCGCCGTCTGCGCGTTCTTCAGCGCCGCGTTTGCCTGTTCTTCAGACACGTGGGCTTGCAGCAGGCGGCTCTGGGCCGCGCGCAGTCCCGCGTCGGCGGCGGCGACGCCGCCATTGGCGGCATCCACGGACGCGCGCTGCGCGTCAGCGGCAGCGACAGCCGCGTCGTACATCTGCTGCGACACCTCGTCCTTCGCCAGCAGGCCTTTCAGGCGCTCGACGTCGCGAGTGGCTTTGGTCGAGTTGGCCTGGGCCACGCGCACCGCGGATCGTGCGGCATCGAGCTGCCCGCGCGCGCCATCGATGCCGCGCTCGGCTTCCTCGATGGCGGCTCGCGACTGGCTGACGCCGCCGGTGGCCGTCGTCACGTTGCTGTTCGCGCTCGTCGAGGTGACGGCGACGCTGCCGGCGGCCGCTTTGGCTGATGCCTCCGCGTCGGCGAGTTCCGCCTTCGCGCGATCGACGGCGATCTGATAGTCGCGCGGGTCGATCTCGACGAGCGTCGCGCCGGCGTCCGCTGTCTGGTTGTCCTTGACGGGCACGCCGGTGACCGTCCCGCCGACCCGTGCTGAGATCTGGACGACGTGCGCTTCGGTCTGGGCGTCGTCGGTGGATTCACGGCCGGCGGTCTTCCAGAGCCATACGCCGACGGCGATAGCGATGACGATCGCGATAGGGATAAGGATGCGGAGCCGGGACATTAGCGGGAACCTCCGAGGTAGCGTCGCACGGCCTGTTCGGCGTCGCCGAGGTCGCGCGCCAGGACGGCCTTCTCAACGTTATATAAGTAGAGCGCGGTGATGTATTGCTCGTTGGCGCGGCTGACCGCTTCCTGCGCCTGCACGACCTCAATATTGGTAGCCACGCCCGCGGCGAACCGGTCGCGCGCCTGCACGAGGGCCGTCGCCGCGACATCGCGCGCGCCCGTCGCGACCTGCAGCATCTCGCCGGTCGCCTGCAGGTCCATGAACGCCGTCTTCACGTCGTAGTAAATCGCGGCGCGCAGGTCCTCGGCCTCGGCGCGACGGCTTTTCAGATCCATATCCGCTTCGATCACCCGTCCGCGCGTCCGCGCGCCCTGGAAGATCGGGATGTTCACGGCGCCGGTGACCGCGTAGGTCACGTGCGAGTTGCCCGGTGCGACCAGCTCGCCGTAGTCGGCGTGAACGGCCAGAGACGGCAGGTTGTCGCCCACCGCGGCGGCACGCATCGCTTCAGCGGCTTTCACGCGCTCGAGGGCGGCCTGATAGTCCGGCCGCGACTTGTACGCGCGGTCGAGCGCGTCGGCGAAGGTGATGACGGGCACCGGCACCGTCGGGAGCTCGCTCGCCAGCGAGATCGCCTGGCCGATGGGCAGGCCGATGATGCGTCCGAGCTGGAGCTTGGCTTTCTCGAAGTCATTGGACGCCGCCGTCACGCGCTGCTTCTCGGTGTTGAGCTGCACTTCGGCGCGCAGGACGTCGATGCCGGCGACGATGCCGTTCTGTTTCAGATCGGCGGCCTGCGTGAACAGCGCCTGCGCCGACTGCAACTGCGCGCGCGCCGCGTCGGCGCGTGCGGAGGAGGCCAGTGCCTGCAGGTACGCGTTCGCCGCGACGAGGACGACGAGCTCGCGCGCGCTCTGATAGTTGTGTCCGGCCGCGGCGGCGTTGTGCCGCTCGGCGCGGAGGTCGTTGAGCGCTCGCAGGTCGACGATGGGCTGGGTCACGGCGACGCGTGCGTCAAACAGGTTGAAGGGGCCGACGATCGGCGGAATCCCTTCGGGCAGGGGGAAGCCGTAGGCCGCCAGGTCCACCACCTGCCGCGTTTCGGTGAGGCGGCCGTTGATGGTCGGCAGCAGACCGCCCATGGCGCGCCACCGCGCCCCCTCGGCGCGCCCGCGGGCGTCGTCGGACAGCAGGATGCCGAGGTTGTGCTCGAGCGCTCGGTTGATGGCGTCGAGGATGGTGAGCGGCAGGGGCTCGGCGGTGGCCTGGCCCGACGGCACGCTGCCAAGGAAGGCCGGCGGCAGTTGCCGCGCCGGCGAGGCTGTGGGTGACGTTTGCGCCAGCGCTTTTGTTCCCGCACCCGCGACCAGCAGCACCCAGGTCGACACCAACAGCGCACGTCTCACGGAGCCTCCTCCATTTGCGAACACGGTCATCCAGCGTACCATTTCTGGTGTCAAACCTCTGGTGGCGATGTCGCGTCTAAGCGAGACAATGTCAGCACGATTTGTTCTGAGCACCGCAGTGGCGGCGGCGATCGTTGCGGCGATTCCCGCCGCCGCCGAAGGGCAAGCGGCCACGCGGGGCGAGACGTACGCCATCACCCGTGCGAAGGGCTCGATCGTCATTGACGGCAATTTGTCGGACGAGGGCTGGCGCGACGCGTTGCGTATCGAGCGCTGGTATGAGGTGGCCCCCGGCGACAGCATCGAACCGCCTGTGAAGAACGTCGGCCACCTGACCTACGACGAAAAATTCCTTTATGCCGCCTTCGAGTTTGACGATCCCGCGCCCGGGCGCATCGTCGCACCGCTTGGCGATCACGATTACCTGTCGGGCAGCTTCGATTTCGGCGGCATGTTCCTGGATACGCGCAACGAAGGGCACACCGCGTACGAGTTCTTCGTCACGGCGAGCAACGTCCAGTTCGACGCTGTCACCGACGACAGCTCCGGGGAAAACGGGTCGCCCGATTTCTTCTGGGAGTCGGCCACACACAGGACCGATCACGGCTGGACGCTCGAGATGCGTATCCCATTCTCGTCCGTGCGCTACCGGAACGTCGATCCACAGACGTGGGGCATCATCCTGTTCCGCAACTATCCGCGCGATTTCCGCCGGCAGATCATGACGGCCAAGATCCCGCGCGGGAACCAGTGCCTCGTTTGTCTGGAAAACTCGATCAGCGGGCTCCGCAACCTGCCCTCGGGCGGGCACCTTGTCGCGGCGCCGTATCTGGCGGCGAACCAGGTCGCGCGTCCGTCGGGGGATCTCGGCACGCCGCTCGTCAACGATCCGTTCGGCCACAAGATCGGCATTGACCTGAAGTACACGCCGAACGCGGACAACACACTCGACGGCACCATCCGGCCCGACTTCTCGCAGATCGAATCCGATACGGCGCAGATTGCCACCAACCAGCGGTTCGCGCTGTTCTTTCCCGAGAAGCGGCCGTTCTTTCTCGAAGGCGTCGAGCTGCTGGCGACGCCGATTCAGGCGGTCTACACGCGCACCATCGCCACGCCCGACTGGGGCGGCCGCGCGACGGGCAAAGTCGGCGGCGTCAACTACACGGCGCTCGTGGCCAACGACGCCGGCGGCGGCAGCATCGTCGTTCCAGGGGCGAACGGCTCTTCGCTGGCGTCTCAGGACTTTCACTCGACCGTCTTCATCGGTCGCGCGAAGAAAGACTTCGGCCTGTCGTTTGCCAGCATGCTCGTGACGGATCGCGAGAACGGCACCGACGGACACAACCGCGTCATCGGCCCGGACTTCCAGTGGCGCGTGCATGGGACGGACACCTTCGTCGGGCAGTGGCTCATGAGCGACACGGCGACGCCGAACCGGCCGGACGTGAATCAGGCGTGGACGGGCGCATCGCTGCGATCTGGTGCGGGGCAGCTCCAGTGGAATCACAACACGGCCCGCTTCGACGCAGCGGCGACGTACAAGGACTTTGGCGCGGGCTTCCGCGCGGACAACGGCTTCCTACCGCAGGTCGGCTACCGCGAGCAGTGGGGAGGAACCGGCTGGACGTTCAGGCCGAAGGGCTTCTTCAGCCGGGTGCGCACGTTTGTCCAGGGCGATCGCCAGGTAGAACGCGACACCGGCGCCACGATCTTCAACTCCGTCGATTTCGGGGCGGAGATCGAGATGAAGTTCAACGGGTTCATGCTGGTCCGTTATGAGCCGTCGCACGTTCGCGCCGGAGACATGGTGTTTCCCCGTCAGCAGGTCGTGTGGTACGCGCGGGTCAGCCCGTCGAGGCGTCTCCAGAATTTCAGCGTCGACGGTTTCCTCGGCCAGGACGCCGACTACGCGAACGTCCGCCTCGGCCGCGGCGGGAGCGTGAACCTGAACGCCACCCTCGGTGCGACCGACCATCTGGTGTTCGATGTGATCGCCAACACGTCATGGCTGCACGTTGACGACAGCGCCGGCGTCAGCCAGCCGCTGTTCACCGCGCGCGTCGAGCGCCTCCGCGCCAACTACACGTTCACGGCCCGCAGTTTCGTCCGCGTCATCGGTCAGTACGTCTCGACCGACCGTGACCCGGCGCTGTTTCTCAGTCCGTCGCCGGCGCACGACGGGTTCTTCAGCGGGTCGGTGCTGTTCGCCTACAAGATCAACTGGCAGTCGGTGATGTTCGTCGGCTACGGCGACGACCGGACGCTCGACGAGCAACGCCGCCTCCAGAAGTTCGACCGCCAGGTCTTCGTCAAACTCTCCTACGCATTTCAACGTTGACGTCCGGCTGAAGCCGGACGCTACACTTTGGGAAGATGCGCGCCCTTCTCGTCGAAGACGACGACACCATCGCCGGGTTTGTCGAGCGCGGCCTGCGCGAGGCCGGCTTTGCCGTGGACCGGTTCGCGGACGGGGAGTCGGGGTTCGGCGCGGCGGCCGGCCAGCCCTACGACGTCGCCGTCATCGACATCATGCTGCCGAAGCGCGACGGCCTGTCCGTCATCGACGAGCTGCGTAATCGCGGTGTCACGACTCCGGTCCTGATCCTGAGCGCGAAGCGGTCGGTGGACGACCGGGTCAAGGGCCTGCAGGCCGGCGGCGACGACTACCTGACCAAGCCGTTTGCGTTCGCGGAGCTGCTGGCGCGCGTGCAGGCGTTGGTGCGCCGCGCGTCGCGCACGCCCGAGCCGACGACGCTCACGGTCGAGGACCTCGTCCTCGATCTGCTGTCGCGGCGGGTGACCCGCGATGGCGTGACCGTCGATCTGCGTCCCCGCGAGTTCGCGCTGCTCGAGTACCTGATGCGCAATGCCGGCAAGGTCATCTCGAAGACGATGATCCTGTCGCACGTCTGGGACTACAGCTTCGATCCGCAGACCAACATCGTCGACGTCCTGGTGAGCCGGTTGCGCGAGAAGATCGATCGGCCGTTCGAGAAGAAGCTGCTGCACACGGTACGAGGCGTGGGCTATGTCATCCGCGGGTGAGCGAGAGCCATCCGGGCGCGCCTATGGCCTGCGCCTCGGCGTGTGGTACGCGACGCTGTTCATCGCGGGCTCGCTGACCATCGTCTACCTGACGTACGTCCTGACCTCGACGTCGCTCGAACAGCGCGACCGCCAGATCATCGACAGCAAGCTCGGCACGTACGCCGCGGCGTATGACAACGGCGGCGTCGACGGCCTCGCCAGCGTCGTCCGGGCGGAGCAGCAGACGGCGCCGGAGCGGTTGTTCGTGCGCGTCACCGATCAGTTCGGGCGGCAGGCGGTCGTCGTCAGCCAGCAGGAAGGCTGGGACCTGGCGACGCTCGAGACGGGGAAGATCCGCCTCTCGGACGGGACGCTGATCGAGGTCGGCAAGAGCACGGAGCTCCGCGACGAGGTGCTCTCAAGATTTCGAGCCGCGCTCGGGCTCGTCGCCTTGTCGATCGTGCTGATCGCGCTCACGGGCGGCGCGCTCGCGACGCAATCGGCGCTCCGTCCCATCCGGCAGCTCATCGCCGCCGTGCAGCGCATCGTCACGACAGGGCGGACCGACGAGCGCGTGCCGCTCGGCGAAACCCGTGACGCCATCGGCGAGCTGACGACGCTGTTCAACGCCATGCTCGATCGCATCGAGGGCCTGGTCACCGGCATGCGCGGCGCTCTGGATAACGTGTCGCACGACCTTCGCACCCCGATGACGCACCTGCGCGGATCCGCTGAGCTCGCGCTCGCAGGTCCAGCCGACATCGATCGCTACCGCGAAGCGCTGGCCGACTGCGTCGAAGAAGCGGACCGCGTGCTCGTGATGCTGACGACGCTGATGGACATCTCGGAGGCGGAGAGCGGCGCCATCGAGTTGCACCGCGAGACGGTGCCGCTGTCGGACATCGTCAGCCGGGCCGTCGAGCTGTATCGCGACACGGCAGAGGCCAGGGGCGTGACGCTCGACTCGCGCGTGGACGATCGCGTCGTCGTCTCCATCGATCGCACCCGCCTCGAGCAGGTCGCCGCCAACCTCATCGACAACGCGATCAAATACACGCCGTCCGGGGGGCGCGTCGAGATCTCCGCCGGCCGCGAGGGGAACACGGCCGTGTTACGGGTCCATGACACAGGCATCGGGATACCTCCGGCCGAGCTTCCCCGGATTTGGGACCGGCTGTTCCGTGGCGACCAGAGCCGGACGGAACGTGGTCTCGGGCTTGGCCTTAGCCTCGTCAAGGCCGTCGTCGAAGCCCACGGCGGCACGGTCACCGTCGAAAGTGCGCCTGGCCACGGTTCGACGTTTTCCGTGAACCTCTCTCATTTGTAATGTTGTAGTCACGACTCGGAAAGGCGGGTGGTCGTCTAATCGAGCAGTAGTGCCTGTTGAAAGGACATCACCCATGAGCTCACGTTTCCGCATTCGTGCCGGACTCGCCGTTGCTGCCGCCGCCGTGCTGATCAGCGGCGCGGCGTGGCGCAGTCTGTCGGCTACCGCGCAACCGGCCTTGTCGGCGGTCAACGCCGCCCAGGCCCCCGCCGCACGCGCGGCCTTACCCGCTGGCCGCGATTCGTACGCCGACGTCGTGAAGAACGTCGCGCCGGCCGTTGTCACCATCCGTGTCGAAGGCAAGGCGACCGTCTCACCGGCGCAGTTTGACGGCGACGACTTCTTACGCCGCTTCTTCGGCGAGGACGGCGACGACAGCAACTCGCGCGGCCGGCGCCGCGTCGTTCCCAACGTCCCGCGCAGCTTCCGGCAGCGCGGCCTTGGATCCGGCGTGGTCGTCACGAGCGACGGCTACATCCTGACCAACTATCACGTCGTGGACGGCGCGGACAAGATTCACGTCGACCTGAACGACGGACGCACGCTCGAAGCGAAAGTCATCGGCACCGACAGGCCGAGCGACCTCGCGCTCGTGAAGGTGAGCGCGACGAGCCTGCGGACCGCGTCGCTCGGCAACTCCGACAACGCGCAGGTGGGCGACGTCGTGCTCGCGATCGGCAACCCGCTCGGCGTCGGCCAGACGGTGACGATGGGCATCGTCAGCGCGAAGGGCCGCTCGACCGGCTCCGGCGATGGCAACGGCGATCGCAACTACCAGGACTTCCTGCAGACCGACGCGCCGATTAACCACGGCAACTCGGGCGGGGCCCTGGTCAACACGAAGGGCGAAGTCATCGGCATCAACGCCGAGATGCTGTCGCCGGTCGACGCGAACATCGGCATCGGGTTCGCGATTCCCTCGAACATGGCGAAGCACGTGATGGACGACTTGAAGAAGGACGGGCGCGTTCGCCGCTCGCAGCTCGGCGTCGTCGTGCAGCCGGTCACCTCGGACCTTGCCGAGAGTCTTGGCCTCAAACAAGTGGGCGGCGCCATCATCGGCGCCATCGCGCCCGACAGCGCCGCGGCTCGCGCCGGCCTGAAGCGCGGCGACGTCATCCGGTCGTTCAACGGGCAGACCATCAGCGACATCAACGGCCTGCGCAATCACGTGGCGGACGCGCAGCCGGGATCGACGGCGAGCGTCGTGATCGTGCGCGATGGCGCCGAGAAGACCGTGCCGGTGAAACTGGATGAAGCGAACGTCGGCAAGCCCGCGTCGGGCCGCGCCGACAGCGCGCCCGCCGATAACGCCGCGCTCGGCGTCGGCGTCGAGAAGACCGCCAAGGGTCTCGTCATCACGCAAGTGAATCCCGACAGCCGCGCCGCGGATGCGGACCTGCAGGAGGGCGACGTCATCGTCGAGGTCAATCGCAAGCCGGTGCAGTCGGTCGAGGAACTGCGGGCGGCCGTGCGTGCCAACAGCGAGCGGCCGGTGCTGCTGCTGATCGAGCGCGACGGACGCACGCATTTCGTCACCGTCCGTCCGTCGAACGGCTAACTCGGGGCTCGGGCCGAAAGAGCATGAGGTCGGTGCTGGCGTAGACTTCCATCGTGGCAGCTACGCCGGCACCGTCGACAACCACCTGCGCAATTGCCGGTTGCGGCCCAGCCGGCGCCGTGCTCGGCTATCTCCTGGGCCGCGCGGGCATCGACGTCGTCGTCCTCGAGAAGCACAACGACTTCCTCCGCGACTTCCGCGGCGACACGATCCATCCATCGACGCTCGAACTGCTCGACCAGCTTGGTCTCGCCGGCGAATTCCTGAAGCTGCCGCACAGCAAAGTCTCGCGCGTGCAGCTGCAGACGACGGCCGGGCAGACGTTCGCCATCTCCCTCGAGCGCATCCCGTCGAAGTTTCAGTTCATCGCGTTCATGCCGCAGTGGGACTTTCTCAACTTCATGGTCTCGCATGCGGGCCCGTTTCCGGCGTTCACGCTGCGGCGGAACGCCGAAGTCGTCGGCCTGATTGAGCGGGATGGGCGAGTGCACGGCGTCCGTTATCGCGATGCGGAAGGCGAGCAGGAGCTGACCGCCGTGTTGACGGTCGGCGCCGACGGCCGCGGGGCCGTCACGCGCGAGTCCGCGCATCTTCCACGCCTCGAGACGGCGCCGCCAATCGACGCGTTCTGGTTCCGGCTGCCACGGCACGGAAACGAAGCCGCCGCCGTTTTCGGGCGCGTCGGTCCCGGCGTCCTGCTCGTGATGCTCGATCGCGAGGAGTACTGGCAGGTCGCGTTCGTGATCCCGAAAGGCAAGGGCGAAGAGATCAAATCCCGCGGTCTCGATGCGTTTCGCCAGGACATCGTCAGCGTCGCGCCGGAGCTGTCTGACCGTGTCGATCAGATTCGCAGCTGGGACGAGGTCAAGCTGTTGACCGTGCGGGTCGATCGCCTCACCCGCTGGCACATGCCAGGCTATCTCGCCATCGGCGACGCCGCGCACGCGATGTCGCCCGTGGGCGGTGTCGGCATCAACGTGGCGATTCATGACGCGGTCGCGGCCGCGAACGTGCTGTGGCGGCCGTTGTCGGAAGGACGCGTGAGCGAGGACGATCTCGCCGAGGTGCAGCGCCGCCGCGAGCGGGCCGTCCGCATCATCCAGACCTTTCAGGGGTTCATCCAGAATCGATTCCTGAAGCCCGCACTGATGTCGCAGGGACCGCCGTCGGTGCCGTGGATCATGCGCGCGGTGCTCGCGACGCCGTTCCTTCGCGACATCCCGCCGCGGATGCTCGCGCTCGGCATCGATCGGCCGCGCATCGAGAGCCCCGCGCGGGATCGGCGATAATCTCGCCCCATGAATCTCGCCTACCTGCAGACGCTTCTGGACTATCACTACTGGGCGCGCGACATTATTCTCGATGCGGTGAGCGAGGTGCCGCGCGAGAAGTTCACGCAGCCGGTCGACAGCAGCTTCAAGTCGCTCCGCGACACGGTGGCGCACATCTATGCGGCCGACTGGATCTGGTACACGCGCTGGCACGGCGATTCGCCGGCCGGGCTGGTGGCCTACGATCAATTTCCCGACGCCGTCTCGATTCGGACCGCATGGAAGGAACTGGAAGGGAAAGTCCGCCCGTTCGTAGACGGCCTCGGCGAGGCGGGCATCAACAAGCTCTGGGACTACAAGCTGCTCAGCGGCGCGTCCGACACGGCGCCGTTCTGGCAGATGCTCGTCCACGTCGTTAACCACGGCGCCTACCACCGCGGACAGGTGACGACGCTGATGCGGCAGCTCGGCGCGAACCCGCCGAAGCCGACGGACATGATCGCGTTTTTCAGAACGCGGCGCTAGGTCCGCCTGAAGGCGGACACTACCGACGGAATTGTTATTTGCGCGCGCCTGGAGTCAGCATCGTGTCTTTTCGCTCGCCGCCGCGCATGTAGACGACCTTGGCGGGCTGACCGATCTTCAGCACGTCGAGCGCGTAGGTGTAGTCGTAGATATTGGCGATCGTCTGGCCGGCAATCTCGATGATCACGTCGCCTTTCTGCAGGCCCGCCGCCTCGGCCGGGCCGCCGGCGACGACGCCGCCGAGCAGCAGTCCCTTCGCGTCGCTGGCGTAGTCAGGCACCGTCCCCGTGTAGACGCGCCCGCCGGCCCGGCTCGCGCCCTGTTGCGTCTGCGGTTCGACTTTCGCGAATACCGGCGGCTCCGGCGTGTCTTCGATCTTCCTCGCGATGGCGGCGGCAAACTCCACGATGCGATCGAGGTCGTCGTAGGCGATCTTGTCCGCGGTGTCGCTGGGCTTGTGGTAGTCCGCGTGCGAGCCGGTAAAGAAGTTCAGGCTGGGCACGCCGGCCGTGTTGAAATTCCGGAGATCGGTCGGCAGATACGGATCGGGCTGCACGCTGAGGTTGAATCCGGCTTTCACGTTCGCCTGTTCGATCAGCTTGTCCCACGACTTGCTCGTGCCGCTGGCCTGGACGCTGAGCTTGTTGTCCTGCATGCGGCCGACCATGTCGAAGTTGAGGTACGCGGCGAGGTCGGCGATCTTCAGCGGCGGCGTGGCCAGGAACGCCGATGAGCCCAGCAGGCCGAGCTCTTCACCGGACCAGAACATCAGCAGCACGTTTCGCGGACGCGGCTGTTTTGCGAGGATGCCGCCGACGGCCAGCACCGCGGCGTCGCCCGACGCGTTGTCGTCGGCCCCGGCGTGCGTGCGTCCGGCCTCTTCCTTCGACGCGAGCGACGATCCGTTTTCGCCGTGTCCCAGGTGATCGTAATGCGCGCCGAGCCCGAGCCACGGCTTTTCGGCTATCGGACGTCCGGTCGCCGGCAAATAGCCCGCGATGTTGTAGGCCGTGTGCCGTTCCCGCTCCACTTTCGCGCGGACGGTCACGGTGGTGGGAATCTCGAAGCCCGCGACGTGGGGGTTGCCTGAGTCGAGTGACTGCTGGACGTCTGCGATCGACTTGCCCGCCGCGGCGAAGATCGCGTTGCCGGCCGCGCCGTCGATGCTGGCCGCGACGATGCCCGAGTCCGCGAGCGCCGTGTCGAACGTCATCGGCACCAGTTCGCCGGCATTTGGCGACTTCGGCCCGGTGACGACGAGCATGGCTTTGGCGCCGCGCTGCCTCGCGGCCATCGCCTTGAAACGCAGGTCGGAATAGCGCGCGAGGATGCCGCGCGTCTTCTGATCGGCGTCCTCGGGGAAATACCGAAGGACGAGGACGACCTTGTCCTTCACGTCCAGCGTGGCGTAGCTGTCGTATCCAAAGTCCTGGCTCTCCGGGACGACGATGCCGTAGCCCGCGAAGGCGACTCCACCAGTGACGTCGCCGCTGTCGGAGAACGAGAGGGCGCGGGCTTTGCCGGCCATCGACAGCGTCGTGCCGAGGTCGCGCGTGCCGGCCGTGAACTCGAACGGCAACGCGAAGTCCTTTTGCCCGGGCAGCGGTTTGGCGCCGATGCGTTTCAGTTCAGAGACGATGAACTCGCGGGCGAGCCGTTCGCCTTCCGTGCCTGTCTGGCGGCCGCCGAAGCGCTCGGACGCCAGCGTCGTCACGTACCGGCGGAGCTGGGCGACGTCGGCATGGACGGTCGCCGACAGGAGAACCGCAATCGCAAGGGCCTTCTTCATGGCGTCCTTTATTTCCTGGTCTGTTTCAGCGGCGCGCTCGCGATCGCGTCGAGGGCCTTTTGGTGATTCCACTGGGCAAGGAACAGCTGGCCGGCCGATCCGCCCCCGCGCGTGGATGTCCACGCGAGCTGGGTGCCGTCGGGCGACGGCACGGGCAGGCCGTCGAAGCCGTCCGAGTAGGTGACCCGGACCGGCTCTTTGGTGCCGTCCACATCCACCATGTAGAGCTCGAAGTTGTCGAAGCCGAGTTTGTTCGACGCGAAGATGAAGTACTTGCCGGACGGATGTTCGTAGGGCGCCCAGCTCATGGCGCCGAAGCTGGTGACCTGGCGCTGGTCGGTGCCGTCCGGCTTCATCGTCCAGACATCCGCGATGACGCCGGTCACGTCGAACCGCCGCCAGACGATGCGCGCGCCGTCGTGGGTAAAGAACGGTCCGCCGTCGTAGCCGGCCACGCTGGTCAGGCGGCGCTGTCCAGAGCCGTCGGCCTTCATGATGTAGATCTCGGCGAAGTAGCTGGGATCGGTCTCGAGCTGTTTCTTTTCAGCATCTGACAGCGGCCGGTTGTAGGCGTCGCGCATCGAGGTGAACACAATCCACTGGCCGTCGGGTGAGTAGCTGCCTTCGGCGTCGTAGCCACGCACGGTCGTGAGCTGCTTCAGCCGGCCGGTCTTCTCGCTGTAGGCGTAGATGTCCATCTCCGGGTCGTAGTCCCACGAGTAGCGGCGCTCCTTGCCCGACGCGCGAAACGCCAGCTCGTCGTCCTGAAACTGCTTCGACTTCGGATCGGCGTGCGTGGAGGCGAACTCGATTTCGTCCGAGCGCGGCCGGAAGAACGCGCACGTCGTCTTTCCGAGGCCCGGCGAGATGCGCCTGGACTCGCCGGTGGTGAGATCGAGCGTATAGATCTGATAGAAGGGGTTTCCCGGTTCGCGTTCGCTCTGGAAGACGAGACGCTTGCCGTCCGGCGACCAGTAGCCTTCGCCGGCGCGCTTGCCTTCGACAGTCAGGCGCCTGATGCGCGACAGGAAATCGCGTTCGTGGTTGTCGTCGGCGGCGGCGCCGACGAGGAAAACAGAGAGAAGCAGCCACGCAGCTCGCATAAGGCCTTGCATTATCAGCTATTCGCTGGTCTCACACGGCAACAATATACTTGACTCGGTAGGCATCACGGCGTATAGTCCTCTTTATGAGCGAATTGACGGTTGACAACGCCTGCCTGCCGGTCGAGCCACGGCCCGTAACTCTCACACAGGCCATCGTTTACTTCAGCGACCCCGATACCTGTTTCCGGTATCTGGCGAGCCGCCGCTGGACGGCCTTTAAGGGCGTGACGTGCCCGACCTGCAAGGGCTCCCATATCCGCTTGGACCGCAAACGGCGGCTGTTTGAGTGCAACGCGAAGCACCCTAAACGGCAGTTTTCGATCAAAGTTGGAACAGTCTTCGAGGACTCCCCGATTGGGCTCGACAAGTGGCTCCCGGCCGTCTGGATGATTGCCAACATGAAGAACGGCGTCAGCAGCCACGAACTGTCGCGCTCGCTCGGTGTGACCCAGAAAAGCGCGTGGTTCATGCTGCACCGTATCCGGCTCGCCATGCAGGGTCAGGACGGCGGTCGGATGGCGGGTTCCATCGAAGTGGATGAAACCTACATCGGCGGCAAAGCTCGATTTATGAGTGGCGAGCGCAAGCGCCGTTTGGCTGAGAAGCGACCATTTGGCGGCAAAGTGCCCGTCATGGGCGTGTTGCAACGGTCGCCCGAAGATGGACAATCGAAAGTCTCGACGGTCGTCCTCAGT
>Ga0209488_10002508_pt1 | contig 15029 bp, 6 predicted proteins | sample Rivendell_Oct201_8_FD_188349 | JGI IMG/M metagenome (GOLD analysis project Ga0209488, IMG submission 188349) | Vadose zone soil microbial communities from the Eel River Critical Zone Observatory, Northern California, USA -... | ecosystem: Environmental > Terrestrial > Soil > Vadose zone >... | reverse complement strand
ATACCCGGGATCGGTGTGTCGCTGCGCTTCACCCACGAGCTGCCGACGAGCCGCACGCGAGAAAGCGCGAACGGCAATGCTTGCTCGGCCCCGACACCCGCCTGGGCGACGACCGTGATGCGCAGCGACTGCACCTGCCTCAGACTGGGGCTTCCGATCTGCATAGAGTCCGTGCGGAACGGAATGCGGTACAGCCGCCACCCTGCCCCGGTGGCGTCGGTGCCGCCATCGCGGACGAAATACTGCGGACCGCCGATCCGGAACACGTACCGCACGAAGCTCTCCGCGGTCCGCACGCCGGCGACCGAATCGAGCACGAAGTCCCCGTCCTGGTCCTCGGTATCGACGGCGTTGTTGTGCCGGCCGCACCGCGACCGAACGTCGCCCAGCGCGAATGGCACAAGCTGCCCGTTTTCCGTAGCAGAACAGAGCGGGAGCGTGTCGATCACCACACCGCGCGTGGAATCCTTGATGCCGTCCACCACGCGATCGGAAAGAATGCCTTCGTCGTTGAGCGTCGCGCTCCAGGTGTGCGTACGAGGATCGCGCTCGTCGTCGAGCCGCCCCGCGCCCGTGGGGCGAATGCCGGCGTACGTCGTATCACCCGCCGCACTCACGGTGAACGACGTCGGCGTAAACGCGAGGGCGTCCTCGAACAGACTTCCGAAGTCGAACAGCACCGTCGCGCCATTGGCTTGCGCGACGCGCGTGGCGTCCTCCCAGACCCAGAACTCGAGGAACTCGACGCGCGAGAGATCGACACCCGTGGCCGATAGCGTTTGCGTGATCGACCGCCAGCGCGGCGCGTTCTGCGGCGGCCTGATCCAGTTCGGCAGGCCGAAGTCGGGCGAGCCGCGCCGGTTATTCGCGAGCCCCAGCACGCTGTCGGGATGCAACGTCAGCCACAGCACCGGCTCGGCGGCCTGCGCCTGGCCCGTGAAGCGGAGCGTCGGATCGATCTGCTGCGGCAGAAACTGAATCGGCGTGAGCTGCCCGCTATTCCCCCGGTAGGGCAGGCTCTGCCAGGTGAGGAACGTCGCCTGGTTCGGGTCGAAGGCCCCCGTAATACCTAGTCCCTCGACGCCACGCACCGAGGTCGGAATGCTGCCCCAATGCCACGCGTTGTCGGCCAGGCTGATCGAGCGCGCCGATCCGCCTTCGAATTCCTCGATGTAGGCCTGGCCGAAGCGGTTGGGTGACGGCTTGGAGAGCGCGAGCTCGCCGTTCACACTCAGCGCCGACGGCACGCTCGTGTTGACTCCGGGGAGCCGGTTCATGAACCGGGTCAGCCATTCGGGCTGAAAGCGCAGCTGCGTCGAAATCCCGCCGATGAAGCCCGATGAGGGCTCGAAACCGAGCGGTGGCCGGGTGAAGTTGCTCTGCTCGCTCTGGAAGATGCCGAGCAGGTTCACCTGTCCCATCGCGCCCAGGTCGTACCGTGCCGAGAGCCCGTAGGTCGTCGTCGGCGCAAGCGCAAACGCTGCCCGCTCCTCGAACTGCGCGCGGACCTGTGCGGCGCCGCCTCCTTGGAACAGCGCGTCGGGATTCTTGAACTGCAGCTGGCCCGTCGTGTAATCGATCGAATAGTCTTGCTCGCGCGTCAGCAATCTGTTGCCCACGTAGATCCGTTCACTACCTTCGCGAATCTGAAAGCTGTTCAGCGACAGCAGCGACCGATCGGCGGAGGCCGTCGCCTCGGCGTGCAGGCGCAGCGCGAAGACCGACGGAGGCCCCTGGGTGTTGAGGTAGACGCGGGGGGTGCGGTACAACGAATCGTTGCGCTCGACCGGGGTGAGCTTCGTTGTGTCGGCGAACGGCACGAGATGCGGAAACACGATAAACAGATCGCGCACCGGATCGCCCTGGTTGGGGTCGCGAGTGCGCGGAAACAGGCGGTTGTACTGGTCGAACTTCGTGGCGTCGTTTTCCAGCGCGACCCCCAACCGCTGCAGGTAGGTATCACCCGCGGCGCTCCGTTCGCGCTGGTTCACGCTCAAGGTGAGGTCGACGCTCGAGCGATCGATTTCCCGCCCGCCGACGCGGTACGCGCTGCGGATCTCGAAGCGAAACGTGGGTGACGCCGCAGTCACCGACGGTTTGGGATCATAGACGAGCCGGAGCGTATCGACCTTCGCCGAATCGCTGCTCGCGTCCACGGGAATCGTACCGACCGAATCGAGGCCGCTCGCCGTGATGTACGAGACGGCGAGGTAGTCGCTCTGGTCGAGGCGATTGGCCAGGGCGAACCACGTGCCCGTGGGATCGACGTAGTAGTCCTTCCCCTCCTGGAGTACCTCCCACTCGAAGGGACCTTCCCGCTGCGCTCCACAGTCCACGGCCCTCGTGCCGGGCCCGCAGGCGACCGCGCGCACGCCGCCGACGTTCTGATTTCCGTTGGAGGTGGGCGCGATCGCGCGACGGCGGTAGACGCGCAGCGCCCCGACGGTCAGTGAATCGGGACGCGGCAGCTGGTCGAGCTGGAGAATGTCGATGGCGGGATAGCCGGGGAGTGCCGCGGGGTCCACGACGAAGAAAAAGCGGCCCGGCTCGTAGTCGAGGTCGCGCGCTTCGCGATCGAGCGGCTGGCTCGTGACGTCGCCGACCGTATAGAAGCGGTCCTTCACCACGTTGCCCTTCTGCTGCGCGAGAATGCCGCGAAGCTCCAGCGGACCGGCCTGGGCGATCGCCTGCACGCCAAAGTTGTTGGCGGGAATCGCCGCCGTGATGAAGCGCGACGCCGGCGCCTGAAACGTCACGTTGCCCGCTTCCACGCGGCGCAGGAATTCGTCCTCCAATCCTTCGTACCAGACGTGCAGGTTGTTGTTGGCGTCGAACTCGCGCTGGCTGTCGAAGTCCACATCGACGTGCAGTCGCTGGCCGACGATCCCGGCGGTGCGCAGCGCGTATTGTGGATTGGGCGTGATCGTCGGAAACCCGCTACTGCATCCCGACAGCGTCAGCTGCTGCTCCTGCGACGTGCAGCGCAAGTTTCGGAACTGGTCGGCCTTCAATTCTATCCGAAGGTTGAGCTGCATCCCGAGATCGGCGTACGGAACTGCGCCGGCGGCGGGCGGCGAAGGGGCGGCGTTAACGCCGGCGGCGAAGGGCGGCGAAGGGGCGGCGAAGGGCGGCGAAAACAACCGGGGACGTCGCGCGATTACGCGCTCGGCCCACGCGCGTGCGAGGATCGACGGCGGAACGCGCGCGCCGAGCCGGCCGCCGGGCGCCAGTGCGGGATTGCGCGGCGGGGCGAGTGGTGGCACGCCAAACGTGTACACAGGAGCCTGCGCATGAACCCGGGGTACGACGAGCGTGAGGGCAAGTACAACTAGCTGGGCGAGACGCCGCATCCCTTGTAGAGACTTGGGGTTCCGAATATAATGGCGCGACCAACCGTGCGCATCCTCAACCGTTACATCCTGCGGCAACACATTCCTCCGCTCCTCTACGCGCTCGCGGCGCTCACGTTCGCGATGCTCGTGAACCAGGTCGCGAAGCAGTTCGGGAATTTCGTCGGCAAGGGGCTGCCGTGGGGCATCATCTTCGAAGTATTCGCCCTCTCGATTCCCTTCATCGTCGCCATGACGTTGCCGATGGCCGTGCTCGTCGCCGTGCTGTACACGTTCAGCCATCTCGCCGCGGACAATGAAGTCACGGCGATGAAAGCCAGCGGCATCAGCATCGGCCGGATCCTCATGCCCGTGCTGGGCGGCGCGACGCTGATCGCGCTGATCGCCTTCATCTGGAACGATCAGATCCTGCCACGCTCCAATCACGAGCTGCGGACACTCCTCGTCGACATCCAGCGCAAGAAGCCGACGTTTCAGCTGAAGGAACAGGTGATCAACGAGGTCGTGGCGGGACAATTCTTCCTGCGCGCCGCCCGTATCGACCCCGCTTCGAACGCCCTGAGTGATGTGACGATATATGATTTAGAGGACCCCGACCGGCGCCGGATCATCCTGGCCGACTCGGGCCGGATGGCCTACAGTTCGGGCGGCACCGATCTCTACCTGACGCTGCGCGACGGCGAGATGCACGAGATCAAGCGTACCGATCCCGAGCACTTCAACCGCACGTTTTATCAGACCAATCGGATCAAGGTCGCGGGTGTCAGCAACGCGTTCGAGCCGACCAAGAACGACGAATACCGGGGCGACCGCGAAATGACGATCTGCGCGATGGAGGACGTCGTCGCGCGCGCCAGTGAGGACCTCGAGCGCGTCCGCGCGGAAGCGATCACCGCGGTCTCCTCCGAGCTGCGCCGGTTCGCCAAGCTCCCACAGCTGCCGCCGCCCGTCATCGACACGGCTCCCCCGCCGCCCAGCCGGTACTGCAAATTCCTCGCGGCGATCAAACGCGTGTTCGCGCCGACCGCGGCGCAGGCCGCGCAAGCGACACCAGCTGGAGGGTGGTCGCGGGGGGGGCCGCCGACCGTCACCAATCTCTCCTATACCGCGCAGTCGCCGTCGGTCTACAGCCAGCGAGTTCGAGGCGCGCGCCAGCGGGCGGCGATCTACGAAGTCGAGATCCAGAAGAAGCTGGCGATCTCCGCCGCCTGCGTGATCTTCGCGCTGCTCGGCATGCCGCTCGCCATTCGCTACCCGCGGGGCGGCGTCGGGCTCGTGATCGGCACGAGCCTGGCGGTCTTCTCCGTGTACTACGTCGGCCTCATTGGCGGCGAGGAATTGGGTGACCGGCTCTTCGTCCCGCCGTTCTTCGCGATGTGGACGCCGAATCTCATCTTCCTGCTCGTCGCGATCCCGCTGCTCCTGTCGGTGCGGCGTGCCGGCAGTACCGCGCACGGCGGCGATTGGGACGAGCTGAAGCACACGCTGTTCGGCTGGGCAACACGAATTCGGAATTTGAAATTCGGAATGCGAAATCGCCCATGACGTTTCATTCCGCATTTCGCATTCCACATTTCGCATTACCAACGCTCGACCGCTATCTGCTCAGCGAATGGATCCGCGTCTTCCTTATTACGCTGCTCGGATTCCCGATTCTCGTCATCGTCATCGATCTGACCGACAAGCTCGACACCTACATGGCGCGCGGCATCAAGCCCGGCGCGGTGGCGCTATCGTACGTGTTCGATCTCCCCGAGAAGATGTTTCTGGTGCTTCCCGTCGCCGTGCTGTTCGCGACGGTGTTTACGGTGGGCTCGCTCGGCCGGCACTCCGAGCTCACCGCCGCCAAGGCGTCCGGCATCTCGTTTCACCGGCTGGTGCTGCCATTGTTCGCAGCCGCCGGCGCCGCGTTCATTGCAGGCCTACTGCTCGGCGAAATTGCGCCGGTCGCGACGTCGAAGCGCCTCGAGATGCTGGGCGAGAAGGCGATTCGGTCCACGACCTCGCGCTACAACTTCGTCTACCGCGCCGACCGCGGCTGGGTGTACGCGATTCGGTCGCTCGAGCTGCGCACGCGGGAAATGACGGACCTCATGCTGGAACGCGAAGGCACGGGAGCGGCATACCCGACAATCGTGCTGGCGGCGCAGCGCGCCATCTACGGCGACAGCACCGGCAAGGCACCCCCGCCGCCCAAAGCCGGTCCGCTCTGGACGCTGTATCGCGGGACGCTGCGCTATCTCGCCGGCGATGAGGTCGGCAGCGAGGCCGCTTTCCAATTCGATTCATTGCGGACACGCACGATGACGGAGCGCCCGGTGGATCTGCTCGCCGAGCCGAAGGCTCCGGACGAGATGCGCTACGGCGAGCTGCGGCGCTATATCGATGCGCTGACGCGCAGCGGCTCGAACGCCAAGAAGCTGCAGGTCGAGCTCGCGCTCAAGATCGCGATTCCGTTCATCTGTTTGTTGATCGCGCTGTTCGGGGCGCCGCTCGCGATCTCGAGTCCCAAGAGCGGGGCGGCGTGGGGCGTGGCGGCGAGTCTCGCGACGACGTTCATCGTGCTGCTGATGTTTCAGCTGGCCAAAGCCGTCGGTGCCGGAGGCGTGTTGCCGCCGGCGCTGGCCGCGTGGACGCCGAATATTCTCGTTGGTGTCGCGGCCGTGTATCTGCTGCGTAAAGCGCCGACCTAGCGTCCTTGACGTTGTTTCCGATCGGGAACACCTTCTCCCGGTCTCGATGGGCACAAGCACCTTGCATCCGTTCCTTCCAAGGAGAGGTCCATCCATGCGCTGGATCGTTGGCTCTGGCCGCGCCCTCGTGGCGGCGGCCCTCTTGACCATGCTCTTCATGGGCGTCGCACGAGCCCAAGGCGTGACGACCGGCGCAATCACGGGTAAGGTGACCGATGCGCAGGGCCAGCCTGTCAGCGAGGCCGCGGTGCAAGTCACGAATCGCGGGACCGGTTTTACGACATCGGTGCGAACGCGCTCGAACGGTCAGTACCTGGCGCAGGGCCTCGAGGTAGGGGGTCCGTACACCGTGGCGGTGCGGGCGATCGGGTTCCAGCCGGTCACCCGTGACCGGATCGACGTCAAGCTCTCCGAGGCCACGCGCGTAGACGTGCAGCTCAGCGCGCAGGCGGTCGAGCTCACGGCAATCAACGTGGTCGGCGTTTCGACGCCGGATTTCGCCCCGACGCGGCAGGGCGTCAGCACCCAGATCTCCGACACCCTGGTGCAGCGGATCCCGACGTTCAGCCGCGACTTCATCGATCAGTTGAAGCTCGCGCCCCAGGTCGTGTATCCGGCCAGCGGCGCCGCGAGCGGGGCGGGCGCGTACAACCGCTTCAACACGATCACCATCGACGGCGCCAACCAGAGCGAGCGGTTCAACCTCGGCGCCACCGGCGGCGTGCCGGGCGGCAGCGCCGGCGGCAAGATCATCTCGCTCGACGCGGTCAAGGAATTCCGCGTCAGTTTCACGCCTACCGACGTGCGGCAGGGCAGCTTTGCCGGGATGCTCGTCAACGCCGTCACCAAGAGCGGCACGAACGAGCTCCATGGTGGCGCGCTCTACACGTACCGCAATAGCGATCCGCTGGCGGGTGTCCAGCTGGTGGGCGCGCCGCTCCGCACTCCCGCATTCAACGTGAAGCAGTATGGATTCAATCTCGGCGGACCGATCATCCGCGACCGGCTGCAGTTCTTCATCGCGCCCGAGTGGCAGCAGCGCACCGATCCCGCGGCGGGACCGTACTACCTGGCCGGCCAGCCCTCTCCGGCGCCCGACGATCCGGTCATTCCCCTGGACACGCTGACGCGCATCGCCACCGCCATGGGGACCTATGGGTTCAACCCGGGCACGACCGGTCCGGTGGAGAAGGCAACGCCGCTCACCAATTTGTTTGGGCGGCTCGATTTCCAGATTTCGCCGGTGCACCGCTTTGTCATCCGTCAGATCATCAACCACGACGTGCAGGACGACTTCTCGCGGAACGTCAACAATTTCAATGCCGATCCGACGGTGCAGAATTCCGGCTTTCGCTACAGCACCAACGGCTTCAAGCGCGACGCGAAGAACAATTCCACGACGGCGCAGCTCTATTCCAATTTCTCGAGTGGCATGTCGAACGAGCTGATCGTCGGCTACAACACGATCAAGGACGAACGCATCGTGCCCGTGCAGGCACCGGAGATCACGGTGGGCGTGCAGCTGGACACCGGCGTCAACCGGCCCGTGGGTCCGCGTCGCTCGGTCACGTTGGGCACGGAGCAGTTCTCGCCCGGCAATCTGCTCAAGCAGACGATTTTCGAAGCGGTCGACAACTTCACCATCCCGCGCGGCGCGCACACGCTCACGTTCGGTGGGCGACTCGACTTCACACATATCTTCAACAACTTCGCGCAGGGCTCTTACGGCGTGTACAAGTTCTTCAATACCGACAGCCTGATCGCCGGGCGGTCCGCCGGATACGCCGTCGGGTACGCGAACAGCCAGAACGCCGCCGACATTCCGGCGGACTTCCACGTAAAAGTGTTCAGCATGTATGGCCAGGATCAGTGGGCGGTCAACGATCGGCTGACAATCACGGCCGGACTGCGCGCTGACATTCCAACGCTGCCCGACACGCCACCGCAGAACGACACCCTGCGCGTGAAGCTCGACTCCGCGTCCGCAGGGGCGTTCACGGTCAGCACGAGCACGAAGCCGGGGAGCTCGGTGCTGTTCTCCCCGCGCATCGGGTTCAACTACAATCCCGGCGGGCTGAGCGCGAACCAGGTCCGCGGCGGGATAGGCGTATTCACTGGGCCCCCGCCCTACATCCTGCTGGGCAATGCCTACGCCAACACGGGCCTCGGCCTCGTCCGACTCGCGTGTAACAACTCGTCGGCAACGACGCAGACGCCGGCGTTCACCGTGGACGTGGCGGCACTGCCGACCGCCTGCGCCGGCCAGCCGACACCGGGTGCCGGGCAGGCGGGGACGGTGGGCGTCAACATCACCGACCCGAACTTCAAGTATCCGCAGTACCTCGGACTTTCGCTCGGGTTCGATCGCCAGCTTCCCGCCGGCTTCGTGCTGACGGTCGAGGGCATGTACCGCAAAGCGACCAACGGCGTGCTCGTCGTGGATGCCAACCTCAAGGGCCCGCGGCTCGCCGACAGCGCGAACGGCACGCTCTACACCGACCGGGATGGCCGAGTGCTGTATGCGGACACCATCAGCGCGACGGGAGCCGTCACGAATAACCGGCAGCGCTGGCTGACGTCGTTGCGCGGTGTGTCTTTCAGTGAAGGCATCATCGAAGTGACGAACCAGTCGAAGGACTATAACTACTCGGTCTCGACGCAGCTCCACCGCCGGTTCTCGGATCGCCTCGAGGCCACCGTCGCGTATACGTACCTCAAATCGATGGACGTGCAGAGTCTCACATCTGATCGCGCGATCTCGAACTTCCGGAACGGCCGGCAGCTCTCTGTCGCTCACGACCAGCTCGAGGCAACCACGTCGGTATTCTCGCGGCCGCACCGGGTCATTGCCTACGGCACCTACACGCTCCCCTCGCGGACCGATATCACGCTCTACTACGAGGGCACGTCCGGCGTACCCTTCGTCTACGTGACGAACGGCGACCTGAACGGCGATCTGGTCAACGGCAACGACCCGATTTACGTGCCGCGGAACGCCACCGATCCCTCGGAGATTCAGATCGGCACCGGCACCGGCAGCGGATTCGTGCAGAACCTGAATGCGGCGCGGGCATTCGAGAACTTCATCAAGTCGCAGCCGTGCCTCGACCGCCAGCGTGGACAGATCATGGAGCGCAACAGCTGCCGTTCGCCGTTCCAGAACCGCTTCGACGTGTCGATCCGCCAGGCGATCCCGACCATCGGGGGCCAGGCGTTCTCCTTGCAGCTCGACGTCTTCAATTTCCTCAACCTGCTCGACTCCCATTGGGGCCAGATCAAGCTGCCCACACTGAGCCCCGTCTTCAACAACCAATCGGCGCTGTCGCAGACGGGCCGTAATCCTGGCCCGCTGTCGCAATCGATTCCGACGTTTACGTTCGATACACGGCTGTACGATGCGACGACGTTGAACCCGAAAGCGTTCGCCAGCCGTTCCACGCTGGCCAGCAATTACCAGGTACAGCTGACGCTACGGTATTCGTTCTGACGGAGGGGTGGTCCTTCGTAGGAAGGGCGCGAGCAATCCCGCCCTTCTTGTTTGCCGTCGTGCCTACATCAATCCTCGCGACGATATCGCAGGAGGCGGGGAGCGGCGCTGCCACCACAGCAGGATCAGATACACCGGCACGCCGCTCAGAATGATCCCGATGTCGACCGCAAAGCTGGCGGTCTCACGCACCAGATAATTCCCGAGCAAGAACAGCGCGGCCACGAGAAACACGAACGGCACGAGCGGATAGCCCCACGTGCGATAGGGGCGCTCGAGCCGCGGCCGCGTGCGCCGCAGCACGAACACGCCGGCCACCGCCAGCGCGTAGAACGGCCAGATGCCGATGATGAACTGATCAGCGAGCGCGGTGAACGTGCGGATCAGGATGAAGATCGTCCCCATGACCGTCATCAGCACCACGGCCGCCGTCGGCGCGTGATTCTTGGGATCGACGCGCGCGATGAACGCCGGAAACAGCCCGTCCTCGGCCGCGGCAAAGAAGATGCGCGGCGCCGTCATCATCGAGCCGTTCAATGTGCCGAACGTGCTGACGGCGATCGCGGCGGATACCACCACCACACCCGCAGGACCGATCACGAGCCTCGCCACGTCCGCCGCCACCAGCTCCGCGTGCTTCATCTGCGCGATGGGAATCAAGTAGAGATAGACGAGGTTGGCGCCGAGGTAGAGCACGACGACGGTCGCCGTTCCGATTAGCAGCGCGCGCGGCAGCGTCTTTTGCGGATGCAGCACTTCCCCGCCGACGAACGCGAGATCGGCCCAGCCGTCGTACGCCCACAGAATCGCCACCATCGCGAGCAGGAAGGGCGACAGTCCCACCGCCGCGCGCTGGGCGAAGATGCCGCCGGTGGGGAGATCGGGCGACGGGCTTCCCAGCGCGAACCCGACCAGGATCAGCAGCGCCAGCGCGCCGACCTTGAAGACCGTGCTCAAATTCTGCAGCACGGCGCCGCGATGGATGCCGAAAAAGTTCACCGTGCCGACGAGGATGATGTATCCCGCGCCGAGCAGCTGCTCGGCGCGGATGTCGATCGGGCCGATCGCCGCGACGATCGCCGAGGGATCGTGACCGATGGTGCGTAGCGTGTATGCGGACGCGGTGATGCCGATGGCGCCGTACGCGCCGGGCCTGATGACCCACAGCTCCGCCCACGCGAAGAGAAATGCGGGAAGCCTGCCGAACGATTCACGCACGAACACATACACGCCCCCCGAGCGCGGGAATGCGGCCGCGAGCTCCGAGTACGTGAGCGCACCGCAAAGCACGACGACACCGCCCACGACCCAGGCGAGCAGAAACAGCGGCACGTCGTCGATGCGTTGCGCGACGCTCGCCGGCGTGCGGAAGATCCCGCTGCCGATCGTCGAGCCCACGAGCACCGCGACCGCGCTCCATAGGCCGAGTCGCCGGATCAAGCGCTCGCCCCAGCGGTCGGCGGGTCTTAGAGGTGCGGACATAAGGTTCGCAAATTATACCTTGACACCGCCCGCCCCGGGGACATACTCCGAAGAGTGTTGAATCCGGCTCACCTGGAGGTACCGCCCATGCCGCGTTTCCGTTCGCTCCGACACGTCGTCGCCTTTTCGGTCTTGGCCCTGGGTTGCAAGACCTCACATGCCTACGATCGACGCAACGATCCCGGCGGCAGGCCGTTATCCAGAACGACCACCGGCAGCCTGATCATCAGCGGACGGGCCTTGTCGGCGGATCCGGGGCGAACCGTTCTGGACGCAATCAGACACTCGATGCCGCAGCTGCGGATCGCCGGCTGGACGCAATACACCCGTTGCCCGCTGCTCGAGATGCGCGGCAAGGACAGCGTCGAGGGAACCAACAATCCCGACGTCTATGTGGACGGGACCCGCACCACCGATACCTGCCCGCTCGTCACGATCCAGGCAGTCTCGACCGAGCGCATCGAGGTCTATCCGATGGGGATGACGTCCCGCCCCGGCTACCCAAGCAGCGGCCACGGCCTGATCCTCATCTTCCTCGCCCGCGCGGACACCGCCGACAGTACCTGAAACAGAAGCCCCCGGAGATCTCTCCCCGGGGGCTTCGTACCTCGTTGGAACGACTACTTACGGACAGTACGCCGGCGGTGGATACGTCGGGCTCGTCGTACGCCCGGTGAACCACAGGGGTTTCGTCAAATCATTACCTGCGCTGAAGCCCTGTCGTGCGACTGCGGCGTCCAGGTTCGCCTGGTTCAGCACGGCTTCGTTGTCGTCATACGGCAGGCGCTCAGGACTCGAGCGCGTCACGGCGTGGCAGCCGGGAACGATCGTTGGCACGAGTGTGCGGCGCCACTCGGTCCATGCTTCCGGGCCTTGCATATACATCGATAGCCACTTCTGGAAGGCGATCTGCTGGAGGTGAGCCGTGTCCGAGGTCCCCGCGGCACTGTACGCCACCTTGGCTTGCGCCAGATACCGCGTGATGGCCGTGTCCGGGACAGCGTACTGCCGCATTGTTGCGGTGATGGCATTGGTATAGAAGGTACCCGCCGCCGCAGTGCCGCCCGGAATCCAACCACGCTCCGCTGCTTCGGCCTGGAGGAACAGTACCTCCGAGTACGTCAGCAACTCGAGCGGCGCATCCGGCGTCTCGCGCCAGAGCGCCCCGATGCGAGAGATGTACTTCAGCGCATCGAGGGTATCGATCTTCTCACCGTCCAGGAGGCCATTCGCCAAACCCCGATATGGCGTGCCGGCCGGGGGAATCTGCGCGTAGACCGGTAGACGGGGATCGGCCCAGCTCTTGAGCGTGTCTACGAACGACCTGCTCAGCCCGTAGTCGTCGCGGTTGCCGACGTGGGCGTCCCCATAGATGGGGTTCTGATTGGGCGAGTTTGCGAGGTACATGAGCTCGGCGTTATCGGCGTTGCTCGTGAACACGCCGCCAGCAGCAGCGACGGCCGCCGCCGCTTCACTCGCCGCCTTCGTCGGGTCCGCGTTGGACAGATGGATCGCCAGCCGCAGGCGCAGTGAGTTGGCGAACTTCCGCCACTTCGCCAGACTGCCGCCGTACATCAGATCGCCATCCGGGAAGCCGGTCGCAGATGCCGCGAAATCGAATTCGGAGTTCGCCTGGGCGAGGTTCACAAACAGGCTGTCGTAGATAGACTGCTGCGTATCATAGACCGGATGAAGCACCGTATCGCCCTTCAGCGCCTGCGAGTAGGGTAAGTCGCCCATCATATCGGTCATGACACTGAAGGTGTACGACTTCAGGATCCGGCCCACGGCTGACCAGTTCGGGGCATTCGACCCTTGACCCTTGACGATTATGCGCTGGGCGTCTTCCAGGACGCCGTTATACAACCCCCAGCCGCCACTCGTGCCGGACCGCACGACGAATTTGTCCTCGTCGCGGTACTGGATTTGCGAGTAGTACTGCACCCAGAGCCCACCGCCGCGGATATTCAGGCTCGTCACGCCGTCGACGGTGCCTGCCAACGTCTGAAGAACACTGGGCAGGATCGACGGCGGCGGGACGTCCACCGGGCCGTTCGGGTTTTGATTGATCGACGTCAAATCGCCGCACGCGGTAACCACAACCAGCGCAGCGAAGACGCCCAGGATTTTGTATCGCATGGTTTCTCTCCTAGAGCGGCTACGGCCGCACGGACATGGTGAAGCCAATGCTGCGCGCGGTCGGCAGCTGGCCGTTCTCGACACCTTGGCGGTTGCTCGTGTCGAAGGCGGTCTCGGGATCGATGGTCGGTTGTTTCGCGAACAGGAGCAGGTTGCGCCCGACGATGGCGACCGTCGCATCCGAGAAGCCAAGGAAGCGCGCGACCGAGGTCGGGAGCGCCAACGCCAGGCGAGCTTCGCGCAGCTTGAAGTACGTCGCGTCGACGATGCCCTCCTCCTGCGCGTTAAACGTGTTGTGCCAGTAATTCTGCGCCAGCACGTGCGTCGTATCGGGCTGACCGTTGGCGTACACGGCGTTCGGCACGATGTAGCCCGGATTGTTCCAGTCGAGCTCACGCCCGGCGAGCGTGTTCGCGAGCACGCCGGAGTACTGGCCGAACCACTTCGTGACCGAGTACACCTGGCCGCCCATCTGCCCGTCGAAGGAGAACGAGAAGCTCATGCGCTTATAGCTGATCGTGTTGCTGATGCCGCCCACCCAGTCCGGGTTGTAATTCCCGAGCACCTGCTGGGTCGCATCCTGAAGCGGCCGGCCATTCGCGCCGACGATGATGTGGCCCTGCGCGTCACGCTGCCACTTGTAGCCGACGAGGTTGCCGTACGGCTGTCCCGAATCGGCGGTCACGTTCACGTTCCAGTACGATCCGACGACGATGCGCGACACGCCGCCGTAGAGTGACAAGACCTTGTTGGTGTTCTTCGACCAGTTCACGACCACGTTCCAGCGGAAGTCCGGCCGCTCGATCGGCGTCACCGTCGCCGCCAATTCGATGCCGCGGTTGCGGACTTCGCCGGAGTTCACGACGTAGCTGCCGTAACCCGTCGCGGCAGAGACCGAGACCGGCAGAATCTGATCGGTCGTGTTCTTCTGATAGATCGTCGCATTGAGAATCAGCTTGTCACGGAGGAAGCCGAGGTCCGCCCCGAGTTCCTGACCTGTCGTCTGCTCAGGCTTCAGCGCGCGGTTGGGCAGCCGGTCGGGGGCCGTGAAACTGGGCGAACCAGCCCATGGTGTACCCGAGCCGTAGACCGCCGCGAGCTGGTAGGGATCGGTGTCGTTGCCCACGCGTGTCCAACTCGCGCGCAGCTTGCCGTACGACAACCAGTTACTCCGCAGATTGAGGGCGTCGGTAAAGACGAAAGCCGCGCCAATCGAGGGATAGAACAGCGAGTTCCCGTTCTTCGGCAGCGTCGATGACCAGTCGTTGCGGCCGGTAATGTCGAGGTTGAGCCAGTCCTTGAAATTGAAGTTGGCCGAGCCGTACAGTGAATTCACCTTCTTGTGGCTCAGGTAGAGCTGCGTGAACGGCTGGCCGGCGGAGTTCGCCAGCGTGTACACGCCGGGAATCACGAGCTGGGAGACCTGCCCGAGGTTGGTGTTGAGGTCGTTGATCCGCTGATTGCCGCCCGCGTTCACCGACAGGCTCAGGCTGGGCGTGAGGGTCCGGTTCGCGGTGATGAGGAAGTCGTTGTTCGTTTCACTCCTTGTCTCGCCCACGTCCAGCAACCCGCCCTGCCCGAACGGCGAGATGTCGTTGACCGGGTAGTTCGCCCGGAACTGGTTCTGATACCAGTCACGCCCGGTGCGGCCCGTCACGCTGATCCAGTCGTTCACCTTGTAGGTGACGGATGCGTGGCCGAGCCCACGGTTGCGCGAGTAGTCGGTCGTCTTGACGTTCGTCATCCAATACGGGCTGGGGTGATAGCTGTAGTTCCAGCTGTAGGGGATTGGCGCGTCCCTACGCAGATTCGGATTACCGACCAGGATCTGCTGGGTGAACGGGTCGAGCGGATCGCGGAAGACGTTCGTCTTCAGCA
>Ga0209488_10002507_pt1 | contig 15030 bp, 16 predicted proteins | sample Rivendell_Oct201_8_FD_188349 | JGI IMG/M metagenome (GOLD analysis project Ga0209488, IMG submission 188349) | Vadose zone soil microbial communities from the Eel River Critical Zone Observatory, Northern California, USA -... | ecosystem: Environmental > Terrestrial > Soil > Vadose zone >... | reverse complement strand
ACAAAGTATTCAATTGTCTTAATATAATTTCAGATGACATTCGAGTCCACTTAGTGATGAGTATATTCAAGATTAAATATGTGATAAGTTGACTATAAGTGGGCTCTGCCTACCCACTCTTGCCCACCATGTGTGTCAGTTGTCAACCAACATGCCTCCATCAGCTTGTTTAATCAGGTCCCCACTGAGGTGACATCCACAAATCAGATAGACTCCCTACACTAGTCTTAGAGTTGGGAGCTGTCTTCAGCAAAGTGGAGTGGATCAGCACCACAGAAAGTAAGGGAAACTTGTGAGTCAGGTGCAAGCCAGTGCACAGTTTTAATGTGCCTACTGTCACACTGTCACACTGTGCTGCATAATTCAAACAATTCGCTGGTCACACATCACAGGCCCTCCAAAATTGGCAAAAGGTCACAGCTGTCCCATGGTCACAACTCTAAGTGGCAAAACCACTTCACATAACTACTGAGAGCCTAACAATTTGTTAGAGCTGGCAAAAATGTTAAGTGGTCACATGTACCAGCCAAATGTGGCAAAATCAAAATTTCACCACAGTGGTCACAGGTCACATGGGGTGGCAAATTGATTACAGTATGTGAGAATTGAAGTGGCCAGAGCCAGTAAACAAAGGTAAGTGAGCACATGGAATGGTCTGCATGGGTAACATGAATAGGGAAAATGGTGATGGTATGACAACTGTGGAACACTTCGAAAACCCGGAACTCGGAAGAACCTATGTCGCCACACAAAGACTTCAGTCAAAGGGCCGAGCAGGCATAGGGTATCGTATTCACGGGGTATATAGTAATAGTTACAAGATTGCCCAACTTAATTGGCTTTGACAGGCGGTCTCATGCCGCCCGCGAGAAGCCAACGTACCACTCCAATGAATCAGAAAGATAGAGAATATATTATCGTCTGGCAGGCCCGGGAAAGCTAACGGGGCTTCAACAATTCCCCAACACGTGGCCCCCGACGTGACAGACCACGTCGGGTAAAGGGTTAAATGTCAATCAGGGTACTCCAATAGCCACGGCTATATTTCCGTCATCATGAGGAGAGAGAGGAAGTTGTGGCTCAGGCATAGAGATAATTGGTGGGGAGTCTGGAGAAGGGTAAGAGAGTGAATGAGGGCCGAGATATGGAACCGGGAAGGGTGGCGACGACGAGGGAGGGTAGTAATGACGGGCGGAGGGGGGTCCTGGCTCAACTGCGGGGGGCAAACCCGCCATGGCCGAGACAGGCGTAGCAGGGGCGCCCGCTGCCTCGGTGGGTGGGTTCTCGAGTTCCAAGTCCGGGACCGGCCTGGAAGGTTCGTGTGAAGGATCTGAGCACTTGGGATATGTGTCTGCGTGATCCAGAATCGGGTCATGCTCGTCGGTGGCGGCGGAAAATGCGTTCTGGTATATGCCGGTGCCATCATGCAGGGCGAGGTATAGCTTGCGAATGTTCTTGAGTGTCGCCGTGGCTGCGAATTTGACGTGAGCGTGTTCGTTCTTCTGCGCGACCTCAACGAGTTGGTTCCACAAACCGCAGAACTCGTGTTGGAGCTTTGGCGCGGTGTTTCGGATGTCAAACTTGCAAACTGATTCTAGGGTCTTTGATGATGCGTCGAGAATGTCGTTTCTGTGACGCTCCGCTGATCCAGAGAAAGTCTGGATGATCCGCCGAATGATGAAAATAGCATTGACAAGCGGTATGCTGTCACCGTGAGCGACGTAGAATTGAAGGAAAGACTTGGAGACCTTCAATTGGCCTCTTGCGAGCTGGTACCAGGATTCGTCGCGTTCTCGTATATTTGAGATGGCGACAGCAGCCACACATTGCGCGTAGAAAGCTGTCACTTTGTGGGCAGTGTCCAAACTTTGCACGAAACGGGCAAATTCGATGCATTCCAGAAATTTGTGCCATTCACCGAGGAGAACGCGACGCAAGATCCACCAAGGTCCAAGAAGGGATGTGACATCGACGGCTTTGGTGCAGATAATGATCCGCCGTCGCTTCACAACCTCGGAAACCAGGTTTGACGCCAAGGTACGGTTCATCAGCCCAATCAGTACCGTGGATAGCTTCTTCTCGTTCTTTTGGATGAATTCCGGCTTGACATTTGGTAATGCCCTTGACTTACAAAGGCCGGGAACCCCTTCAAAGAATTTCTCGAGTTCGTTATCTTCGTCTAGGGAGTCGAACGTCCACGTAAACGCACGATAGTCGATATCGGGGCCCATCTTGAGAGCGAAGTTCTCTGCAGTTTTGCTCATACTGTGCGAAAAGAAGTTTTCTGGGTGGCCCGACCTGGCACCATAATTGCGATACCGCCTGAAGATGAGAGAATCAAGGCGAGGGTACCTATCGAGAAAGCGTACGAAGCGATATCGTATGCCCGTGACACAAAAGGAGGCAAACACAGAGAGCGGCGAAGAATAAGGGCTGTCCTTGTAAAAGATCGGCAAGAACGTGAGGTACACATATACGAAGCCGCATAGCCCGATCCACGACATGATGATATTGAAGAGAGTGCGATGGATGCTGAACAAGAACACCCCAAGTCCGGCGAAAAAGAGGAAAAGGGACGTGTGGAGCAGCGCCGGTAACAATTCAACCGCCCACGGAACGTGCAACTTCTCGACTCCCTCCGAATAGAATGCGCGAATGCGTGCTCGCTTGTGAGGACTTAGCTGTGGGTAGGCGACCCTGAGATAGCGACGTGCCCATTGTTGTAGCAAGGTCGCCAACAGTGCGCAGGTAAGACCGATACAGAGGCTCATCAACCAGAGCCCGTTGACCCAAACGGACCATATAGGTGGAGAAAATGGCTGGGTGGGATCGGGCAGAGTTCCGTTGGATTGCGAGAGCTGCTGATCGATACGCGCAGCATACAAAACCAACGTGGCCTGCGAGCTCGGTCGAATGTCCGGGATAGACATTGCGAGCAGCGCCGCAACGGCAGCTGAGAACAACCCAGTCTACAATTCCTGCGTTATACTCAAAAGAATGGGGGATGGAGCGAAAACCCACAAATGTAAGCATTCCCTCGGCATCGTCTTTCCATCTTTCCACCATTTCCTTGTCCACTTTCTCGGCCATTTCGAGATACATGGAGAAAAGTGACCCAGAACCGTCGGAGAAGTTAGAGTCTCCGAGCGAGGTTTCGTCTTGCTGGCCTGGATCTTGTTGGGCCTGGTCTTGTTGGGCCTGAGGTACGTCTGGGGGACGAGGGCCGATATAAGAGAAATGGGACTCCGTAGTTCAACTAAGGTTCCGCACCTATATGCCGCTCTGTCTGCGCTGGGGCTACAGCACTTGTATCAAATTGAGACATTAGAAGCGATGGGGTTGAAGGGGGAGGGAGGGTGCAAGAAGAATCACTTTTCGGCCTCTCCGAAGGGCAGTTCAAATGAGCGAAGCAGTACACAGCCAACCCAGCCGGGCCGCAACTCCGCCAACACAGCCACATTTAAATACAAGAACGTGACGCTACAATACAGCCATTACAACACGCGATTTCATACCCTACCTGACTGTGACTACGCATTGTTCTACTCTGCGTCCCATCACATTTCACGGCACATGCATGAATTTGTTCCAAAAATGAAAATCAATGAGGGTGTGGACTCGGGAGATTCGGCGGTCACGGTAGGGAAGACTTGGGACTCGAATCACACCAAGGTAACCCGCTGCTTCAACGAGAGCAGATGTGGCGGCAACTTGATCAACTGTTGAATTTTTCTTGGCAAGGCAGAGTTCCAGTGTTTCAGTGGAGCTGGATCACTGCCTCCCCACTGAACTTGGGACCAGTGTCCACACATTTGACCGCCACCAATAGGACTTCCCAACAAGGTTCCTTTCTTCACACCCCTGTCATGCACAGAGTTGTCCGTGTCCGATGTCCGATCGTTTGGCCCGGCAAGGGTGGCCATGAAACCACGTCCCTATGACACAAGTGTATGGATAGGCTACAAATTGCAGACGTGTGATCGCTTCGCAAGATGTAGGTTCGGAGCGGGGACGGTGTAGTACAGCCAGTTAGAGAAGTGCGTGTTATTTGCGGCGCGCGGGATGCCGCATAAATTTCCTTTTAAGAATCATCCCGAAATCGGCGCCCCACTGGCTGCAGATATGGCCGACTTATGTGCAAGTACTTGAGCCAACCACTAGATGATCGTCTTGTCAGCGGGGGACGCGTCGTTGGATGTACCTGCTCCAGGGACGTGGATGAGGCCGACCGAGTATTGACATTCAAGAAAGGATCAAAACCATAATTAATTCGGAGGATTGAGTAGACGTGGATGTGGTCTGGAGGGGGCACAGCGGTGCGCCAGTTCCTATTTTGGAATTAGGGCAACAACGAATGGAGGGTAGCCCGAATGGAAAGGTGATGACATCGAGGAAGGAAGTTGACCCCATTGAGGATGATGATTCCATTTTTTTCAGGACGATGCTTCACGCGATTAAGATCCGATCAGGGACTACATCCCATGATACGATGCTGCAAAACGATTGGCTCTTCAGGCTTCAGGCATTATTGAATGTAGTATCACTCGATTCTTTCATGTGTGTCAGAAATGTTCAGCACAAAAACAGATGCGAAAGACCCACATAGACCAAAACTCAGTTACGTTGAGACTGGGCTTCGTCAATATCAAGGCCCCGCAACTCCAAGAAAGCAGGTGCGAAGGAAGGAGAGTGTGAATAGCTGTTTTTCCCATCATAATCCTTGCGGCCCCTCCAAAGGTGACAGACAAGGGATATAACACCTCGTCGGAAATAATTTGAATTGAGGATGCCGGTCGCGCGGATGACGTCACGATCGACGATTCCCTTACGACCTGCTTGCAAGATCGTCGGTGACACCCCCAACCCGGTAACACCCGACCTCGAGGGCGCGGCGTGTCTCGAAGATGGAAAATTCTTGACAGAATAGCTTAATAGAATAAGTCAACCAGGACGACAGCCGATCAATATCATATATGCCAGAAGTAGAGAAGCGGGCTGAGGAGGGAACCGGATGTTAGGAGCAAGGCCTGTGCTGTCCCGAATTCGGCTGTCAGGTTGAACACGAATACGCCAAAGCCCGCGAAGAATAGGGCCAGAGAAAGGCGCAACAGGAATGGCAATGCTTCGATGAGCCATGGAAAGCTCGGCTTGTCTTCAGTGCCGCCGAACACACTGGACGCCATCGAGTTGCGTGGCTCAGTCCGCGGCTGAGCAGAGAGATTGAGACGGTGTTCGCTGGCCCATCGTTGCGCCAGCGAAGACAGCAGAATGCACGTCAGGCTGACGACCAGGCTCAAGAACCAGAACGAGTTGATCAAGACGACCGAATTCGGCGGAGAAAACGTGGAGGGATCGACGAGGGTCGAAGAAGGTAAGAGACTTTCGGGTCGTTTGTCCTCGGAGAGCAGTTCGTAGGTTTTTGCGAGATAGAATGCCCACTTGTCGAGAGGGTCTATTTGAAGACCTCTGATGGACGCACCGATGAATGTCGCGACTGTAGCGGAGAGTAGGGCAGCCTAAGTTGTCTAATTGAGCATACCGAGGAAAGGAGAGAAAGTAGAGATGGGAACACACAGATACTCGAATATCATGGGCATCGGCGCTCTGGCTCTCCGCCCTCTGAATCTTCTTGTCTTCCCTCCTCAGATACGCGGAGAATGAGTCCTCTGATCCATCAATTGAATTGCTTGCACTGTGTCGGGGTACCTGATCTTGCGCTGACTTCAGGGCAGAATGGCGCTCATCTAGACATATTTGTAACAAGGGCTGAGGACGCCACCAAATGAGGATGACTTGAACACACACCTGTGCTTACTGCCGTTGTACGTATCGCCCCAACATTGAAATTCCTTCCCCTGAATTGAGACATTGCGATGTATGCTTATGACAATTGGTTGAGGTAGGGCAACAACGACGGGACAGCGCACAGGGCTGTGCATGCTGTGCAAAACCGTGACAAAAATGTCACGTTTATGACATTGTGTTACGCGGTGCGTCCCACGAGGGTGGCTGGCAGACCGAATTTCAATTTCAAAGTTCGGATGTTCGGGAATCGCCCCCACTACTAACATATGCATATGATGAAGCGTGTACGTTGTACTCAATTCGGCCCAATAAATTGGTACAATATTCGCCTCACAAAACCTGACAAGTGCTGCGGGTCATTCTTCAGGCAAAAAATTATCAGCATATCAAATAAGAGGCAATGTGAAATTACAAACCTGATACGTGCTCTGAAACAGGTTCCAACGTAAAGATTCAGCGCGGAGAGCCGGTCAAAGTCACCGTGAAACGTACCATGACCATTCCCATCCCAATCGCGGTCAACTAGAGAGGCGTCAATATCAACTCGAATTTTCCCTATAGAACAAAAATGCTTCACCAATGCGTTCCCGTGCTTGCCCGTCCGAAACACGAGCCCCTTCCCCCGCGCGGCCACCCACGCACTCTCGAGGCCTTTCGGTAGAACGTACATCGCAAGTTCTCCACGTCGATGCTTTGCCTCGATCAGCACCGAGAGTCCTGAGAGTATGCCCGCCAGCCAGAACGACGGCTTGGAGACGAGCGCGGCGACCAGCCACTTGGGAATGCGCGGTCGTCCGACCAGCGCACGATACGCATTACGCGCGGAACAGAAGTAACCTAGCCGCCGACATGCCCTCAGACCCAGGGGGCAATGGTAAACGAAGGTCTCGTCGCACCTTGGTATATGACGACGAAAACAGCCAGGAATGTGGCGCTGCGCATAGTACCCCAACCAGCACGCAAGACCATTGGTACCGGTTCACGGGAAACCGCCTTGCGCTTAAAGAGCAACATCGGGACAATATGCAGGGCACCGTATATTGGTAGCGTCCATCGGAAAACGCTAAAGAAGCGTTCGATCGGGACATACGAGCAACTCGCAATATGCGGGTGCGAAGCGGAACATGGGCCGTACGGCGGAAGCGCCGCCCTCCAGGCCTCCAGCGCTGTGACGTTCCCTGGATGCAGGTCCTCGAGACGTGACGCGTGAGTTAGCAGAGGTGAGATGGTAGAGAACGAGAACGGGACGTACAGGGCGAGCGAGGATGTGCTCCAAGTCTACTGGGTTGAAGGTACGGTCTCGAACCATATCGCGATTTATGGAAATCACCTCCTTCGGGATTTGTCCCGCGGTATTGATCCTGCGCACTCGGATGTATATGATAACTACAGCCGGAGAGCAGTCCGTTGACGCACCAGTTTATATATGACCTCGGGAGAGTGTCGGGACGCAACGTAAAGCCATACATGATTTGAGCACATCTTCCGGAAGTCATGATGGGAGCAGTGCATTAGAGGACAAGGACCCACGAAAGTGCGAAAACAAGGACGTCCCCATGTGGGACGCGGAATCCGTGCTTCTCCGAATAGGCATTATATGAGCCTTGAAGACCACTATATTACGAACACACAATATTGAGTTTTGATGGGGCAACACATATGAAGAAGCCACTCGCCGAACAAATAACTGTTGCGCGATGACGTTCTGCCGTGAAAGATTCTCGAACGATATGGCGACACCACCCGCGACAGCGCCAGCTATAATTGAGTGCCATCGCACCGACTTCTCGCGGAGCCAAGTCTGATGCGCCTGCGCAGCGGACGAGAGCCGGGCACTTTTCATCGTGACTGGACGGTTGTCGGGTGATGGATCAGCCTGAGGCTCCAAAGCCGCGGTGGAGTGAGGAGCATCGCCGGTGGCCGAATCACGGAATTGCGATGGGGGCAGCAACTTTTTTACCAAGGCGCGCAGGCTCAGACGAAGTGGGACGTTGGCAGGGAAGAGGAGAGGGAATGCGTTGAGGAGAATTCGGTAGAGCGCAACAAAACTTCCTAAAAACAAAAATATGAGCCCACTGTGCAACGCTATGAATCGAGCGCCTCCACTGGCACGAACCAAGCATGGCACCGAAACGGAACGCGTCCGCCCCAAAGAGCGCATGTTGTAGAAGCGAAATCCGCGTTTTTCTGCTCGAATATGATCAAGGATATGATGGCCGAAAGACCATTCTCAACAAACCTTGGCACCTTCCGAATGCGTTGAATCCGAGCCAAGAGAAGAATAAAATTGACTCCAGAGCGAATTGCAAAGGCGAGGGTCCCGGCCCCTGGAAAGAAAAGAAAAGAGTATCCAATCTCGGAATGCCGAAGTACAGTAGTAGAATGGCGGCTACGTACGGACACCCCCACGAAAACCGTGCTCTAGACACTCCCATAAATCATGCACCTCAACAGCCGGCTGGCCGCGCTCACGCCAAACCATCTTGCGGGCTTCGCGGAGGTGTTCTTCATAGTTGGCGAGGACGACGAGATTGTCAAAGGATGCCAGGGTATAGCGCCGCGGGAGGGAACGCCGGGCTGGAGGTCGCTCAGGCTCACGGCGAAGGGATGTATTCTCCTCCTCCCCCGCGCTCTGCGATGGGGGTGGCATTTCTCCGAGAGTCGTGGTCGAGCTTGGGTAGTAGAGACGTCGAGGGTTCTACTTATATTGGGAATACGGAATCTGAATAACAAAGTAGATGCCGTAATGACGTGACCGAGGGAACATCTCGCTTTCGCTTTCGATTCTCTTGCACCCATGGCAATTTCGACTACTGTACTATAGTAGATCTTCACCGCCTCCCTCGTGCCATTGCGCCAACGTTTCAGATTTGTCTCGCCTGGCTCCATCTGGCCGGCAACGCCGGCCCAGTAGCCTTCTGGTAGACCACCAAAGTCTCGGACAACTTCCCCCGAGAGGAGCAGCGGCGCGTGCACAAAATATGCGCGGAGACGAAATACGCGGAAGGGTGATGCGCCATATTTTGCAGCTTGGCTCAAGTTTCACGACATAGACACCTATCCTAAACTCGGTTCACCGTTTCGATTATTTCGTCCCATCCGGAAATCAGACGCAGCTCCCTTCTGCTCGCTGTGGATTACGACATGGCGGCTATCATGTGGTATACCGCTGTTGGCGGCTTTGGCAGGGGAACACTTTGACTCAGAGGCTTACTATGGATACGTTGAAGTGGTTCGATTCCTCTCGGAGCACAATGCAGGCGTCAATTCCTGGGATTGGGAGGGCCGCACTCCATTAAACTATCCGCCCGAAGGCGGCGACTCACGCAAAGACCAGACCGTTGGCCGATGTTGCTCGATTATTGCTTCATCACGGTGCAGTTGTAAGCGCGTGAAGAGATGACGACTGGACCTAGTTACATGTAGCGGCATATTGGAAGTAGCACGCATGCTGCTCGAACACGGCGCGACCGTAATTGAAGATGACGAGGGCAGGACCGCAATCCAGACGGGGTTGGGTCGTGGAAATCACGAGATTATGAAATTGCTGTCGGGAACATACTATGATAGTGCCAGGAGTACCTGATGTCCTTCTCCCTTCCCCTTCCCCTCCTTTCGTGATTCATCGGAACTCCCTCACCTAGCACCCACTGGCGGCATGGATTCGAGCCCCCAGCTAGGACGTATCACGCTGTTTGCTATGGTGTTTGTAATACAAGTAGGGAATGAATGGGCAGCCAATGATGAGAAGGCGAGAGAAATGCCAATATGGACAGAAAACGAAACTTCAACGAGAGCCCTCCATTCTAAACAGAGTATCCTGATGAAGGTCCCTAAGGACACAGTAAAGATAACATGAGAGATTGAATCATCGGTGTCAGTCAGTAAATAAAAAAGGCATCAGATAGGGTTTCCGGCCTTGCTCTATACAGCGTGCGTCGCGGCCAATACTCTAGTGTGAGGTATAACTTGAATGAATGTTTAGTACCCAGTTGGTTTGGGGAATGCCCGTTCATTGTTCTGTCCGCGGTTGACAGGAGAGGATCGATATTGACCATGTGGGGAGTCCTGACGACGCGAGTGGTGATTTTGGAGCCCAGTGTAACGGCGAGCCCTGCCTCCAGGGCATACTGCATGTTCGGTGAGAGCGCCTCTCAGCTACCCTGGGCATCCCATCCCATCCCATCCCACCGCCTCCAGATGCGCCGCACGGTTCCCTCGGCCTTCTGACGCTCAGCAAGTACCACTCGCCGATCGCCCCAACGTATTTATCTGCTTGAGGAGCGCGTCCCGCGCCTCTACTCCTGGGTCTCGACGTAAAACACGCATTCGAACCTCGCGCAGGACTCCCTCCCGGTGCCGTATCGTATCCCGCCGCGCCGTGCGCACGCCCCGCTACGCTCAACGCGATCAGCCCCGCCGCGCTCGAGGCCGTCTCGTGGCCCGGCCCGATCCAGGGCTCTGAGAGACTGCTCGGGCCAATGGCATGCCGCTTGGGCTCACTTTTGAACGGACGTTGCGCATGTTGCTGGATGGGGGCAGGGATGTAAGGCGCGCTCTGCTGCAGTGCAAGGTCGTCATCATATGGAGTGAGAACACGCCTCTGGAAGATAGCTGGCGCTGCGTGGGCAGTGGTGAACTTGTATAAAAGCGTGAAGCGGCTGGGCAGGTCGGGCGGGTGCTCGAGGTTGTCGAGGTGCTTGGAACCAATCACTTCGTGCGTATTTCCCTCTCCTGTGTTGCCTCGTAGGGCTGCATTGACCAGAAAATATGTTGCCTCATTACGATGAGCACGAAGTAATGATAGGATTATTGACGTCTGTGGTGCAGTGGAAGCTGTGAATCCTCTTATCTTAATAACAAAATGTCACTGGCTGGTCCCGGCACTCGCCGATTATCAAACTTTATTTATTGGTGCTGGTGTAGAGTCTGCCAGGCAGTGCCATCCCTTCCACTGTCCACTGGCAAGTCGCTTCATTGCCACAGACATTCTCAATTTCTTTTATTTCTATACATGCCTTTGTTCTTCAAGTTGAAGGTAGTCTAGATGCCAAAGAGACCAAGAACTACTAGTAAGTAATTATCCATAACATGAATGCTTTTCTAATTAAAGAACATCCTATGTCTACGAGCAGGCGGTAGTGGAGGTGGAGGTGGTGCTGGTGGTTCAGCTCAGAACTCGACGGTGGTGAACGTCAACTACCGCCCCAGGAAGTCTAGGAGGACCTATGACCCGGACGAGAAAGAGGACGCGGAGGAGGAGAATCAATTACGGGAGAGCATTCACAAGTGGCTCTCTCCGCCAGACCCATCTACCAGCCACAACATTGAGCGTGCAACTCATCTCAAACGCACAGCAGCCTGGTTTTTTCAAGGGAGCATCTTTCGGGAATGGAAAAACCAAAGCGGGGCTCCGTTACTTTGGATCCATGGGAAACGTGCGCCATGTTTAACTTCTTCCCTGACACCATCTGATGCCGTATTGTATTTATAGCTGGATCTGGCAAGAGTATCCTCTGGTTCGTTGATCCTTTTATGAACCTTTCAGGGTTACCAACCTCGTCTGTCAGTTCCACAATCATCGAAGATATTACGGCCATGTGTGAAGATGGACAGGCCTCAATGGCTTATTTCTATTTCGATTTCAGGGATGTCAACAAACAACACCTTCACGACTTAATCCCTTCCATTCTTATCCAACTTTCTGCTCATTCACATCGCCACCACGACATTCTATCACGCCTTTATAAGGCTCACGACAGCGGAAAGACACGGCCCAGCGATCTTGTTTTAGTAAACTGTCTGAAACAGATCCTGTTAAACCTCCCAACTAGACGTCCAGTCTACCTAGTAATGGACGCTCTCGATGAGTGCCCTGATTCCTCTGGGATTCCATCACCTCGCGGACGAGTTCTTCAACTTGTAAAAGAGCTCGTCGACCTTCACCTTCCAAATCTCCACATAAGTGTCACGAGCAGGCCAGAAATCGACATTCGAGATGTCCTCCAACCTCTGACGTCTTTTCAAGTTTCACTTCACGACCAAAGCGGGCAAAAGCAAGATATTGTGGACTATGTCAAATCAGTCGTCTACTCTGACTCGGAACCATTCATGAAGAGGTGGAAGATGGAGGTCAAGGATCTCGTGATTGAGACGCTCTCTGAGAGAGCCAATGGAATGTGAGTGATTCACTTAACGCTTGCGATACTCGTTCAAATTGTCAAACAGGTTTCGATGGGCCTTCTGTCAGTTGGAAGTCCTGCGTCACTGTCTTCCATCAAGTGTCCGACGTACCCTGAATGAATTACCGGAATCTTTACACGAAACATATGAACGTGTATTGAAGGAAATCAAGAAACCGAACCGACATCACGCCCACCGATTATTGCAATGCCTCGCTGTTGCCATTCGCCCGCTTCGAGTGGATGAGCTTGCAGAACTCCTCTCAGTTGACTTTGATGACCCAGAAGGGATTGCAAAGTTGAACCCGAGTTGGCGATTGGAAGATGAAGCCCTTCTGTCATGTTCTAGCTTAATCACTATTGTCGAGTCGGATGATTCACGGATTGTGCAGTTTTCGCACTTCTCGGTTAAAGAATTCCTGACGTCGCCCCGGATCGCTGCCTCCGGTGAAGATCTCTCGTATTATCACACCGCTCTGGAGCCTGCGCATACAACCCTGGCGCGGGCTTGCTTGAACACTTTGCTACGGTCGGATGATAACATCAAGAACGGCGTTCAGAAGGTTTCTCCTCTGACTAGATACCCAGCTCAACACTGGGTCTCCCATGCACAGTTCAAGAACGTGTCTTCGCGACTAAAAAACACAATGGAAGGGCTCTTTGACCTGGACAAGCCATATTTTGCAGCTTGGCTCGAGTTACACGACATAGACACCCATCCTAAAACCTGTTCGCCCTTTCGCTTATTCTGTCCCCTAGAAAAATCAGACGCAGCTCCCTTGTACTACGCTGCCCTCTGTGGATTTCACGACTTGGTAAAACAACTCATCGCCAAGTATCCGCATCAGGTGAACGCCCGTGGCGGCTATCATGTGGTACCGCTGGTGGCGGCTTTGGCAGGGGAACACTTTGGAATTGCGGAGTTACTGGTTCATAACGGCGCAGGTGCCACAGTGAATGCCCGGGGCCACTACGGACGGACTCCATTGCACTCAGCAGCTCACTATGGATACGTTGATGTGGTTCGATTCCTCTTGGAGCACAAAGCAGACGTCGATTCCCGGGATTCCGAGGACTGCACTCCATTACAATATCCGCCCGAAGGCGGTGGCTTACGCAAAGACCCTAATATCCCTAGACTGTTGGCCGACGTTACTCGATTATTGCTTCAGCACGAAGCAGATATAAACGCGCGACGGGATGACGGCCAGACCCCGTTACATGTAGCAGCATGTTATGGGACACTACAGGTGGCACGCGTACTGCTCGAACATGGCGCGAGCGTAATTGAAGGAGATAACGAGGGTATGACCGCGTCCCAGGTTGCGTTGGATTATGGAGAGCACGAAATTATGAAATTGTTGTCGGAACATGGTGACAGGAGCTTGTAACCTCGCCATTCACATGTCTGATGTATGGTTATTCTCCCTCCCTTTGCCCTCCTGGATACATCGGAACCCCCTTACCTACCACCTGCTGGCAGCATGGTCTCGAGCCCTTAGCGAGGACGTATTACGCCGTCTGCTAGAATACTAGACTTCATTTTGTTTCACAACTAGAGCCCCCCCATGCTAAAACAAGTATCCTGACGAAAGACAAAAAAACGGCAAGAGGCGAGTGGGGTTACTGGCCCCGCTCTGTCCAGCATGCGTCGCGACCAGTGCCCTGGTGTGGGGTATAACTCGAGTGTCTAAGTACCCGGTTGGTTTGGAGAATGGAAGTTCACTGTTCTGGCCGCGGTTCACGGGAGACGATCGATATTGAACTGAATATGTAGGGAGCCTTGACGATGCGCCGGGTGGTGAGTTTGGAGCCCGGTGCAACAAATACCAAGATGGCACGAAAGAGCAAGAGAGAGGACGAGACAGTGGCAGTTGAAGCCCTTGAACCTCGACCCCCCAACCCCGCCAGAATGTGACGACATTGTGGCCTCGATCGGTCCGACGCCAAAGATAACAATAACGGAGAGCAGGAGAAGAGTTGCGGCGCGAGAAGAGAAACCGAAATCGTTTTCTGCTTATATTGAGTACGACTCAGAGCAGACTGCGCCGCTTGGCATATCACTCGTTCCGCCCACCCGGTGGCGAAAAACAGTTTGAGGGCCCGAGAAGGACTCCCGACAGTCGTCACGCTTTCAGCTTTTCTTCGAGCTCGCCACGGACGCCCGATCTACCCTGTCAGTGTACGAAGCGGGTGCGGTGGCCGTCATGGTCCCACTGGCAAGCTTCGGAGGCACACTGCACGGCAGCCTGCCGTCCCTTCTCTACGTCCACGGCGACCTAGAATTCCCAAGTGTTGTGAAATCTGCGGAAGGAGATGTCAAACGTTATCGCTGCAACAGAAAAGGATGATACAAGTACCCCTACCAATCATTGACATCAATACGCCAGCGAGGAAGAACCAAGGTTAATGAGAGTACCACCTTCGTGATGATCTTCCAATAGCAACGTTGAATGTACCAAAAGCCGAGCATACTCGCGGTTGAAGTGATTACTTGGGCGAGACCGAGATAGGTGACTGTCATTCTGGCAGATGGTCACTAGTGTGCTCGTTGTGTTCAAGCACGAGTAGGTCCTCCTTGTGGTGCAGCAAGCTTTGGCCTCCGTTTGGGCTGGGGACGGCGGCGAGCGGCCGCTGCCGGGCTTGTCTGGCGGCGCCGGCGGTCACTGCGCCCACGGCCCGGTTGAGTACGTCTACGTCAACGCTCTCGGCGCCGACTTTGGCTGCGCGCGACATGCCTCCACGAGTTTCCCAACGTCGATCGCGACAATCGTGTAATTCATCCACATCCGCCAGGTCCCATAGTGAAACTTGAGACCCTGTTTGAGGGCGCGGAATGCGAACATCTTGTTACGGGATAACAGCAGACCGACCTGCCTTCAAATCAGGTAGTTTCCCAACATTGTCGTCGTGCGAGGTCCGAGGGTGGTCAAAACACTGTGCCCTAACCTCTTCCGGTGATGTATTCATAACCCTAAGTTGACGATGTACGTGATTTGGAGGTACCGAAACAATTTTCTGATTACCCCACCAAACGAGAAGG
>Ga0209488_10002506_pt1 | contig 15032 bp, 6 predicted proteins | sample Rivendell_Oct201_8_FD_188349 | JGI IMG/M metagenome (GOLD analysis project Ga0209488, IMG submission 188349) | Vadose zone soil microbial communities from the Eel River Critical Zone Observatory, Northern California, USA -... | ecosystem: Environmental > Terrestrial > Soil > Vadose zone >... | reverse complement strand
ATCATAAATCAGCTGGGCCAGGTCCTCGATCGAGTAGATGTCATGATGCGGAGGCGGCGAAATGAGGCCCACGCCCGGAGTCGAGTGCCGAACTTTAGCGATGTGCGGGTAAACCTTGTACCCCGGGAGTTGTCCTCCTTCACCGGGCTTTGCGCCTTGCGCAATCTTGATTTGCAACTCCTGAGCATTGACCAGGTAGTTACTGGTTACACCAAAGCGACCCGACGCCACCTGCTTGATCGCGCTGTTTCGCGAATCGCCGTTCGAATCAAAGAAATAGCGCGCCGGATCTTCGCCACCTTCGCCCGTGTTGCTCTTGCCGCCAATGCGGTTCATGGCAATGGCCAACGCCTCATGTGCCTCTTTGCTGATTGAACCGTAGGACATCGCACCTGTTTTGAAGCGCTTAAGGATCTGTGCGACCGGCTCAACAGCATCAATCGGAATCGGTTTGCGTTCAGACTTAAGTTCCATTAAGCCACGCAGAGTGCAAAGCCGCCGCGCCTGATCGTCAACCAGATGGCTGTACTCTTTGAAGACCTCGTAACTGTTGATGCGACAAGCGTGCTGCAGTTTGTGGATTGTCTGCGGGTTGAAGAGGTGGAGTTCACCCTCGCGTCGGTAGCCATATTGCCCTCCGCCGTCGAGTGTCCGTTCATGGGTAAAGCGATCCGGGAATGCCCGTTTGTGTCTCAGCCTCGCTTCTTCCGCAATTACGTCCAGGCCGACACCGCCGATTCGCGACGGAGTCCAGGTGAAATAGCGATCGACGAAATCCTGATCAAGTCCGAGCGCTTCGAAGACCTGCGCGCCGCAATAGCTCTGAATCGTCGAGATGCCCATCTTCGATATGACTTTTACTACACCCTTGTTAATTGCCCGGATGTAGTTCCTGACCGCTCGATCTGGATCCAGGCCGTTGAGCAGGCCCCGCCGGATCATGTCGCTCAGAGTCTCGAACGCCAGGTATGGATTAATTGCCGCCGCGCCATATCCAAGCAGCAAGGCGAAATGATGTACCTCGCGCGGCTCGGCACTCTCGATGACAAAACCGACTTGCGTGCGCGTGCCTTCACGGATCAGGTGATGATGAATGGCCGAGACTGCCAGCAATGCCGGAATGGGAGCGAGGTCGCGCGTAACTCCACGGTCGGAGAGCAGGATGATGCCGAATCCGTCGGAGATGGCTTTGCTCGATCGTCGGCAAAGACTGTCCAGTGCATCCTTGAGCCCGCGCCTGCCGTCGTCGGCCACAAACAGCATAGGCAAAGTGATTGATCTGAATCCCGAAAAACCTGCGTCGCCCAGATGTTTTAACTTCTCGAGTTCCTTATTGGTAAGAATTGGCGAGCTCAGCTTGATCTGCCGGGCACACTCCGCGGTCGGCTCGAGCATGTTCGCTTCCGGGCCGACGGTGGTATCGGTGGACATCACCAGTGCTTCACGAATCGCATCCACGGGTGGATTGGTCACCTGAGCGAAAAGCTGCTTGAAATAGTTGTAAAGCAGCTGCGGCCGTTCAGAGAGCACCGCGAGTGGCGTGTCCGTGCCCATCGAACCGATCGCTTCGTTCCCATCGATGGCCATTGGTGTGAGCAAAACGCTGAGCTCTTCGTTGGTATAGCCGAATGCCTGTTGAAGAGTTAGCAGCTGTGGCGCACGCATCTTGCGCGTGTTCCACGGGCGAGACGTCCGTGCCACTGGAATGCTGTCCAGAGTGATCAGATTATCTTTCAGCCATTGGCCATAGGGATGCTCTCTCGCGAGTTGGCCCTTTAGCTCCTGGTCGTCAATGATCCGTCCTGCTTCCGTATCGACCAGAAGCATTCTCCCTGGTTGCAGTCTTCCCTTCCGCAAAATTTGATCGGGCGGAATGTCGAGCACTCCAACCTCGGAGGCCAGAATCACGACGTCGTCTTTGGTTACGTAGTAGCGCGATGGTCGCAGCCCGTTGCGGTCCAGCACGGCGGCGATCCTTATGCCGTCTGTGAAGGCAATTGAAGCGGGGCCGTCCCAGGGCTCCATCAAACAGGAGTGATATTCGTAGAAGGCCTTTTTCTCTTCACTCATCGACTCGTGACGACTAAACGGCTCGGGGATCATCATCATCATTGCATGTGGCAAGGACCGACCAGCGAGCAAGAGCATCTCCAGCACGTTGTCGAACATCGCTGAGTCGCTTCCATCCGGATCGATCACCGGCAAAACCTTCGGCAGGTCCGCACCGAAAACTCTTGATCTAAACTTGCTTTCGCGCGCGAACATCCAATTGATGTTTCCTCGCAGTGTGTTGATCTCGCCGTTATGAGCGATATAGCGATAGGGGTGCGCGCGCGCCCAACTGGGAAAGGTGTTGGTGCTAAACCGTGAATGGACTAATGCAAGGGCCGATTCGACAGATGGATCACTCAGATCCGGATAAAAGGTCCTTAGCTGACCAGCGGTGAGCATCCCCTTGTAAACAATTGTTCTGGATGACAGGCTGGAAACATAGAACATTCCTCGTTCGTAAATTCCCCGCTTCGCTCCCTGTGTGACTCGTTTTCGAATGACGTAGAGCTTACGCTCAAAGTCATTTGTGGCACGCGCATCTTGCGCGTGATTCACTGGCGGGTCGAGCACCCCAGCGGGGCTGCCCTGCCGGGGACCCCGCACGCCCGTGCCACTTTCACTACGGGCAATGAAAATCTGCCGGATTACCGGCCGCGAAGCCCTGGCTGTAGGACCGATCTCCGAATCGTCTGTTGGTACGGTGCGCCAACCGAGCACGCGTTGGCCCTCTTCCCTGGCGATTCTCTCAAATAGGCGCTCGCATTCGCGCCGGCCTCCAGCGTCTTTCGGAAGGAACACCATTCCCACCCCGTAGGCGCCTGCGGATGGCAGCTTGATCTTCCGCCTTTCGCATTCCCGGGTGAAAAACGCATGAGGGATTTGCAAAAGAATGCCTGCCCCGTCCCCGGTGTTTGCTTCGGACCCGCAAGCGCCTCGATGCTCCAAATTCAAGAGCACCTGAATGCCTTGTTCCACGATTCGGCGAGAGCGGCGCCCTTTGACGTCGACGACAAATCCGACCCCGCACGAGTCATGTTCGAACCGGGGATCGTAAAGTCCTTGCTTCAAAGGGAAGACCTTCTGTGTCATGTCATTCGATCGCGTTCGCGACCGCGTTTGATCGTTGCGCGGCCAAACACGTCTGAAGATATGAATAAAGCCACCAACTGAACCCGTTGATGGCCTTTAAGACTTATCGAGTCGGTAGCGGGCCATCAGGAGCTATCCTTCAGTTTCCCGGCTACACCGACAACGACACCAATAGAGCCAATGGAACGGAACACTGGCAAAAGAAATGCCGAGAAACGGCAAAATGAATTTGTTTCCTGACCTGTCATCACAAATGCCGGATGCCGCTTTCCAGCCACGCCGAGCAATCCTTGCGTCAGAGTTAAATTCGAAGAACTCAATCTACATCGTTAATGACGCTCTGCATAATTTCAAATTTTTTGGCTCTCATAAATCACACGCTGCTTCTAAGGTTAAGGCGAGGAAGAGTCCGCATCAGCGACAATTTTGTAGGGCCGGCGAAGGCGCTGAACAAAAACGTATTCACGTCAGGTGTGCGCCGAGAAGAATTAATACGATCCACGAACCAACACGAATGAAATACAAGAACGGCTTTCGTGTGATTTCATGGATCGTTCCGGCGCTCTTTCAGAGACGCTTGCTATATGTGGCTTCAACCTGACCTTCGCTAACAAATTCGGCGGTACAAGGCTTGCTGGCCCGCTACTTAGTGTTGGTCTAATTTGCTACTCATAACGAAAGACGTATGGCTGGATATCAAATCAACGCAGATTGCGCAGTCAGTACCGGGAGCGGTAGCGACCGGGTCTCAACCCACGCCACCCTCGAGATTGCCGAGAGGGAGAACCCGGTCGCTACCGCTCTCGGTACTGACCTCACTCAACTCGATCCATCACGGTGCTGAGAGACTTCATAACCAACGGTAGCCGCCACTTCTAAGGAGAATCATGAAAGCTCACAGCGGATCGACATCACATCTCGGTCAAACTCATCGAGAAAAGGTGCGAACGCATGCGGAGACTCGTCTTGTCGCAACGACACCTGGAGCCGATCCCGCCGGGGTTTCAAGAACCCTGCGTAGCTTTCTTAAGATTGAGGACCAGCGTCTAAAAATGGCCCACTACCGTGGCGCGCCCGGTCGCGAAACCGCGGCGGCGAGAAGCTTCGTGCTCGACATTGCCGTGGCGCACGCATTTAATCACGCCGCCCAGGTCATTCGATCAAACACAATCGTCAACGGCGCCCAGCCCGGCTGTGCATTATTGGCTGTCGGCGGGTACGGGAGGGGAGAACTCGCGCCTTACTCCGACCTTGATCTGCTGTTCCTCTACAGCGGTCAACAGCTCGGTCAGATGAGACCTGTTTTGACCAATCTGCTTCAGCTGTTATGGGACGCCGGACTGGCAGTGGGCCACAGTTTTCGTACGGTGGGCGATTGTGTTACCACGGCGCTTGATGATCCGCACCTGCGAACTGCACTGGTGAACACCCGCCTCTTAGCTGGGAACAAGGGCCTGCACAACTCGCTGCAGGAGGCGCTGGAGAAGGATCGGCGCAGACGAGTGAATTCTTTTCTCAGCGCCATCCGGCGAGAGCGTGATGCCCGTCACGCAAGATTCGGCGCAGCGGTTTGTCTGCAGGAGCCGAATATCAAAGAGACTGCGGGAGGCCTGCGTGATTTCCACACGGCACTGTGGCTGGTGCATGCCCGGCATGGGTATAAGACGTTGGATGAGATGCGCGGACGCAACCTGGTTTCAGAGAGTGAAGCGCGCAAGGTACTTCGTGCTTATGATTTTCTTTGGCGCCTGAGGCACTCCGCACACTTCCTGATGCGGCGAAAGACTGAGCGTCTTTCCCTGGAAATACAACCGATATTGGCCGAGCAGTTTGCCTACAAGCCCGGGGCTCACCTGCTCGTTTCCGAAAAGCTGATGCGTGACTACTATCGTCATGCACGCGAACTGCTTTTGTTCAGTGAAGCCGTGGAGGCCCGCGTTGCCGATCACGAATTGCGCACTTCGATTTGGCGGCGCACCCGACCTGCCGAGGCAAAAGGCGAACCTTTTTCAATCCGGAAAGGTCGTCTGCAATTCGATGGCGAACAGGATTTCTTCGATAAGAAGCCGCTGGCGATCTTCAACGCGTTGGCGCTGGGACAGGCTGCCCGGGTTCCGTTCGACTATTACCTGCGCCAGGTTCTGTCTCAGAGTTTGCGCAACATCGGTCCGGCCTCTCGCGCCTCGGTCGAAGTTTCGAATGCGTTCCTTGCCCTCCTGCGCCGTCGCGGACGCGCTGGTTACGTGCTGCGTTCAATGCACGACCTGGGACTACTTGCGCGTTTAATACCCGAGTTTAGCCGCATCAGTTTTTTAGTGCAGCACGATCTCTATCACCATTTTACCGTCGACGAGCATACGTTGAGAGCAGTGGAAACACTCGACGAATTGCATACCAGTGAAAACAGGAACCGAGCTCACTTGCGCGCCGTCTTCGAACAACTTGAAAATCCGACATTGCTGTACCTGGCGCTTCTGCTTCATGACATCGGCAAAGGTCAGGGCCGCGGCCACATTGCTCGTGGGGCGAAACTTGCTGAACGCGTTTGCCGGCGGCTTAGGCTGAAGGAGGCCGAGGTAGAGAAGGTAGTGCTGCTGGTCAGACAACATGTGACGATGGCCCACCTGGCGCAAAGGCGCGATCTCAATGAGCCGGAAGTGATTTCTGATTTTGCCGCGCAATTAGGGTCGTTGGATGAGCTAAACATGCTCTTACTCCTTACCTATGCCGATCTCAACGCCGTCGGACCCGGAGTTTGGACTGAATGGAAAGCGACTCTGCTGTGGGACCTTTACCGTCGCACCCGAAAGCTTATGACGGGTGAGGACGCGGGCCTCGAAGACGGCGCGGAACGGGCTCGAATCAAAGAAGAGATTGCCAGAGCTTTGACACCAGGTATCCCTCTCAGTGAAGTTGAGCGGCACCTCGCGTTACTGCCTGATCGGTACCTGCGAGTAACCTCGCCCGCGACGGCGGCGATGCATGTGCAAATGTCGGAAACGGCAAAGGCCGAAGGCTTTGCCTGCTGCTGGACGCGAAACAGCAGCGCCTCCGCCGAGCTAACTGTGGCGGCGCCGGATCGTCACGGCCTTTTTGCCGATCTGGCCGGCTCACTCGCGGCGAATGGCATCGAGATTTTGAGTGCCGAGCTCAACACTCGCGAGGACGGCATCGCCATCGATGCATTTATCCTGCGCCAGGCTTCGACTCGTCAAGCCCTCGAGGATCATCGCTATCAGGTGATCGAGCGAGCGCTGCGCCAAGCGGTCGCCGGCCAGTTGGATGTCGCGGCGTTAGTTGAACGATGGAGCACCAGAAACGCTCCTCGGAAGCGCTCGAGGATTATGCCCGCGCGCAGCCGAAACCTTCCGCAGGTGGTCTGTGACAACGAAGTATCCGCTTCATCAACTTTGATCGAGGTGCATGCTATCGACGAACCTGGACTGGCTTACAAGATTGCGAGCGTCCTCGCCAGGTTAGGATTGGAAATCGTCTGCGCCAGGATCGCCACGGAAAAGAGCGATGCGCTCGATGTCTTTTACGTAACCGAGGGCGATGGCCTGAAACTATCCGAGGAAATGATGAAGTCTGTCGGCTACGCTCTGACGGATGAGCTGAAAGCAGTCAACTCAGTTATCGCTAACCCCAAACCGCAAATGATTCCAGGGAGAGGATTGAATGAAAAAAATCGAAGCGATTGTCAGGCCACACCTTTTAGAAGCCGTTAGAACCGCTCTCCAGGAAGTCGATGTGGTCGGCATGACCATCAGCGAAGTCCAGGGCTATGGACGCCAGCGCGGCCACACCGAGACTTATCGAGGAGCTGAATATCAGATCGAATTTGTACCGAAAATCAAGATCGAAGTGGTCATCCCGGACGAGAGCGAAGACCTGGTGGTTAACGCGATTCTGAAATCAGCTCACACGGGGAAATTTGGCGACGGTAAGATCTTTGTGACGCCGATCGAGGACGTCATACGCATCCGCACGGAAGAGCGTGGAGAAGCGGCTATTTAGGCGAAACTGAAATGAGGTCAGTACCGGGAGCAGTAGCGACCGGGTCTCAATCCACGCGACGGCCATAATCGCCGGACTGGGTGACCCGGTCGCTACCGCTCCCGGTACTGACCTCATTTGCGGTCGTTATGATACCTCGCTCAGCACGCTGGCGGGCGCGTGTATCGTCTCGCGAACTGATCTATCGCTCACGCTCACCGATGTCAGATCGAGATCAAGATTATATCCTTCCTCTCCGTGTTGACTTAGATCGAGACCTTGAATCTCGTCCTCCTCATTCACCCGCAATCCAATCACCAAATCTACCAGTTTGAGCAGCACAGCCGTGCCAATTACCGCCAGAGCTATCGTAATGCCGACCGCAATTAGTTGATTGACGATCTGGCCGGCGTGGCCGTCAACCAAACCTACGGGAAGCGGATTTCCGGACGCATCTTTGAAAATCGGGTTAATCGCACTGGTCGCGAATACCCCGGTAAGGATCGCTCCCAATGTTCCGCCGGTTCCGTGGACTCCAAAAACGTCCAGCGAGTCGTCGTATCCAAAACGCTTCTTCACTTCGGTCACCATCAGAAAGCAACCCACACCGGCAATGAATCCGATAATCAGGCTGGACATCGGCGTGACAAATCCCGACGCTGGAGTGATGGCGACCAGACCACATACCGCGCCCGAGATTCCGCCCAGCATGGTCGGCTTACCCTGTCGCAGCCATTCGATGAGTAGCCAGCCAAGCGTGGCTGACGCCGCGGCAAAGTGGGTGGCGGAGAAAGCACTAGTCGCCAACTGGCCCGCCGCGAGTGCACTTCCGGCGTTGAATCCGAACCACCCAACCCACAACAAACAGGCGCCGATGAAGCTTAGAACCAGGCTGTGCGGCGCCATCATCGTCCTGGGATAGCCAACGCGTTTGCCAAGATAGATGGCGCAAACCAGGGCCGAGACCCCTGAGGCGACGTGGACCACTGTGCCGCCCGCAAAGTCGAGCGCAAGCACGCGACCGCCAAGCGTAGCGTTGAGGAAGCCGCCTTTGCCCCAAACCATGTGGGCCATGGGAAAATAAACAACAGTCGACCACAGCACTGTGAACACCAGCATCGCGCTGAACTTCATGCGCTCAGCGAACGCGCCGGTAATCAGCGCCGGCGTGATAATGGCGAACATTAATTGAAACAGCATGAAGGTTTGGTGAGGGATGGTTGCGGCATAGTCAGCATTCGGTTCACCTCCGACGCCGCGCAGAAGCAGGTACTTAAACCCACCCAGAAACGGCGTGCCCTCAGAAAAGGCGAGACTATAGCCATACAAGGCCCAGAGGACACTTACGACGGCCATCAGAATAAAGCTCTGCATCATCGTTGCCAGGACGTTCTTCTTGCGCACGAGTCCGCCATAGAACAACGCCAAGCCTGGCCCGGTCATCATCAAAACCAGCGCGGCGCAGACGAGCATCCACGCGTTATCGCCGGCCGACTGCGCGCTGTTTGTAGCTGCCTCGATCTTTAAGAGTCGATCTTCCAGGGACGGAGTCGGCGTCTGAGCCAGAGCGGCAACGGAGCCTGAAACAATGCAGAGCAAGGCTGCGGCGCCAAATGAGATTTTCTGCAGCGATTTCAAAGTTGATTCTCCTTCGGGATTGTCGTAATGCTCCTCTTAGCTCGAAACTGAATCACAAATTCCATGCCAGCCTTGTGCGGCGTCGTCAATTGAATTTCGTTGCATCAATCGCCTCGACCTGTGAGCGCGGACGTCTCGTCCGCATCGCGGAGAAAGCACGACCATTTCGTCGCTGTAGAGCTGCCGAACAGCACGTTTTCGCGCTTCGCGCTCAGGTGCGGACGGGACGTCCGCGCTCACAGCGACACATCGGACCAGGGATCTTATTCATGATCCAAAGCCTGTCGTGGGAATGACATTTTTGTCGGGAGGTTAGAGATGAAACGACGAAACCGTATCGCGTGTCAGAAGCCCGACCGTCGGGGAGGGCAAGAAAGAGCCAGCACTCACCAGGAGATAATGACGAGCCCTTTGTCGACGGTTGTCCGAAACGAAGGCGGCCCTTGCTTACGCGCGGGCTTCTGACACCGAGGGCCCGATCTTGTCTTCAAAGCAAATCTGCTGTGTTAGTATCCGCGGAGCAAGGGTGGTCAAAAACCGATGGAGTTTTCGCAACTGGAGTTTTTCGTGACTGTCGTGGAAGAAGGAAGCTTCTCGAAAGCGGCCGAGCGTGTCTACCGCACGCAGCCTGCCGTTAGCATTGCCATACGCCGGCTGGAAGAGGAGATCGGCGCACCACTTTTTGAGCGCTCGCAGAAGACGCCGGCACTCACCGAGGTCGGTGAACTCGTTTACGATTACGCGAAGCGCATTCTCGCGCTGCGCAATCAGACCTTCGATGTCGTCGCTGAGCTAAAAACGCTTGAGCGGGGACGGGTCCGCATCGGCGCCAACGAAAGTACCTCGCTGTATCTGCTGCCTCACCTCATTCTTGACTATCGAGCCCTTCACCCCAACATCATGGTGGAAATCTTCCGTCACACATCTGAGCGTCTATCTCGCGAAGTGCTGGATCGCAACGTAGATTTCGCTCTCATGGCCTTTGAGCCGGTCGACAGCGATCTCGAATCTTTTCCGGTTTTGCGAGATGAACTCGTGCTGGTCATGCATCCTGAACACCCGCTTGCAGAACGGCCGTCCGTCAAGGTTGAGGAACTTGGACACGAGTCGTTCCTTGCGCATAGCGTCAAGACAGGCTCGCGCTACAAGGTGACGGAGACTTTCGCCCAACACCACACGCCTCTGAATATCACGCTCGAGTTGGCAACGATCGAAACCATTAAACGGTTTGTCCACCTGAAGATTGGTCTCGCCTTCGTGCCCCGCATGTGCGTCGCCGAAGAATTGGAGCGGGGCTCTCTGGTCAGCGTTCCGGTCGAGGATCTCACTTATGTGCGGACGCTTTGGGTTACACATCGTCGCGGCATGACCTTCTCACACGCGGCCGCAGCGTTTCTGGGAATCCTGCACAAACACGGCAAGAATCATATTAAAGACGAGTAAGCACGTCTCTTTCTGGCTGCGTGGGTTCTTTTTTGTCTCACTAGCACCGCGGCTTTAGCCCGGTGACCATTGAGCGAGAGCGGAAAGAGAAACCGTTTAAACGGTTTCCCATATTCCTGAGGCCATCTTTTCCACCGGGCTAAAGCCACGGTGCTAATGAGAGGTGAGACGCTCACTTAAACTACGCCAGCGCCTTTGCCTCAAGCCCTCAACATCATTAGCGCCATTAACTCCATCATAAAAACTCTTATTTTGACTTTAACAAACTCGATCTCTACGATCTCGACTTTAAGTTTTGACGAATTGCTCGATTACGGTGAAGGAAGACGCCACAATCTCCAGCCGCGGTCAGATAACCCTGGACCAGGGCGTATCCGGCTATCGGCCGCTTCTTAGTTCCAGAAGAATGAAACCAGAACAAGCGGAAGCGCGAAAACTAGCCACGTTTCTTGAGACGGGTCAGACGCTCGCTGGAACTTACGGGCTAAAGGGCGCGATCTCGCGAGTTCTCGAAACCCTGGATCGTCATCACGGCATGATGCGTGGAGTGGTGATGCTACTCGACCCGGACACGCTCGAGATGCGCATCACCGCTTCACATGGTTTGGACGAGACTGGAGTTCGCGGAATTAAATACCGAATCGGTGAAGGGATAACGGGCCGGGTGGTCGAGACGGGTAAGCCGGTCGTCGTGCCCCAGGTCAGTCGCGAGCCAATGTTTCTCGACCGCCTGGGAGTCAGGAAGGCTGGACTCGCACGGCAGGAATTAACTTTTATTTGCGTCCCGATCCTGGTTAGTCGCAAACCGGTTGGCACGCTGGGTGTTGACTTGAGGTATAAGGCCGATCGCGACTACGAGCGCGCCACCACCTTCCTCTCAATCATTGCCACTATGATCGCTCAGGCAATCAAGGTGGATCATTTGATCGAAACGGACAAACAGCGTCTGGTCGACGAGAACCTCCATCTCAAGCAGGAGCTGCGTGAGCGGTACGATTTCAGCCACCTGATCGGCAATTCCAATCCGTTGCGACAGGTTTACGAGCAGGTAACCCAGGTAGCCAGGACAAACACTACGGTCCTGCTGCGCGGCGAATCCGGAACCGGAAAGGAGTTGATTGCGCACGCTATCCACTACAACTCTCTGCGAGCAACCAAGCCGTTTATCAAAGTCAGTTGCGCGGCGCTGCCGGAAACGCTAATCGAATCTGAATTGTTTGGCTATGAGAAGGGAGCATTCACCGGCGCGCAGAATCGCAAAAAGGGGCGCTTTGAGATGGCTGAGGGCGGGACGCTGTTTCTCGATGAGATCGGCGACCTGAACGTGTCGACCCAGGTTAAGCTGCTGCGCGTGCTGCAAGAGCGGGAATTCGAGCGGCTGGGAGGCACCGACACCATCAAGGTTAATGTGCGCCTGGTGGCCGCCACCAATAAGGATCTCGGAAAAGCGATCATCGAGGGGCAATTCCGGGAGGATCTCTACTACCGCCTCAACGTCTTCAGTATTTTCATGCCTCCGCTGCGCGAGCGTAAGTCCGACGTGCTCCTGCTCGCCGATCATTTTTTGGAAAAGTTCGCCCGCGAGCATGGCAAGCGGATTAAGCGAATCTCAACCACGGCAATAGACATGCTCGCCAGTTATCATTGGCCGGGCAACGTTCGCGAGCTGCAAAATATCATCGAGCGCGCGGTCCTGGTTTGTGAAACCGGCGTAATTCACGGACATCATCTTCCGCCCACGCTGCAAACTGCCGAGAAGTCAGGCACGGTAACGCGGCTCTCACTGGATGACGCAGTTGGCGCCTACGAGAGTGATCTCATTCAGGATGCGCTTAAGTCAACGCGCGGAAATCGCAAGCGCGCGGCGCAACTGCTCGATACGACCGAACGCATCCTGGGATACAAAGTTAAGAAGTATGGAATCGACTGCGACCGCTTCCGCTCCTGAGGCGGCAGGATCAGCGGCCCGCACCTCAAGACCGAATGGAAGTCATCTGGCGTTTAACCCCGTAACTTATCTAAGGCCCAATGCGAATAAATGCAGAATTACTGACCTGGCCGTGTGCTTTTGCTGTGACCGTGCAGGCCCCGACGAACAGCGTATCCGGCAACCTGAAGGTTACCTGGGCAAAGCCGGTAACCAGATTGAGTCGCACGTCTTCCGCCGGCACGTCGTAACTATGGTTGAGACTGTCGATCAAATTGACTACGACCGCGGAATTCTCTTCGCCCGGGTTCAGTTTCAGGTTGGCCACAAACACCATCACCCTGGTGTTTCGATCCGGTCCAAAGGTTAACCACGAGGCGATACTCTGAACCGGGAAAGGATCTCGGAGCAACAACAATGAATCAAGCGCTGCCGCCTGGTTGGGTGCAGGGTCAGATTCGTCCAGGATCAGCAGCAGCGCGGGCTGGCTGGTAACGACCTGCCCACCTGGGAGTAACCCTGAGCTGCCAACGAAGTTTGTATCTCCGCTGTAGATGGCTGAGATCGCGTGAGTGCCGGTAGTTAAGGTCGAGGTTGAAAATTGAGCTGTACAAGTATTCCCTCCCCCGCTAACGCAGTTGACTGCACTGCCGAGATTATCGACCCCATCCTTGAACTGCACTGTCCCAGTCGGCGTGCTGGTATTCGATGGCGGCGTAATCGTAGCCGTGAAGGTCACACTTTGTCCGGTGTCCGACGGATTGATGGACGAGGACAGCGATGTTACGGTCGCGGCTTGCGCAATAATGAATGACTGCGCCACCGCCGTGGCCGCGTTGTAGTTGCTATCGCCGCCCTGCGACGCGGTGATCGTACAAGAGCCGACGCCGGTCAAGTGAACAATGGCCCCGGCAATCGTGCATTGTCCGCCGGCACTAAAGCTCATCGACAAACCTGAAGTCGTTGTCGCGCTCACTGAGAAATCCGGATCGTCAAAGATCTTGTCCGCCAAAGCGCTGAAGCTAATCGTCTGATTCGACTGGGCGATTGTGAAGCTTTGCGCCACACTTGTAGCCACGTTGTAGTTGCTGTCGCCACCTTGTGATGCAGTGATCGTGCAAGAGCCGGCGCCGGTGAGGTGAATGTTCGTACCGGCAACCGTGCACTGCCCGCTGGCGGTAAAGATCACTGTCAAGTCTGAAGTTGTAGTCGCGCTCACACTGAAATCCGCATCGCCGAACGTCTTGTTCGGCAAGACGCCAAATGTGATTGTTTGATTCCCTTTCAGAACCTCTATCGTTGCCGTGGCCATACCACCGACGATATTAACGAAGTCTCCGGTGCCGTCTTCATAGGAAGCAGTCACGTTGTCACTAATGTTGTTCTTTGTCCCCGCACCCGTTCCCTTCACGTTGACAGAGAAAGAGCAGGAACTGGAAGGAGGCAAGGTCAACGCCGTCACACCGATCGTATTGCTGCCTGGATTGGCGGAGATATCACCGCCGCAGGTGCCGATCAGATTGTTCGGGTTAGCTACCAACAGGCCTGTGGGCAAAGTGTCACTCGCTGAAACATTCATCAATAGCAAGGTGGAGTTTGGATTAGTGAGTGTGAACGTCAGCGAGGTAGTGTTATTTAACGGAATAATGGCCGCGCCGAATGCCTTGGTTATCGTTGGGGGTAGCGGCGGTGCTGTCACGGTCAGAGTCGCCGTGTTGCTGGTGGTACCCGGTTCGCTTTCGGTCGAAGTGATTGGGCCGGTAGTATTGTCCAGTGTCCCCAGGGCGCTCGGTGCTTTCACTTTCACGGAAATAAAGCATTTTCCCTGAGCAGAGATCGCTGATGCTTGAGTCATTGATAGTGATGGACGCAAACCCTGCGGGGCGGGAGCCAATGCGCCGTTAACGAGACTAATGGATGTACTGCCTGGAATCGCCGTAACTGTGCCACCACAGTCGCTGAAAACCTCGTTGGGTGAAGCTACTACCAACCCAGCCGGCAAGTTATCAGTGAATGCTATTCCGCTAAGAGTCAGGTTCGGCTGCGGATCGCTGTTTGGATTGCTGATAGTAAAGCTCAACAAAGTTGTTCCATTCGCCGGCACAGTGTCAGGCAGGAAGATTTTGTTAATCGTGGGCGGCAGAAACGGGTTCACCGTTACCGTCGTCGCCGGAGAAGGCGCGCTGGCGCAACCGAGGGTCGTCACTATAACGGTGTAGTCGCCTGAGACATTGGCAACGTAGCTTTGGTTTGTCGCCCCGCCAATCGGGTTGCCGTTCAGAGACCACTGATTCCCGTTCGCGCTGCTTGACGTTAATGTCACGCTGCCGCCGATGGTGAAGGTCGTTGGGCCACCCGGGGTGATTGTCGGGGTGGCTGGAATCGGATTCACTGTTACTGCTGTGCTAGCCGAAGGTGCACTGGTACAGCCACTGGCCATATCTGTAACTGTGTAATCGCCCGAAGACGTCGCGACATAAACCGGATTCGTCGCGCCACCGATCGGATTGCCGTTCAGATACCACTGACTCCCGCTATCGTTATCGATGCTTGCCGTTAATGTGATGCTGCCGCCCGCACAGAAGGTCGTCGGCCCGCCGGGTATGATCGTCGGCGGATCGGGAATTCGATTGACCGTGACAGAAATCGAATTGGACGCAGCGCTAACACACCCGAGGGCATTCAAGGTGGCTGTATAGCTGCCCGACGCGTTGGCGATGTAGTTCTGGTTAGTGGCGCCGCCGATTTGGTTGCCGTCGAGGTACCATTGAATCCCGGTCGCGCTGTTTGAGCTCAACGTGACGCTGCCGCCGGCGCAGAACGTCGTCGGTCCGCCGGGCGTGATCGTCGGAGTCGCCGGGATCGGGTTGACTGTTACTGCCGTGTT
>Ga0209488_10002505_pt1 | contig 15033 bp, 11 predicted proteins | sample Rivendell_Oct201_8_FD_188349 | JGI IMG/M metagenome (GOLD analysis project Ga0209488, IMG submission 188349) | Vadose zone soil microbial communities from the Eel River Critical Zone Observatory, Northern California, USA -... | ecosystem: Environmental > Terrestrial > Soil > Vadose zone >... | reverse complement strand
TGCGCGTTCTTTCACCTACACCACCCGCGGTCAGCTGCTGGGGCACATGATCATCGAACTGGAAATGCTGCAGCAAAAGATTGCCCAGGTGCAGGGGTTCCCCGCCGAATACAAAACGCTGATCGAGCACCTTATCATCAGCCATCACGGCAAGTACGAATTCGGCAGCCCCAAGATGCCTATGTTTCCTGAAGCGCTCATGCTGCATTACCTGGACGATCTTGATTCCAAGATGGAAAGCATGCGCGCACATTTTCAACGTGAACCGCAGGCGGAGTGGACAACTTACAACGCCAGCCTGGCGCGCCCGCTGCTCAACTCTAAGAATTTCCTGGAGAAAATAAACCCCGGAACCGTCCAGGCCCCAGAAATTCCGCCTGACGCCGTTCCACCTGACGCAGCTCAGCCTGACGCGGCGGTGCCAGAAAGTTCCAGGGCCGCAACGGCTGAAGAAAAATAATTTCCTGCCAAACGACTATAATTTCACCAGACACACGCAAGTGTCGATGAGGGGGTTTCTTTGAAAGCTATGCGCATGTTGTATGTCGTAGCGCTACTCGCGCTGTGTTTTGTCATGGGTTGTGCCAGCAAGCCGGCTACGCCGGCATCTTCAACCGAGAATCCCAACGCCGCCAGCGATAATGCTGCGGCCGGCACCGCCGGTAGCAAATCGGCAACAGGCAAGCCTGCCGCAAGTAAGCCGGTTGCGCAGACCATCACGATTCCGGCCGGGACCGTGATCACCGTCCGGTTGGGTGAAACGCTCAGTTCCAAGAGCAGCAGTTCCGGGCAGGGATTCGCAGCGACCGTTGCCGAGCCCGTAGTTGTGGACGGAAAGACTGTGATCGAAAAGGGTGCGGCGGCGCGCGGCACTGTGGTTGACGCCAAAGCCATGGGCCACTTTAAGGGCGGCGCATTGCTGGAAGTACGGCTGAATTCCGTTTCCATTGAAGGCAAAGATACAGCCGTTGAAACTGGCATGGTGGCGCGTTCAGCCGCGGGTAAAGGCAAGCGGTCAGCCGGATTTATCGGCGGCGGCGCCGGCGCCGGAGCACTGATTGGCGCATTGGCCGGCGGAGGCAAAGGCGCGGCTATCGGCGCGCTGGCTGGAGGCGGCGCTGGCACAGCCGGTGCGGCGTTTACCGGCAACAAAGAGATCACGCTGCCGGCGGAGACTGCGCTCAGTTTTAAACTGAAGCAGCCGGTGGAAGTGCGCTGACAATAATCAGTAACTCGGGAAAGTTCCAGGCAAAAACGGGGACGCTCTGCGGCGTCCCCGTTCTGTTGTTGCTCTGTTCGCGAATTGTCTCATTGGCTCAGCGATATCGATTTCACCTCCGCAATCTGCGCCAGCTGCTTCAATTGCGCGGGCACAATTGTTCCGATCAATTGCTTTGTGCCCGATCCGCTGATGATTTTCAATCCGGCGGTAGCCAATTTCCGCTCCAGGCCAGCCGTGAGTTGTGTGAGGTCAACTGCTACCTTGATTTGCGCCGGAGCGGCCTGACACGTGCTGGCTGCGGTGCTTACCCCTCTAGCAACAGCGCAGCGGTACATAGTCAGCAGCTCAGGGCTCAATTTTGCTTCTGCGCGTTTGCGCGCGGCGTCCTTCCTGGGTTTCTTTGCCTTGTCCACGTCTGTCTGTGAAATTTCAACGGTCGGCGCGTCGGCTGTGACCTCGACCGTCTCGTTGGAAACAAGACCCGATGTCGGCGATGGTGAAGGCGGTGCCAGCTGCTTCGTGCGATACGTGTAAGCGCCCCCGCCAAACCCGCCCCCAACGCCTGGACCCGCTGAGCCCGAAGTTCCCCTCATAGCGTATTTTTGAAAACGGTCGCCAAGCACCGCCAATGGCGAAACGCCTTCCGGCAACTCAACGGGAACCTCAACTTTCACAGGCTTGCCGTCAGAGACCACAATCCGTTCTTCCACTGCGACGAACGACGTGTACTGCGTGGCCATGCTATGCTCCAGTCCCACCTGGACAATCTCAGCTTTGTACTTGGAATCGCCGGATTGTATGCCGTTCCAATCCTGTGACATCAGGTCTTCCACTTTATGCCGCGCCCAGATTTTCTCCAGCGCCGCGTTGCTCGCACCGGCTGACGAGAAATCCACCGGGATGGTGCGGCTGTAGTCGCCAGTGCCCTGGTAGCCCTTGATCGTAACGTTACCCGTGGGATTTCCAGTGTACCGGCCCGTGATGATCACCGGCTTGGCGGAAAAAAGATCGCGCACGTTCCTGGGATAGATATCGGTCACCGGCAATCCATGCCAGTCGATGGCAATGTTGGTCAGCACCGGCGAATGCACGCGCTCGTAGAAGCGGTCCGCCGCGGCCTGCGCTTCGCCCGGCGCGGTAACAAACTCCACGTCGCCATGGCCCTCTTCAGCCATCTTGGTTAGCAGAAAGCGATTCACCGCGCTGCCGATGCCGAAAGAGAACACGCGCGCATCAGAATGCTTCTTGATCTCGGCGATAATATCGGCATCATTGCCTACATAGCCATCCGTCATGAAGCAGACCACGCGAATCGGATCAGCTTCCATCGGCTTGCCCGCGCCAGCGTCATCGCCCAGAGCCGTGCGGATCGCCTTCATCATCTCTGTCCCGCCGCTGCCGTACGCTCCGGCAAGAACTTGCTTTGCTTTGGCCACGTTTTCCGGTGTGGCAGGCACCGGCTCAGGAAAGAGAATTCTAGTGTCACCGGAGAAGGTGATCAGGTTAAAAGTTTCATCCTTGCGCAGATTGTCAAGCGCGCGTTGGACCGTCTTCTTGGCCATTTCCAGCGGGAAACCCCACATGGATCCGGATGTGTCAACCACAAAAATCAGCTGCCTCGGCACCAGCGCTTTCTCCTGCGGACGGTCAGGCGGCTGCAGGATCAGCGTGAAGTATCCTCCGGTTTTGTCGGCATGCGTCAGGATGGCGTCACTAATCCCACTGCCCGCCACTTTGTATTTGAGGATGAAATCCTTGTTCGGCGGCACAGTCTGGTCCGCCAGAGTCACATGGTAGGAGTCAGCGCCTGTGCGGTCGGCAAAGATTTTGTGCGACGTCGATTCCACATCACCCACTGGAACGCCCGCCGCGAGGTTCACCTCCATCGAAACATCTTGCCCCGCGGTAGCTTCAGTGGTGTGCACGCCCGCCACTGGCGGGCTGATACGCGAGGCGTCAGGCACCTGGTCGGTATCGGGCATAGTGCCGTGATCGCCCGCCGACGTGGGATTGCCGGGAATGTAGCGCGGGCCGACCACCAGGGGAAATGCAAACTCATACACGCCCGCTTCATACTTCAGCAGTTCAATCACAGAGAGTTTGATCTGCACCTTGCCGCTGGGCGGAATGTTTGTGACCGATTGCGTGAAAATATTGGGGCGTTCCTGGTCCAGCAGCGCGGCGGTATGGCCAGTGTTTCGCGCCTGCTCGTAAATCTTGCGCGCCTCATCGCGTTCCTTGATCACCGCGCGAATCTCGCGCTCGCCCACCGTCATGCTCATGCCGTCAACGGCGCTGTCTTGCGGCAGCGGAAAAACATAGACCGCTTCAACAGCATCCGGCAAAACATTTTCAAATTCCTGCGTGACCTCAATTCGCGCGACAAAGCCGCTGATTTCGGTCTTGATGCCAGTGTGCTTAAGCGGGACAAAGCCTGTGACTTTGCCGTCTTTGCCGATAATTTGTAGTTGGGTGCTTCCCTGGGGCTGGCCCGCGGAAGCGTTCTGCGGATTTACTACGATGAGGACATAGAGCAAACACAAGGCCACCATGGTAGCCATCGTCAAACGGGCTTTCATATCTACTCCTGCATTCTTGCAGGAGGAACGCTGGAATCCAGAGTTCTTGCAGGAAATTTTCCTGCCGCTTACTCGGTTCTTACAACTTTTGCGATCCCAGGCGCAGGATGGCAGCGCGCAATCGTGGATGGCTTTGCAGCAGCCGCTGGTAGCGCAACTCATTCGGACCCGCTTTGGCGGCGATGATCTCGCGCAAAGCATCTTTGTCATCCGATGACCAGCGGGAAACATCGGGGACAAGGCCGAGCACCATGGCGAAATCGGCAAACGCAACTTGCGCTTGAGATTTCAGTTTCTGTGGATCCACTTTGATTATGCGTGTGAGCCGTTCGACAGCGGCTTTCCGCATTGCTTCCGCGTCGCCATCAAAGTCCCTCGCCATTCGCCTTTGTACCGCAAACCCGACATTGCGCATGGCAAAACGGTCCCATGCACCGCGGTCCGCTTCGGGCAGTTCATAAACCACATGGGCCTTGCTTAGGCGCCGCAGAGTTCGCGCCGGCGTGCGGTAACCGGCGTCCGCTCGCACCTTCTTTTCCTCGGCCTGCGCCGCCTTCTCCAGTTCAGGATTCATCGACCGGAATCCCATCTTGCGGTAAAACCAGAACGCGCCCGAGCCAATCGCCTCCTCATTGCCGTCGCCAATCTGATACGGATACACGGATATTGCATTCGTTCCGTGCCATTGCCGCAGAAGCCGTAGCGTCTGCGCATAAATCCAGGCGGTCTCGCCATCGCGATACGCAGGAAAGGTGTTGAAGCCGATCTCCGTCCAGTCAAAGAGCGAAATGCATTCTACGTAATTGATGGGTACGCCGTTCTTTACGGTGATTCCGGCAAGATAGGCGCGCAGTGGCAGGCGCTTCTCCGGAGGCAGTCCCCAGAAATAAATTTCCACGCCACGCCCTGGATTGGCCTGTACCACCCATGCCGGATCAGCGTTTGCAGTTCCGTAGAGTTCCCGATAGCGAACCCCGGTGGCCTCTTTCACCAGGTCAAGCGCTTTCTCAGCTTCTCGCGATGAAAGCATCTTGATTGGCAAATGTGGCTTGGTAAACTCTTCCGCCAATGACACTTGCCGCCGCTGGATCAGCGGCTCACGATGAAAATAAAAGTCTCTCACCGGCTTGCGCGATAGCGTGCGCGACGCGCGCGAGCTGCTCATGTCCCATCGCACCATGATTTCCAGCGAATCATAGAGTGCGGCCTTTTCTTTTTCGCTTAGCGGCAGCCGCTGGAATTGCCGAACCAGCCATGGCAATTCATCCTGCCTGCCACGGGCAGCCTTGAGCCACTCCATGTAGGGCACGTTTGCTTCCGTAAGCGAATCTTCTTCCATCAGCGGAAAGAAGCGCGGCCAGATCACCGCCCGCTGCGTCTCGCGCTCGTAGTCGTCCCACTGAATAGAAATGGATTCAGGATGACGCTGGACCAGCCAGCAGACCATCGGATAGCTGAACGTGGCTTCAACCACGGTCCCGGCGATGCCAACGACTTCCTCGGGCGCGAAATCATCGGCGTCGGCGCCCGCAGCCAGCGCGGCTTTGACCCTGGGTTCGAACCTCGCCAGCAGTTTCTCCGCCATTCGCAGCACACTGGGTCCCGGCGGAAATGCCCGAAAGAACAAGAGCAGGTCATGAAAGCGAATCAGTGACTTTGCATCTTTGCCGAACGTAACGCGGCCAGCGGCGCTGAGCAGGCGGACAAGCTCCCGCTCTTTCATTGTGCCGATCTGGCTGCGCGCCTGTTCCAGTTTGTTGAGCAGACGGGCTGCATTGTTTGGGGGCATGAATTAACCAAACCCTTTTTACCGCAGAGGACGCGAAGGACGCAAAGGCGAGGTCTAGCCGCGAAAAAACGCGAACAGCACGAATTGCATTTTTTATCTTTGATCTATTCGCGCACTTTCGCGTGCATTCGCGGCCAGCTTGCTCAGAGCAGGTAGTCCCCGCGATACACCAGCCGCCCATCGATCACACGCGCCTCTTGAGTCAAGGCGTGCGGCTTGGGAGGCTTTGCGTCCATGATGTGCAAAACATTGTGCCCCTGCGTTACCAGATAATCCGACACCAGCATGCGATGGCAACGAAAATAAAGCTGCTCCGCGCACATGATGGCGGTCTTCGCTTTCTCGGCACGTTCCCCCAGACGCTGGACTGCGCGCCGAAATTGCTCTGACAACATGTAGTCGGCGTAATTGCGGAACGACGGGTTTCGCAACGCGATATTGGGCGATTCATCGGGCGGCATCTGCTTGCCGCGCCGTCCGCCCAGATCTTTTTCCCATACGTAATCGCAACCGACTTCCGGCAACCACAGCTCCAGGTGTTCACGATTGAAATGCGGGTGGCGGCGCGACATGGGGAAGGCGCGGATATCTTCCACCACGCGAATGTCATGAGCCTGCAGGACTGAAGAGAAATCGGCAAGGTCGCGTGTGGAATGCCCGATGGTGAAGATGGTGGCCACACATCGATTTTATTGGATGCCAGAGCAATTAATTACAATGGCTGGGCGAATGCATCCACTGCTGCTTGAAACCGCACACCGTCTCATCCCAATGCCCAGCACGCCGTGGAGCATGAAGCAGAAGTGGCATGACCTGCTGTTTGCCCACTGGCCGCTTGCGCCGCAAAAGTTACGGTCGCTGGTTCCCCAAGAATTAGAGTTGGACCTGCGCGATGGCAGTGCATGGGTTGCGGTTGCGCCGTTCTGGATGAGCGGTATCCGCGGCCGGCTGGCGCCGCCGCTGCCTTTTCTTTCAAAATTCTGCGAACTGAACGTGCGGACCTATGTCCGCAATAAAGGCGTGCCAGGAGTCTATTTCTTCAGTCTGGATGCGGCCAGTCTTCCCGCCGTGCTGGGCGCGCGTGCTATCTACAAGCTGCCGTACTTTCATGCGGCCATGCTGGTCCGTTCGTCGGGAGAGTCATTTGAATACACCAGCAGTCGCCTGCAACAGCCGCGGCCGGCGAACTTTCATGCGCGGTATCGGCCTATTTCAATGCCGCGCGTACGCGAGAAAAGCTCCATCGAATCTTTCCTGACTGAACGCTACTGCCTTTATACCGTCGATAAGGGCCGCGTACTTCGTGCGTATATCCATCACCTCCCGTGGCAATTGCAGGATGCAGAGGCGGAGTTTGACATCAATACCATGGCCCAAGCCTCTGGTATCGAATTGCCGGACACACACCCTTTGCTGCATTTTTCCCGAAATCTGGAGGTCCTGGTGTGGTGGCCGGAAAAAATTGACTAAGCTTTACCAACCTCTCAGCGTTGCTGCTGATTTCTTTCCATCTACGCGACTCCCATCGCCTTGCTGAAATCGCGCACATAGGCGTATCGTTTTTCTTGGAGCAACGGCAAAATAAACGAGCGGCTACTCTGTTTTAGGAGACCTCTGCCGCAACCTTGAAGGCATCTCACACAAAACCCTTCGAACGCTCCTCAGCCGACTGGAGGCCCGATGACCAGAGCAGAGCTTGATCGACGTAAATTCTTGCAGATAGCGGCCGCTGCAGGCGCTGTCACCGTTTTTCCTGACGTGGAGTTCAGCCATGCCGCTACGGAACCTCAAGCCTCCGGTGTTGTCATGCATCCCGTGAGTCTGAGCGTAAACGGCACCGTGCACCAACTCCAGATTGATACCCGCGCCACGCTGCTGGATACCTTGCGGGAGCAGTTGCAGTTGTTCGGCACAAAGAAAGGCTGTGACCACGGCCAATGTGGTGCCTGCACGGTGCACGTCAACGGGCGGCGCGTAAATTCTTGCCTGACTTTGGCTGTAATGCATGACGGAGACCAGATCACCACCATCGAAGGCCTCGCCCAGGGCGAGCAGCTTTCACCCATGCAGGCGGCTTTCGTGGAGCATGATGGCTTTCAGTGCGGATATTGCACTCCGGGACAGATCATGTCCGCCACGGCGCTGCTTAAAGAGCCGTGCGGCCCGAGTGACGACGATATTCGCGAATGCATGAGCGGCAACATTTGCCGTTGCGGGGCTTATCCCAACATTCTTGCCGCGGTCAAATCCGTGCGCAAAAGCTGACAGGGGGACGCGATGCTGCCTTTCGATTACGCAAAAGCAAAAAATGAAAATGACGCGATGGATCGCGTGCGCGCTCCCAAAGCAGCCTTTGTGGCGGGTGGAACCACGCTCATCGATTTAATGAAGCTCAACGTGATGCTGCCGGCGATGCTGGTGGATATCAATGGGCTGCCGCTGGACAAGATAGAATCGCTTCCCGATGGCGGCCTGCGCATCGGCGCTATGGTCCGCAACAGTGACATGGCGCACCATGCCGAAGTCATTAAGCGTTTCCCTGTGCTTTCACAGGCGGTTCTGGCTGGCGCGTCGCCACAGTTGCGCAACATGGCCACCACCGGCGGCAACCTGATGCAGCGCACACGCTGTTATTACTTCCGCGACACAGCCTATGCCTGCAACAAACGCCAGCCCGGCTCCGGCTGCGCGGCCATCGATGGCTTCAATCGCATTCATGCCGTTCTGGGCGGGAGTGATCAATGCATCGCAACGCACCCGTCTGATATGGCCGTCGCGCTGGTTGCGCTTGACGCCGTTGTGCACATCAAGGGATCGGGCGGCGGCGAGCGCAAAGTCGCGGCCGCCGATTTCCATCTTCTTCCCGGCAAAACGCCGAACAAGGAAACAGTAGTTGAACCAGGCGAACTAATCACCTACGTGACCATTCCGAACAGCAAGTTTGCGGCGCGGTCGGCTTATGTGAAACTGCGTGACCGTGCTTCTTATGAATTTGCGCTGGCTTCAGCAGCGGCCGCGCTGGAATTGCAAGACAACAAGATCCACACGGCGCGTTTGGTTCTCGGCGGCGTGGCTACCAAGCCATGGCGATCGCCCGAAGCAGAGCACGTTCTTACGGGCGCTGCCGCTGATGAAAAAACTTTCCACGCGGCGGCTGAAGCAGCGATGAAGTCTGCCACGCCGCACAAATATAACGGATTCAAGATCGAGCTGGCGAAACGCGCGATTATGCGCGCCCTGGCTAGCGCGGCGCAGTCCAAAGCGGAGGGCCAGTCATGAGCACAGCCGTCGGTTCGTCAGTCAGCAGAAAAGATGGACACCTGAAAGTCACCGGACAGGCCCGCTACGCGGCTGACCATCCCATGAAGAACGTGGCACATGCGGTGGCGGTTTGCAGCACCGTTGCTAAAGGAAGAGTTGCCAACATTGATAGCGCCGACGCCGAGAAAGCGCCGGGATTCCTCGCCATCCTGCATCACGGCAATGCGCCGAAAATGTTCCGTCCAGTCAACAATTTCATGTCGGCATCAAAGCCGGGCGAAATCCGCGTGGTCTTCGAAGACGACAAAGTCCATTATGCCGGACAGTACCTTGCCGTTGTGGTGGCGGAAACGCTGCAACAGGCGCAGCACGCCGCTGAGCTGGTGAAGATTAACTATGAGACCGCGCCGCCTGTGGTGGAAACCGAGCAGGCGATGAGCACGGTTTACGATCCATCAGAGTTCTTTGGGGAGAAACTGAAAGCCCAGCGCGGCGATCCTGCCGGGGCATTCCAGAGCGCGGCGGTCAAGCATGAAGCCGACTACATTACACCCATTGAACACCACAACCCGATGGAGCCGTCCGCTTCCATGGCGGCGTGGGACGGCGACGACCTCACTTTGTGGGAGACAACGCAGTGGGTGGTCGGCGCGCGCAATACCGTGGCGGAGACGCTGGGCATTTCCGAAGAGCGCGTTCACATCATCTCGCCTTTTATCGGCGGCGGGTTCGGATGTAAGGGATTCATCTGGCCGCATTCGGTGATGAGCGCGATCGCCGCCAAGAAAATCGGGCGGCCGGTAAAGCTGAGCCTCACGCGTAAGCAGATGTTCAGTGGCACTGGACATCGCTCAGAAACACGCCAGAAGGTCCGCCTGGGCGCGACGAAAGAAGGCAAGCTCACGGCGATCCAGCATGACACCATGGTGCAGACTTCAATGGTCGATGAGTTCGTGGAAACCTGCGGCGCCACCACACGCTTTCTTTATAGCTGCCCGAATATGAGCATTGCACACCATGCCGTGCGGGTGAATATTGCCACCCCTACGCCGATGCGCGCGCCGGGAGAAAATCCCGGCCTATTTGCCATGGAATCGGCGATGGACGAGCTGGCATACAAGCTGAACATGGACCCGGTGCAGCTACGCATCATCAATCACTCAGACAAAAACGAGCACACGAACCAGCCGTGGTCGAGCAAGTATCTGAAAGAGTGTTACCAGACTGCGGGAGAAAAATTTGGTTGGTCCAAACGCGATCCCAAGCCGCGTTCCATGCGCGATGGCAAATACCTGGTCGGGTGGGGCATGGCGACTGCAACATATCCGGGGATGCGCAGCCCCGGCGCGGCCAAGGTGCGCATTCTGCAAGACGGGTCCGCTCAGGTTATCAGCGCCACGCAAGACATGGGCGGCGGAACCTATACAACGATGACACAGGTAGTTTCTGACGTGACAGGGATTCCAGTGGAGAAAATCCGGCCGGAGCTGGGTGACAGCCGAATGCCACCCGCGCCGGTCTCTGGCGGATCGATGACGACGGCCAGCGTGCTGCCCGCCGTGAACCGTGCCGCGACAGAAGCGCTCAAGAAGATTGTTCAGGCAGCCATTGGCGACGAGAAGTCGGCGTTCCACGGAAAAAAAGAAGATGAAGTCGTGGCGGCGAACGGCAGGGTCTATCTGAAAGGCTCGGCGCCGGAATCCGGCAGCACATACGCGCAGGTGCTGGCAGCAAAGAACCAGGCGGCAGTGGAGGGCGAGAGCACGCTGCAGCCCGGCCAGGAGCGCGAAAAGTATGCGTTCCAGTCCTGGGGCGCACAGTTTGTGGAAGTAAAGATTGATACGGAGATCGCTCGTGCGACAGTTTCGCGTGTAGTCAGCGCGTTTGATGTCGGGAAGGTGATCAACCGCAAAACTGTGCAGAGCCAGGCCTACAGCGGAATTATCATGGGCGTTGGCATGGCATTGATGGAGCACACGGTATATGACCATCGCGATGGCAGCATCGTGAATAGCAATCTGGCGGACTACGCAGTTCCGGTCAACGCCGACATCCACTCGATTGAAGTCGATTTCATCGACAAACCGGATCCATACATTGATCCTTATATCGGGGCGCGGGGCGCGGGAGAGATTACGGTAACAGGCGTGGCCGCGGCAATCGCGAACGCAATCTACCATGCCACAGGCAAACGTGTGCGCGAACTGCCAATAACTCCGGACAAGCTGCTTTAAAGAACGGTGTTCGGCTTCGCCATGCCCAGTAAAACCTGGAACAGCAGCAGCCAGCGCTTAAGATTGACGGTGATCAGGAAGTTTTCCTTGGCGTGCTCCCTGCCGTTCTTGCCCATCTGCGCGGCAAATTCCGGATGCGTGAGCAGATAGCGAATCTGGTAAGCGCAGCCTTCCACGGAATGCACCAGCACGCCCGTAAGTTTGTGGACAATCTGTGTGGGAATACCACCGACTGCTCCCGCGACTACAGGCTTTTCTTTCCATAGACCTTCAGTCACGGTGAGCCCAAAGCCTTCTTTCAGCGACTTCTGCACAATCACGGTCGAAGCCCGCTGCAACGCATTGATTTCCAATGCTGACCATGGTGGCAGATTCAGGATGATGATGTCAGGATCGTCGCCGGCTGCCTCCATGACTTCCTGAAGCACCACGGCGCCTTCGGGATCGTCGCTCGCGCCGCCGCCGGCGAGCACCAATTGGCAATCAACATATTTTTTCACCAGCTTGTACGATTCCACCACTCCCACGGGGTCTTTCAGCCGGTCAAAACGGGAGATCTGCGTGATCACAGGGCGAGAGCGGTCAATGCCGAAGTCGTCACAGACCTTGTTGACGTATTCCTCGGGAAGGTCCTTGTTCTTTTCTGAAAGCGGATCAATCGACGGATAGAAAAGATACTGCGGGCCAGTGAGTTGACGTGTAAATGCCGGCGCAGAAAAGATGGTGGCATCATACTGCTCGACCATCGGCTTGAGAAAATCCCAAACCCCGGGGTGCGGATTGGAAAGATCGACGTGACAGCGCCATATCCACTTGCCCCGCTTCTGCGATTTCGAGCGAACCAGCCCTACCGGCTGCGGATCGTGGATGACGAACAGGTCCTCGGCAAACTCCATGCGCTGGCGGTTCTGCTCGGTATAGGACATAAAAATGTCCTTGATCTGTTGCGTCAGGTTATATTCGCCGCCCTGCAGCGCATTGTGGAAGCCTTTTGTGACTTCAAAAAAGTCATTGCCGCCGGTAATCACGTCCCAGCGCGTGGGAATTTCCAGTTCAGTCAGCAGCGGAATCAGGCGGTTCAGAATTTCGGCCACGCCGCCGCCCACTGCGGTGGAGTTAACCATTTTGACGGTTTTGCCGCGAAGATGGCGGGCCAGAAAACGGATCTCATCCAGCTCCGGCTTGCCGATAATGGGCTCGTAATCTTCAAGTCGTGGAGGAGCCTGCGGCGGAGGCTGCTGTGTATTGATGCGCGGGCGCATGCGGCGTTCAATAAAGTGCGCCGGCAAATCTGTTTGGCGGAAGCGGCGTTCGCTAACAGCAATCGCAGGCTGGCCTGCGTTGTGCGACGCCGGCTTCTCTGCGGTCTTTATCTTTTTCTGTCGCTCTTGAGTGTTCTCGCCGGCCTTCCCGTTCTTCTCAAGCACCGCCGTCTTCCACTCCGGATCTTTTTCCTTCATTGATTGCTCTCCCAACCCTCGCGGATTTCGCTTTCTATGTAAGGCGACAGGTTGATCACGCACGACCCATTTCGGTTTCCACAACTTTCAGGATGCTGCGTCGCACACCTTCCAGCGTGGACGTGTAAATATCAATGCGGTTGAGCTTATCGGCAGCGTGGCCCATGTCCAATTCCTTCTCCAGCCATACCGAAAAATCGTTGGTGTTCAGCTTAAGGCGCAGCCGTGCGTCGATAAAGTGGTAATAGATGGCGTGAATGCTGACTTTTCGCAGACCGTCAGCAAACTCTTCCAGATTGCGCGCGACGTACGGCGTGGGCACCACAACCAGATCTGAAGCCATCAGGTAAAAAGGCTCCATGGCCACACGCGTGGCCGCCCTCAGATTCTTTTGCAAATAGGTCTCAATAATGTGGATCAGGCGCTCGCGTAGGGTGGCGATGAAGGTGAACTCACGGACATCGATCGCAGCCAGCTGCTCCGCCAGTTCGACTTCATTGCAGGAGGCAAAAGCCCAGTGCGAAAAGTCGTTGGAAAATCCCTCGCGAATAAAATGATGTTCCGCCAAAGTCTGAAAAGTGTGCTGAAAGATGGACGATTCCGGGCAGGTACGTAGTGACTCCAGCAGTTCCTGCAGCGTGGTTGCCTTCTCCCTTCCGATCCTGAGCAGGTGCGACGCGGAGTTGAAATAAAAAGGCGAACGCGCCCAGCGCGGACGAGTTATGGGCAACTGAGGTGCGGTAGCCATGGGAACTCCTCTTGCCATCGGGCCATTGGCCCGAATTCTTGTAACTGAGAGTGTTAGGATGCCCGGCTGGCAGGCGCTGTTGCGCTATCGGCCTGCTTTCCAGAAGGGAAAAATCAGTGGCGGCGGATTCCGGAAGTTGGAGGCGCGAACAAGAATGAAAAACCGATTCCTATCAGCATCATCCACCCGAGGTTGCCGCGGGCCGATTCATCGGCTACCTGGATGTTGCCCATGGGATTGAAAAGGAAACTCGCAAATATCATGCCAGCGAGCAGGGTACCTATGATTCCAGCCCGCGCCCCGAATAGACCGGCAATGATCAACAGCACGACCGTAAAAATGAGAGGGGCCAGATTTTTCCATGCATGGCCATTGGCGGCGGCGCTAAAAGCAAGCGCTGCCAGCGCACAAACCAGCCCGCCGATGGCGGCATTCATGAGCGAAATTGTCCAGAGCTTTCCAGCTACTGTTTTCATCCCGGTTTTGCTGATTAGATGGATTACCTGCATGTTTTTCTCTTGAAATTAGGATGACAAAAGTCAGGGTTGCTGTGGGATAAATCGAGAGCTGACTGAAAAATTCGAGAGCTGCGTCAACAAGGTGCGTTAGAAAGGCACATGCGGCGTGGCGATCAGCCACAGTGGACTTGATGCGGACTCGGCTGGACTATGGGTTTTGGAATCCAGCATCTACTCTGGATTTGGCTCGCAAACCCGCATCGTATAGATTTAAGGTTTCGCGGGACCCCTGAAACAATACTCAATGCTCCATGCATACTGCTGATCCATTTCTTTTTCAGCTGTTTTTCATCTTCGTGTGGGCCAAACTCTTTGGCGAAGCCTTTGAGCGCATGCACCTTCCTGCGGTGCTGGGTGAGATCCTTGCCGGCGTGCTCCTGGGCCCCTACGGTGCGCGGCTGGTGGTACCCACAGACGCGATTTACGCCATTGCCGGGATCGGGGCCATATTTCTTCTGTTTACCGTCGGTCTGGAGACGCAACCCAAAGACCTGATCAGCGTTGGGGGCACTTCACTGTATGTTGCCCTGGCCGGGATCGCGGTGCCGTTTATCTTTGGCGTTTCCTACATGCTGTTGCGTCATCACCCGACGCATGAGGCAGTTTTTGTGGCAGCCGCCATGGTGGCCACCAGCGTCGGCATCACAGCTCGCGTGCTGGGCGATATGAATCTGCTGCACACGGTTTCTGCGCGGATCATCCTGGGCGCCGCCGTCTTTGACGACGTGCTGGGAATGATTGTGCTGGCTGTGGTGGTTGGGCTGGTTTCTTCCACCGGCCTGGAATGGGCGCAGCTTCTCATCACGGCGATTGAAGCCATAGGTTTTGCCCTGATCATGATGTTTTACGCTCCGCGCGTGGTCAAACGCATGGAGCCGGGCATGAAACGCATGTCAACGCAGGACGCGCCGCTGATCATTGCGCTGGCCATCTGTCTGGGACTCTCTTATGCTGCGGTAAAGATCGGCATGGCTGCCATTATCGGCGCATTTTTCGCCGGGCTGGCATTTGCCGAATACTCGCCGCGATGGAACCTGCGGTCGCGCGTATTCTCCATCAACGAATTTCTGGCGCCTTTTTTCTTTTTCAGTATGGGCGCCCGCATGAATATGTCAGTTTTTGATGGCAAACTTATGGTTTCGGCCATCGTGATCTCCCTGCTGGCAATCATTTCTAAATTGGTCGGCTGCGGGCTGCCGGTGCTGCACTCCGGCTGGAGAAC
>Ga0209488_10002504_pt1 | contig 15034 bp, 13 predicted proteins | sample Rivendell_Oct201_8_FD_188349 | JGI IMG/M metagenome (GOLD analysis project Ga0209488, IMG submission 188349) | Vadose zone soil microbial communities from the Eel River Critical Zone Observatory, Northern California, USA -... | ecosystem: Environmental > Terrestrial > Soil > Vadose zone >... | reverse complement strand
TCAGGCATGTTCTGGACCGTTCGTGGCGCTAACGCCATCATTGCGTTGCGCTGCAATCGGCTCAGCGGCAAGTTTGAAGACTACTGGGAGTCCCGCCATTCCCTTGCTGCTTGAGTTTCACGAATTTGTCGCGCACCCGGATTCGGCACCTTCCTTTGAGGCAAAGCGCTTCTGCGGTAGCATGAGGGACGCAAACCATGCTGAACGAATACGCCATCATCGTGAACTCCTCCGACAACGTTGCGGTTGTGAAGAAGGAGATTCGGGCCGGTACAGGGGTTCCTTTACCTGGCGGTCAATCAGTCTCCGTATTGAACGACATCAGTGTTGGTAACCGCTTCGCGTTGCGCGCGATTCCTGCCGGCGAATTCGTGAGGCAATACGGCCAGCCGATCGGCACGTCACTGGGGATTGCGGAAGGGAATCTCATCTCCCACGCCAACATGTCCGACGACATTCCAATCGTTCGGACCCTGCCCGAGGATTTACACACTCCGCCGCCGTCATACTTCGCGCCGAAGGATATCCCCACCTTCATGGGATTCCGTCGGCCGGATGGACGCGTCGGCACGCGCAACTTCGTGCTCATCGTGCCGACCAGCATGTGCGCCAGCCACGAGTCGCAGCAGATTTCCAATATTGCGGAATTCAGCCTGTACAACCGCGAAAAGTTTCCCAACGTCGACGGCATCGTCGCGATACCGCACAACAAGGGATGCGGCTGTCCGGACGGCTCCAACATCGACGTGCTGCTCCGCGTGCTTTCCAACTACGCCGATCATCCGAACGTCGGCGGCGTGATCCTGATGGAGCTGGGCTGCGAGAAAACCAATCTCTCCGTCGTCGAAGACTATCTGATGCGATGCCAGCGCAAGTTATCCAAGCCGTTCGTTCGCATCGGCGTGCAGGATGTCGGCGGAACCAAGAACGCCATTCAGAAAGGTCTCGATACCGTCAGCGGCATGCTGTCCCTCGTGAATGCCACACAGCGGGAGCCTGTCGGCATCGGAGAACTGGTTCTCGGCGTGAAGTGCGGGGCGTCGGATGCGTTCTCCGGAATCTCGGCCAATCCCAGCCTCGGCCACGCGGCCGATATGCTCGTGCGCTCACACGGAACGGTGCTCATCACCGAAGTCCCGGAATTCTGCGGCGCCGAACACGTTCTCGCGCATCGTGCAAAGGATGCGGAGACCGGCCGCGCGGTGTATCGCATGGTCGACTGGTATCGCGAATACGCCAAGAAGTACGGGACCGATCCCGGACAGAATCCGAGTCCGGGGAATGTTGCCGGTGGCCTGCTGAACATCACGATCAAGTCGCTGGGCGCCATCGCCAAGGCGGGAACCAGCCGCGTCGAAGGCGTTGTCGAATACGGCGAAACGCCTCACGGGCGCGGGCTCTACCTGATGCAGGGGCCGGGCTACGATCAGGAATCGACGCCGGCACTGGTGGCCGGTGGCGCAACGGTGGTCGTGTTCACGACGGGGCGGGGAAGCACGATCGGGAATGCGATTGCTCCTGTCATCAAGCTCACTTCAAACTCTTCCGTGTTTCAGCGCATGCCTGGCGATATGGACCTCTCCGCCGGTGGCGTGATCGATGGCACCGAGACTGTCGAGTCGGTGGGCACTCGTCTGCTGGAGTACATCCGCCAGGTTGCCGGCGGCGATGTGTTGACGAAAGCGGAGGAAGTGCATCACCGCGAATTCCAGGTCTGGGGAGAGCAGGCGATTTCGCTTTGAGCATTCTGGGATTCTTCGATTCCGGATTTGGCGGACTCAGCGTCGTTCGGGAAATCCACAAGAGACTGCCGGCACATTCCTTCACCTACCTCGGCGACAATGCGCGGACTCCGTATGGCGGACTTCCGCTGGACACCATCTATCACTACACGCTCGAGGGCGTGATTGAGCTGTTCCATCGTGGCGCCGACGTGGTGGTGCTGGCGTGCAATACCTCGTCGAGCGTGGCGCTGCGGCGGATTCAACAAGGGCACCTTTCGCTGCATCATCCCAGCAAGAGAGTGCTCGGCATTGTGATCCCGACCGCGGAGGAAGTGTCGCGGCAGAGCGTGACGAAAGTGATCGGCGTGCTGGCGACGGAAGTGACCGTGTCGTCGTATGCGTACCCGCAGGAGATTTACAAGATTGATCCGAACGTGCACGTGATTCAGCAGGCGTGTCCGCGGCTGGTGCCGATGATCGAATCCGGTGAGATGGGGGACATCGAACAAGTTGTACGCGGTTACGTGGACGAGCTGCTGGATCAGGATTCGCGGATCGATACCATCCTGCTGGGCTGTACGCATTACGCGCTGATTGAGGAAACGATTCGCAAGGTTACGCCGCGCGAGGTGCGCGTCGTTTCACAGGGCGCGATCGTTGCGGAGAAATTGGCGGACTACCTCGATCGCCATCCCGAGTTTGGAACGGCGATGGATTTGTCGGGCAAAGCCACGTTCCTGACGACAGAGTTCAAAAAGGGGACTGAGGAACTTGCCACGCGGTTCTTCGGTTCGCCGATCGCAATGACCTCCATTTCACTGTAGGCGCGGTCTATGACCGCGCACGATCCTGATTACGCATCCAGTTTGACTTGCGGTCGCGAATAGATTGGGGACAGACCCCGAAATCGCGGAAGGGTTATTGCCGATACGAAACATAACTTTGCGATTTCGGTTTCAGCCCCCAATTTATTCGCGCCTACTTAATTTGCAGAGGTGGGAATCTGTGTCAACTGAAGCTCTTCATTTGAAGACGCGACGACATGAACTAATTTGCCTTTGGATTCATATTGCCTCAAGATGTTAGGGTCGAACCACGAGTAGTCCTCGATTGCCTGCCATGAAAACGCGGTGTAGTCTCCCGGAGCAAGACCTTCAATTTCGAATCGTCCGTCGCTGAGCGCTGTCGTGGTTTTGTAGCGATCCGGCCGCTTTGAATCCTGGACAGGAACCAGCACGACAGTGGCATTTGCTGCCGGTTTTGACGATGAATCCACAACGACACCGCCGACGCGCCCACTCTTCGCGCTCAGCCGGATACTCAACTCATCGGATTGTGGCGCAAGTATCCGGATCAAGTCGTTGGATACATCACGATCTCCCAGTCGCGCTTCCACCAGAAAAGCTTGTTGTGGCAGGCCGCGCACATCCACGCGATACTCGCCGGGAAGAAGATTGCCAGTGGAAAACCGTCCCTGTGGATCCAAGGCTGCATTTTGAATGGGGCCCAGCGATCCCGCGTAGGACTGGCGAAATTCAATCCGGATCGAGTCGACCCCGGACAGTGTCGACAGGCTGGAATCGTCGATGAGCGCTCGTCCTGAAATGGACAGCTTTGGATAGAACCTCAATTCGACTCCATCGATGTCCGAATTCGTGACGCGCACTGCGGCCACGGCTCTTTGCGGCTGAGGGAATGATGACGGGTCGGCTCCGGGAGTCTGCATTATCTGTCGTTGCGCCTCAGTCAACGGTTCTGAGATTTGCCCCGTGAGCCAATAGAAGCCCGGCGCCACATCGGTTAGTTCGAATGCGCCACCCGGGTTTTCGCAAGTTCGTGAAGTCCCGCAATACGGGACCACCGACATACTAGTGCTGCCCACGTAGTCCGGTTGGATTGGCAACAAACCCAACATTGGCCGAATTGGAGGTTTGTCTTTTGCATCGCTCGCGGGCCGTGCCGGGGGAGCGCCATTCACGTCGAGCAGGTGGCCGCGAATCCGAAAGGTCTGCAGTCGCGGCAGGACAAAATTGATGTCCTGAACTTTTTCGCTCTCACGAACTTCTACGGGAGTGGCTGCCGAAAAATCACCGGACCCTGGATAGTATGTCGTCGCATAGAAGCCGCTGGAGACCGGAGGCCGTCCCATCCTCTGCAGTACTTCGTTTTGATTTGTGGAGAAGTACGGGGTTTCCGCGCGTACATAATAGCGACCGGGTCCCATTCCTGTAAGGCGATACTCGCCGCGGTCGTCGGTTTGGCTGCCGGAATCTGAGACCAGAGTTTTCGATCCGGAAGAATCATAAGCGACGCGCAGCGCATGTACGTCCATGCCGGATAACGGTATACCGTTACTGGCGGTCACTCGGCCGCTGATCGTACTCGCTGCCGTCAGACGGACCGTGATCTCGCGGACGCTCTGGCCGGGAGCAAGCGATATGACCATGCCTCTCGCAGAGCTGCCGACTCCGACAGTTTTGGCTCCGTAGGTTTGAAATACGTAACCAGGCGCGTTCACACCGATGCGGTAACCACCGGGAGCAAGATTGGGAATCACGAATTTCCCGGCACTGTCCGTATTGGTGCGCGGAACCTGATTGGCCCGGTATGCAAGCGGTGGCAGTTCCCAGTATGAGCTAACCTCGGCGCCGGCGACAGGCCGCATCTGGTTATCCACGACCATCCCCTCGATGGATGCGGGAGCCTGAGTATTCGTGGTCGGAGGCAATTGCAGGATCAGCGCTGCCAACGGCACAAAGAATCTCATGAGTGGATAGCCTTTCGAATTCCGAACTGTAAATTGCGAGGATTATCCACCAACGGTTCCGGTCACAGCAACAAGATGGAGCAAAAGCCCGATTACCCGCGCCGTTACACGTCCACCCGGTGATCCGAAGAATGAAAGATCGGGGAATCCATCACGCCGAGTTTCTGCAGCCGGAAACGCAGCGATGTCCACAGCACCCCAAACCCGCACTTGATGCTGCGGCGTAGATTGATGGAGGACGCTTCGGGGAAATACTTGGTCGGGCAGGATATTTCTCCCAAGCGAAACCCGAAATACAGGGCCTGCGCCAGCACCTCGTTATCGAAAACAAAATCGTCGGAGTTCGCCTACAACGGCAGCGTTCTCAGAACCGTGCTCGAAAAGGCGCGATAGCCAGTGTGATATTCCGACAGCTTTGCTCCCACGAACAAATTTTCCACCAACGTGAGGAAGCGGTTGGAAACGTATTTGTAGAGCGGCATACCGCCGCTTCGTGCCGTTCCACCCAGGACCCTGGATCCCAGCACGACGTCGTACGTGCCGGAAACAATCATCGAGGCAATGGGCAGCACCAGGCGTGGTTCATATTGATAATCGGGATGCAGCATCACCACGACATCGGCGTTGAGGCGCAGCGCTTCCCGGTAACAGGTCTTCTGGTTGCGACCGTAACCGAAATTGTGTTCGTGCCGGAATACCTTCAACCCGAGGCGTTTTGCAACTTCGACGGTTTCGTCGCGGCTGAAATCGTCCACCAGCAGAATGTCGTCGACAATGTCCTTCGGAATTTCCGCAACCGTTCTTTCAAGCGTCCGAGCCGCATTGTAAGCTGGCAGGACGACAGTTATGCGTTTTCCGGCGAGCATCAGGCCCTACATTGCAGTGTATAGTTTCGTTTTTCATGCGCAGTATAACCGCCTCTCTGCCACTCCTACTGTTGCCTTTGCTGGTCATGGCGATCTTCCTTGGGATTTCAATCTACGGTCTGGATTTTGGCTATCACGGGGATGAGAACACGGCGAAATTTGATTCGGTTCGAGACACGCTGAAAACCGGATTGTTCATTCAGGGTTTCGGCGGAGAGGAAGACGGGTTTCACTACAACTATGGCGGCGTGAACTATGTGCTGACCTGGATCGGATTGACGCCCGAGATTGTGTAGTTCTTTGCGGATGGGCCCCACACCCGGCAGGGCCTGTACGAAACGACGTTTGGCGCGTTGGAAGTCAATCTGGATGCGTACCCGACGTTTATCGGTAACCCGCGCATCCTGATCTTAACGGCGACGAACTTCCGCAAGCTGCCGATCAAACTCAACGATTTTGTTCCGTAGATTCTCTTTTCCGCTGCGCGACGATCAGAAAGTTCAATGTCTCATCCGGCTCGACAAGGAGTGGATCGAGAATTCGCGCCGCCAGAGCCACGATCACCATCGCGACTCCGACGAAGGGAAGAGTCCAGATCCTCACACCGGCCTGCACTTTCCCTTCGTGTCCCAGTTTGCCCAGGTCCTGGGCCATGCTTCCGATCCGCGCAATGCGAAAGGCCAGGTACGAGTTCAGCTTGTGTCCGATGACGCTCCACAGTCCGCCCTGTTGCTGGATTTCCAAAACCTCCAGCCCGGCTTCTCCGCAGAGGTGACGCAGCCCATGCGAGCTGTAGCGAAAATAGTCGTGGGGCTGTTCGTGCAATCGAAATTGAAATGGAGCGATCAGGATCAGCAATCCATCATCGGTCAGGACTCGCGACATCTCCCCGACGAGTCGAGCGGGATACGGCGTGTGTTCCAGCACCTGAACATTCAGGACGGTCTCGAAGCTCCGATCGGGAAACGGAAGTGTGACACCGTCGTACACGTAATCCGGGAGCGCCGCGCCGCCTCCGGCCGACGTCAACGCAAAGGTTGCTTCATGTTCGATGCCAAGATATTCGGTGACGTAAGGTCGAAAGAACGGTTCATAAGGCTTGTTGCCACAACCCACATCCAGAAGCCGTCCTTTGGCGCGTGGTGCAACGTCCTTGAGGGACTTGACGACCAGGGTCCACTGAATGTCCACCCAGTCCGAAGCCATGCGCATCATTTTTCCCACGAACCGATTTCCAGGCACCTGTCGTGCTCCCTCCGTACGAAATTAAGCCACAGCGGTTGTCTCAGGGAGCCAGCATGTCCGCGGTCTTGATGGGCAGTCTCTCGAAGTGGTTCGTCGTTGTCACCAGGATCCTCTGATTCCGAATGAACGTCGGGTACGCGTCGAGATTCACTTCAAGCGCGCCAAAGTTCTTCGCATACATTCCCCACCAATTGGCAGGCCAGGTGTCCCAAAGCAGGTCGGGGCCTTCGGTCCGGAAGAATGCGGTCATGGTGTAATGCCTGGCAGGGTCCGTGACGAGATTCGGGGGAACCGGATCCGGCAGAGTCTGCAGCGCATGCGACAGCTTTTGAGAAATGAAAATCGTCTCTGCCGGATGACTGGTGGCGTAGCTGTCAAATTTCCGCAGGAAGTAGGCGGAATCATTTCGCTTCCCGATCTGTGTCGCTGCGTAAGCTTCCCACCCAAAATTTATAGCCAGCACTATTCCGGCAACCGCCGCCAAAACGATTTGTGGCCGCCGGCCCAGTCGTTCGGCAAGCACCATGATTCCACGCGCGGCAGCCACGCACAGCACCGGCACAGCGATCAGCACGTTGCGAACAACCAGCTCCGACTGCTGCGAAAAATAGCCGATATACGCGAACGCCAGGCCGATGCTGTGCTTCAAGACGTCGATCGCAGATCGCTGCTTCTGCCAGAGGATCTGAAGGGCGCCAGGAACAATAAAGAAAATGGAGAGGCCTGCCGGATACTTCGTTCCGGCAGCCAGTCCGACCGCAACCGCTGCGAAATAGAACCAGCCCGTTTTCTTTGTTGCGCGTCCGATCGCGGGAGCGAGAAAGGACAGCAGCACGAACTGCATCATCAAAACGGCCGGAGCAATCCAACGGCTGTGGTAGGCAAACTCCCAGGATCCGGCGAGAATCGCCGCAGCCAGGAGCGCTTCCCAACGGCTTCGTCCGAGAACAATGTTCAGGCAATACAGCCAGACGATCGACAGGCTGCAAAGAACGACATAAATGCCGCGGACTCTCACGTGGCTTGAAACGCTGTAGAGCAGCGGGGAAATCGCAGCGGAAAGAGCCTGGCGAGTCCACGGGCTGGAGTGCAGAAAACGCAGGATCTGCGGTGTGAAGCCGGCCCAGGTCAGCAGGTAGTTCACTCCTCCGTAGGTGTAATAGGTGAGGTCCTTTCGATCCGGGTCGGGTATCGCCTGCATGAATACTCCGCTGTCGAGACTGTTCTTGACGGAATCGAATTTCGAGCGGTTTTCATCCCGATGAGTGCCGAAATCCAGGCCGTAAAAAGACGTCGCCAGGAAGAAAAGAAGGAGAGGAATAACCGGTACCAGTGAACGGAGCGGAATCGTTGATTGACGCATTTGAACCCGATCGGGCGCCGACAGGTTACCACAACCATTTATTGAAAGCGGTCGATTCCCTGTATAGAATCTGGAGTTCCGGTCAGGATCGAAAGCCCGTGCGGTACTCCACGACGCTTGCTTCGCGACGAGCTTTCGGCAGGCCCACACCCGCGAACGTCCTGTCGCATGACATCAGTTTCGTGCCGAACGGCAATCCAAAAATAGTGGAGATTGAAAGCACTTTTGAAACGGACAATCCTTGCTCTGACCCTCAATGAAGTCGAAGGCGTAAAAGCCATCCTGCCGAATATTTCGCGGGAATGGTACGACCAGCTCATCGTCGTGGATGGTGGATCGACCGACGGCACGATCGAATGGTGCCGTGCCAATGGATACGAAGTCTACGTGCAGAAACGGAGAGGTATCCGGTTTGCATATTTTGAAGTTCTTCCGTTAATTACCGGAGACGTCATTCTTACCCTGAGTCCCGACGGTAACTGTGCGGCCGACCAGATCCCCCGCATCTTCGCGGAGATGGATCAGGGCTTCGATCTCGTGATCGGAAGCCGGTATCTCCACACGAAGAGTGAGGACGATGACGTCGTCACCGGTTTTGGGAATTGGCTGTTTACGAGAACCGTGAACATGCTGCACGGCGGAAAATATACCGACGTCATGGTCATCTATCGCGCATTTACCCGGCGGCTGATCACGGATCTGGATCTCGATAAGGAAGAATCGTATCGGCTGCCGGAGAAACTGTTCGGCACCATCATCAGTTGGGAGCCCTTGATGTCGGTGCGCGCGCTGAAAGCGCGAATGAGAATTGGCGAAGTGGGCGTTGGCGAGCCGCCACGAATCGGGGGAGTGCGCAAGCTCCAGATTTTCCGCTGGGGCGCTGCATATTATTTTCAGTTCTGGCGAGAGTTGTGGTTCTGGCGGAAGAAGAAATAGCCGGTTGAAATCTGCGAACGTTATTCCTGAGTCGCGAGCAGCTGCGAGCTCAAGCCCGCGCGAAGCGTGAGCGCGATAGCGCGAAACCTCAAGAAATTTCGCGCAGCCATCAATCAGTTTCGGGTGGCGCCAAGCGCCGGGGTGGTTCCGAAGCCGCGACCTGCAAAATTGCGCATCGGAAACACCCCTCGCGGGATCGCGATGCGATCCCGCTGCCCTCCTGACTCAGGAGGGCAATCGGAGCGCCTGAATTCAAATCGGTTGCATTTTGCTCTATCTCAAATGCTGCCACGGGCCGCCTACAGCTCTTGAAGCTAACCTACTGCCCTTTGACTTTGCGCAATCCCTGCAACCGATTCATTCGTTCGAAGGTGCGCAGCAGCCGTTCCGCTCGGCCGCACTGCGCGAACCGAGCGCTCACCGGAAGAAAAAGAACATTCTCCTCGCGGCGTGCAAGAACGTTCTCCACGACCATCGCGCGCATCAACCCGATTGCGAATCGAACATCGGGGCATTCCACTCCAATCCAGCCGACGTATCGATTCGGGAAGCATGCCTTCCCCGTGCGTTCAGTGATTTCGCTCGACAGCGTTCCGACGGCTTGACGGTATCCATCCGGGTCGTCCTGGACTTCCCGTGACGATGTCGGCTCAAGCAGCTCCGTATCGATCGATGCATTCTCAAACATCCGCTGAATTGCTTCCCGCTGTTCCGCTGCCATATGTTCATTCCAGTAATGACACGTCTTGGCTACCGTCGTGACGACGTTTTTGATTTCCCGGTCGAGGCGGAACTCCGGCCCGGCGGGAAGGTACAGGATCTCGGCATCGTGACGAGCCAGGACATTCTCCATGACAATGGCGCGCACCAGCCAGCCGGACATGCCCACACCCCGGCACTGGATGCCGATCCAGCCGGGGATATCGGTCGAATCCTCGAGTACCGCTAACCCCGTGACAAGGGAAACTCCACGACGGATTTCATCAGCGACTCGACGGTAATTTTCCGGAGCCGCCGAAACGGCTTCTTCAGACGTCGGTTCCAGCAACGTTCCGCGATGCGGCGGGCCGCCGGCCATGGCGAGATCGCAGAAGGTGGCCCAGATCTTGTTCCACGCCACTCGGCCATCGTCGTCGAACTTCAGGCCGGCCGATCCCATCGATACCGGCAGGACATCGTCGTACGAGTACTGGTATTGCTCGGGCAATATGGCCCGGAGTTTCTGATCCAGCGCCTCCAGTGCCATGACGTCGTCCAGCGTAAAGTTCATATCGATTTCAGAATTATGCATTCCCATAAGGATTTGTCCCCGCTGTAGTCTCCAAGTTTATGCGGAAACGCCGGTATTCACTTCTTTTGAGTCTTTTGTTGGTCTTTTTCGCGAGCCCCGGGTATGGCGCGGACTCCCTGCCGGATCGTATTTCCAACGAATCATTCTCAAAGCTCATGGGGAATCTGTCCGAACCGGGCGGGACCTTCCTTTTCGAGAACTTCGTTTCCAATGAGCCCAACTATGCCGATCTCCTGAGGGATCTTGGAAAAGCCACGAAACCCGATGGCGTTTTCATTGGCGTGGGTCCGGAACAGAACTTCAATTACATCGCGGCTCTGCGCCCGAGAATTGCGTTTACGATCGATATCCGGCGGCAAAACCTGGTCGAGCACCTGATGTACAAGGCGCTATTTGAAATGTCGCCGAATCGCGCGGAATTTCTATCGCATCTTTTCTCGCGAAAACGGCCGGACGGACTTCGTGATGACGCGTCGGTGCAGGAATTGATGGATGCCTACATGAATGCCCCTCTGGATAGCGAAAGCATTCGTCAGAACCTCGAAGCCATTCGAGTGGTGCTGGTGCTTCAACGCGGATTCGATATCTCGAACGACGACTGGGCCGGCATGGAAAGGATCTACCGGGCATTTGCCGAGTGGGGACCGAGAGTGAACTATGGCTCCGATTTCAATGCCGTATCCAATGCGAGAGCGACTGCCGGTAATCCGAGCTATGTGGTGGAAATGAACGCAGCCGATTCCGACGGCCGGAAGTGGAGTTATCTCGCCAGTGAGTCGAGTTACCGTTATGTGCGTGATATGCAACTGCGAAACCTGATCATTCCGGTGGTTGGTGATTTCGCGGGACCGAAGGCGATTCGCGCAGTTGGTCAATACCTGAGAGATCATTCGGCGCCGGTGACGACGTTCTATGTGTCCAACGTCGAGACCTACTTGTTTCCCGGCAGCAACGGGCTGCCATTGACCGGTGCGCCGAATGGCGGATGGACGCATTTCATTGAGAATGTGTCGACACTTCCAATAATGGATTCGAGCATGTTCGTTCGATTCCTGAACGTCGACAAGCCCGGACGTTTCGATGCCATACAAAAGACGATACAGGCATCGCGCGACGGCAGAATCAAAAGTGTGAGGGATCTGTTTCCCGGCCCGCAGTGAAGCTGCGACTCAGCCCGCTGGTTCCATCGTCTTTGGCATCCGTACGGCAACCACCTCGGCTCGAACGGTGACAGTGCCGGATACCGAAACCGTCAGTGCCACCACCGCCTTCCTTGAGCTTCTCTCCGTGACATGGCCGTGAATTTCCAGAACCGGACCGAGCGGTGTCGGCTTCAGATACTCCACGAGAAGTGAAGCAGTGACGAAACGCGGCGCGGTGGATTCGGTGGCTTCGGCTGAAGCGGCCGTTGCCATGGCGTGGCAGTCGACCAGAGAAGCGAGCAGGCCGCCGTATACAAATCCGGGCACAGCGATGTGATGCGGCAGGGGAGTGAAGTGGGCAACCACATGATCGCCGTCAACGTAGCTTTTCAATTGGTGTCCGGATGAGTTCTTGCGCCCGCAGCCGTAACAGTGGGCGAAATCGTCGGGGTACAGATCCTGTATTGAAATCATGTATTCCATTATCGCGCGAATCCCTCTCCCACAGGGAGAGGGTGGCCCGAAGGGCCGGGTGAGGGAATCAATTTGGCGCAAATTCGGATTCCCTCATCCGCCGCTTCGCGGCACCTTCTCCCTGAGGGAGAAGGTTCGCGCGATATAATCCCGGGATGTTTAGCCGTGTCGCGCTGTTGCTGCTGCTTCTCACAACGCAGGGCGCCGAGGTCGTCGAGCACCCATTCTCCGGAGTTACAGCGATCACTCGCACAGAAACCTCACCCCGCAACCTGAAAATCCACATCATCCAGATCGACCTGTCCACTCCCGGACTCCGATTCGAACTGACACCTCCATCCGGTCCCCTGGAAACCATCCGCCGCACGACATTGGAGTTTCTTATTCAGGAGCACGCGCAGCTTGCCCTGAACGGACATTTCTTCCTGCCGTTTCCCTCCGCGAGTCCGGACGCGAATCTCGTGGGATTCGCCGCTTCCAACGGTAACGTCTATTCCGCATTCGAGTCGCCCTCCCAGTCCTATGCGATAGTCGCGGATACCGCCGCCATCAACATCGATGCGTCGAATCACGCGAGCATCATCCATCGCGATCCAGCATTCTCCGATGGAAGGCACATTCGGGAATCCATCATGATCTGGAACGCGCTCTCGGGTTCTGCCCAAATCGTCACGAACGGCGAGAAGACGATTCCCGCGTATAAGGACGCGCAGCATCCCGATGGTCTGCTGACTCCCGGCGGGCTCGGCGATTACTCGAACACGAATTCCTGGTACGGGGTGCTCAACGCGCGAACCGCGATCGGGCTGACGCGCGACAACCATACGCTGGTGTTGTTCACCGTCGACCGTGCCGCGGGAAGCCTGGGAATGACGAGCGGGGAAGTCGCCGACATGTTGATCCGGGATTACGGCGTCGTCGATGCGCTCAATCTCGACGGCGGTGGGTCCACGACACTCGCCATGGAGAACCCTGCAACGCACACCGATACCCTCGTGAATGTGTCCGACGACAATCCTTCCGGCCGCTCCGTCGGAAGCAATCTCGCCGTTTTTGCGAATACGATTTCCGGCAAGAATTAAATCCGCAACTCTCTCCAATGCATTAAGGTGAAAGAGCAGGGACTTTTAAATTCATGACACCAAAATTATTTTCCGAACTGGGCCTGTCAGCCGAAGTGCTGAAGGCCATCGATAAACTAGGCTTCGAACAAGCGGCGCCGATTCAGGCCGGAGCGATTCCCATCCTGATGTCCGGTGGAGACGTTGTCGGCCAATCGCAGACCGGGTCCGGCAAGACGGCTGCGTTTGCCGTTCCGGCCATCGAAAAAGTCGATGTGAAGCAGCGCGGAGTGCAGGTGCTCATCCTGTGTCCGACGCGAGAGCTTGCCATTCAGGTTTCCGAAGAAGTGCACAAGCTCGCCCATTTCAAGCATGGGCTACACGCGCTGCCGGTTTACGGCGGCCAGTCGTTCGAACGGCAGCTGGCCGGCCTCAAGCAGGGCGCCAACATCGTCATCGGAACGCCGGGACGGGTGATGGACCACATGCGGCGGGGCACGCTGAAACTGGCGAATCTGAAGATGGTGGTTCTCGATGAAGTCGACGTGATGCTCAATATGGGATTTCGCGAGGACATCGAAGTGATTCTGCAGTCGACACCGCAGGAACGTCAGACGGTTTTCTTCTCGGCAACAATTCCGCGTCCCATTCAGCAGCTGATCGAAAAGTATTCGCGGAATCCCCAACAGGTGCGCATCGAGCAGAAGGCGCTGACCGTGCCGACGGTGGAGCAGATCTATTATGAGGTGGATCGAAAATACAAGGTCGAGCTGCTCACGCGTCTGATTGATATTCACGACCTGAAGCTCGGCATCGTTTTCTGCAACACGAAAAAGATGGTGGATGATCTCGTCGACCAGCTCAACGTCCAGGGATACTCCGCGGACCGGCTGCACGGCGACATGACCCAGGTCATGCGCGACCGCGTGATGAACAAGTTCCGGAAGTCCGGGCTCGAGTTTCTAGTCGCCACCGATGTCGCCGCACGCGGCATCGACGTGGACGACGTCCAAGTCGTTTTCAATTACGACCTGCCGTACGACGTCGAAGACTATCTGCATCGCATCGGACGCACCGGCCGCGCAGGACGCAGCGGACGCGCCATTTCATTTGTCGCCGGGCGGGAGATATTTCAGATTCACGCCATCGAGCGCTTCACCAAGGTCCGCATCCAGCGTGGAAAACCACCGACGGCGGGACAGGTGGAGGAAGCGCGAGTGCAGGTATTTCTCGACAAGGTGCGCGCGACGCTGACCGGCGGCGATTTCAAAAAGCAGGACCATATTATCGAGCGGTTGCTGGAAGAAGGTTTCACCTCGACGGATATCGCCGCGGCGCTGATGCATCAGTTGTCTCAAGGAGACATGGCTTCGAATACAAAGAAGGCTCCGCGCGAACTCGAAGAAGAACGGCCCGCACGTCCGGCGATGCGGGATGACCGGCCGCGGCGTATCGAGGGAAAGCCGGATTACCCGCCGCGCAAGCGCGAAGGCGAACGGTCACGGCCGGAGCGTACGTCGATTCCGGCGTTACGCGAGGATCAAAAGCGTCCCAGCCATGTAACGCGGGATTACCCGCCGCGAACACCGTGGAAAAAGGATCCACCAGCGGCGCCAAGAGTCGAGACGGTGATCGCGCCCCCCGTGAAGGTCGCAGTACCGCTGCCGGGATCCAAACTGAGGAAGAGCCGCAAGACTCCGGTGGAGCAGACGCGGTTATGGATGAATGTCGGCGATGAAATGGGGATTGTGCCGATCGACATCGTGAACGCGGTTGCGGGAGAGACAGGATTGCCGGGGAAGGTTGTCGGCACGATCGACGTTCGCGAGCGTCACCTGTTTGCGGATGTTGCTTCCGAGCATGTCAACGCCATCATCTCCAGGTTGAATCGTACGGAGCTCAAGGGCCACAAGCTGAAAGTGAAGCTGGCGTGATTCACGATTTTGCGCGCAGCGCATCCGAACAGCTGTAGGCGCGGTCGATGAGCGGAGCGAATGCAAGCCCGATAGGGCGCAGCCATCAAGAAATGACCGCGCACGATCCTTATTCAGCACTGGTGTTCTATTGATGGTTATTGCGCGGTCATAGACCGCGCCTTCTATGAGGTCCTTGGTAGTCAACCCCCAAGTTTTAAGAACATGGGGAGCGCGAGCTCCCCATAACTG
>Ga0209488_10002502_pt1 | contig 15037 bp, 8 predicted proteins | sample Rivendell_Oct201_8_FD_188349 | JGI IMG/M metagenome (GOLD analysis project Ga0209488, IMG submission 188349) | Vadose zone soil microbial communities from the Eel River Critical Zone Observatory, Northern California, USA -... | ecosystem: Environmental > Terrestrial > Soil > Vadose zone >... | reverse complement strand
TGAACGTCGCCGTGGCACCCGACTACGGCCCGGGCATTTTCGGCATGTTGGTCGGCCTCTCCGGCTTCGTGCTGCTCATCGCCTGCTCCAACCTGGCGAACCTCCTGCTCGCCCGCACGATGGCCCGGGCCCGCGAATTCGCAGTGCGCTCCGCCCTCGGCGCCTCGCGCGCCAGGCTCCTGCGACCGCTGTTCTTCGAGTCCCTGCTGCTGGCCTTGGCCGGCGGCATCGTCGCCATCTACTTCGCCACCTGGACCAACGAGTGGATGAGGCACTACATGAGCGCGTCGTCTTTCGCCGGACCTGGCGAAGGCCTCGTGTTCACCCTGGACTTTCGTATGCTCGGCTGGGCGTTCGGCGCCTGCCTGTTCACGGCGGTCGTCTTTGGCGTCGGCCCCGCCCTGTTCGTGCTGCGTCTCGACTTGAACCAGACTCTCAAGAATGGTGGGCGCGGCACCACCGGAAGTCCGGGCCATCAACGCTTCCGCCAGGCCCTGATCGTCGGCCAGTTCGCGCTCGCGATGGTCCTGCTGGCGGGCGCCGCCCTCTTCGTGCGCGGCATCCACGAGGCGAACAACCGCCAGTACGGTTGGCAGGCAGGCCACCTCGTCACCGGCACCGTGCACCTCCCGACCGCCACCTATCCGGGCGGCAAGGAGATCGCCGAGTTCCAGCGCCTCGCCCTGGAACGTCTCGAAGCACTGCCCGGAGTCGCATCCGCGAGCATCTCCTACTCGATGCCCTTCTTCGGTCTCGCCGAGCCTCGCAAGTACCTGGTCGCAGGTCGCGAGACGGCTCAACCCGGCCACGAGCCCGTCGCCGCCGTCAACGGCATCAGCCCCCACTATTTCGAAACCGTCGGCACCCGCGTGCTCGACGGACGCAGCTTCGACGAGCGCGACACCCTCACTTCCCCAAAGGTGTTCATCGTCAACCAGGCGATGGCCCGTGGTCTCTTTGGTGGAGAGAGTCCCCTCGGCCGGCGCATCGCCCAGGCCGGTGGCAAGAGCATCGAATGGGGAGAGATCGTCGGCGTCGCCGGCGACGTTCAGTCGATCTTCCCGGATCGGATCCCTGTGCCGTACCAGCTCTACGAACCCCTGGCCCAGGAACCCCGGCCTCTCAGCGAGATTGCCGTGCGCACCGCGGGTGCGGCGCCGTCCACGCTCGTCAACGGCGTCCGCACCACGATGGCGGCGTTCGCTCCGGACCTGCCGGTGCGCGATCTGCAACCCGCCGAGACCACGATCGCCAGGGCCAACTACCAATGGCAGGTCGTCGGCAGCATGCTCTCCTTCCTTGCCGTGCTCGGGCTCGGCCTGGCCTGCCTGGGCATCTACGGCGTCGTCACTCGCACCATCGCGCAACGCACCGGAGAATTCGGCATCCGCCTCGCGCTGGGAGCCCAGGTCCGAGACATCACCCGCCTCGTGCTCGCGTCCGGAGCGAAGCTCGCGCTCCTCGGCTCCGCCGTCGGACTGCTCGGAGCGTTTGGCATCTCCCGACTGATCGCAGCGTTCTTCCCAGGCCTGCGGACGAGCAGCGTCCTCGTCTTGAGCGGCGTCACCGTCCTGCTCATCGCGATCGCCCTGATCGCCTGCTACATGCCCGCGCGACACGCCTCGAGAATCAGCCCAATGGAAGCTCTTCGGGCAGAATAGTTCTTCCCCGCCTACCGGCGCCGTCGCGTTTGTGGGACCTGGACGATGCGCGCACGGACGATCCGATCCAAACGCGGGAAGCGTCGATCGAGGTACGCGTTTCCTCCGTCGAAGATCGGCTGCTGCCTGCCGCCGCGGATTCCGCCGCCGGCGTCCTCGCCATACCCGCTCTCCAGCGCGTCGGCGACCTCCATGCCCTCAATCACGCATGCGAAGGGCGCGAAGCCTTGCGGGTCCAACTGCGGGTTGTCGCGCAAGCTGATGAAGACCTGCGTCGCCCTGCCACCCGGTTCGGCGAAGGCGAAAGCCAGGGTACCGCGGAGGTTCGATTGCCGCCGCCCGGCTTCCTCGTCGGGAATCGTCGCTCCGCGCCACCGCTTCGCTGCTGCCGGATCGCCGCTGATGCCGAACTGCGCCCACCGTCCCTTCACCACGCGGAAAAACCTGCTGTCGTCGTAGTAGCCGAGCGTCACCAGCTCGTGAAATCGATCCGCGGCGCGCGGAGCCCACTCGCGGTTCACGGCGACGACGATGCTCCCCTTGGTGGTGTCGAGCTGGACATGAAACCCGGCCGGCGCGGCACACAGCGCGGCGGCCACGGATACCCAGAAGGTCATCGGATCACATTCTCCAACAATGAGCTCACCGCAGACTGCAAGCGTTCGCCAGGTCGGCGGGGGTCGCGCCTTGTGGGCGCGGGATGGCGTGACTCGGCGGCGGCTCGACTCCGCCCTCCACCCAGAGCGCCAGGGCATCGACGGCCGCGCGGACGCAGGGAAGCATCGGGCGCAGGACAGTGTCCCCGTAGGCGTCGATGCCGGCGTGATCGTCGTAAAGGGGATCGACGTGGTTCCCGCCCTGGACGACGTAGTAGCGGTACGATTTCGACCGGCGCGCCTGCGCGACCATCTGGGCGTACAGGTCGGAGTCAGTCGCGATCGGTAGGAGCGAGTCCTGATCGCCGTGCAGCGTGATCAGCGGCCGCTGGATGTCGCCGGTGTTGGCCACCGCCTGGAGGCGCCCGGCGAGCGCGGGGTTCGCCGCGAGCCGCGCGCGGTAGTCGTAGCTCGCGTCCGGATCGCCGGGCGGCACCGTGAGCGCCGCGGGGGAGACGCAGGGCGGACCGATTCCGAGCGGATCGGAGCAGGTGTAGCCGGTGTACTCAGGGTCGAACTCCAAGCGGTAGATCTTCTGCGTCAGCCCCCAGTAGATGCCCCAATGGTAGCTCCAGAGCGGCTGCGACTGCGGATTGAAGCCGACCGCCGCGAGGGCGTGCACCGCGGCGGGGTCGCCGGCCACGTCAGCGGGGAAGTTCGCGAGCGCCGTTGGCAAATAGGTGAACAGGTTGTAGCCGGTGGCCGGCGCTTGCGTCTGCACTCCCGCGGGGAGCGAGGGCACGAAGAGCGTTCCCTCCCAATCGACGCCGCCGTCGTAGAGAGGCTGCTTCTTCGTGTCGCTCTCGATGGCGCGCCGGGTCTGGTACCCGCCGTTCGAGATTCCCGCGACGTAGGAACGGGTGACGCCCGGGACTCCGTACTGCGACGCGAGCGAGGTCAAGAGCGCGCGGGCGGCGATCGTCGCCTGCCGGATTCGCGTGGTCCACTCCTGCACCGCAGCTCCGGGAACCCAGGGCGTGGCTCCGCCGCCGGCCTCGTCGGAGCCCGCGCGGAAGAAGTTCGCGCCCATGTTGCCTTTGTCCTGGCTGACGTATGCCCATCCTTTCTCCAGCGCGTAGTCCGAGAAGATGAAGTCGCTGGAGAACGCGTCGCGGATTCCCGGCGTACCGGTGGTGAGCAGGTGTCCGTCCCAATCGTCGGGGATTCGGATCACGAACTGCGCGTCGTGATGGCAGCCTGCAAGGCACGTCTGTCCGACCGTCGGCGGAGGCGTGCAGCCGGGGATGAACGGCGTCCCGTCCTTGGCCGTCAGCGCCGGCTCGACTTGGAAAGCATTGCAGGCGTCCGGGAAGTAGCCGTCGATCTGCAACCCGCTGACCGGGGGCGTGGTCGGCTGCGTATACTTCGAATTCAGCGTTCCGGAGCCAGGTGGCGGGAAGCCCATTCCAGTGAGGCTCTGGGGGTCGGTGTAGGGGTTCCCGGTCGTGGTGAGGTCGGCGACCCGGTGGCAATCGATCCATTCGGCGCCCAGGAGCTTTTGCCAGGCGCCGAGGTCGGCCGGGCAGGAGTGGGTCGCCGCCGCAACCGGGAACGGCGCCAGCAGAAGGAGGGCGAGGCATGCCTTCATTCGGGACCTCCGCGGGGTGGCTGAATCTGGTGCCGCGATCGCGGGGAAGGAAGCGCCCGCCGGCAGCGCCGCCGGGCTCCCTATCGGTGCGGCCGTTCGGGCGTGACGGCGAGAGCCCGGCGGAAAGACGCTTCGGCGCAAACCGCTAGGGGGAAAACGCTGCGCGCGAGAACGCCGGTCCGCCGGGCAATTACTACGAGCGCACGGCTGCGTCCACGCCACAATACCGAGCACCACGGAGGGTCGCCGTTCGCGGCGGGCCCGATCGCTCCTCGGAGCTTGCGCTCGTGCGAGCTTCCGCATTGAAATGACGATTCATTTTCCACGTCGACCCTTGCCGAGTCAGCCGTCCGGGTCCGGGGCCGGACCCAGGTCGACCTCGAGCTCGGAGGTGAGGGCGGCCAGGATGCGTTCGGCAGCGAGGGCGTCCTCGGGCATCCGCTCCAGGACGCGCCGGATGGCCTGCTCCACGGTGCCGACTCGCAGCGCGTCCACGTCGCGTCCGCGCGGCGTCAGGCCGAAGAGCGCTCGGCGCGCGTCCTTCGGGTCCGGGCGGCGCCGAAGAACGCCCCGCGATTCGAGACGGTGCAGAATGCCGGTCAGCGTGGATGGGTGGACGTGCAGGCTCTTCGCGAGCGCCCCTGCCGAGATGCCCGGGGACCGGCCCACGAAGCCGACCACCAGCCGCTGAGAAACCGTGATGCCGTAGGTCGTCTCCATGCGCTTCGACGCTGTGTGCAGCCCGTGGTCCAGCGCCCACAGCTGCCTCATGAATTTCAAGACGGGGCCGAGATCCGCTCCCGCCTTGCCCGGGCCGTCGCCGGGAAACGGCGTTTTGCGGCTTGACATGTGTGTACTCCTGCTTCCCCGGGCGACCCCGCGGTGTCAACGGACCTTCGTCAGCGGCCGACATCAAATCGCAACACGCCAGGCCTGATCATGGCGCACGGCATGCCGAACACCCAGGTCGCCACGAAAGTGACAAGGTTGATAAAGCACCTGCGCGATCGGCACGGGCTGCAGATCCTGGGCTGTGACCGGTGCGAGGGGGCCGGCTGCCCTGGCTGCCACTTCCAGGGAATTCTCGGCGTGGATTTCGACGCCGGGAAGGACGACGCCTGCGGACCTGATTGCCCTGCCAACGACCTGTTCCGCCAGCGTCTGAACTGACGCTTCTGCCCGGCCGGCTCGCCGCCGTCGTGTGGGTGCCACTCGCCCGGACGAGGCGCGCATGCTCCTTTGAGCGACTGAAAGGATCTTTCGGCCCCCCACCAAGTTTCTTTCGAGGATGCCGGCGATCGTCCTTGCGTTCGCAGGGATCACCCATGGCCCCGCGATTGCTGTGCAAGGCCTCCGATGGTCCGAGCATCGACCGCTCTCCTGCTGTGCGCGGCCGCCGTGCGCGCCGAGCCTCAGCCTGTGGCCGAAGCAGCCCCGCAGCTCCCACCCGTGCTCACCTTGGAGAGGGCCCGCGAGATCTTCCGGCAGCGCGGCTTCGACCTGCTCGTCGCCGAGGCCAACGTAGCGTCCGCCGAGGGAGACCTCGCGATCGCCGGCGCCCTCCCGAATCCGGGCGTGTCGCTGTCGGCGAGCAAGAGCTTCGGTTGCGGCGGTTTGCAGGATTGCGTGACGAAGTCGTACGGCGTCGGTATCGCCGACAACGCCCTGGTGTCCAACCTGATCAGCGGCAAGCGCGGGCTGCGCAAGGACTTTGCCGGGGCGGCGCTCGAGGCCGCGCGGCGCTCGCGCGACGACGCCCATCGGACGCTGGAGTTCACGCTCGCGCAGACCTTCTACCAAGCGCTGCTGGCATCGGCGCAGCGCGACGTGGCGCGGGAAAATCGGGACAGTTTCCTCCGCACCCGTCAGCTCAACGAAAAGCGGTTCGAGCTGGGCGCGATGAACGAGGCGGATCTCGCCACCATCCAGGTGGCGCACCTCGAGTCCGAGCAGGCGCTCGACACCGCGGAGCAGAACCTGCGTGCGGCAAAGGTGGCGTTGGCGTTCCTGCTCGGGTTCCGCAAGCTCGTGCCCGACTACGCCTTGGATGAGAAGGAGCTCGAATTCTCGCTGCCGGGTCCGGTGGCGACCGCCACGCGCGGTTCGCTGCTCGAGAGGGCCTTGGAGCGGAGGCCCGACCTGGCGGCGCTCACCCAGCAAGCGCACCGGGCCGAGGCCGGATTGCGGCTGGCGAAGCGGAACATCTTCCCGGATGTCGGCCTGAGCTTCGTCTACGCGACCAGCAGCGACTTGAGCGCCACGCCCCAGGCTGGCTCGATCGGCATCTCCTTCAATCTGCCGCTGCTCTATTTCCAGCGCGGAGAGATCCGCAAGGCCGAGGTCGACGTCGTCACCCAACACATTTTGCGGCAGAAGATCGAGGCCCAGGTTGTCGTGGACGTAGAGACCGCCTGGGCGCAGCTGCAAGCTTCCCGCAACCAGGTCCAGCGGATGCAGGCGACGCTGCTCGGGCGCGCGCGGAAGGCGCGCGACCTGGTTCAGGTGCAATACGAGAAGGGCGCAGCCTCGCTGCTCGACCTGCTCAACGCACAGCGGACGTATACGGCCACGCGCGGCGAATACGCGCAGGACCTCGCCAACTACTGGATCGCGGTCGGCCTGCTCGAGCAGGCGACGGGCACGAGGTTCAAGTCATGAAGGCGTCTCTCGCGCTTGCTTGCGCGTTCCTCTTCGCCTGTCACCGCGGCGGGAAGACGGACGCTGCTCCGCCGGAGGACGAGAAGTGGATCGCGCCAGCGGTCTTCGAGCGCGGCGAAGCGAAGGTAGTCGAAGCGAGGCGGCAGCTGATCGCCGCGCCCATCGCGGCCGGGGGGCGCATCGCTTTCGACGATCTCCGCGTCTCCCATGTCTTCTCGCCGGTGACCGGACGGGTCACGCGCGTCATCGCGCAGCCCGGGCAACAACTGAGCCAGGGCTCTCCGCTCGTCGCCATCGCGTCGCCCGACGTCAGCAGCGCGGTCGCCGACGAGGTCAAGGCGCGCGCCGACCTGGTGGCCGGGCAGCACGAGTTCGATCGACAGCAGAAGCTCTTCGCGGCCAGCGCCGGCCCTCGCCGGGATCTGGAAACGGCGGAGGACAACTACCGCAAGGCGAAGGCGGAAGAGCAGCGAGCGTTGCAGCGGCTGCGATTCTTGCGGGCAGGCAAATTGGATGCCCTGACCCAGGAGTACACGCTGGTCAGCCCCATCGACGGCCGGGTGATCTCGCGCAGCGTGAACCCGGGTCTGGAGGTGCAGGGACAGTTCTCGGGCGGAACGCCCTCGGGTGAGCTCTTCACCGTCGGCGACACCGACCAGGTCTGGCTTTTCGCCGACCTCGCGGAGAACGACTTGCCGGAGGTGCGTCCGGCTGCCGCGGTCAAGGTCCGGGTGCTTGCCTACCCTGACCGGGTGTTCGGAGGCCGCGTGGACTGGATCAGCCCCACGTTGGACCCCGCCCTGCGCACGGCGCGGGTCCGCTGCTCCCTGCCCAACCTCGAGGGGCTGCTCAAGCCGGAGATGTTCGCCAGCGTCCTCATCGATCGCCCAGCGCTCTTGACGGTGGCCGTCCCGCCCGACGCGGTCGAGCGCATCAACGGCCATGATTTCGTCTACGTCGAGAGTGGCGCGGCGCCGGACGGCAAATCGATCTTCAAGCGGCGCCGGGTGACGACGCCGAGCTACGCCGCATGGCGGGAGCGGCGTGCGCGGCCCGCCTCCGAGGTGTTCGTTCCGGTCCATCCGAGCGAGCCCGACGTCGTCGCGGTCTGGGCCGGGCTATCGGAAGGCGAGAAGGTGTTGGTCGACTCGGGGCATCCGCGCTCGCACGCGCCCGAGGAGGTCATCCTGACCGACTCGCAATTCGCCGCCGGGAAGGTGGCCACCGTCGCGGCGGAGGAGCGCGAGGTGGCCGACGGCATCACTGTCGGCGGCCGGCTGACCTTCGACGACTTGCGCGTCACGCACGTCTTCCCGCCCGTGAGCGGCCGCATCACGCAGGTCCTCGCCGCGCCTGGCCAGCGCGTCGGCAAGGCGGCGGCGCTCGCGATCATTCTCTCGCCGGACCTCGGCAGCGCTTTCTCCGACGAGCTCAAGGCCAAGGCCGACCTGGTCGCCGCCGAGCACGAGGTCAGGCGTCAGCGCGAGATGCAGGCCCTCAAAGCCAGCTCGGATCGCGACCTCCAGATCGCCGAGGACAACTACCTTCGGTCCAAGGCCGAATACGCCCGGGCCACCGAGAAGACGCGCTTGCTGCGGGAGGGCGCACGCAACCGCGTGACGCAGGAGTTCGTGCTCCGCAGCCCGATCGAGGGCGAGGTCATCGCGCGCAATGCGAACCCCGGCGTGCAGGTCCAGGGCCAGTACTCGGCCGGCGGCAACGTGCAGGAGCTGTTCACCATTGGCAGCATCGACGAGCTGTGGCTCGTGGGCGACGTCTACGAAAGCGACCTGCCCTTCGTGAAGCAGGGCGCGAACGTGGACCTGCGCGTGTCCGGCTACCCCGGGCGCGTCTTCAGCGGGCGGGTCGATTGGATCTCGGACACCGTCGACCCGGTGCTTCGCACAGTGAAGGTGCGGTGCGTGCTGAACAACGCGGACCGCCTGCTGCGCCCGGAGACGTACGGAGTGGTCACCATCGCTGCGCCCGCGCGGCGGGCGGTGACGGTGCCGCGAGACGCCCTCTTGAGGCTGGGCGACGAGACCGATGTGTTCGTGGAGGCGCCGCGCGCGGCGGGCGGCGGCGTGCCTTTCCGGCGCAGGGCGGTGCTGGCAGACGAACAGGTCCCGGGCGACGTGGTGCCGGTCCTCGCTGGACTGCAGCCTGGCGAGCGCGTGGCCGCGCGCGGCTCGATCTTCCTGGTCGGGAATTGAGATGATCCGCAGGCTCGTCGACGCAGCCCTGCAGAATCGCGTGATGGTCGCGGCCCTGGTGGCGATCCTCTTCGTCGGGGGGCTGGCCGCGTATCGGCGTCTCGCGATCGAGGCCTACCCGAACCCGGTCCCGCCGCTCGTCGAGGTGATCTCGCAGCCTCCGGGCTGGAGCGCGGAGGAGACGGAGCGCTACGTCACCATTCCGCTCGAGGTTGGACTTGCAGGAGCGCCTGGCCTCGATCACGTGCGCTCGCAATCCCTGTTCGGGTTGAGCGACGTGAAGTGCTACTTCAAGTGGGGCACCGACTACTGGGCAGCGCGGCAGGAGGTGATCAACCGGCTGCAGTTCATCCAGCTCCCGCCCGGCGTCACCGCGCAGCTCTCACCGTGGAACTCGACCGGCGAAATCTTCCGCTACACGCTGCGCGGCAAGGGCTACTCGCTTCTCGATCTGAAGACTGCCGAGGACTGGATCCTCGAGCGCCAGTGGAAGCAGGTCCCGGGCGTCATCGACGTGATCAGCTTCGGTGGCCTCAAGAAGGAGTACCACGTCGAGGTCGACCCCTATCTGTTGCGCGCGCGCGGAGTGACGCTGACGCAGCTTTCGCTGGCGCTCGCCAACGCCAACCAGAACGTCGGTGGTCAAAGGGTCACGCTCGGCGCCCAGGCATATACCGTCCGCGGCATCGGGCTGATCGGCTCCCTCAAGGACATCGAGGACGTGGTCATTGCCGAGCAGAAGGGTATCCCCGTCCGCGTCCGCGACGTGTCGAAGGTCTCCATCGGACACGCCCCCCGGCTGGGCATGGTGGGCAAGGACGACGAACCCGACGTGGTCCAGGGGACCGTGCTGATGAGGTACGGCGCGGAGACCGACGCCACGCTCAAGGCGATCGGCGATCGGCTGAAATACATCCGCGACAACCACCTCCTGCCGCCGGGCATGGAGATCGCGCCTTTCTACGACCGGGGCGATCTCGTCCACGTCACGACGCGAACGGTGATCGAGAACCTCCTCGTCGGCATGGGGCTGGTCACGGTGGTGCTCATCCTGTTCCTGGGCGGCTGGCGCGCCGCGCTGATCACCGCGATCAACATCCCGCTCGCGTTGCTCATCGCCATCATCGGGCTGGTGTTCACGGGCACCTCCGCCAACCTGATCTCGCTCGGCGCCGTCGACTTCGGCATCGTCGTCGACTCGACCGTGATCGTGATGGAGAACATCTTCAGGCACCTGGGCGAGAACAGCGCCGCCACCGTCGGCGAACGGATCCGCAAGGCGGTGTCCGAGGTGGGCAAGCCGATGGCGTTCTCGACGGTCATCATCGGCGTCTCCTTCCTGCCGCTGTTCACGATGACCGGCGTATCGGGAGTGATCTTCGCGCCGATGTCCCACACGTACGCGTTGGCCATCGGCGGCGCGATCGTCCTTGCCCTCACCTTGACCCCGGTGCTCTCCTCGCGCTTCCTGCCCGCGCAGCTCGAGGAAAAGGAGAGCCGCCTCATGCGTGCGCTCCACCGCATCTACGATCCCCTGTTCGAGGCGGGCCTGCGAAATCCGCGGCGGGCGATTCCGCTCCTGCTCCTGCCGGTCGTGGCCTGCATCGCGCTCTTCCCGCTGCTCGGGCGCGAGTTCATGCCCCACCTCGAAGAGGGCAACTTCTGGATCCGCGCCACCTTGCCGCAGTCGGTCTCGCTGGAGGAATCGGCGAAGCACGTCGGCCGTATGCGCGAGATCATCCGCAACCATCCCGAGGTGGTCACGGTCACCTCGCAGCTCGGCCGCCCCGACGACGGCACCGACGTCACCGGATTCCACAACATGGAGTTCTTCGCCCCGCTCAGGCCCGAAGGCGAGTGGAAGCACGGCCTCGACAAGGACAAGCTGACGAAGATCCTCCAGAAGGAGCTGCAGGACGAGTTCCCCGGCGTGGTCTTCAATTTCTCGCAGTACATCGCCGACAACGTCGAGGAAGCGCTCTCGGGCGTAAAGGGCGAGAACAGCGTGAAGGTCACAGGGCCCGACGTGAAGGCGAACGACGGCCTCGCCGAGCAGATGGTCGAGGTGATGAGCAAGGTGCGGGGCGTCGACGACCTCGGCCTCATCCGCTCGATGGGGCAACCGAGCATCAAGATCGTCCCCGACCGGACGCAGTGCGAACGCTACGGGCTCAATACGGGCGACGTCGAGGCGGTGGTGCAGGCCGCCATCGGCGGGCAAGCGGTGACGCAGGTCTTCGACGGCGAGAAGAGCTTCGCGCTCACCGTGCGCTGGTTGCCACAGTACCGCAGCGACCTGGCCGCGCTCCGGCGCATCACCGTGTCTTCGCCGGACGGCAGCAGCATCCCGCTCAGCCAGCTGGCGACCATCACCACCGAGGACAGTCCGAACGTGATCCGTCGCGAGGACGGCAGGCGCTACACGCCGGTGAAGTTCTCGGTGCGCGGACGCGACCTCGCCTCGACCATCGAGGAATCGCAGCGAAGGATCGAGGAGTCGGTGAGGCTCCCGCCCGAAACGAGCCTGATCTGGTCGGGGGAGATCAACGAGCTCAGGGAGGCGCAAGACCGGCTGCTCCTCATCGTGCCGCTCACGCTGCTGCTCATCGCCTTTCTCGTTTACAGCGCGGTGCGAAATTGGGCCGCGACCCTGATCGTGCTGATCTCGATCCCGGTCGCCTGCACCGGCGGCATCCTGGCCCTGCTCGTCACCCGCGAGGAGCTGTCAGTCTCGGCCGCGATGGGCTTCATCTCCATCTTCGGCATCGCGGTACAGGATGCGCTGCTGATCGTCACGTATTTCCTGCAGCTGCGCAGCGGGGGCGAGCCCATCGAGGCAGCGGCGCGCTCGGCCGCGCAGAAGCGCCTCCGGGCGGGCATGATGACGACGCTGGTCGCCATGATCGGCTTGTTGCCCGCGGCGCTCTCGCACGGTATCGGGGCGCAGACGCAGCGGCCGCTGGCCATCGTGGTGATCGGCGGAGCGCTGATGCTGGCGGCGCTCACCCGCCTGATGCAGCCCCCTCTCCTGGTCATGGCCTACCGCTGGCTGGAGGAGCGCTCTGCCCGCAAGGCGCGAACTGAAGCGCCGCTTCCGGCTGTATGATTCGACGACCATGAAGCTCCGGCCCCGCATCGCGCTCGTCTCCTGCCTGGTGGCCTTGTTCTCCGTCGCCGCGACCGGCGTCCTGCTCATCCAGCAGTCGCGCGCCTACTCGGCCGAGGAGCTCTCGCAGAGGCAACTGCTCCTGGTGCAGAACCGCGCCTTCGCGCTCGACGACAGCGTCGAGCTGGCGACGCGCGAGCTCGTCCGCCTGTCGCACATGGCCGAGGTGGACCTGACCGACAACGATCTGCGTCCGGAGGCGACGCTGCTCGCGCACGCCCACCGGAACTCGAGCCTCTTCAACATCGGTCTGCAGATCCTCGACGCGAGCGGCCGCTGCCTCTGGTCGGAGCCCGAATCCACCGAGTGCGCGGGGCAGGAATACGGCAGCGAGCCGTGGCTCGTCGCCGGCCGGCGCGCCACGGAGCCGGTGGTCATGGGCGAGCGTCCCGGGCGCGGGTTGACGCGTGTCAATCTCGTCGTACCGATCGGTGGGAAACGGGGCGCTGCCGACGGCGTTCTGCGCGGCATCATCGATCTGCGCACCGACAGGATCATCTCGCCCACCATCACCGAGGACCTGCCCGCCGGCACCGAGGCGCTGGTGACGGCGGATGGTTCGGTCGTGTTCCCCGCGCACCTCGACCAGACCGAAGGCTGGCAGCGGGCCAGCGCCGCAGCAGGGGCGCGCAAGGCAGGCACGTTCATCACGCGCGAACAGGGAGAGCGCTGGCTCTACGCCTACGCGCCGGTCGCACATGCGCCGTTGGGGCTTGCGTTCCGCTGGCGCTATTCGTCGCTCGACAAACGTCTCGAGCAGCAGCTGCGTCTGCTGCTCGAGATCCTCGCGGCGGGCGGCGCGCTCGCGGTCCTTCTGGGGTTCGTCTCTTCGCGGTTCTTGACCAGACCGCTGGAGGCGCTGGTGCGCGCGGTGCGCGAGTTGGGAGCATCGCGCGCCCGCGGCGGGCCAGTGCCGGCGGAAGCCGTTCCCGGGGCGGGTCGGTTGGACGAGCTGGGAGAGCTCGCCCGGGCCTTCGACGAGCTGCGCGGAAAGCTCGCCGAGGGTGACCAGCTCCACCGCAGCGATCTAGTGCACATTCGCGATCTGGCCTCGTCGCTGGAAGAACGCGTTCGCGCGCGGACCGCAGAGCTCGAGTCCGCCCAGCGCTCGCTGCTGGCGCAGGAGCGGCTCGCAGCCATGGGGCGGGCCGCAGCGGCCATCTCGCACGAGCTGAAGAACTCCCTGGGCGCCTTGGGCATGGGGGTCGATCTCATCGCATCGCAGGCCTCCGCTTCCGGATTGCAGCGCGCCCACGCGCAGATTCGCGAAGAAATCGCGCGCCTGCGTGGGATGACCGACCAGCTGCTCGTCTTTGCCCGCAGCCCGCGGCTCGACGCGCACCCGGTCGACCTGCAACAGACCGTACGGCGGGCGGTCGCGCTCTGCGCGGAACAAGCGGCAAACGCGCAGGTCGGCCTCACCGTGGACGTCGCGGAAGGAGGGGTGCCGCTGGTGGTCCCCTGCGACGAGCCCCGCATCCAGAGCGTGCTCGTCAATCTGGTCCAGAACGCGATCGAGGCCATCACCTGGAGCCCCGAGCCGCGCCCGGTACACGAGGTGCGCATTGCCACGACGCGGTCCGGCAGCGCCGCCGTCATCGTGATCGAGGACAGCGGCCCCGGTCTCAACGAAGAGGCGCGCGCCCACCTGTTCGAGCCGTTCTTCACGACCAAGCGCAACGGCACGGGTCTCGGTCTCGCCACCGCGCAGCGCTTCGTGACCGCGCACGGCGGCCAGATCTCCGCCGCGCGCTCCGACCTGGGCGGGGCCCGTTTCGTCATCGAGCTGCCGCTCCGCGCGGTGCGCTCGGCGGAGGCGGCCGCATGAGCTCCTCGGTACTGGTGATCGACGACGAGAAGTCGTTCCGGATCATCGCCGAGGAAGCCCTGACCCGCGAAGGCTATGCCGTACGCACCGCCGACAGCGGCGCTGCCGGGGCTCGCGCCTACGGCGACGAGCCGGCGGACGTCGTGGTGCTCGATCGCAACCTGCCCGACGTGGACGGAGTCGATCTCCTCGGGAGGCTGGCGCGCGAGGCGCAGGAACGTGGGGTCGACACGCTCTTCCTCGTCGCCACCGCTTACGCCGACGTCGAGAACGCCGTGCAGGCGCTGCGGCAGGGGGCCGAGGATTACCTGACCAAGCCGCTCCAGCTCGCCGACCTGCTGGTCAAGATCCGCAAGGCGCTCGAGGCGCGGCGGCTGCGCAACCGGGTGCGCGCGCTGCGCCACGACGCTCCTTCGCGCGCGCTTCTCGACAGCCGGAGCCCGGCCATGCGCGAGGTGCTCGAGCGCGCGCGGCGCGTCGCGCAGAGTCCCTCCACATCGGTCTTGCTGCAGGGCGAGAGCGGCACCGGGAAGGAAATCGTCGCGCGCCTCATTCACGACCAGACGCCCGGCCGCCGCGAGGAGGCGTTCGTCGAGCTGAATTGCGCTGCGCTCTCCGAAGGGCTGCTCGAATCGGAGCTCTTCGGGCACGAACGCGGCGCGTTCACCGACGCCAAGGCGAGCAAGCGCGGTCTTTTCGAGCTGGCTGCCGGCGGGACGTTGTTCCTCGACGAAGTCGGCGAGCTCGGACCCCAGCTGCAGGCGAAGGTCCTCCGCGCATTGGAGACCACCACTTTCCGTCGCGTGGGCGGGACTCGCGATCTGAGCGCCGACGTGCGAATCATCGCGGCGACGAACCGGAACCTCGACGAGGAGGTCCGAGCCGGCCGGTTCCGCCTGGACCTGTTTCACCGGCTCGACGTCTTCCACCTCACGCTGCCGCCGCTGCGGGAGAGACGCGAAGACATCCCGGCGCTGGCACGGTGGCTGCTGGACCGGATCGCGCAACGGCTCCTCAAGCCGGTGCCGGCGTTCTCGGCCGAAGCGCTGCGGATCCTCGGCGATTACGACTATCCGGGCAACGTTCGCGAGCTGCGCAACATCCTCGAGCGCGCGCTGATCCTCGAGACGAGCGGCACCATCGGGCCGGACTCGCTGCTTCTCGGCAGCGCGAGGCTGGAACGGCCGCCCGCGGACGCTTTCTTCTCCGTAGGCCTCGCCGACGGGCAGCCGCCCACGCTGGCCGATCTCGAAAAGCTCTACATTGA